>OFHL01000061.1_pt1 | contig 9599 bp, 6 predicted proteins | sample 1522011 | NCBI WGS metagenome assembly OFHL01 (sample SAMEA2464836, study PRJEB22497) | soil metagenome | biome: Grassland; feature: Farmland; material: Clay | place: Australia | collected 2013-02-01 | depth 0.65 m | reverse complement strand
CCCTGCGCGCGGGTGGCGCCGGCGCCGAGCACGATCACGGACGCTGGAACCGCGGTCAGCCCCCAGGCGTCGCTGTGTGTGGCCGTCAACTCTGCTCCGGGCACCGACAGCGGTGGGCTCGAGCCGCCGGTACAGATGATGATCTTGTCGGCCTGGAGGCGAAGGCCCCGTTCGGTCACGACGGTGTGCGGGTCTGCGAAAAATGCCGGTCCGGCGTGTTCGTGCACGGCGAACCCGACGTGGTCGTCAAGGAGCTCGACGCCTACCGCGCCGCCGGCGCCGACGAGGTCGTGCTGAACGTCACCGGGGTCTGTCACCGGTTCGGCGCCAGGGCGGCGCTGGCCGAGCTCCGGACCATCTTCGACAGGTTGACCATGGAGGTGCCGTGACCGGAGTCGTGACCGCCCTCGGCTCGTCGTGGTGGGCGGGCGGGCTGACCCTCGCCGAACGCGTCCGGCTGCCGGGTGGCCCGGCCGAACCAACCGAGCCGGAGCGTGCCGCACGGCGGCTGGCCCGCTGGCACAAGCAGCACGGCCTCGCCGAGTCCGGACAGTTCGACCGCCGGCTCGCCGACGCCGGCCTGGACGAGGCCCGCCTGCTCGCACTGCTGACCGAGCTGCCTACCGAGCTGGCCGCCAGGTCGTCCGCACCGCCATGGGCGCAGGGGGCCGAGCGGGTCGTCAGCGAGCTGGCGCCCGACCGCTCGCTGCCGCCCCCGCCGCCGGACGCCGAGCAGTTGCCGCACGTCGGCTTCGCGGTCGTGGTCAGCCCGTTCACGCTCGCCGCCGCCGACCGCCTCGACCAGCTGCTGGCCGGTCATGCCGGCAGTGCCGACCAGGCCGAGTTCGACGCCGGCCGGCTGCGCAGCGTGTTCGTCGGCCAGGTCAGCCGCCGGCTGGCCTGGCTGGCCTCCCGCACGCTGATCCTCGAGCTCAACGTCCTTCGGGTGACGAACCGCCTCACCGGTGACTCGCCGTCCAACCGGTTCTGGTCGTTCGTCGAGCACTTCTCCCGGCCGGAGTCGTTCTCGGCGCTGCTGGACGAGTATCCGGTGCTGGCCAGGCTCCTGCAGCAGGCCGCGGACCACGCCGTGGCGTCGTGGAGCGAGCTGATCGAGCGGCTCACCGCCGACCGGTCCCTGATCGTCGACGAGATCCTCGGCGAGGACCCCGGTCCGCTCGTCGACGCCGCCTTCGAGGCCGGCGACCTGCACGGCGGCGGCCGCTCGGTAGCGCTGCTGCGCTTCGCCGACGGCAGCCGGCTGGTGTACAAGCCGCGGCCGCTGGCCGCGCACAACCACTTCAACCGCGTGCTCGACTGGTACAACCGGGCGCTGCCAGGGCTGGACCTGCGGGTGTTGCGGCTGCTGGACCGGGGCGGTTACGGATGGGTCGAGTTCGTCCGGCACCTGCCGTGCGCCACCACAGCCGAGGTGGGCAACTACTACCGCCGCCAGGGTGCGCTGCTCGCGCTGCTGCACTCGCTCGCCGCCAGCGACTTCCACCACGAGAACCTGGTGGCCAGCGGCGACCAGCCGGTGCTGGTCGACCTCGAGACGCTGTTCCACCCGTCGATGCCGACCGCGACCGGCGCCGAGTGGAGCGAGACCGACGGGGCGTACGCGGCGTTGGAGCGCTCGGCGATCCGGGTCGGGCTGCTGCCGGCCGTGGTGTGGGGCGAGGACGGCTCCTCGATCGACCTGTCCGGCGTCGGGGGTGACCGTGGCGAGCTGATGCCTTTCAAGGTCGTGAACTGGTCCGGTGCCGGCACCGACCACATGCGCGTGGTCCGGGTGCAGCCCGAGTTCCCCGGTAGCCAGAACCGGCCGCAGCTCGACGGAGCCGACATCGACCCGAGCCGCCATGTGGGAGGCCTGCTGGCCGGGTTCCGCCAGGGCTACCAGGCGATCATGGACCGGCGCGAGCAGTTCGCCGCGCTCCTCGACCTGTTCGCCGCCGACCAGACCAGGGTCGTGGTCCGGCCCACGCAGGTGTACGTGACGCTGCTGCAGGAGTCGACGCACCCCGACGTGATGCGCGACGCGCTCGACCGGGATCGCATCTTCGACCAGCTGTGGATCAGGTCGGCCGGCGACGAGCCGCGCGAGCGGCTGATCAGTCACGAGCTCGCCGACCTGTGGACCGGCGACGTGCCGCTGTTCACGACCAGGCCCGGCTCGACCGACCTGTGGAGCAGCGGCGGCGTCCGGCTGCCGGACGCGCTTGCCGAGTCGGGGCTGGACCGGGTGCAGCGGCTGCTCGCCGGGATGTCCGACAGCGACCTGCGCACCCAGGAGTGGATCATCGCCGCGTCCATGGCGACGCGGCCGCACGGCACCCCGGATCACATCCCGCAGGCAGAACCCGCGCTCGACAGCGCCCTCGATCATCGAGCCGCTCCGCCGGCGGCAGATCCGGACCGGCTGCTCGCCGAGGCCCGCCGGCTCGCCGACCGGCTGATCGACGGCGCGTACCTCGGCGGCGGGCGGTCCAACTGGCTCGGCCTCGAGTACGTCGACGGCGGGCGCTGGCGGGTGCACCCGTTGCGCGTCGACCTCTACAACGGCTTCCCAGGCGTAGCGCTCTTCCTGGGCCAGCTGGCCGGCCTGACCGGCGACCAGCGCTACGCCGAGCACGCCGCCCTGACCCTTGGCGAGGTGCCCCGGATCGTCGACGCGATGGCCGAGCTGCCGGCCGACCAGCGATCCGCGCTGCCGGGCGGTGCGGCGTTCGCCGGACTCGGCGGGCTGGCCTACGCGCTCGGCCGGTTGCGCGACGTCCTGGACGAGCCGCAGCTGCCGGGATGGCTCGAACAGCTCGTGCAGCTGGCCGGCGAGACCGTCGAGCACGACGAGATGCTCGACGTCATCGGCGGCAGCGCCGGCTGCCTCGCCGTCATGCACACGCTCGATGGGGTCGCCGGCGCGCCCGAGGTAGCGGACCGGTGCGCGGCGCGGCTGGTCGAGCGCGCCGAACCGCAGGAGGTCGGCGTCGCCTGGCGCACGACGATGGACGCGATCGACCCGCTGACCGGGTTCTCCCACGGCGCGGCCGGCATCGGCTGGGCGCTGCTGCGGCACGCCGCGGTGACCGGTGACCAGCGCTGCGGCTGGCTCGGCCGGCAGGCGTTCGCCTTCGAACGCGCGCAGTACCGCGAGGACCTGGCCAACTGGCCCGACCACCGGGTGCTCGACGACCCGCGCGACGGCGCGCCGCTGCACGCCTGGTGCCACGGCTCGGTCGGCGTCGGGCTGGCCAGGGTCGCCGCCCCCGATCCCGACGAGGACATGCGGCGCGATCTCGACCTGGCGGTCCACTCGATGCTGGCCGCCGGGCCGTCGACCAACCACTGCCTGTGCCACGGCGAGCTGGGCAACCTGGAGCTGCTGGCCAGGGCCGGCGTCGCCGGGGCCTTGAACCGTCGGGCCGGCACGGTGCTCGACCAGCTGGAGACCACCGGTCCGCGTTGCGGCACCCCTGGCGGCATCCCGACGCCGGGACTGCTGGTCGGGCTGGCCGGCATCGGGCACGGGCTGCTGCGGCTGGCGTTCCCGCAGCGGGTCCCGTCGGTGCTGTTACTGGAACCGGCTCTGGACGCGCAGCCGTGACCAGCCGGTCGTGGCGGGTACCGCTGCGGTACCAGCTGACCACCATGGAGTGCGGCGCGGCGTGCCTGGCGATGGTCGCCAGCCACCACGGCCGGCAGACGCTGGTGTCCGAGGCCAGGGAGCTGCTCGGCCCCGGACGCGACGGCCTTTCGGTGCGCCGGCTCGCCGAGTCGGCGCCGGAGTACGGCCTGCTGGCCGAGGTCGACCGCGGCTCCGACGTGCTGGCCAGGCCGCTGGAGGGCCCCGCGATCGCCTACCTGCACAAGCACCACTTCGTCGTGCTGGAGCGGGTCGGCCGGCGTGGGGTCCGGGTGGTCGACCCCGGCGGCGGACGGCAATGGATGACCAGGGCCGAGTTCGACGAGCTGTTCGCCGGCACGCTGATCCGGCTGCGCAAGGCCCCCGGTTTCACCCCGCGCCGCATCCCGATCCGCCACAACCAGGTCACCCGGTACCTGCGCGAGTTCGTGGCGGTGCCGGGCGGCCGCCGGCTGCTGGCCATGGTCGCGGTAGCCGCTGCCCTGCTCGCCGCGCTCGGCCTGGTGTTCCCGCTGATCACCAAGTACGCGATCGACTTCGTGCTGCCGGACGAGCGGGTGGACCTGCTGCCGATGCTGGCCGTCGCGGTCGCCGGCACGGCGGTGCTGCACGGCATGCGGACGCTGCTGCGGTCCAGGCTGCTGCTGGGTCTGCGGGCGCGCGCCGACGTGCTGCTCACCGAGCGTTTCGTCAACCACCTGCTGGCCCTGCCGCTGCTGTTCTACCTGCAGCGCTCGCGCGGCGACCTGCTGATGCGGCTCAACAGCGTGTCCAGCACCAGGGAGACGCTCACCCAGCACGTGCTGACGATGGTGCTGGACGCGGCGATGCTCAGCGGCTACCTGGTTGGGCTCGCCCTGTTCGCCCCGGAGTACCTGCTGGTGGTGGCCATCCTCGGCGGCGCGCAGGTGGCCGTGCTGGTGCTGTCCTACCGGCGCGTGCGGGTGCTGGCCAGGCGTGAGCTGATCACGAAGGCCGAGGAGCAGAGCTACCTGGTCGAGACGCTCGAGGCGGTCGGCCCGATCAAGGCCAACGGCATGGAGCGGCGGGTGGCCTCGCGGTGGCGGGTGCTGTTCCTGGCCTACCGGGACGCGATGCTTCGCCGCGGCAAGGCGATGGCGTGGGTGGAGTCGGCGCAGAGCGCGCTGTCGACGCTCGCCCCGTTGGCGCTGCTGTGGTCGGGGCTGTGGCTCGTGCTCGCCGAGCGGATGACGCTTGGCACGATGCTCGCGGTCAACGCGATGGCCATGGCGGTGCTGTCGCCGATGCAGAAGTTCGTCAGCACGCTGCAACTGTTCGCGGTGCTGCGGGCGCAGATCGAACGGCTCTACGACGTGCTCGACGCCCCCGAGGAGCCGACCGGGCCGGTCCGGCTCGACGGCGCCGGGCCGACTGTGCCGGTCTCGGTCAAGGCCCGCGGGCTGGCGTTCGCCTACCACGCGGAGGCGCCGCCCGTGCTCTCCGGCGTCGACTTCGACCTGCCCGCCGGCGGCAAGCTCGGCATCGTCGGCCGCACCGGTTCCGGCAAATCCACGCTGGCCCTGCTGGTGCTCGGCCTGCTGCGGCCGCAGACCGGGTCGGTCAGCCACGACGGCGTCCCGATGGACCGGCTCGACGTGCACGACCTGCGCGGCCGCTGCGGCGCCGTGCTGCAGGAGCTGACCCTGTTCAACGGGACGATCAGGGCCAACCTCACGCTGGGCAGCCCGGACGCCGGCGACGCCGACGTCGTGCGGGCGGCGACGATCGCCGGGCTGCACGAGGACGTGCTCGCCCTGCCGATGCGCTACGAGACGATCGTCGGCGAGGGCGGCACGGCGCTGTCTGCCGGCCAGCGCCAGCGGATCGCGCTGGCCAGGGCCCTGCTGCACCGGCCACGGCTGCTGGTGCTCGACGAGGCGACCAGCCACCTCGACCCGCAGACCGAGCGCCGGGTGGACGAGGCCCTGTCGGCCCTGGCGGTGACCCGGCTGGTGATCTCGCACCGGCTCAGCGCCATCCGCAACGCCGACCAGATCCTGGTGCTCGACCGCGGCCGCATCGTGTCCCGCGGCCGCCACGAGGAACTCATCGAGGAGGGAGGGATGTATCGAACGCTGTTCGGGACCCCTGTCAACGGCTCGACAGCCGGTCCAGCGCCCCGCAACCACGGCCTACCACCGGTGCGGCTGGAGGCGCTGAACCCATGACCGACGGGCGCCGTTGCGGTGCCCGAAGCCACGTGCCCCAGCGTCGCACATCGCGGCCCGGGCGCACACACATCGGAAGGAGCGTGACCACGTGGGCTCTGACGATCACGTGGTCCAGGCCTGGAAGGACCTGGACATCCGGGAGGCGACCGGTATGCCGGCGCACCCAGCCGGCGAGATCGAGCTCGACGTGAACCCGGAGGTCGGTGGCACCGGCATCGCGTGCGTCTCGGTGGTCACCGCGATCACGACGGCGCTGTCCTGTGCGCCGACCTGCTCGCAGACCGTGGGCCACGGCACCTGCGACTACTTCAGCTACGGCTGCTGCTAGGAGGTCAGATGTCCGCTCACGAGTTGGTCAGCGCGTGGAAGGACCTCGACCTGCGGGAGGCCGGCTGCCAGCCGGCGCACCCCGCCGGTGAGATCGAGCTGCCGGAACCGGAACCGGCCGGCGGAATGATGATGGACGCGATGATGGTGATCATCGCCGGCACCGAGCCCCTGCTCACCTCGGGCTGCTGCTACTGCGACTGCGGTTGCGGCATCCAGTACGGCTGCAACCGCGAGGTCTGCCCGCCGTGAACCAGCGGTCCCGCCGGCGCGCCGTGCCGGCGGGACCCTCCCGGCCCCGAGCCGCCGGAAAGGATCACCCATGGACCGAATCCGGCTGTCCACCGCGATCATGACCCACCCGGTGCGGTTGCCGCATGCCATGGAGCTGCGGGACCGGCTCGCCGAGCTCGATCCACGGATCGTCGTCGACCCTGCGCCGCACGAGGGCCGCACCGCCATGCGAACCGCGCGGCTGGCCTGGCGCTCGGTGCCGCCGTGGGCGACGCACCACCTCGTGCTGCAGGACGACGCCCTGCCCTGTGAGTCGTTCATCGCCACCGTGCTCGACGCCGTGGCGGCCAGGCCGCACGAAGCGCTGAGCCTCTACGCCGAGTGGGGCTGCGACACCTCGTACTCGGTCCGGCTGGCGGCGCTGACCGGCTCGGCCTGGGCCGAGGTCGTCGACGACTACGTTCCGACCGTGGCCGCGGTCCTGCCCGCGCCGCTCGCCGCCGCCTTCGCCCGGTTCACCGGCTACGACGGCCCCCACGACGACGTTGCGCTTCGCCGCTTCCTCGCCTCGGTCGGGGTCACGGCGCTCGTCACAGTGCCCAACCTGATCGCCGACGCCAACCTGGCCAGCGTCATCGGGCACGAGTTCCGAGGCGCCGACCGGTCGGTGTGCTGGTCGCCTCGGGCCGGTGACGTCGACTGGAGCACCGAGCCACCAGCCCCGCCGGCGCTGCCGTCGTTCGCCTGGCAGACCGGGCACACCGGCTGGAGCGTGCCACCCGCCGCGCCCGGGGCGACCTGGAGCGACGCCGTGGCCAAGAACGTGCTGCACGACTTCGGCGTGCACGAGGCCAACGTCGCCAGCCTGGCCAGGGCCACGTTCCGCAGCTGGCCGGCGGTCTCCGATCTGGACGCGACGGCCCTGACCGGGCTCTGGCTCACCGGCTACGGCCTTGGCCTGGTCGTCGCCTCGCTGTCCTGCGAGACGGTGGACGAGGCGCTGGCCCGGCCGGCGGCCAAGCTGGCGATGGCCACCATGCCTGGCGGAGCGCTGCGCTTCATGGTCGACGCCGAGCGCCTCGCACGGTCAGCGGGCGAGCTGGCCAGGCTGGTCGAGAACGGCGTACGGCGCGGGCACCAGGCCAGGCGAAACGTCCAGGCGCTGCAGCGGGTGCCGGCCGGATGACCATCGAGGTCCTCCGGAAGTCGTTCCGTGTTCGGCACGACCCCGGCGAGGCGTCGGTCCGGCTCGACCTCGAGACGTTCAGCCAACCGCTGCTGGTCGAGGTCGGCGTCGACACGCTCGCCGAGTTCGACCGCATGGTCAGCCTGGAATGGGACGGGCTGAGCCGGCGCGGCGACGTCGACCGGCTCAGCTGGACCGCTAAGAGCACGCTGTGGTCCAAGCGGTATCACCTCGACGTCCACCCTGGGCACCTCGAACTGCACGCCGAGGTCCACGGCTGCGGCCGGGTCGACGTGATCAGGTACTTCGACGCGATCGCCGACGCAGGCTTCCGGCCGCACTTCGCGCTCACCAAGCACTTCAACGACAAGAGCGAGACCGGCTCGCGGACCTACTCGGTCGGCTCGCCGGTGGCGTTTCGCCGGGTGCTGTGCCCCGAGCCGAACTCCTACGCCAACCAACTGCTCGCACCGCACGAGTTCGCCCAGGTCAGCGTGAATGCCGACGTCACCTATCAGGGCGGCAACTTCGTCGCCAACCCCGGCCTGCTGGCCTTCGCGGTCGCCGCCGAGCCGGACCGGGAGTGGCTGGCGATGGGCCTGGCCGTGCGGCCGGGCGAGCACCTGTTCTCCAGCTTCGACTACCTGGGCGGCGAGAGTTTCGCGCTGGCCCTGTCCAGCTGGGGCGCCCGCCGGTTCGACGGCCTGCTGCACCCGCCAGGCGTCGTGCTGGTGCCGGGCCGGACGGCGCAAGACGCGCTGCGCGGCTACACCGCGGTGCTGCGCGGCGCCGGCCTGGTTCCGCGGCGGTCGGGCGGCCCGCGGCCGGGCTGGTGGAGCCGGCCGATCCTGTGCGGCTGGGGTCACCAGAGCTACCAGGGCGACCTGTTCCGCATCCGCAACCCGCACCGGCCACCGGACAACGCCGTTTACATGCTGTGCACTCAGGCCAACTACCGCGACATCGTCGAGCGCCTGGAGGACCTGCCGTGGGGCACGCTCGTGGTCGACTCGTCGTGGTTCGGCACCGGCGGGCTGATGGACGTCGACGAGGGCCGGTGGCCGGACCTTCGCGGTTTCGTGGCCGGGCTGCACCGGCAGGGCCGGCGCGTGCTGCTGTGGTGGGGACCCTGGGCCACCGACGGCCTGCCCACCGAGCAGTGCGTGCTGTGCCTACCCGGCCATGCGGCGGCCGGCGGCCCGCGCACGACCGGGCAGAACCGGCCGCACCGGCGTGCCAAGTTCGTCCCGGCGTCGGCGAAGGTCGCGGTCGACATCACGCTGCCGGCGGCCCGCGAACGCCTCCGCGCCCAGGTGCGCCGGCTGCTCGGGCCGCCACCCGACGGCTACGACGCCGACGGCTTCAAGCTCGACCACCTGGTCGGCGCGCCGGGCCAGCACGGCATGGTCTTTCCGGACGGCTCCGGCGAGCTGTTCGGTATCGAGGCCGCGCACGAGTACCTGGCGCTGCTGTACGAGACCGCAAAGGAGGTCAAGCCGGACGCCCTGATCATCGGCCAGTCGCCGAACCCGTACTTCGCCGACGTGCAGGACATGCTTCGGCTCGGCGACACCTACTGCCACGACGGCGAGTCGGTGCTGGCCGAGATGCGCTTGCGGGCCGACCTGGCCCGCATCGCCGACCCGGACTGCCTGGTCGACACCGACGGCTGGCCGATGCCGTCGCTGGCGGCGCTGCGCGAGTATGCCGCCGCCCAGCCGTCGCTGGGCGTGCCGAGCCTCTACTACGCCAGCCACCTGGACACCACCGGTGAGCCACTCACCTCGGAAGACTTCGCCCTGCTGCGCCGGTCGTGGTCGACCGGGTGACCGGTGGCTGATCGGTGGTTGATCGAGACACCCCGGTGACACGATCGGTGAGCACGCCCACGAAGCCTGCTCGACGGACATCGACTTGGATCACCGCTCAGGACCTCCTGACCGGACCCCGGCGACCGGCCGCCTGCCCGCCGCGGCGGCCGGTCGCCGCTTCAATCCGGATCCGCCGGTGACGC
>OFHL01000059.1_pt1 | contig 9635 bp, 11 predicted proteins | sample 1522011 | NCBI WGS metagenome assembly OFHL01 (sample SAMEA2464836, study PRJEB22497) | soil metagenome | biome: Grassland; feature: Farmland; material: Clay | place: Australia | collected 2013-02-01 | depth 0.65 m | reverse complement strand
AAGGTCCCGCTGCCCGCCGTCATGGAGATCATGGGGTGGTCGGACGCGGGCATCGCGAAACGGTACATGCACGTGCCGAGGGAATTCTTGGGCGCCATCGCCGACCAGGTAAGCGGGCTAGTCTCAAGGCCGTGTAGTTAGGCCGCTGTGGTCGTTGTCAAGATCCGGGTGGGGCGTGGATGTCGATGCTCAAGGTGGCTTTGTAGCTGGTCCGGTCGATGTGTGGGCCGCGGGCCTGGTATTTGGAGATCGCGCGTTTGACGATGCGGGGAGAGACGCGTAGTCGGCGGGCAGGCAGGAGGGCGGCCAGGACATGGCGGCCGATCGTGCCGACCAGGTCGACGACCGTTCCGGTGATCACATTCGCGGCCTGGATGACCTGGTCACGGGCGGCCTGCCAGGCGACGGAGAAGCTGGCCCGGTCCGGATCGGTGCCGGCCTGGGGGGTTGTCGCATCCGCCATCGCGGTACGCAGGAGTTGGTAGAGCACCAGCAGGGCGTAGATCTCCTGCACGACACCGGTGGGGGTGCGGGCCCGCAGGACCCGCCCACCGAGGATGCTGGACTTGAGTTCCAGGTAGGCGGTCTCGATCTCCCACCGCTGGTGGTAGAGCCGGATCAGCTCGCCGGCCGGGTAGCGGTGGCCATCGAGCAGGGTGCTAGCCAGGCGGTAGACACCGCTTCGCCGCCCGGCGCTGGTGGCGATGGTGATTTCGCAGTCGATCACGCGTACGCGTAAGCCGCCCAGCATCGACAGGTAGGAACCGTCGGGGTAGCGGGCCAGGATCGGTGTCTTGCGGCCGTTCTTCAGACGGACCAGCACGTGGGCACCGGTGCCGGCGATGTCGGCAAGCAGATCTTTGGCCGCGAAGTTGCGGTCGGCCAGCAGGATCATCCCCGACCGCAGGCTGCGCAGCAGGCCGGCGGTATAGCTGGTCTCCCCGGTGCTGGTGGGGCCGAACACGGCGTCGATGACGGTGCGGGTGCCGCACGCGACCAGCGCGAGCAGCCGGATCTGCGGGTATCCGGTGCCGCCATGGTTGCCGGCCTGCTTACGGAACGCGGTCAGCATCGCGGGGCTGTCGGGCACGGTCAGGGTGGTGCCGTCGATCGCGCACACCAGCAGGCTGCGCCACCGGGTGCCGGGCCCGCGCGAGGTGGCCGCCGGGCCGCGCAGCAGGTCGAACAACCAGCGCAGCGGCGCCACCCCGACCCGACGGCGGGCCTGGCACAGCCCGCTCTTTGTGGGTGTCGCGGTGGCCAGAGCACCCAGCGCGCCGGTCAGCTTGCGCCACACCCCCAGGTACCCGACCTCGGGGAACAGGCAAGCCGCCAGCAGCAGGTAGACCACCACCCGCGAGGGCAGATCGCGCAGCCGAGCCTGCGTGGTCTTGGTCGCGGCCAGCGCCTCATCGACCATCTCGAAGGGCAGGTGCTGGGTCAGCTCGCCCAGGTGACCGGGCGCGAACCGGCCCGCGGCCACGGTGACGACACGAGCAATGGCAGAATTCGCGCTCAGCGGAGCTCCCGGTAGTGAGGATGTCTTTGGAGGACGCCCTCTCCTACCGGAGCTCCGCTCCCATCACCGGCCCGACACGCCGACCACCAAGATCCTTGATCAAGGGCCCATCCCGCTAACTGAACGGCCTTGGGGCTAGGCGATACCGGCTCCACCCGTAGCGTCATCGGCGGCGGTGCGGGCCCGCCAGATGGCCACTAGCAGGGTGCCGAGGCCGAACACCGCCGCCGCGAACCAGATAAAGCCGCCGACGATGGGGATCAGCGCCAACACCCGCAGGATCGCCCAGCCAAGCAGGAACGCGACCACCCACGCCGTCGATGTCCGTAAGATCGTTCGTCCCAAGATCCAGGCGCTGGCGCTGTACCCGAGTGCGTATATCAGCCCCAGGGCTGCCAGCACGCCAAGCCCGAGCGGGATCCCGACCACGGTGATCAGCGCGAGTATTCCCAGGATCGGCAGCCCGAAGAAGATCAGCAGCCCCCACCCGATGGATGGGCCGATCCGAGTTCGACCCGCTTCTAGGATCCTGGCGGCGCCGGGCCCGACCAGCCACAGCAGCACCAGTCCGACCACCAAGGTCGAAATCGACACCGCGAGCCAGAATGCAAAGCGCCCGACCCAAGCGAATTGGTCCCAGTCGGGGTTGGTTTGCAGCCGCCGGGTCGTTCCGCCGATGGTGGCGTCGGAGGCCACCACCGGAGCCTGCCGGGAGACCACGTCGCCGGTGACGTTGGCGCCGGTGCGCAGCTCCACCCGGCCGTTGAAGACGACCACGTCGCCGTTGACCCGCCCAGAGATCGTAACCGGGGCGTCGAAGGCGGTCAGCGATCCGTCCACAGTACCGTCCACGGTGGAGGAGCCATGGAAGACGACCAGGTCGCCGACCTCCTGGCCCGACGGCACGTCGGCCCGACCGGACAAGACCACGAACGCCTCCTGACTTTCGGCGTCCTGGGCTTGGGCGGGCGTGGCCAGGGCAAGCAGGAACAAGGACACCAGGCCGATGGTGAGCGATCGACGCATGTGACCACCTCCCAAATGTGTGGCCTATCCCCCGAGCATTCGGGGTTTGTCGCGCATTGGTCCATCCTGCCGGACTCTAATCGTTCCTGCGAGTGCCAATGCAAAGTCCACGCTCTTCCAGTTGCTGGAGGAGACGACCGGCGGGAGGTCCACGGCGCTGCAGGTCCGTGAGGCGAGCGGTTCACTGCGGATCGGCGTGAGAGGACGAGACGTGGCACCGGGCCGTTAGCTCGACTCCTTACCGGGAAACCATCCCACCCGCGCCGCACTCGACGGCGTGCTCGCCTTCCTGAACGAGGTCCATATCAGCCGCAAGCGAGCGACATCCGCGACCAGTGACCTAGCCCACGTGCCCGCGGGCGTGATCCCGGTCGAGCAATAGGGGGCCGGGCGAGGAGTCGAACCTCGCATGTAGGCGCGGGGACTGTCCCTCGGTCCGCCCCGCCCTGTTCGGGCAGTTGCCGTATGTCTACCGGCCCATCGCGACGTGCCGCACAGTACGGGACGTCCCCGTTGCTGACGATCGCGTCGTCTTATTGTTTCCAGTACCTGTGCTGAGGCCAGGCCCTCCGATATGCGCCACCGCCGTGACTTCGACCGTTACCTGATACCTCACGTCTTCCAGTGTCGGCACTGCCACCCGCCAGCCGCAGTGCCAAAAAGCCCCACAATGGAAGCCCTTGGACCCGCGCCAGCACTCATTAGCAGCACCGCGGCCTCCTCCCCGGTGGGCGGATGGCGATCTCCAGGGTCCCGGCTGCTGCTGCGATGCCGCCCGCCGCGCACCGGGCCATTCGACCCGCCCGCCAGGACGGTTCGTCCCTGGCCTCGGCCGTGCCCGGGGATGACGATCGAAGCCGGACAAGTCGATGGAGCGACGATGACCTGACCACCGCCCTGCCGTACCGGGAGGCGCCATGTACGACGTCGAACTGACCACCAGTCCAGTGCAGGTGTGCGTGCAGTACCGCACGTCGGTGCGGGTCAACCACCTGTCCGACGACATCGGGGTGCGGATGGACGAGCTGTACAAGGCCGCCTTCGAGGCGGGGCTGAACCCGTGCGGCCCGCCGTCGATCGCCTACCCCGACCACCCCGGATCGGACGGCGAGCTGACGATCGAGCTGGACGTGCCGGTCGTGGTCATCCCCGACCACACGGCCAAGGTCCTGTCCGGGTCCGGCATGCAGCTGCACGCCGGCGGCGGCGAGGTGCAGGCGTACGCCATCCACCGCGGCGCCTATCACCACCTCGGCACCGCCCACGCGGCGCTGAACGAGTGGCTGGCGGCCAACGACCACGATGCGGCCGGCCCGCACCGCGAGAGATACCTGCTCGGGCCCGGCGAGGCCGACTCGCCTGACGACTTCGTGACCGAGGTGTCGGTCCCGGTCGCCCCGAGCTGAACCTCGAGCCGACTGCGTGCAGGGCCTACCAGCTCGTGGCATCGGTGCAGCACTGCGACCTGCCCGCGCTGGGACTCGGGCGCGATGGCGATGGAATGCACGTTGATTGGCGTCGGGGCGATGAATTCGCCGCGGTTCGCCCCGGCGGCCCTGATGCTGCGCTGGGGAGCATGGCCGGAACCGGTTGCGCGTCAGCCCGCGGCCGGTGGCGCATACGTCGCACCCGACCTGGTCCTATCTCGTGGAGTCCGGAAGCGGGCGGGTGGTCTGGGCGCCGGAGTTCTGGCAGTTTCCGGAGTGGGCCGCGGGAGCCGATCTGATGTTCGCTGACGCCGCCGGGTGGGAGCGGCCGATCCGCTTCGCCGGCGGGGTAGGCGGCCACGCGGCGGTTCTGGCGACCTCGGTTCGCGCTCGTCAGCTGGGGGTCCGCCGTTTGGTGTTCGCGCACATAGGCCGGCCGTCCATCGGAGCGATGGATGCCGGGCTTCGCCCGCCGTTCGGCGAGTGGGGCGTCGAGGGTCGGTCTTATCGGCTGCGCCGGTGAGCACGCTGACCAGGGCCGACGACCGCCGACCACGCCCCGACCGCGTCATCCGGATCCGTGCACCGCTGTGGCCGTGGCCCGCCGGTAGATCCCGTGTGCCCAGACCTGGTCCAGCCGGTGCTTGGCCCTCCTTGCGGATGATCGCGCAGAGCACGTCGGTGAGCTGCTCCGCGGAGCCGGACTCCAGCGCGCGCGCTCCGCTGCCGGCATGGTCGGCCCGACGTCCAGGCTCGCCGGCTTCAGCCCCGGTGAACAATGCATGCACCTTCTCCTACGCTCCCGGTTCGAGCGGTCCCTTGAGGCCGGTCACGAGACCTTGTCTTCGGGTGACCTCGACGAGGCCCTTGCCCTGGAGGGGCTCGTTCATGATCGGGATGACCTGTGGTCACCCCGCCGGTGTCCGCTGAACCCAATCGCCGTTCCGGCGTGACCCACCAAACCAGGTGCCAGAGCCGAAGGTCTCATGCCCCGGGGCGGTTCGACCCTGCCGCCGGAGGGCGCGAGCCGGCGACCGTGGAGGAATGCGGTCCACGGGAGGTCGTTGTGGCCCGAGCACGTGATCTTCTAGAACGGTTTCGCCCGGTCGGCGCACCCGGCGCGGCTGGGCCCGCCGGGATACCTGTCGACCGGCGGGCCGAGGTGGCAGCGGAGCTGGAGCCGGTGTTCGCGGCGCTGGCCGATGTGGAGGCCGAGCTCGAGCGGCTGCGGGAGGCGGGAACGGTGCGGGCGCGCCAACGCCACGACGAAGCGGTGCACCGGGCGGAGGAGATCATTGCCGAGGCACGCCGCGAGGCGGAGACCGAGCGGGCGGCGGTGGCGGCACGGCTGCGCCGGCAGGCGGACGTGGAGGCGGCCGAGGCCAGGATGGCAGCCGAAGAGGAGGCCGAACGCATCCGGGATCGCGCGCTGCGCCGATTGCCGGCGCTGGTCACCGCGGTCGTCGAGCGGGTGCTTGCAGACCTGGACGAGGCGGTTTCCGGAAACGAAGCCGGTGACCGGCCATGACCGCGCAGTTCGTGGCCGGCACCGTACGCGCCAAGGCAATGGCCCGGCGCAGGCTGGGGGTGGGGGCGGTGCGGTCACTGGCGGCGCGTGCGTCGCTCGGTGACGCGTTGACAGCCCTGCTGGACGGCCCGTACGGGCGTGAGCTGCAGCCGGGCATGTCGCTGGCCGACGCGCAGCACGCCATCGGGTCGATGCTGCTTTGGAACGTCCGCGTCCTGGCGGGGTGGCTGCCACCGGCCGGTTCGGAGCAGCTTCGGGTTCTTGCCGGCTGGTTCGAGATCGCCAATGTGGACGAACAGCTGCAGCGGTTCGGCTCGGCGCCGGCCGCGCCGCCGTACCGGCTGGGCCGGCTGGCGACCGCGGGGCCTCGGCTAGCCCGCGCCACCTCGCCGGCCGACGTGCGGTTCGTGCTCGCGACCTCGCCGTGGGGCGATCCCGGCGGGGACACGCCGCGCCTGATCACGCTGGGCATGCGCCTGGCGTGGGCCCGGCGGGTGGCCGCACTCGTCGAACCCGCGGCGGCCTGGGCCACCGCAGGCGTGGCCCTGCTGGTGGCCAAGGAGGTGTTCGCGGCCGGCCACCCGCTGCCCGAACCGATCGTCGAGGCTGCGACCGGCCTGCTGGGGCCGGGCCCGATGACGGTCAACTCACTCGCCGACTTCGGCACCTCGCTGCGCAGGGACGGCCGCTTGGCCCTCGCCGGCGTACGAGCACCGGAGGACCTCTGGCGGGCCGAGGCGGGCTGGTGGGCCCGGTTGCACGCGGACGGGTTGCGGCTGCTCGGTGGATCCAGGTTCGGGATGGAGCCGGTGATCGGGTCGTGTGCGCTGCTCGCCGCGGACGCGTGGCAGATCAACGCCGCGCTCGAGCTGGCCGCGCACGGCGGTGGATGGCTGGAGGTGGTCCATGCCGTGGCGTGACCTGGTGACTCCGGTGCCGATGACCAGGGTGGCGCTGGTCGCCCCGGTGACGTCGCTGCGGGACACGCTCGTGCGGGTGGCCGACGCAGGCGTCGTCGAGATCGAGCGGACGACGGGACCCGGCGACGCGGTCGCCGGCGACGCCGCCACCCGGTTGCAGCGCCTGCATCAGCATGGGCCGGCCTCGCCCGCACTGGCGCCGACCGCACCGGATCTGGAAGCAGCGGAACGCACCGGCCGGGTCGATCTGCTGGCGGGCGAGGCCGAGCTCGAGGTGTACCGGACCGACGCGGTGGTCCACGGCAGCGTCGCTGGTCTCGTCGGCTGGGCGCCGACATCGGAGCTGGAGCGACTCGCCACCAGCCTCGCCGAGGTGGGCGGGGCGGTCGTCGGGCTCGACCGGCCGCGAGGCGCAGAGCCGCCGACCGCGCTGCGGCGCGCCGGACCGGAGCGCACCTTCGGCCCGCTGGTGCAGACTTATGGCACGGTGCCGTACCGGGATGTCGATCCGACCCTGCTGGCCGGCCTCGCCTATGTGGTGATGTTCGGCGTGATGTTCGCCGATGCCGGCCACGGCGCCCTGTTGGTGCTGGTTGCGCTGTTGCTGCGGGCGGGCCGGCTGCGCCGGTGGGGCGGCCCCCGGTTGCGGTCCAAGTGGCTGTTCATCGCCATGGCCGGCCTGGCCAGCATGGTCGCCGGCATCGGATACGGCGAGTTCTTCGGGCCGACCGGCGTGGTGCCCACCGCCTGGGTGTCGCCGCTGGAGCAGCCGATCCCCGTGCTGGCCGCCGCGATCGGCCTCGGCGCGGTGCTGCTGGCCGGCGCATACGGGCTGGGCACGGTGAATCGAGTGCGCGAGGGAGGCTGGACGTTCGCGCTCTGCGCGCCGACCGGCATCGCGGGTTCTCTGCTGTTCCTCGCCGGCGGGATGATCGCCGGCGCCGTCTACTTCGCGCAGGCGTCGCTCGCCGCGCTCGGCGTGAGCGTGGGCCTGATCGCGCTGACGCTGGCGTTCGTCGGGCTGCTCGCTGGCTCGGGCGGGGGCTTCACCGGCGTGCTGCAGGCAGCGATCGAGCTGTTCGACGTGGTGATCCGGCTGGGCTCCAATATCGCGTCGTTCGCGCGGCTGGCGGCGTTCGGCATGACCCATGCGGCCCTCGGCTGGGTGGTGTGGCTGGGCACGACGGCCCTCTGGGGCATCGGCGGGGTCGGATTGGCGGCGGCGGTCCTGCTGTTCGTCGCGGGCAACGTCCTGTAGTTCGCGCTCGAGGGGCTCGTCGCCGGGGTCCAGGCGCTCCGGCTGGAGTACTACGAACTGTTCTCCAGGGTCTTCCAGCGGGAGGGACGCCCGTTTCGGCCGTGGCACGTCCCGACCGAGGTCCGGCACGGCACTTAGGAGGAGTAATGCACCTGTGGCTGGTGGCGCTGCCGGCGATCGCGCTCGGTGCGGTGGCGGCTCGACTGCTGTCGCACATCAATCGCCGCACCGCCGGCCGGATACTCGTCGTGGGCAACCTGTGCCTGCTGGTGGGGGCCGCCGCGCTGCTGCTGACCGCCCTCGCCGCCGACCCGGCCGCGGCCGATCCAACCGTGGTGCTCGCCCAGACTGAGTCGCAGCCCAACGGCTCGGCCCTGATCGGCGCGGCGATCGCCGTCGCCGGCTCATCGATCGGCGCGGCGATCGCCGTTGCGTACACCGGAGCGGCGGCGCTGGCGGCGATGAGTGAACGCCCGGAGCTCTTCGGCCGGGCAATGGTGATCGTCGGTCTGGCCGAAGGCATCGCGATCTACGGGCTGGTGGTCGCGATCATCCTCATCGGGCGGGCGTGAGAACGGTGGCGACCGTGGCGGCGATCGGCGAGCGGGTCAGGGTGTCCGGGTTCGCGCTCGCGGGCGTGCTCGTCCGGGAGGCGGAGTGCGCTGCCGACGCGCGGCGCGCCTGGGGCGCCCTGCCGGCAGACGTCGCCGTGGTGCTGCTCACCCCGGCTGCCGCCGCCGCGCTCGCAGCCGAGCGAGCCGCAAACTGGCCGATGCACGTGGTGCTGCCATGACTTCCGACCGTGCGATCACGAACGCCCTTGCACCGCTGCGGGCGGCGCTGCGAGCGGCCGCCGCGGCCGACGTGGATGGCCTGCTCGCCGGTGCGGAGGCCGACGCCACGGAACAGATCGCGGCCGCCCTGGCACGGGCCGAGACCATAGTGGCGCAAGCTCGTGCCGAGGGAGCGGCCGACGCGGCCGTGGTCCTCGCCGGTCCCCGGGCGAGAGCACGGCGGGAGGCCAGGGCGATCACCATGCGGGCCCAGCGGGACGCCTACCGGTCACTTCGCGAGGCCAGCCGCGCGGCCGCTCGCCGGCACGTCGACCAACCGGGTCACCTGAAGGTCCGGGAACGGCTGGCGACCGCGGCCCGGGCGCGGCTGGGATCGGGCCCAGTGACGACGCGCGAGATGGTGACGGAAGCGGCGGGTCGCCGGATCGACTGTTCGCTGGACGGTTTCGCCGATCGAGCGGTCGACGCTCTCGGCTCGAAGGTCGAAGGGCTGTGGCGAGATGAGCGCGGGTCGGGTTCGACGGGTTAACGGCCCGCTCGTCGAGGTCGAGGGGCTCGAGAACGTTGCGATGTCCGAACTTGTGGCCGTCGGCCACGAGGGGCTCGCGGGCGAGGTCGTCGCCGTCCGGCCGCGGCAGCTGACCGTCCAGCTCTACGAGTACAGCGGCGGGGTGGCTCCGGGTGATCCGGTCCGGGCGCTGGGCCGGCTGCTGGCGGTGCCGTTGGGCCCGGGGCTGCTCGGCGGCGTTTTCGACGGCATGCTCCGCCCCCTCGCCGGCGCGCCGATCTGGCTGCCGCCGCGCGGCGGGGCGCCGGGAGTGGAAGCTGGCAGCGGATCGATCCGGCGACGCGGACGTTTCAAGCGCTGCGGATTTGGGTCAATGCCGAACTCGAGGGGCTCGACCGCTTCGTGGAAGACGCCACTCGCATCCTCGCCCCCGGCGGACGCTTCGGGGTGCTGGCGTTCCACTCGCTGGAAGACCGGATCGTCAAGCAAACGATGCGCCGGCTCGCCGGCGACGGCCTCGCGCACCTCGTGACGCGGCGGCCCGTCATGCCGGGCGACGCGGAAATCGAACGCAATCCCCGCGCACGGAGCGCGCGACTGCGCGTGCTGGAGAAAGCCGCATGAGCTTCGACCTCGAATACGCCATCAAGCAGGA
>OFHL01000057.1_pt1 | contig 9852 bp, 11 predicted proteins | sample 1522011 | NCBI WGS metagenome assembly OFHL01 (sample SAMEA2464836, study PRJEB22497) | soil metagenome | biome: Grassland; feature: Farmland; material: Clay | place: Australia | collected 2013-02-01 | depth 0.65 m | reverse complement strand
GTGTACCCCCCGGTTGACGCGCTCGGCTCACTGTCCCGGCTCATGCGCAAGGGTGCCGGCGCCGGCCGCACCAGGGAGGACCACCTCGACGTCGCGGCGCAGTCGCTGGCCGCGCTCGCCCAGGCTCGGCAGGCCCGGGAGCTCGCGGAACTGGTCGGACCCGGCGCGCTGAGCGCCACCGATCACAGCTACCTGGAGTTCCAGGAGCGGTTCGAGCGCGAGCTGGTGAACCAGCGGCCCGACGAACGACGCGAGCTGACCGAGACCCTGGACCGGGCCTGGCGGGCGCTGGCCGCGCTCCCCCGCCGCGAGCTGACCATGCTCGCCCCAGAGCTGATCGACAGGTATGCGGCACCTGCCGGATCGGGGAGGTGACGGCGATGAGTGAGCTGCGGCGCCTGCCCGCCGGGCGGGCGGGCCGGCTGTGGCTGCGCCGCCGCCTGAACATCGCCCGGCGCGGTGTCGAGCTGCTCGATCACCAACTGCGCATCCTGCGCCTGGAGCAGGAGCGGCTGGCGCTGCTCGTGCGCGAGACCGCACCGGACTGGCGCGACCACTGCCGAGAGGCCGAGCGGTGGCTGCTGCGGGCAGCGGTGGTCGGGGGGCAACGCGAGATCAGGATGGCGGCCGATCCGGTGCCGGCCCGGGTCGACGTCACCTTCCGCGACGTGATGGGGGTCCGCTACCCGGCGCACGCCACCGTCACGCTGCCGGAGCCTTCTCAGTCGGCCCGGCCGCCGGGGGGCGCCGGCCTCGTCCTGGCGATCGCAGCGCACCGGGCCGCCGTGCGGGCGGCGGTGCGGCATGCGGTCGCCGAGACCGCGCTGCGCATCGTCGAGGACCAGGTGGCCGAGGTGCGCCGCCGCAAGCACGCCATCTCGGATCGTTGGCTGCCGCGGCTGGAAACCGCGCTGCACGGGCTCGAGCAGCAACTCGAGGACCAGGAACGGGACGAGCAGGTTCGGCTGCACTGGGTAGCGGCACTCAAGAACGGACCAGTGCCATGATCGAGCGCATTCTCCTCGCCGTACACGATTCGCCGGCATCCATGGTCGCGACGGAGGCCGCGATCGAGATGGCGGCCCGGTTCCAAGCCAAGGTCTGCGCGGTGACCGTGGTCGTCGACCACGGCGTCGGCGAGCGGCTGACCGCCGCGCTCGCGCAGCCGGCCACGTTGGCGCGGCGGCGCGAGCAGGCCGCGACCTCGATACTCGCGCATGTCACCCGGCTCGCCGCCAGCCACGGTGTGCCGGTGCAGACGCGGGTGCTCTACGGCGAGCCGGCGGCCAGGGTCCTGGAGGAAGCGCACTCGTGGCCGGCCGACCTGCTGGTGATGGGCCACGCCCGGCGGCGCGGGGCGGGCCAGCCGTACGTCGGGCCTCAGACCCAGCACGTTCTCGAGTTCGCCGAGCAGCCGGTGCTGGTCGTGCCGGTGCCAAGCCGGCGCGCTACCTGACCTACGCGTTCGTTGCCGCGCTCGCCGCAACCTATGGAGACGATCACGTCGGCCTCGCGCCACTTCGCGATCCGCCATCTGCAGTCACGCGGCCGGTGTTATCCAGCCGTAGTGCCCGTCGTAGCGGCGGTAGACGACGCTGCCGCGCACGCGCTCGGCGTCGAGGAAGAACACGAACGGGTATCCGGTGGCGTCGAGCCGCTCGGTGGCTTCCCGGACGGTGAGCAGCGGGGCGGGCTGAGCGCTGAGCGTGATCGGCACGTGTCCGGGTCTCAGCCGATCCGGCGCCGGGGTGACCTGCGCCAGCCGGTAACCCGTCGCACCCGCACGGTAGAGAACGCTGTCCTGCCCGCTGCCGACCTCGCTGAACAGATAGAAGTCGTAGTCCATGGCGTCCATGTCGAGCGCGGCGTCGTCGCAGGTGTAGCTCTGCGGCGCCACCGACTTGTGGCTGACGATCTGGCGCTGCCGCGGTGGCCGCGGGAAGTAGGGCGGCCGGTGCGCGGGCATCTCGCCGTGACGCCATTCGTGCTGTTCGATGCTCGGCATTGCGCCACGGCGGGCTTCCCAGTGCTGGGCGACGTGCGCGAGGCGGTGACGCAGTCGGGCATCGAGCAGGTCGATGGCCTCTCGTGGTGTCGGGGCCGCGACCTGCGCGCGTATCAGCCGGCCGTCGATGTCCAGGTTGGCCTGCGCGGTGAACGCGCGCTTGACCGCCGGGTCCGCGTGCCGGGTGATCCGGACCCTGGCCGAAAGCACCGGCCCGTGCACGTGCTGCAACAGTCGTGCGGTCTTGGCGCGGGCGTAGTCCGCGGTCCAGCCGGGCAACCCGGCATCAAGTGTGAGCCGGATATCCGGTGGCGCGGTGGATGTGACGTGATTCATGGCTCCTCCCAACCTCCACGATCGCAGCACAACCCGCCCGGCGGCATGAGTCGGGCGACCCTGCCGCGTGGGACCAAAGATCTTCCCGGCATTCGCTGCAGGCACCACACCGGCGACGCCGGTCGGCGCGGTCGGCGAGGTGCCGTTCCGCCCTTTCGATCGGGCCGCGATGATGCGAACGCGGCAATCAGGTCCCGGCCCTGGTCGACCGCGAGGCAGGCGACGGCCACGCCATCGCCGGCCGGCCGGGGGTAGCGGCGACGGTGTCCGTCCACGCCCCGGCCGTCGCCGGCGCCGGCGCGCCGCCCGCGCAGGACCGGCCCGACCTCTGGCGGGAGCTCGTCCTCGGGCTTTCGGTGTTCGCGGTATACCTCGCCGTCAACCCCTGGCCGGCGGCGGACCGACCGGCCAGGGCGGTCGAGAACGGGCAGGCGGTGCTCGACCTGGAGCGAGCGCTGCGGCTCGATGTGGGGCTCCGGATGAACCAGTGGCTCGCCGGAGAGCAACAGCTGCGCATGCTCGCCAACCACGAGTACGCGCTGACCTATGTGATCACGGCCTTCGCCCGGCTGTTCTGGGTCTACGCATGCCGACCGGCGATCTACCGCCCGGCCCGGACGGCGTTCGCGCTCCTCAACCTCTTCGCCAGTTCGCGGCGATGCTGTCGCTGCACATCGGCTGGGCGGTGTGGGTGTCGGTCGTGCTGGCCTGCCTGGCCTCGCCGTGGTTCGTGCAGCTGATCGGGATCGGACACGTCCTATCGGCACACCGCGGCCGCGGGACCGCCCGCTATGGCGGATCGCCCTGATCACCGGTATCGGCGGCGGCCGGGCGGCGTTGGTGACGTTGCTGCGCCACTGCATCGCCGACGGCATCGGCACCGTCACCCTGATGCTGCGGCTGCTCGATCCGCCACGTGGGCTGCTGGGCAATCCCGTGGCTGCCTGACGACGGTTGCGCAGCTGCCTACAGGTCGCTTCCGAGGCGATCTGCGTCGAGGGTGGCGGGGACGACCAGGAGGGGGCAGCTGGCATGCACGACGCAGTAGGCGGTGACGGAACCGAGCAGGCCGCGCAAGACCCGCCCGCGGCCGTGGCTGCCGACAGCGAGCATGACGGCGTTCTCGGCCTCGGCGGCCGCGCATAGGGTCGGGCCCGGCAGGCCGTTGATGACGGCGCCGCGGATGTCGACGCCAGGCACCTGCTCGGCGGCCTTGGTTATGGCCGCTTCGAGGTGCTCGCGGCGCTCGTCGCGCTGGTGGTCGGCCGGTTCGGCGATGACCGGCTGGGGGATGGTGGAGTGCGGGACGGGCATCACCGGGTGGACGGCGACGGCGACGACCCGGCCACCGACCTGGGTGGCGTGCCGTGCCGCCCAGATGAGCGCCTGCTCGCTCATGGTGGTGTTGTCGACGCCGACGACGATCGTGGGCGGGCTTGGCGTGGTGGTCATCGGAATGCGGCCTTTCGAATCAAGGTGATCGGATGCTGCCGGCGCGAGACGACCTGGCAAGCAGGAAGGCCACGCATGCGGCGAACGTGCGCAGGTGGCGGTAGTCCTCCTCGTCGATGCGCAGTCCGGTCCGCTTGCTGAGCTGCTCGGCAAAGGCGAGAAAGTCCAGCGAGTCGAGCTCCAGCTCATCACGCAGGTCGGCCGCTGGGTCCAGGACGTCGAAATCAGCATCGGGAACGATCGCGAGCAGCGCTGCCCGGACGTAGTCCCTGGCCTGCTGGTCGTTGGTGGGTGCGGTCATCACAGCTCCTCTGGTGTCTGCAGCAGACGCTCCACGGCGTGCAGGAACCGGCCGCCGACGGCGCCGTCCGTCGCGCGGTGGTCGGCGGCCAGCGTCGCGGTGATCACCGGCCGGATACCGAGCAGGCCGTCGACGGCCCACGGCCGGTCGCGCACGGCGCCGAAACCGACCAGGGCGACCTGCGGTGGGTAGATCACCCCGTGCACTAGCCCGACCCCGAGGTCGCCCAGGTTGGTGATGGTGATCGATCCAGGTGCCAGCTCCGAGGAGCGCAGCCGCCCGGTGCGTACCCTGCGCACGACCGCGCGCAGCCACCGCATCATGTCCAGGGCCGACTGGGCGGCCGCGTCTTGCAGCGTCGGCACCAGCAGCCCCCCGCCGTGCAGTGAGACGGCCAAGCCGAGGTCGACAGCCGGGGACGGTACGAACGCTCCGTCTACCCAGTGGCCATTGAGGTCGGGAATCTCACGCGCGGCGAGCGCGACCGCTCGCATGAGCAGCGCCGCGGGTACCAGACGGTCCTCGATGGGGACCTGCCGGTTGCGCTCGAGCAGCCAGGCCATCGCATGGTGGAGGTCGATGTCGGTGGCCAGGTAGTAATGCGGGATCTCACGTTTGGACCGGGCCATCAGCGCAGCGGTGAGCCGGCCGGGTTGGCCAAGGCGATCGACGGGCTCCGGCTCCGCGCGCCGAGGCTCGGTGGGACGCGCCGCAAGGGACTCGGCGGGCGCCGGCTGGGACTCGGCTCGGCGCGCGGCGGCGCGAACCGCGGCGGCAGTGACGACGCGGTCGCCGGACATCGTCGCAGGGTCGACGCCGAACTGGGCGGCCAGCCGCCGGGCCAGCGGCGATACTTTCGGCCGGGCGGCCGCGCGGCTCAAGGCCGGCGCCGGGGTGGGCCGCGGTGCTCGGCGTTCCCGGGCCGCACGCTCGACATCGGCCCGGGTGATGGCACCGCCGCGCCCTGAGCCGTGAACGCTCGCCAGGTCGACGCCGATCTGGGTGGCCAGCTTGCGCACCACGGGCGTCACCCGCGGCCATGGCGGTCGAGCAAGCGGGGCCGGCGGCCCGGCGGGAACACCCGCAGCCACCGGAGCCGGAGCCGGCGGTACCGGGCCGACCGGCATGGCCACGGCCGGCGCCGTGGTCGGTGCGGCGATCAGGGCGAGCGGAGTACCGACGGGGACCGTCTGGCCGGGCGGCACGATCAGCCGCTCGATCGTCCCCGACTCGAAGCACTCGACATCGACGACGGACTTGGAGGTGTCGACCACCGCGATGGCGTCTCCCTTGCGGACCGTGTCACCCGGCTTGACCAGCCATTCGACGAGCGTGCCCACGTCCATGTCGGCCCCGAGCGAAGGCATCCGGAACTCCCCCACGTCAGCTCACCGCCGATCGGGCGGCCGCCGCGACGTCGCTGGTCTGTGGCAGCGCGGCCTCCTCAAGGTGCCTGGCGTAGGGAATAGGAACCTCCGCCGTGCAGACCCGCCGCACCGGGGCGTCCAGCTCGTAGAGGGCCTGCTCGGCGATACGGGCCGCCACCTCCGCGGAGAAGCTGCCGCTGCGCCAGCCCTCGTCGACCAGCACCACCCGGTGGGTGCGAGCCACCGAGTCCAGGACCGTGCCCTCGTCCAGGGGGCGCAGCGTGCGCAGATCGACGACCTCGGCCTCGATGCCCTCTCCGGACAGCTGCTCAGCCGCCGCCATCGTGATGCCGAGCGTGCCACCGTAGGTGATCAAGGAGAGGTCCCGGCCAGATCGGCGAACGACAGCCCTGTCGATATCCACCGGGCCTGCGTCGTCGGCGAGCTCGCCGGCCATGCTGTACAGCGAGCCGTGCTCGAATATCAGCACTGGATCGGGGTCGACGAGCGCCGTCCACAGCATTCCCCTGGCGTCCTCGAGGGTCGCCGGGACGACCACCCGCAGCCCGGGGATGTGCGCGTACCAGCCCTCGAGGCTGTGTGAGTGCTGGGCGGCCAGCTGGCGCCCGGCGCCGGTGGTCATCCGGATCACCAGCGGTACGTTCAGCTGGCCACCGGACATGTGCAGCAGGGTGGCCGCGTTGTTGAGGATCTGGTCGAGCGCCAACAGGCTGAAGTTGACCGTCATGATTTCCACGATCGGGCGCATGCCGGCCAGCGCGGCGCCGATGCCCGCGCCAACGAACGCCGACTCCGAGAGCGGTGTGTCGCGGATCCGCCGGGGCCCGAACTCCTCCAGCAGGCCGAGGCTGACGGCGAAGCAGCCGCCGTAGCGACCGACGTCCTCGCCCATCAGGAACACCCGCTCGTCGCGGGTCAGCGCGTCGCGTAGGGCCGCCCGGAGGGCCTCCCGGTACGTGGCCTTCATCGCACTCACCGCCGTTCCGAGTAGACGAACCGCGTCAGGTCCTCGACCGGCTCCAGGGGCGCCGCTTCGGCGACGGAGATCGCCGCGTCGATCTCGGCCTGGATCTCTGCCTCGACCGCCGCCAGCTGGTCCTCGTCCAGGTCGTCCTCGGCGCGCATAGCCGCCAGCAGCAACTCGATCGGGTCGCGCTGCTTCCACTTCGCGACCTCGGCCTTGTCCCGGTAGCGCTCCGGGTCGTACATCGAGTGCGCGCGGAACCGGTAGGTGCGCAGCTCCAGGAAGCATGGTCCGGCCCCGCCGCGAATCGACTCCACCGCCCGCTGCGTCGCGACCGCCACCCGCTCGACGTCCATGCCGTCGACTGGCCAGGACGGCATGCCGTACGAGCTGGCCCGCAGTGCAAGGTCAGTCTGGGCGTGGGTCACCTCCAGCGCGGTGCCCATTGCGTAGCGGTTGTTCTCGCAGCAGAACAGCACGGGCAGCCGCCACAGCGCGGCCAGGTTCATGCACTCGTGGTACTCGCCCTCGGCCGCCGCTCCGTCGCCGAACAGGCAGGCAGTCACCAGCGGACGGCCGGCCATCTCGTCAGCGAGCGCAAGCCCGACGGCGAGCGGCAGCCCGCCACCGACGATGGCGTTACCGCCGTAGAACCGCCGCGCGGCGTCGAAGATATGCATCGAGCCACCCCGGCCCCGGCTGGATCCGGTCGCCTTGCCGAACATCTCCGCCATGAGCGCGTCCATCGGTACCCCGCGGGCGAGCGCGTGGCCGTGTTCGCGGTAGGTGGATACGACGGTGTCATTGGCGCTCAGCCTGTGCATGACGCCGACCGCGACGGCCTCCTCCCCGATATACAGGTGCATGAAGCCGCGGATCTTGCTCGCGCTGTACAGCTCGACGCAGCGCTCCTCGAAGCGGCGGATGCGCAACATTTGCGTGAGCCATTCGAGTCGCTGTTTCATCGCGAACCCTCCAACGTCGACACGTCACCCTCGGGCAGGCCGAGCTCGCGGGCCTTGAGCAGCCGGCGCATGACTTTCCCGCTACGGGTGTGCGGCAGGTTGTCGTCGAAAACGATCTCCTTCGGCGCGACGGCGCCAAGCTGGCGGCGGCCGAAAGCGAGCAGTTCCAGCTGCAGCTCATCGGTCGGTCGGTACTCGGGCCGCAGCGACACAAACGCCTTGACCAGTTCGCCGGCTATCGGGTCCGGTCGCCCTATCACCCCGGCCTCGGCGACCGCCGGATGTGCCATGAGCACGCTCTCCACCTCGAAGGGGCCGACGAGATGCCCGGCGGACTTGATCACGTCGTCTGCCCTGCCGACAAACCAGTAGTAGCCGTCCGCATCCCGGCGGGCCACGTCGCCGGTCAGGTACCAGCCGTCGGCAAAGGACGCCCGGTAGCGCCGCTCGTCGTGCAGGTAGCCGCGGAACATCGATGGCCAGCCGACCCGCAGCGCCAGCTCGCCCTCCACGTCCTGCTCGGTGATCTCTTGCACTCGGCCGTCGACCACGGCCGCGCGGCCATCCGCGCCCTGGGCCAGCAGTCCCGCATCGATCCCGGGCAGCGGCCGGCCCATGGACCCTGGCCGGACCTCCTCGGCCAGATAGTTGCTGATCATGATGGCGCCGGTCTCGGTCTGCCACCAGTTGTCGTGGACGGGCAGGCCGAGCACCTGCTGGCCCCACAAGACGACCTCCGGGTTGAGCGGCTCGCCGACACTGGCGACATAGCGCAGCGCCGACAGGTCGTAGTCGCTGGCCAGCGCGTCACCGCGGCGCATCAGCATGCGCAGCGCCGTGGGCGCCGTGTACCAGACGTTCACCCGCTGGGTGGCCAGCACCCGATACCAGCGGTCTGCATCGAACTCGCCCTCGTCGCTGACCACGGTGAGGCCGTGGGTGAGCGGCGCGATGATGCCGTAGGACGTGCCGGTCACCCAGCCGGGGTCGGCGGTGCACCAGAACACGTCGCCGGCGTGCAGGTCGAGCGCGAAGGCGGCGGTGGCGTGGTGCGCGACGACCGCGTCGTGCACGTGGACGGCTCCCTTGGGCTTGCCGGTGGTGCCACTGGTGAAGTGGAGCAAAGCCATGTCCTCCGGCGCCGTGGCGACGATCTCGAATTCCGCCGAACAGCTGTTCAGCGCCTCGTCGAGCATGATCGTTCCTGGCCGAGCCGCCGCCGAGCCGGTGAGCAGCACATGCCGCAGGCTCGGCAGGACGTCTCGCATTGCCGCGATCCGGCGCTGGTACAGCTGCGGGGTGGTCACCAGAACGGCCCCGTCACCAAGGCTGAGCCGCTCCTTGATCGGTTCCGGACCAAAGGCGGAGAACAGCGGAGCCACGACGCACCCCGCCTTCAGGGCGCCGAGCACCGCGACGTCGACATGGCCGCCGCGGATCATCGCGAAGCTCTGGGCACTGTCGAAGTAGACGGCTCCCGGCAAGGCGGTGATGGGGAGCTTCGCCGCGTCGATGAGATCCGGGTCGTGCTCGTCGCCCTCGGCGTGCTCGTCGTGGTGGTGGGGGTGGTGGCGATGGCGATCGGCTGGGGCGGCGAGGGAGACGACGGCACCGACGCGTCCGCTCCCGCCACCGACGCACCGGTGGCCGGGCCCATCGTCGCGCCCACCGGCGTCGTGGGCACGTGGGACGGGTCCTCCTGGCAGCCGAGGCCCGACGGCGAGCAGCCGGGCGCCGGCCTCGAGTACGCGGTCGTGGGGCTGGGCGACGAGGTCGGTTCGGCCAGCGGTGCGGCCGTCTCGGAGGACTGCCCCTCGCAACGGGGCCGGTCCGAGCTTGACGTGGCCGTGGCGCTCGAGGCGAGCGGGGCCGGGCCGCCGCCGATCGCCGTGGCCGGGGTGGCGGACCCCCTGCCGCGCACCGTCGAGCAGTTCGACACCGGGTCGGCCACCTACCGCGACGCGGCGGCCGAGGTCGCACGCGGCCTCGGGGCGACGACCGACCCGACGCTCACCCAGGTCCTGCGCATCGACCTCGAGGGCAACGGCACCGAGGAGGTGGTCGTGGCGGCCGAGCACCTCTCCGATCCCGACGGGCTGTCGGGCCGGCGCGGCGACTGGTCGGTCGTGTTCTTCCGCCGGGTGGCGGGCGACGGCGTCGCCACCGACGTCCTGGCGTCGTCGGTCGTCACCGGCGACGGCGACGGCGACCCGCTGGAACGCATCCAGACGGCGTCGATCGCCGACCTCAACGGCGACGGCACCATGGAGGTCGTCCTCAACGGGCGGTCGGCGTCCGCGGCGTGGACCTCCGTGCACGCGGTGGATGGGGAGGGCGTGCCGTCCCAGGTCCTCGAGGCCGGCTGCGACGGCTGACCCGGCGCCCGCCGGCAGCGTCGCTCGCACGCAGCCGGCGGCGCCGCCCGGCCGACGTGCTCGGAC
>OFHL01000055.1_pt1 | contig 9927 bp, 8 predicted proteins | sample 1522011 | NCBI WGS metagenome assembly OFHL01 (sample SAMEA2464836, study PRJEB22497) | soil metagenome | biome: Grassland; feature: Farmland; material: Clay | place: Australia | collected 2013-02-01 | depth 0.65 m | reverse complement strand
CTGGGTGGGGCTCAGGCTCGTGTCGCCGTGGCTGACCGCCGCAGCGGCGCCGAACCTGGCGGCGGCGTCGTCGGCGAGCTCGTGCAGCAGGCGGGGCCGGGTCACCGGCGGCTCCCGTCGCGCTCGCCGGCCGCCAGCCCGGCCGTGCGCAGGAACACCCCACACAGCCCGGCCAGGTCGTGCAGGTTGTCCGGGGTCAGCAGGGCGGCGTCGACCTCGACGCCGAGCGACTGCTCGACCCGCTCCACGATGTCCACCACGCGGAACGAGCTGAACGTCGGCAGCTCGGTGAGCGTGCGCGTGCTGCTGAGCGTCGCCGGGTCGACGGCCAGGACCGTCGAGGCGTTGTCGATCACGACCTGCTCGATGGCGCGGGCGTCCATGTGTGCTCCTGAACGAGGGTGCGGGCGAGGTCGACGTCGGCGCGCAGCAGCTCCTGCAGCCGGTCGGTGAGGCCGGGCGGTGCCGGCCGCCCGCGCTGCACGCGGCGCAGCGCGATGTACACGTGCTCGGCCAGGGCGGCCCACGCCCGGCCCTGGTCTGCGAACGGGCCGGCCAGGTCGGGTCCGCACGAGGCCAGCCAGCAGGCGTGCAGCCGGCGGGACCTGGACAGCAGCCAGGTCTCCAGGGTCAGCCCGCCGGTCGCGGCGAGCTGGTCGGGGTGATCCCGGTAGGCCAGCGCGTACCGCTCGAACGCGCCCGACTCGGCCGCCTCGTGCAGCCGCGCGGCGTTGGCGCGCAGGACCTCCGGCACCGGCAGCGGCTCCGGCGCAGCCACCGGTCGCAGCCCGACGGCGCGCACCGGGAGCCGGCCGATCGTGGACGTCAGCTCGGCCAGCGGCACGCTCCAGCGGGCCGGCCGGGCCGGGCCCCACCTGGTCTCGTTGTGGTAGGCGTCCAGCACGAGCGCCTCGCCCGGCCGCGGCCCGGCGGCGACCAGGAAGCTGTGCTCGAGGTGCTGCTGGCGGTGGTAGGGCACCCACGGCAGGTCGAAGGCGTCGGCCACCACGTAGACCGGGTCCGCCGTGAGCCGCCCGACCACGGCCGCGCCGGCCAGGTCGGTGAGCGGACCCGTCATGGCCAGCCCGAGCAGCGGCCCGGCCTCCTCGATGCGTTGCGGCACGGTCGGCTCGACGGTCGGCAGCCCGGCCGGGCCCGCCGACGGCGCGAAGTCGAGCCGGGACCCGAGCCGAAGGTGGGTGCCCGCGCCGAAGTGCGCATCGGCCAGCGCCGACAGGTTGACCTGGATGCAGTCCTGGGCGTGTGCGTCGAGCCGGCTCAGGTCGACGCTGTCGAGTACCGACGGCATGGTTGCCCCTCCTCAGCGGCCCGCGCCGAGCTCGGCGACGTGTTCCAGACCGGCCATCGCGGCGCGCAGCTGCTCGGCGGTCGGGGCATCGTCGCCGAGTGGGTGCTCGCCGCCGGCCTCGTGCCGGTCGTAGGCGGCGAGGTCGAGCAGCCCGTGCCCGCTGACGCACACCAGCACCGCGCCCTGGGTGTCCGGCCGGCTGGCCAACCGGGCCGCGGCCGCCAGGGCATGGCCGGCCTCGGGCGCCGGCAGCACCGACTCGGTCCGGGTGAACAACGCCCCGGCCCGCAACGCGTCCCGCTGGCCGACCGCGACGGCCTCGATCTGGCCGTGGTGGCGCATCGCGCTGATCAGCTTGGCGGCGCCGTGGAAACGCAGCCCGGCCGAGTGCGACTCGGGGATCGGCAGCCGGCTGCCGACGGTGTACATGGCCTCCATCGGCCCGGTGCCGGTCGCATCGGTGAAGTCGTAGGCGTAGGCGCCCCTGGTCAGCTTGGGGCAGGCGCTCGACTCGGCGGCGACCAGCCGCGGGGCGTCCCGGCCGGGCGCGGCCGCGTCGGCGAAGAACGGCAGCGCGATGCCGCCGAAGTTCGACCCGGCGCCGAGGCAGCCGACCACGACCCCGACGGGGTCGGCGGCGCCGTCAAGGCCGCCATCGGCACCCCCATCGGCACCGCAATCGGCACCGCAATCGGCACCGCTATCGGCACCGTCGAGCTGCTCGATCGCCTCCAGACCGATCACCGACTGGTGCAGCAGGCTGTAGGTCTCGCCGCTGCCGATCGCGAACGCGCACCCGTCGGTCCGGGCGGCGTACTCGACGGCCTCGCCGATCGCCAGCGACAGCCCGTTCCCGGTGCCGCGGGCGCCGATCCCGGTCAGCTCGCTCGGGCTGGCGTGCACGGTCGCGCCGAGCAGCCGCATCAGCGAGCCGCGGTACGGCTTGTTGCGCAGGCTGCCGGCGACCATGAACACCGTGCAGCGCAGGCCCAACACCGCGCACGCGGCGGCTAGCGCGGTCCCCCACTGCCCGGCGCCGGTGCCGGTCACCAGCTCGGCGACGCCCGCCCGCCGGTAGTAGTGCGCCTGGGCAAGGGCGGTGTTGAGCTTGTGGCTGCCGGAGATGTTTCCGCCCTCGTACTTGACGTACACCGGCACCGTCGCGTCGATCGCCTTCTCGAACTGCCTGGCCCGCCACAGCGGAGTCGGCCGGTATCGCCGGTACTGCTGGGCGACCGGCTCCGGGATCGGCCAGCGTTCGGTGTTGCTGATGCTCTGCCGGACCAGCTCCAACGGCAGGTTGACGCCGATGCCGGTCGTTGCCTGCGCCGTGCGGTCGGGGGTGCGGTCGGCCGGCAGTGGGTAGCCCAGGTGCGGCAGCACGCTGCGCCAGGCCGGCGGCACGCGCGGGGTCAACGGAGTTCACCTCCGGCGCTCGGCACGCTGCCGGCGACCACGTCCACCAGGTCGCGGACGGTGTCGAAGCGCCGCCCGACCAGCAGCTCGTCGGGCAGCGTCACGTCCAGCTCGTCCTCCAACCGCACCAGCATCCCGACGAAGCCGAGCGAATTGATCTTCAACAGCGGCCCGTTGAGCGGCTCGTCCTCGCGCAGGTCGTCGGCCTGGATCGAGAGCCGGGACTCGCGGATGACCAGCCGGCGCACCGCCGTGCTGACCGCCGCGCGGGCACCGGCCGCCGGCGCCGGCTTAGCGGCCGGCCGGACCGGTTCGAAAGCCTGCTCGGCCGGCTTCACGAGGCGCGGTGGCGGCAGGTCGTCGCGCAGGGCGCCGCCACCTTCGACGACCCAGCCCCTGGTCAGCAGCGCGTCCATGGTCACAGGCCCGCGCACGTGCAGCCGGTTGGTGCTGATCGCGAGCTCCGCCCCGATCCCCATGGTCGGGCCGTCGTTGAGCCGCAGCGACCCGTTCACCACGATCGTCGCGGCGTCGACCAGGCGGCAGAACCGCTGCACCGGCTCGTCGGCTGTGGCGAACACGGCCTCGGTGTGGCCGGAGCCGTGCCTGGCGATGTGCGCGATCGCCTCGTCCGGCCCGGACACCTGGCGCAGCGCGAGCGTCGGGTCGAGGAACTCGCGGCCGTCGTCCACGTCGCCGATCGGCTCGGCGGTCAGACCCTCGACGGCGGCCGCCTCCACCAGGCCGGCCGGCAGCCGCAAGGTGAACGGTGGCCAGGCGCGCTCGCGGAGCGCGGCGCCCAGCTCGGCCAGGAACCGGGCCGTGGCCGGCTCGTCGACGAGCACCATCTCCAGCGACGTGCAACCGGCCGGCGCAGGAAGCTTGCTGTCCAGTGCCGCCACGGCGGCCAGCCGAAGGTCTGCCGACCGGTGCAGGTAGAGGTGGTTCACGCCGCCACCGCTGGCGATCACGGGAATCCTCGTGGCGTCGTAGCAGTAGTCGATCAGGCTGGGGCTGCCGCGCGGGATGAGCACGTCGATCGCGTCGTGGCGGCCGAGCAGCCCACGCAGCAGGCGGCGGTCCGGGTCGTCCACGACCTGGGCCATGCCGGCCGGCAGCCCCGCCGCCTCGACCGCGGCCGAGACTGCGCGGGCGAACGCCGCTGTCGTCGTCGAGACCTCCTTGCCGGCGCGCAGGATCGCCGCGTTCCCGGTGCTGACCGTCAGCAGCGCGCCCTCCAGCGTCACTGTCGGCCGCGCCTCGTAGACCATCAGGACCACGCCGAGCGGCTTGGGCAACCGGCGGGAGCGCACCCCGGCCGGGCCCTCGACCGCCGGACCGGGCGACACCAGGTCCGGCAGCTGCGCCGCGACCGAGGAGGCGAGGCCGCGCAGCTGGTCCAGGTGGCGCTCGCTCAGGCTCATCCGCTCCAGCAGCGGCTCAGGGAATCCGCGCCGGCGACCGGCTTCCAGGTCGGCCGAGTTCGCCCGCGCCAGCTCCGGCCAACGCTCGCCGACCGAGGCGACCAGCCGCTCGCCGAACGCCAGATAGGCGCCGTCTCCGATCGGTGGCGCGGCCTGCCAGGCGTCGCGTGCCACCCGCACGATCTGATCGACCTGCTCGACCTTTTCGGTCATCCACGATCCTGTCCGGTCATGCACGTCAGGCAAACTCAGCGCCTCGAAGCGCTCAACGTCACGACAGGTTCCTGCCAGAAGGGCCTTTGGCAGGAAAATGTCCGTGAGGTTGTTGCCGCCGGGTGGCGCTGCGAATCTCGGTGCCGGAGGCGGTCACGTGAGAACGGTCTCGACCAGCAGGCACTTCCGGGACGTGCTCGGCCACTTCGCGACCGGCGTCGCGATCGTCACGACCACGACCCCGAGCGGCCCTGCCGGGCTGACGGTCAACTCGCTGACGAGCGTCTCGCTCGAGCCACCGCTCGTGCTGTTCTGCGCGCAGCGCGGATCGGCCACGGCCGCCGCGATCGCCGTGTCCGGCGTGTTCGCCGCCAACATCCTCGGTCGCGACCAGGAATGGCTGTCCAGGCGGTTCTGCGGCGACCACCGATCGGACCGGTTCGAGGCGGTGCCGGTGCGCACCGGCCGGACCGGGTCGCCGATCCTGTGCGACTCGCTGGCCTACCTCGACTGCGAGCTGGCCGACATCTTGGACGGCGGCGACCACCTGGTGCACCTGGGCCGGGTCGCCGAGCTCGACCGCCTGCGCGAGGCCGAACCGCTGCTGTTCTTCCGCGGCCGCTACCGGTAACAGCTCACCCGAACGTCAGGCCGTACTCGCGCAGCCACGCGTCGACCTCGACCAGCGGAAGCAGCAGATGCGCGGCGTTGAGCCAGGTCATGGTGCGGCCGCCGGACTCGACCAGTTGACCGACGCGATCGGCGTCGAGTACGCCGTGCAGCGGTGAGGTCCGATCCCGCAGCAGGCGTGACACGGCGGCCAGCACCGCGGCCTCGTGCGCCGGATCGTGCAGTCCGGGGTATCCGCTCTTGGGCCGATCCAGGGTCGCCCTCGGCACCAGGTCGGCGGCGGCCATCCGCAGCAGGCTCTTGGGATGCCCGCCGGCGGTCTTCATCGACCACGGCACGTTCCAGGCGTACTCGACGAGGCGGTGGTCGCAGAACGGAACGCGGACCTCGAGCCCGACCGCCATGCTCATCCGGTCCTTGCGGTCCAGCAGATACGCCAGCGGACCGAGCAGGCTGAAGAACAGCACCTCGCGCATGCGGGCGTCCAGGCCGGCCTCGCCGGGCAGCCGCGGCACCCGGGCGCGCAACGTGGCGTAGCGGTCGGCCTCGGCCAGATCCGGCCGCACCCGCTCCCACACGTCGGGCGCGAGGCAGCCGGCGAGCCTGGGTGCGTCGCCGAGCCAGGGAAAGCCGTCCCGCCACACGGTCGCCGGATCGTGGTACCACGGGTATCCGCCGAACACCTCGTCGGCCGCCTCGGCCGAGATGGCCACCGTCGAGCTGCGCCGGATCGCCTCGAACAGCAGGTACATCGACGAGTCGAACTGGCCGAGGCTCGGCAGGTCGCGGGCTTGCCTTGCGGCCGGCACCGCCGCGGTGACCTCGGCGGCGGTGAGCACGACATCGCTGTGGTCGGTGCCGAGGTGCTCGGCGGCGACGCGCGCGTACGGGGCGTCGCGCTCGGGCCGCAGCGCGGTCGGCCGGAAGTCGCGCTCGTCACCGGCGAAGTCGACGCAGAACGTGCGCAGCCTGCCCGGCAGCTCGCGGGCGGCCAGCGCGCTCACCGTGGTCGAGTCGAGCCCGCCGGAGAGCAGGCACGACACCGGGACGTCGGCGACGACCTGCCTGGCGACGATGTCCTCGATCAGCTCGCGGACGGTGCCGATCGTTCGCTCCAGATCGTCGGTGTGCTCGCGGCTGGCCAGCGCCCAGTACTGCCGCTCGCGGCCGTTGTTGGCGCCCTCCTGGTCGAAACGCAGCACGTGTCCTGGCCGGACCTCGTGCATGCCGCGCAGGGGCGTCTCTCCCGGCATCGCAAGGCGCGCGTTGAGCAGCAGCGGCAGCGCCTCCTCGCCAACCCGAGGGGTGAACCGGGGGTGCGCGATGAGCCCTTTGGGCTCGGAGGCGAACACGACACCGCCGGGCAGCGGCGCGTAGTACAGCGGCTTGACCCCGAGCTGGTCGCGCGCCAGCAGCAGCGTCCGGCGATCGGCGTCCCAGACAGCGAAGGCGAACATGCCGTTGAACCGCTCCACGCAGCGCTCGCCCCACTCCAGGTAGGAGCGCAGCACCACCTCGGTGTCCGAGCGCGACTGGAACCGGTGCCCGCGCGAGCACAGCACCGCGCGCAGTTCCGCGAAGTTGTAGACCTCGCCGCTGTAGACCAGCACCACCGGCTCGCCGTCCGGCCCGCGCTCGGCGATCATCGGCTGCCGGCCACCCTCGATGTCGATCACCGCGAGCCTGCGGTGACCGAGCGCCGCGTCCGCGCCGGCCCAGATGCCGGAGTCGTCGGGCCCGCGCCGCCGCATCGTGTCGGTCATCCGCTGCAGGGTGTCCTTGTGCCGCGACAGGTCCCGGCCGAACTCAACCCATCCGGCGATGCCGCACAACTTCGGCCTCCCGTTCAATGGATTCGGCGATCTCGGTCAGGCTGCTCGCCCGGCGCACCGGCGAGAAGATCAGCCACAGGCACGTGCTGAGCAACCCGACGACGGCCAGCAGCAGCGTCGGTCGCAGCCCGAGATGCTGGCCGAGCACGCCGCCGGCGAGCGCCCCGATCGGGATCACGCCGTAGCCGACGAGCTGGTACGCGGCGACCGTGCGCCCCAGCAACCGGTGCGGGGTGACGGTCTGGCGGATCGCCATGACGTGCACGTTGCAGCCGGTGATGCCGATCCCCCGGACGAAGAACGCGGCGCCGAGCACCACAGCGGCAGCCGGACCCGGGCCCACGAACGGCAGCACGAGCGGCGCGGCGTCGCCGACCACGGCCGCCGCAACCACGGTCCGGCCGAGCCCGATGCGGCTCGCCAGCGGGCCGGCCAGCACGGCGCCGAGCAGCGCGCCGGCGCTGCCGACCGCCAGCACGAGCCCGAGCGCGGCCGGCGAGAGCCCAAGCGTCTGGACCGCGTAGAGCGTGAGCAGCGTCTGGACGATCTGCCAGAACAGATTGTAGGTCGCGGCCTCGCCGAGGAACGCCCGCAGGTACGGGCTGGCGAAGGTGAACCGGAAACTGTCGGCGAGCTCGGCCCGGACCCCGCGCGCTGGTTGGGCCGGCCGTCCTGGTTGCGGTTCGGCGGCGTCGATCCGGCCCAGCGTCACCGTGGACACCACGAACGACACTGCGTCGACCAGCAGCGCGAACGGCGCACCCAGCGCCGAGACCAACCAGCCGCCGGCAGCCGGGCCACCCACCTCGGCCAGCGACTCGCTCGAGGACAGCCGGGCGTTGGCCGCGGTGAGCTGCCCGGTCGGCACCAGCGAGGGCAGGTAGGAGCGGTACGCCAGCTCGAAGAACACCCGCCCGGCGCCGGCCGCGAACGCCGCGGCGAGCAGCCGGTCGAGAGTGAGCTCGCCGAGCACTACCAGCAGCGGGATCAGCCCGATGGCCGCCGCCTGGACCAGGTTGGCCGCGATCATCAGTGGCCGCCGCCGGCAGCGGTCGGTGACGATCCCGGCCGGCAGCGCCAGGATCAGGAACGGCAGGTAGCTCGTCATGCCGAGCAGGCCCAGCTCGAACGCGCCCGCGTCGAGCACCGAGATGGCGGCCAGCGGTAGCGCCAGCACCGTGATCTGAGAACCGAAGAGGGACACGGTCTCGCCGGCCCAGAACAGCCGGAAGTTCCTGCCCATCGAGCCCGGTCTAGCACATCGCGCGGGCCGCCCGCCGGCGCTGTCCGCTACCGGACACGGCCGCCATGGCAGGTTGGTGCGGCCCCAGTTGACCGGGTCCGACCCTGCCGTGACGTTGGTTTGTGCCGCGAATTCGAGGGGAAGGACCTGGGGACTCGATGTCGAGCAGCGCCACCGACGCGCCCGCCGCCCATCCCTGGCTGGGGACGTTCCAGCCGACGGAACACCCGGCTGACCCCACCGCGAGCGGCTCCGCCGAACGCGCGACGGCCGAGCTGATCGAGCAGGAGACCCGCGACCTGGGATTCCCGGCGGGCCCGCGCCCGCTGCACCCGTTCGTGCTGCCGGCCGACTCGTACCGCGAGCTCACCACGGCGGCGGTGGCACTGCTCGACGTGCTGCGCCGCACGCTGCTCGGCGCGGCGCCGGACACCGCCGGCCGGCTGGCCGCGCTCGGCACCGAGCCGGACGAGCACGACCTGTTCCTGGCCGACCAACCGACCGAGGACCGGCACTGCGCGCCGATGGCCCGGCCGGACGTGGTGATCGGCGCGGACGGGCCGAAGTTCGTCGAGGTCAACGTCAGCTCCGCGGTCGGCGGGAGCGTCCGAACCCACGTGGTGGGCCGGCAGCGGGAGCGGCCGGTTCAGGTGGGTGCGGACCGCGGCAGCGACGTCGGACATGTCGACTCGGTCATCGTCCGCGTGCGCCTTCCCGCGACGATCGACAGCGCACGTGGCAAGCGGACCGCAGCAGCGATGCGACCACCACCGGGAGGCTCCGCCTGAGGCGCCACCTCAGCACCTCCCCGATGGTCGCCAGGCCGAGGTATGTCACGCAGACCCGAGCAGGTCGCCCGATGGTCGGGCGCGCGGAGGTCCCCCGACCGGTCCGCCGCAGCCGACCCGACGGGAGACCTCCGTGGTCACTGCTCATCGTGCCGGATCAGAACGGCCGGTGGTTGGGGCCCATCGGGTGCTTGGAGTAGCTCACACCGTCGATCGTGGACACCAGGTCGCCCTCGCTGAACAGCACCGTCTGGAACAGGTCGATGCGGGCACGGAACGGGCCCCCCTCCTCGCCGTCGGGACCGAACGTGATCTTCGTGCCTTCCTGGCAGCCCGTGAGGGTGAGGTCGGAGTACCACTCGAGCGCTGGCGCCGTGGTGGTCGACTGCGGGAACGGCAGGCGGACGACCCGTTCGGTGCCGTTGATCACGTTGATGCCGTCCAGACTGAAGTCGTCGTAGCTCACCGCGACCTCAGCGACGACCGGGGTGGGGCCGCTCGTGGTGTCGTGCGCGATCGTCACCTCGGCGGACCCGAATGCCGGCCCTGGAAGTGCGTAGGTCCCTGCGGGTGGCAGGAGGCTCGACCGGAACGGCGCCGGATCACCCGGCGTGTAGGGCGTCGCCCAGGGGATGACGTCCGGTGCGGGTTCGGGCGGCGTGTACGGCTTGGGCTCGCGCTCGACCAGCCGGGCGATCACGATCCGACTGTTCCGTCCTGTCTCCGCATCGGGCGCACCGACACCGTGGTTGAGCTCGCGGTACACGATCGACGTCCCGTCCGGAGAGAACATCGGGTCAGCACGTGCGCTCCACTCGAGATCGCACAGGTTGCCGGGCTGAGCGCCCTCCGGGCAGCTGTCCTTCAACGCCTGTCCCTCGTAGTCGCCGCGATCGCCGTGGATGTCGAGCAGGATCGGCTGGAAGAACCGCCGCTGGCCCTCGTTCCGGACCGACGACACGAACCCGGTGGAGATGAGGTCGGTGAGGGGCGGGATTCCCGGAACGGCCGACATGAACCGCTGACGATCCGCGCCGTTTGCCCCTCCACCGCCGGTGCGGGTATCGAGCAT
>OFHL01000054.1_pt1 | contig 10054 bp, 12 predicted proteins | sample 1522011 | NCBI WGS metagenome assembly OFHL01 (sample SAMEA2464836, study PRJEB22497) | soil metagenome | biome: Grassland; feature: Farmland; material: Clay | place: Australia | collected 2013-02-01 | depth 0.65 m | reverse complement strand
GACGTCGGGCGCCGGCGCGCCTCGGGCGGGGCGGCGGCGCCCTGGGCTTCGAGCCCTCCCCTGGCCTGCTCGACGGTCAGACCGAGATCGCGTCGCATCGCCTCGGACATCGCCCTGGCGACCGCCGGCGACGTGGCCTGCGGGTCGAGCGCTCGGTGCTGGGCGCCTGCCTGGACGGGCAGCACCAGTGCGACCAACGCTGCGACAGCGAACGCGACCAGCCATCGTGTTGTGCGAACGTGGGGCATCGGCGCACCTCCGTGGTTCACCAACTTGGTTTTACAAAGTTGGTGAACTTCTTACCGGAGTTGGGCGCGGCTGTACTGGGCCGATCGGTTGAACTCTGCAAATGACTCGGCGCAAATGACTCGGCGCGAATGACTCGGCGCGCCCGGCTCGGGGTCAGTGGGTGCTCGAGCGCGGCGGCACCATCGCCGCGGGCAGGCGCTTGGCAAACCGGTCGTCGGCCAGGGCGGAAGCGCACAGCCACAGGCCGATCACCAGATCGGGCACCGGCAGCGGCGAGGCGAGCACGTTCGACGCGACGACCATGCCAAGGACGCCGGCGGCCGTGACGTACAGGACGGACCGCCGCCACGCGAAACCGGCGACGACGGTGACCGCGACCAGCGCCAACCACGGCGCGTTCCGGATCGGCACGAACGGCTGGATCCACAAAGCGACAGCCAGGGCCTCTGCCGCCACGACGTGCCGCATGGCCCGCAGCCAGCCCATCCCGACTCCGCGCAGGCGCAGTCGCCGCCGGTAGTTGCGGCCGATCAGCACCGGCGCGGCGATCGCGACGAGCAGCCACCACAAGTCGAACCAGGTCTTCCATTCGAACGCCAGCGCCACTGATCCCACGATCGCGGCGATTCCGTAGACCAGCAGCGCGTAGGAGAAGCTCACCCCGCGGCTGCGGGCCAACGCCTGCAGGTGCTGCACCTCGGCCACGGCGTCGCTCACCTTGCTCGGCGGCTCAGGCGGCGTGGGTGCGGCCTGGCCGGTCATCGGAGGCCTGCGCCCGGCCGGTTCGCCTTTAGAGTTGGCTGGCAGACCGGCGGGAGGTTCACGAGTTGACGCCACGGCAGGCCGACGGCGCGGAGTCGCGGGTGGAGCGGCATCCGGCCGTCGACATCGACGAGGTCGTACATCAGCGGGTTCGGCTGGGCATCATGGCCATCCTGCACGCGACCGACGCCGCCGAGTTCACCTACCTCAAGCAGATCCTCGAGCTGACCGACGGGAACCTGAGCCGGCACCTCGACGTGCTGGAGGATGCCGGCTTCGTGGTGATCCACAAGACCGACCGTGGTCGGCGCCGCACCACAGTCATGATCACCGACGCCGGCCGGCGCGCGTTCGCCGCCGAGCTGGCCAGCATCCGCAAGCTCGCCGAGCTTGCTCCGCCCGGCCTCGCCCCGCCCGGCCTTGCTCCGCCCGACCTTGCTCCGCCCGACGCCGGCCCTGCGACCCCCGAGCCGCCTAGCCCGTGAGGCCCGGTGGGTAGGAGCCGCGCCGCCGAGTCGCGGACACGCCGCCCCGCGGTCGTACCGACCCGCCCGTTCGCCTGGCCCGACCGGACCGGTTTGGCGTTCTCCGACATGACCGAGCACCTCACCACCGATGGCCAGGTGTACCACGCGGCGGTCATGGACGCCTACTCACGGTAGAACCTCGGCTGCCGCACTGGGGCCTAGGCAGCCCGAGAGAACCGCATCTTTCGCAAGGACCGTTTCGACTTCTCGATTGGTTGGGCGAGCGCAGGAACGGGACGACCGAAGAGCAGTCGCTGAGTCGCCAGCATGGTGTGCAAGATCATTTCTATGATCGCGGTGGCAGCTGTCCAACGCCAGCCGGGCGTCCTGAAGAAGCGGGTGGCCGTCGGCACGAACCGCGCGACGGTGACGACGACGGCACCCACCGCCACACCACCGACCAGCCAAGGCCATCGACGCAGCACACGCTCAACCGGCGGGGTCGGATCCTCTTTTTCGACCGGTGGTTCGCTTGGCTGCTGCGCGAGGTCGGGCGGAGAGTCGCTGTGCGTGGTGTCCATCGCTGCGGCCACTTCCTTCCCTGGCCGGCTTCCAGTGCGGTTCGCACTGAACACTCGTCCGACCTGCGGGTCGTCACCCCGAGCGGGTGATCCGGGCGACCTCCGCAGGTCGGGCAGGCTTCTCGCATGATTCGCCGGGTGAAGGTGAGCGTCGCTGAGAGGAATTACCTGATCATGATGACCCACTCGCCCGGCGACCAGGTGTCGGCGGGCCGGGAGTGGACGCCGGAGGAGGTCAGGGCTAGCAGTGAGCACATGATGCGCATCCATCGCGAGCTGTCGGAGGCCGGTGAGCTGCTCGCCGCCGAGCGGCTCGCCGGGCCGGAGGCCACGAGGGTCGTGGTCAGTGACGGCGCCCGCGCGCCGGTCATCACCGACGGGCCGTACGCGGAGGCCAAGGAGTTCCTCGCCGGGTTCTGGATGGTCGACGTCGACAGCGGGGAGCGGGCGATCGACATCGCGGCCAGGACGTCAGCGGCCCCTGGACCAGGAAGCCGCGCGACTGCCAAGCGGATCACCGTCTGTCCGATCATGGACGCCCCCGCACCGGGCGCGCCCTCCCGGCATGATCGCCGCCTTGGTGGAGTTCGACCCGCCCAGCGAACCCAACTCCACCAAACCGCTGATCAAGGGGCCTGGGACTTGTCGGGGGCGGCCGGCAGATTTGGCCGGTGTGTTCATCGAGGGGGTACTTCGGAGACAGGCCGGCGTGATCAGCCGAGCCCAGGCGCGAGCAGAGGGACTCAGCGGCTCGGCGATCAGTCGCCGGCTCGCCACCGGCCGCTGGGAGCAGGTGCACCGCGGCGTCTACCTGGCGGCCGATCGCGACTTCAGCGATCAGGCACGCCTGCACGCGGTCGCACTGCACGGCGGCCGGCGCGCAACGGTCAGCGGGGTGGCGGCAAGCCATCGCGCTGTACCTGGCCGCCGCCGGCCGCGCCACGAGCCCGGCCGAGCGCGACTACCTCATGGCCAGGGCGGCGCGCTTGACCCAGTAGGCGCCATTCACGACACAGGCACACCATGGTGCGGGCCAACCGCCAACGCACCCCGACGCCGCCCGGTTTAGATGTTCCGAACATCTGGATGGCGTGAGTATCCTGCCGCGGTGGGCCGGACGGAGAAGGTGCGATGGCTCGGTTGACCCGGGCTCAGCAGCAGGAACGCACCCGCACGGTGGTACTGGGCGCGGCGCGGGCGGAGTTTGCCGAGCACGGGTACGTCGAGGCGAAGGTCGACCGGATCGCGGAGCGGGCGGAGCTGACCCGTGGCGCGGTGTACTCGAACTTTCCGAGCAAGCGGGCGCTGTACCTGGCGGTGCTGGGAGACGTCGTCGACAGGGCGGCGACCGGTGAGCTGCCGCCGTCGCCGCCGCGGTCCACGGCCGAGGCGCTGGGTGCGTTCGCCCGGGTGTGGCTCGAGCGGTTGCCGCTGGCCGGGAGCACGCCGGCGGGCGGTCGACTGCGGCTGCGGTCGGTGGATAGCGTGCTCGACCGGCGGGGCCGGCTGGCGTTGGCGCAGGTCGCGCGGCTGGAGGCACTGCTGCTCGGCCTCGCGCTGGAGTCGTGCGGGCGGTTGCGCGCGGGGCAGCGGCGGGTGCGGCTGGCCGAGGTGGTCCTGACGCTGCTGGACGGCGCGGGACACCTGGCCGACACGGCGCCCGGATTCGGGGACCCCTTCGACGTGGCCAGCGCGTGCGAGCACCTGGCCGCGATCGACCTGGCCGACTCCTGGAGTCCGCCGCACCTGCCGTATGTGGCACCGGCGCAACCGTGCCGGTACACCTGGGCGCCGCCGCCCGAGGCGGTGGACCTGATCACCGGCGGGCGGGTCGGCTTCGACGCGGACGGTGTGATCGCGGTCCTCGGGACCGGCCGGCTGGCCGCCGCTGAGGAGGCAGTCCGGGCCGCTCACCGGGGCGACCGGGTCACCGTCGCCGTGTCGACGAGCGATCCGGCCGAGCTCGGCCGGCTGGTACGGCTCAGGATCGGCGACCTCACCGGCTGCCTGCGGCGCGTGTTCACGCCCGGTACCTGGGCGCGCTTTCAACTCGTCCTCGACGGCGGGCTGATCGCCCCGACGATCGGCCTACCGGATGCCGGGGACGCGACCGAGGCGGCGGTCCGCATCAACGACGGAAAGATCGTCGCTCGAGCCGCCGGCCGGGGCGCCGCCCACGCGGCCGGGATCGCTGGCGCGTCGTGACCCGGCCCGACCTGTTGGTGCTCCATGCGCTTCGCTGCATCGGTTTCGCGTGCCTCGATCGGGTGGCCGAGGCAACCGGGCTCCCCGGCTCCGAAGCCGAGTCGGAGCTGATCGACCTGGCGGTGGCCGGGCTGGTCACGCACCTGGGCGGAGAATTCGGTGGCTGGGGTCTCACGGAGGCCGGCCGCGCCGCCGACGCCGAGCGGATCGCCGACGAGCTGGACCGGGCCGGCGCGCGCACCGCCGTGGCCGGGGCATACGAGCGTTTCCTTGTGCTCAACCCGGAACTGCTCGACCTCTGCACGGCGTGGCAGATGCGGTCGACCGGCGGTGTGGTGACCGTGAACGACCACGACGACCCGGCCTACGACGCGTTGGTTCTGGACCGGTTCGCGGAGTTCGACCAGCGGGCCGATGCCGTGTGCGCCGACTTGTCGGCGGCGATCCCGCGGTTCCATCGGTACCGGATACGGCTCACCGAGGCGCTCGATCGGGCCAGGTCCGGTGCTCTGGAATACGTGGCGGACAGCATGACCTCCTATCACGCGGTGTGGTTCCAACTTCACGAAGACCTGCTTGCCACATTGGGCATACCGCGCCGATGACCTGGATCCACCCGCTGTCGGCGGAGGTCGACGAAACGGCCGAGGCCATCGGCGGCAAGGCGCACGGCCTTGCCGTACTCCGGCGTCTCGGACTGCCGGTGCCGGCAGGTTTCGTCATCGGCACCAGCGCCTGCCGCGCGTTCCGTCTGGACGGGCGGTTGCCCGCCGGCCTGGACGCCGAGCTCGCGGCCGCCCTCGCCGGGCTCGAGGCCGCCACCAACCGGAAGCTCGGTGGAACCGAGAGGCCGCTGGTGGTGTCCGTGCGCTCCGGCGGCAGCGTCTCGATGCCCGGCATGATGAGCACGGTCCTCGACCTCGGCCTCACCGCCGAGACGGCGGGCGCGCTGGCGGCCGAGACCGGCGACGCGCGGTTCGCGCTCGACTCACGGCTACGGTTCCTGTCGACCTTCGCCTCCGCGATCACCGGTTTTGACGTGGAAGCCGCCACGCGCGAACTGGATCTCGGCGATGAGGTAGCGCGCCTTACCAGTTCGATTCGAGGCGTCGAGACGCTCATCCGGCGACGAGCCGGCGAAGCGGTTCTGCACGACGCGCACCGGCAATTGGAGCTCGCGATCACGGCGGTGTTCTCGTCGTGGGACACGCCGCGTGCGAACACCTACCGCGAATCGCACGGCATCCCGCACGACCTCGGTACGGCCGTGGTCGTGCAGGCTATGGCGTTCGGTAATCGTGATGACCACAGCGGCTCCGGAGTCGCCTTCAGCCGCAATCCGAGCACCGGCGAGCCCGAACCATTCGGCGACGTCCTGTTCGGTCGCCAGGGTGACGACGTCGTGTCCGGCCGGGCGAAGACCCGGCCACTTCACGACCTGGCCGACCGCGAGCCATCGGTGTGGGCCGCCCTGCTGGCGGCGCTGGAGCTGGTCGAGCGCCACTACCGGGACGCGGCCTATCTGGAGTTCACCTTCGAGGCGGGCGAGCTGTGGCTGCTGCAGGCACGACCGGGCCGATTCGCCGGCGGGGCCGCCGTCCGCGTGGCGATCGACCTCGCCGACGAGGGCCTGATCGGGCGCCACGACGCCGTGCTGAGGATCTCCCCGAACCAGTTGCGGCAGGCCGGCTATGCCCGGATCACGGTGACCGGCGAGGGCGACGTTCTCGCCAGGGGGCTTGGCGCGTCTCCGGGCGTCGCCTCCGGCAGGGTCGTGACCACCGCCGACAAGGCGGCCCGGCTGGCCGCGGATGGCCCGGTCATTCTGGTTCGTCCACAGACTTCCCCGCTCGACCTGCACGGCCTAGCCGCCGCGGCCGGCGTGGTCACCGCCCGCGGCGGCCCGGCGAGCCACGCCGCGGTCGTCGCCCGCTCGATGGGCAAGCCGGCAGTCGTGGGGGTCGCCGATCTCGACGTCACCGATGCCGGCGTGCGAGCAGGCGGGCGGACGATCCCCCAAGGCACGCTCGTCACCATCGACGGGACCGGTGGGGAGGTCGTCATCGGCAGCCCGGACATCGAGACAGCGGCGGCCGATCCCTCCCTGCGCCGGCTGCTGGCATGGGCCGACCAGGTAACGGGCGACGCCTCGCCACGTTCCGACGCCGAACGGCTCAGCGCCGCCCGAGCCGTCCTACTTCGCGACTAGCCGTCCAGACACCGAACCCGAATGGTGTGGGGCGGCGGCGGGCGGGCATGCTTTGCGTGTGAAGCCGTTTCTGTTGCTGGCCACTCGCGCAGAGGACGCGGTCGCCGACGCGGAGTATCGGGCGTTCGTGCGTTTCGGCCGGCTGCCGCGGGCGCAGTTGGTGCGGATCCGGCTGGAGTCAGCGCCGCTCGAGGAGTTGGTGGCAGATCTGGAGTGGGCCGACTATTCCGGGGTCATCCTCGGCGGCAGCCCGTTCACGTCCTCCGATCCGCCGGCGCAGAAATCCGCGGTTCAGGTGCGGGTCGAGGCCGATCTGGAACGTGTAATCGCAGAGGTGCTCAAGTTCGACGTGCCGTTCCTGGGGGCGTGCTATGGCGTCAGCACGCTGGGCCGCTACCTCGGTGGTGTCATCGACGGGACCTACGCCGAGCCGGCCGGCCCGGCGCCGGTGACGCTGACCGCGGATGGGCTCGGCGATCCGTTGCTGGCCGGGCTTCCTGAGACGTTCGACGCTTTCGTCGGGCACAAGGAGGCCCTGCTGGCACCGCCCCCGGGCGCCGTGCTGCTCGCCGGGTCCGCGGCCTGCCCGGTGCAGATGTTCCGGGTCGGCGAGCACCAGTACGCCACTCAGTTCCACCCGGAGCTGGACGTGCCGGACGTCATCGAGCGACTCCGCGCCTACCGGCACTGCGGCTACTTCCACCCCGACGAGCTCGACCCGCTCATCGAGCGGGTACGCGCGTCCACGGTGATCTGGCCGGGACGCATCGTTGCCAACTTCACTGCCCGTTACGCCACTGGCTGACGGTGGGCACCAGCGGAAACGGCCGGACGTTTACAGGCACCTTTCGCGGGCAACATAACCGCGTCACTTGGTGGCGTGTACGAGGGGAGGGGCAATACATGAACCGTCGGTTCGTGACCGGCCGCTCGCCCTGTGCGGATCTCCGGCGTGGAGTAGCTTTCCGGCCGTGTTGATCGTACGACTGCGTCGGTGGGTGCTCTTGTTGCCGGCCGCGCTCGTCCTGGCGGCGGCGACCGGCTGCCAGGTGGCGGGGGAGGAGCCCGCGCTGGCGGCCGCCTCGGAGTTCGTGACGGCCGTCGGGTCGGATCCGGACCGCGCGTGCGCGCTGCTCGCACCGGACACGCTCGAACTGCTGGAGTCCTACCGGCCGGAGGGCTGCCAGGAGGCGCTGCCGACGTTCGACCTGCCCGACGCGGACGTCACGCAGGTGCAGGTGTGGGGCGACGCCGCACAGGCTCGCTCGGAGCAGGACACGCTGTTCCTGCGGGAGCTCGACGACGGCTGGCGGGTGGTCGCTGCCGGCTGCCAGGAACAGGAGGGTGGTGAGCCGTTCCAGTGCACTATCCAGGGTTCCTGATCGCCCGAGGCATGTTCATCTTGTACCTGGTGCTGGTCCTGGGCGGAGTGGCGCTTTCCATCGTGCTCGGCCTGCTGCACCGCTGAGGGAGTGACGGTTGCGTACGTTTGTGCGGGACAATGGCTTGAGCCTGGTGTTCGGCGGGCTGTTCGTGCTCTCGCTGATCGGCCAGGCCATCTCCGGGAAGGCCGATTTCAACCACCGCCAGCTCGGCGACGGCGGCTCGCCGGTCGGCCTGGGCGATTACGTCCTTTCGTCGAATTTCGCGGTGGATGTTGCGGAGAACTGGCAGTCCGAGTACCTGCAGTTCTTCCTGTTCATCTACCTCACGATCTGGCTGGTCCAGCGCGGTTCGCCGGAGTCCAAGTCGCCGCCGGAAACCGGTAAGGAAAGCGACGACAAACAGCTGGTCGGCAGCTACGTCACCGAGCGGTCGCCGGACTGGGCCAAGGCCGGCGGCTGGCGAACCCGGGTCTTCTCCAATTCGCTGGCCCTCACGATGGGCGGGCTGTTCCTGCTCTCCTGGACCGCGCAGGCGGTCGCCGGCTGGAGCGCCTTCAACAACGAACAGCTCGTCGACCTGCGTGACCCGGTCACCTTCGGCGTGTACGTGACCTCGGCCGACTACTGGAACCGCTCGCTGCAGAACTGGCAGTCCGAGTTCCTCGCTATCGGCTCCATGGCCGTGTTCAGCATCTACCTGCGCCAGCGCGGTTCGCCGGAGTCCAAGCCGGTCGGCGCGGCCCACGGCGTCACGGAGCAGTCAGGCTGACGTCCAACAGGGAGCGGAGCGCCGCCGCGGATGCGGACGGACGTTGGCTGACGCCCGGCGTGGCGGGGATCGGCAGCGCGAGCCTGCTGGCCGACCTCGGCCACGAGGTCTCCACCGCGTTGCTGCCGAGCCTGCTGACGTCGACTTTTCGCGCTCCGGCAGCAGCTCTCGGCGTCATCGAGGGGATCGCGGACGGCCTTGCCGGGGTGGCCCGGCTCGCCGGCGGTGCCCTCGCCGACGACCCGCGCCGGCGGCGCGCAGTCGCCGTCGGTGGGTACGCGGCGACGGCGGTGCTGTCCTCGGCGGTGGCCGTGGCGAACTCGGTGTGGCAGGTGGGGCTGCTGCGGGCCGGGGCGTGGGTGGCCAGAGGCTTGCGCGTCCCGGCACGCAACGCGTTGCTGGCCGACGTGGTCCCGGCGTCGGCGTACGGGCGGGCGTACGGGTTCGAGCGGGCGATGGACAACCTCGGCGCGATCTTCGGCCCGCTGCTGGCGCTGGCGCTGGTGGCGCTGGTCGGGTTGCGGTGGGCGATCGGGCTGTCGGTGATTCCCGGGCTGCTGGCCGCCGCCGCCATCGTCTACGCGATCCGCCGCACCCGGCACGCGACCGGCCGCCAGCACCGGCCGATTCGGCTGCAGATCCGCCCGGTCGCGCGGGGCCGGCTTGGCCGGCTGCTGCTCGGGGTGGCGGCATTCGAGGTGGGCAACGTGGCGGCCACACTGCTGATCCTTCGGGCCACCGAACTTCTGACCGCGGGCCGCGGCGTGGAGCGCGCCACGACCATCGCGCTGGTGCTGTACACCACGTACAACCTGGCCGCCACACTGTCGTCGATACCCGCCGGGCGGCTGGCCGACCGGCTCGGCTCCCGCGAGGTGACGCTCGGCCTGTGCGCCGCGCAGGCGGCGCTGCTGGTCGCGGCCGATCGATTTGTTCTCGATATTCTCGATCAGCTTGGCGATTTCCTGGTGCTTGGTGTCGATGTACGTCCCCTGGAACACGCCGGGCAAGAAACCGGCTTGCCAGTTTTGCGATTCCTGAATCGGGTAGCCGCCCGGGCACATCGAGATGAAGCCGGGCAGGTTTTGGTTTTCGGTGCCCAGGCCGTAGGCACACCAGCTACCGAGCGACGGGCGGCCGATAAAGGTCTTCCCGGTGTTCATCGCCACCAGCGCGGAACCATGCGCGTGGCTGTCGGTATGGCACGACTTGAGAACGCACAGCTTGTCGGCGTGCCTGCGCACATTGGGAAAGTAATCGGAGACCATCAGCCCGCTGTCGCCGCCGGGACGAAACGGTCGCCAGGCGGGGGTCAGGTAGCCAACCTTGCGGTTGCCGGAATTGATGAACTCCTTGTCGGCCGGCAACTGTTTGCCCGCGTATTTTTCGAGCTCCGGCTTGAAGTCAAACGTGTCGACCTGTGAGGG
>OFHL01000053.1_pt1 | contig 10109 bp, 9 predicted proteins | sample 1522011 | NCBI WGS metagenome assembly OFHL01 (sample SAMEA2464836, study PRJEB22497) | soil metagenome | biome: Grassland; feature: Farmland; material: Clay | place: Australia | collected 2013-02-01 | depth 0.65 m | reverse complement strand
GACGACGACGCCGCGATCCTCGTCGTCCGGCGCGAGGTTCGCAGCGACCTGGCGCCTCTCGAGCTCGTGGTGGCTGCGGTGGCGACCTCGGTGCGGGACGTCCGGCAGGCCACCAGGCAGTGGCTGGCCGCGACCCCGGCGACCAAGGAGGAGACGGTCGACCTGCTGCTCGTGCTCGGGGAGGCGGTTTCCAACGCCGTCGAGCACGCCTACGGCCCCCGCGGTGGCCCCGTCTTCGTCCGGCTGGAGTACGCACCACCGAACATCATCGTCACGGTCCGCGATCACGGCCACTGGCGGCCGTCGAGGGGTGTCGGCCGCGGCCACGGGACGGTCCTCATCCGGCAGTGCAGCGACGACGTCGACATCGAGCGGAGCCCGGCCGGCACCACGGTCCGGTGCCGCCTGCGGCTCGACAGTCAGGACTCGTGATGACGCAGGCAACGGTGGCCGTGCAGACGGAGACGACGTCGGTGCGCATCGCCATCTCCGGTGAGATCGACATCGAGAACGCGGCCGAAGTCGAGCGGCAGATCGTCGACGCGATCGGGAACCTGGCCGACGAGGTCCTGATCGACCTGACCCACCTGCTGTACATGGACAGCTCCGGGCTGCGAATCCTGTTCGGGCTCGCGGCCCGGCTGGACATGCTGCAGATCAAGCTCCAGGTCATCGCGCCGCCGGGCACCCCTACCCGCCGGGTGCTCGAACTCGCCGGCTTCGAGGCGATGTGAATTCGAGACTGTGAACCGTCCCGGTTTCAACCCCGGAACGCCTGCAGGCCGGTGAGCGCTGCGCCGATCACCAGCGCGTGCACGTCCGCGGTGCCCTCGTAGGTGACCACCGACTCGAGGTTGTTCAGGTGCCGGATCACCGGGTAGTCGAGCGTGATGCCGCTCGCACCGAGCACCTGGCGTGCCGTCCGCGCGACGTCGAGTGCGGCGTTGACGTTGCCGAGCTTGCCCATGCTGACCTGTTCGGGCCGCAGCAGCCCGGCGTCCTTGAGCCGGCCGAGGTGCAACGCCAGCAGCGTCGCGCGGTTGACCTCGAGCGCCATCGTGGCCAGCTTCTGCTGCTGAAGCTGGAACGACGCGATCGGCCGGCCGAACTGGACGCGGGTCGTGGCGTAGCCCAGCGCCGACTCGAAGCACGCCCTGGCCGCCCCGGCGGCTCCCCAGACGATGCCGTACCTGGCCTCGTTCAGGCACGACAGCGGCCCCTTCAACGACGTCGCGTCCGGCAGCCGTGCGGCGTCCGGCAGCCGCACCTGGTCGAGGATCAGCTCCGAGGTGACCGAGGCGCGCAGTGACAGCTTGCGGCGGATGTCGTTGCTGCTCAAGCCGCTGGCGCCCTTCGGCACCAGGAAGCCGCGGATGCCCTCGTCGGTGTTCGCCCACACCACGGCGACGTCCGCGATCGAGCCGTTGGTGATCCACATCTTCCGCCCGGTCAGCACCCAGTCGGTGCCGTCACGGCGGGCGTGGGTGCGCATCGAGCCGGGGTCGGAGCCGGAGTCGGGCTCGGTCAACCCGAAGCACCCGATCGCCTCACCGGCGGCCATCCGCGGCAGCCACTCCTGCCGTTGCGCCTCGGAACCCCAGCGGTGGATGGCGTACATGGCCAGCGAGCCCTGCACCGACACCAGGCTGCGCACGCCGCTGTCGCCGGCCTCCAGCTCCAGGCACGCCAGGCCGTAGGCGGTCGCGCTGGTGCCGGCGCAGCCGTACCCCTGCAGGTGCATCCCGAGCAGGCCGAGCCGCCCAAGTTCGGGCGCCAGCTCGCGCGGGATGTGGCCCGCGTCGAACCAGTCGCCGATCTCGGGCAGTACGCGGTCGCGGACGAACGCCCGCACGGTGTCCCGGATGTCGCGCTCCTCGTCGGAGAGCACGTGGTCGATCGCCAGGAAGTCGTCCGGCCGCACCGCCGTGCTGGTCGCGGTGGAGATCGTGGTCGAGGCCATGGCCCAAGGCTCACACGCGGTGTCCGGCCCGAACAAGCCGACCGGCACACTCGCGGCGTGGACGAGGTGCTGCACCTGCCGTCGCCGGCCGTGATCGTGCTGGTCGGGCCGGGCGCGTCCGGCAAGTCCACGTGGGCGCAGGCGCACTTCCCGCCAGAGGCCATCGTGTCCAGCGATCACCTCCGCGCCGTCGTCGGCGCCGGCGAGGACGACGTCACCGCCAGCGAGGACGCCTTCGAGCTGCTCGACCGGATCGTGGCCAGGAGGATGGCCAGGCGGCTCACCACGGTGATCGACACGCTCGGTCTGGATCGGGCGCGGCGGCTCGGCTGGCTGGAGGCGGCGCGGGCACACCGGCTGCCGTGCGTCGTGGTCGGGTTCGACACCCCGGCGCAGCAGTGCCGCGAGCGCAACCGCGGGCGGGCCAAGCGGATCCCGGCCAGCGTGCTCGCCGGCCAGCTGCGGTCCTGGTCGGCCACCAGGGACCTACTCGACGGCGAAGGCTTCGACCTGGTGCTGCGGCCGCTCGCGGTCCGGGTCGTGCCGGCCGCGTTCGTCTCGGCCGGCTCAGCCGCGCTGCGCCAGCAGGACCGGCCGGCGGGGCTGCGGTTCGGCCTGCACCTGTCCAGCTACACCTGGCCGGGCGGGGCCGGCGCGTCCAGGGACCGGCTGCGCCGCATCGCCGTCGCCGCGGAGCAGGCCGGTTTCGACGCGCTGTACGTCATGGACCACTTCCGGCAGATCCCCCAGGTCGGGCGCGCCTGGGAGGACTTCCTGGACAGCTACACCACGCTCGGCTACCTCGCGGCGTGCACCGAGCGGGTGCGGCTCGGCACGCTGGTCACCGGCATCACCTATCGCAACGTCGGGCACCTCGGCAAGATCGTCGCGACCCTCGACGTGCTCAGCGGCGGGCGCGCGATATGCGGCGTGGGCCTGGCCTGGCACCGCGAGGAGCATGAGGCCTACGGCTGGGAGTTCCCGCCGGTCGGGCGGCGCTACACACTGCTGGAGGATGCGCTGCGGGTGCTGCCGATGCTGTGGGGGCGTGGCACCCCTGCCTTCGAGGGCGAGGCGATCCGGCTACCCGAGACGTTGTGCTACCCGAGGCCGCTGCAGGAACACGTGCCGCTGCTGGTCGGCGGCGGCGGTGAGCGGCGCACGCTTCGGCTCGCGGCCCGGTACGCCGACGGGTGCAATGTGATGGGCGACCTGGCCACCGTGCGGCGCAAGGCCGCGGTGCTGCGCGCGCACTGCGCCGAGCTGGACCGGGACCCGACGCAGGTCGACCTGACCCACCTGTCGACGGTGCTGGTCGCCGAGCACGACGCGCAACTCGGCGCGCTGGTCGAGCGGCTGCGGCCGCGGCGGCAGAGCGCCGCCCAGTTCGCCGCGGCGGTCAACGCCGGCACGGTGGCCGACCACGTCGGCCGGTTCCGTGAGCTGGCCGAGGCCGGCGTGGCCGAGGTGATGGTGCGGTTGGTCGACCTCGGCGAGGGTGGGGGCGAGGGTGAGGGAGAGGCCGAGTCGGCCGTCGAGCGCATGGCGGCGGTGATCCGGGCGTTCCGCTGACGGCGGAAACCGGCAGGAAGCGCCGGTGGCACGCTCGCTAGCATCGGATGTCTGCACGACCGAACCACGATCGGAGGCCCACGGTGTCCCGTCCCGCCCAGACCGCAGCCGTCCAGCACGTCCCCGTGCCGGCCGGCACTACCGCGGGGCAGGCGGTCCGCGACGCGGGGCTGCCCGGCAAGGGGCCGCAGGCGGTCGTGGTGGTCCGGGACGCCGAAGGCAGGCTGCGCGACCTGGCCTGGGCGCCCGAGACCGACATCGTGGTCGAACCGGTGGCCGCGGACAGCGCCGATGGCCGCAGCGTGATCAGGCACTCCTGCGCCCACGTGCTCGCGCAAGCGGTGCAGGAGCTGTTTCCGCAGGCCAAGCTCGGGATCGGGCCGCCGATCACCGACGGCTTCTACTACGACTTCGACGTGGAGCGGCCGTTCCTGCCCGACGACCTCGCCAAGCTCGAGCAGCGGATGAAGGTGATCGTCAAGGACGCCCAGCGGTTCTCCCGCCGGGTCGTCGGATCGGTCGAGGCCGCCCGCGAGGAGCTGGCGGCCGAGCCGTACAAGCTCGAGCTCGTCGATCTGAAATCTGACCGGGCCGACACCGACTTCGACTCAGACGAGGTCATGGAGGTCGGCGCCGGCGAGCTGACGATCTACGACAACCTCAATCCGCGCAGCGGCGAGCGGGTGTGGGGCGACCTGTGCCGCGGCCCGCACGTGCCCACGACCAGGCACATCCCGGCGTTCAAGCTGATGCGCACGGCCGCGGCCTACTGGCGCGGCAGCGAACGGAACCCGCAGCTGCAGCGCATCTACGGCACCGCGTGGGAGTCGGCAGAGGCGCTCGACGCGCACCTGGAGCGGCTGGCCGAGGCCGAGCGGCGCGACCACCGGCGCCTGGGCGTCGAGCTGGACCTGTTCAGCTTCCCCGACGAGATCGGCTCGGGACTCGCGGTGTTCCACCCCAAGGGCGGCATCGTCCGCCGCGAGCTGGAGACCTACTCACGCAAGCGGCACGAGGAGTCCGGTTACGAGTTCGTCTACTCGCCGCACATCACCAAGGCCGCCCTGTTCGAGACGTCCCGTCACCTGCAGTGGTACGCGGACGGGATGTTCCCGCCCATGCATCTGGACGCCGAGCTCGACGAGCAGGGCAACGTGCGCCGGCAGGGGCAGGACTACTACCTCAAGCCGATGAACTGCCCGATGCACAACCTGATCTTCCGTTCGCGCGGGCGGTCGTACCGGGAGCTGCCGCTTCGGCTGTTCGAGTTCGGCACCGTGTACCGGTACGAGAAGTCCGGCGTCGTGCACGGCCTGACCAGGGTGCGCGGGTTCACCCAGGACGACGCTCACATCTACTGCACCCCAGACCAGCTGCAGGACGAGCTGGCCAGCCTGCTGGACTTCGTGCTCGGGTTGCTGCGCGACTACGGGCTGACCGAGTTCACCGCGGAGCTGTCGACCAGGCCGGACAAGTACGTCGGCCAGCTGGCCGACTGGGACGCCGCCGAGGCGGCGCTCGAGCAGGCGCTGCAGCGCGCCGGGCTGCCATACCGCATCGGCGAGGGCGAGGGCACCTTCTACGCGCCCAAGATCGACGTGCACTGCCAGGATGCGATCGGCCGGTCCTGGCAGCTGTCGACCCTGCAGGTGGACTTCCAACTGCCGGAGCTGTTCGAGCTCGAGTACCAGGCCGCCGACGGCACACGCAAGCGGCCGTACATGATCCACCGCGCGCTGTTCGGCTCGATCGAGCGGTTCTTCGGCATCCTCACCGAGCACTACGCCGGGGCATTCCCGGCGTGGCTGGCTCCGGTGCAGGTGGTCGGCATCCCGATCGCCGGCGAGCACGCCGAGCACCTGCACGGCGTCGCGGAGTTGCTTCGCGGCAACCGGATCCGGGTAGAGGTCGACGCCGGCGACGACCGGATGCAGAAGAAGATCCGCACCCACACCACGCAGAAGGTGCCGTTCCTGCTGCTTGCCGGCGCCAAGGACGTCGAGGCCGGGGCCGTCAGCTTCCGGTTCCGGGATGGCAGCCAGATCAACGGCGTCGCCATGCACGACGCCGTCAAGGCGATCACCGCGTGGGTGCAGCGGCGCGAGAACGCCTCGCCGAGCGCGGCCAACTTCGAGGTCGCGCCGGCGTGAGCACGCAGGACCCGCCCGGTGAGGCCGACTCAGAACCGGTCGACCCGGAGCTGTCGGGCCCCGAACTGGTCGCCCAGCAGGGCGTCGGCGTGCCGGACCGGTTCCGGCGGCTGTGGACCCCACACCGCCTCGCCTACATCAAGGGCGGCCCCGGCACCGGGCAGGACGCCGACGACGAGTGCCCGTTCTGCCACATCCCGACGCTGCCCGACGAAGAAGGGTTGATGGTGGCGCGCGGCATCACCGTCTACGCCGTGCTCAACCTGCACCCGTACAACCCCGGCCACCTGATGGTCGTGCCCTACCGCCTCGTCGCCGAGCTCGAGGACCTCACCGCCGACGAGGCCGCCGAGCTCACGGCCTTCACCCAGCGCGCCGTGCGCGCCATGAAGAAGATCGCCGCCCCGCACGGCTTCAACGTCGGGCTCAACCTCGGCGCCGTCGCCGGTGGCTCGCTCGCCGACCACCTGCACCAGCACGTCGTGCCCCGCTGGGGCGGCGACTCCAACTTCATCGCCGTGATCGGCATGATCAAGGTCATCCCGCAGCTGCTCGCGGAGTCCCGTGAGCAGCTCGCCGAGGCCTGGCAACAACTGGACTGACCGGGTCGCGATCTCGTGCGACCGCACCGCCTAGCGCGAACGCGTCGCCGGCCGATCGCCTCTGATCGAGTTCGGAATGCGTCGACCTCGCCCCGACGTCCGCCCAACGTGAAAGATCACCAGTAGTGATAGCCCAGGATTCACTTCCCGCCCCGAAATGAATCCTGGCGTATCACTACTGCCGATCATGACTGGGGCCCAACGCAGACCGCAGGCAGGCACGGATCGCGGCGCAGGTGCTGATGGTGCTGGCCAGCCTCCAGACCGACCGCGACGCGGCCGTCGCCGGCTACGAGCAGCCGCCCACGAACCCAGCCGACCCGGTTAGGGCCAAGTACGCCGCGGAGGCGCTGTCGATCGCCGGCGAGTACGGCCACCGGCTCCTGGGGGCGTGCGCCAGGGACACGCTCTCCGACGCCGCCTCCGGGATGATCCCTGATCCGGTCGAGGACCGGCGCGGATAGGCTTCGGCCGTCCGCCCATACAACAGAGAGAGTCGCCAACGCGATGCTCAACATCTTCGCCCGTGACTCGATCAACAGGGTCACCGACCCCATCGGCTCGTGGCTGGTCCGCCACGGGGTGTCCGCCGACATCGTGACCATCGTCGGGACGGTCGGCGCCTCGGTCGGCGCCCTCGTGCTGTTCCCGCTCGGGTACCTGTTCGCAGGCACGCTCGTGGTCTGGGCGTTCGTGATGTTCGACATGCTGGACGGCGCGGTGGCCAGGGCCGCCGGCGGCGGCAGCCGGGTCGGCGCAGTGCTCGACTCGACGTGCGACCGGATCGCCGACGGCGCACTCTTCGCAGCGCTGACCTGGTGGTGCTTCGGTGTCGGCGACAACGAGCCGCTCGCGGCCGCCGCGCTGTTCTGCCTGGTGTGCGCCCAGGTGATCTCCTACATCAAGGCCCGCGCCGAGGCTGCGGGGCTGCGCGCCGACGGCGGGCTCGTGGAGCGGCCGGAGCGTTGGATCATCGCGCTGGTCGGCGCGGGGCTGCACGGGCTCGGTGTCCCGCTCGCGCTCGACCTGGCGCTGTGGCTGCTGGCGGCGCTGTCGCTGGTGACCCTGGTGCAGCGGTTCGTCGCCCTGTACCGGTCGGCGCGCCAGGTGGGAGCGGCGTGAGCGTTCGGGGGTGGCTTCAGGACACCGGCTACGCGGCCGGCTGGCGGTTGGTCCGCACGGTGCCGGGCTGGGTGGCGCACGCCGGGTTCCGGCGCGGCGCCGACCTGGCCGCCAGGCGCGGCGGGCCGGGAGTGCGCCAGCTTCGGCGCAACCTGCGCCGGGTGGTCCCGGACGCGAGCGAGGCGGACCTCGACGATCTCGTCCGCCGGAGCCTGCGTTCCTACGCCAGGTACTGGTGCGAGGCCTTCCGGCTCCCGTCGATGGACCACCGGCACATCCAGGAGACGCTCGGCGAGCACATCGAGGGCCTCGACCACCTGGACAAGGCCCTCGCCGAGGGCAACGGCGCGATCGTGGCGCTGCCGCACAGCGGCAACTGGGACATCGCCGGGGTGTTCCTGGTCGGCCACTCGGGACGGTTCGCAACAGTCGCCGAGCGGTTGCGACCGGAGTCGCTCTACCGGCGGTTCGTCGCTTACCGAGAGTCGCTCGGCTTCGAGATCGTTCCGCTGTCCGGGGGATCGGAGCCACCATTCGAGGTGTTGACAAGGCGTCTGCGTGACAACAGGGTGGTGTGTCTGGTCGCCGATCGCGACCTGACGCCGGCCGGGGTCCACGTCACGTTCTTCGGTGAGCAGGCCAAGATGCCGGCTGGTCCGGCGAGGCTCGCCCGAAACACCGGTGCCGCGCTGCTGCCGGTTGGTTGCTGGTTCACCGACGGCGGTTGGGGGTTCCGGGTTCACCCGCCGGTGAGCATCACGGACGTGTCGGGGACGACCCAGGCGATGGCCGACGCGTTCGCCGCCGACATCGCCGAGCACCCCGAGGACTGGCACATGTTGCAGCGGCTCTGGCCAGCCGACCGCCGGGCGGTCCGATGAAGATCGGGATCGTGTGCCCGTACTCGTTCGACATGCCGGGCGGCGTCCAGGCCCACGTGACCGACCTGGCCAGGGTGCTGCGGCGGATGGGCCATCAGGTCGACGTGCTGGCGCCTGCCGACATCGACACGATCGAGCCGGACTTCACGCCGTCCGGCCGGTCGGTCAGGGTCCCGTACAACGGCTCGGTTGCCAGGCTGGCGTTCGGTCCGGTCACGTTCGCCCGGGTCCGCCGTTGGATCCGCGAGCACGACTTCGACGTGCTGCACCTGCACGAGCCGGTGGTGCCGAGCGTGTCGATGATCGCCCTGATGCTGGCCGACGGCCCGATCGTGGCGACGTTCCACGCCAGCAACCCGCGGTCGAGGGTGCTCAACACCTTCGGCACGGTGCTGCAGCCGTTCCTGGAGAAGATCACCGGGCGGATCGCGGTCTCCGCGCTCGCCAGGCGATTGCAGGTCGAGCACCTCGGAGGCGACGCGCTGGAGATCCCGAACGGCGTCGACGTCGCGTTCTATGCCCGGGCCCGCCCGTTGCCCGGTTACCCACGAGCCGGCGGCACGGTCGGGTTCGTCGGCCGCTACGACGAGCCGCGCAAGGGCATGGGCGTGCTGATCGAGGCCATGCGGGTGCTCGCGCCGCAGCGGCCCGACCTGCGGCTGCTGGTGGTCGGCCCCGGCGATGCCGACGCGCTGCGGGCCGCCGCCGGCCCGGCGCTGGTCCAGCGGATCGAACTGCTCGGCCGGGTCGACGACGAGACCAAGGCCCGGGCGTTGCGCAGCGTCGACGTGTACTGCGCGCCGAACACCGGCGGGGGGAGCTTGCGGGTCTTCCCTACCGCGGCGAGGGCCCCCAGGAGGGCCGGGCTGTGCAGGGGCCTCGCTGCGTTCTCCCGGGGGGCCCGGAACGGGACCGCCGGGTCGCGGCGCGCCGTCGTCGCACTCGACGCGGCGACCGGTGCGCAAGTCGCCGTGCTGCTCGCGACCGCGCGCGGTTGCTCCGGGCAGCGCGCAGGCGCGATCGAGCGCGCGCAAAACGCAGGTGCCGAGGCGCGCGACGAGCTCGTGAGCGCGGCCGCGGCGCTGAGCGCGAGCGGGCGCCGGAACCGGCGGCCGAGGCGCAGGTGGCGTTCGACTGCTGGCTCGAGCAGGCGGTGTGGAACCCCGAGGAGGCGCTCACCTGCAAGCAGCGCTTCGGGACGGCGATCGCCGAGTGTGACCGGTCCGCCGACGACGACACCGTGGCCGACCTGTCGTTCGCCGGCATCTCAGGCGTGTTCGGCGCACTGCTGACGTTCCCCTTCGCCGGCCCGGTCATCGCGATGGAACTGCAGCGTTCGGAGCGCTTTGACTCGTACGTCTCCGGGGCCACGGTGTATCGCGACGTGAGAGGAGCGACGATGGACTGATGACCACCCAGCGTCCCTACGGCGATGACGACCTGCGAGACCTGTACGACGGGTTCGCGTCGTCCTACCGCTGGTCGTCCCTGGTCAACGACACACTGTTCGGCGTCGCCGGGCTGCGTCGCTGGGTGATGCGGCACGCTGTCGGCGACGTGCTCGACGTCGCGTGTGGCACCGGCGAGAACTTCCCCCACCTGCGCGGCGTCGATCGGGTCACCGCGGTCGACCTCAGCCCGCGCATGCTCGACCAGGCGCGCCGGCGCGCGGACCGCCTAGGCCTCGACGTGGACCTGCGGCAGATGTCGGCACAGCACCTGACGTTCCCGGACGGCGCGTTCGACACGGTGACGACCGCGATGTCGACGTGCACGTTCCCCGACCCGGTCGCGGCGCTGTGCGAGATGGCGTTCGCCTCGC
>OFHL01000052.1_pt1 | contig 10114 bp, 11 predicted proteins | sample 1522011 | NCBI WGS metagenome assembly OFHL01 (sample SAMEA2464836, study PRJEB22497) | soil metagenome | biome: Grassland; feature: Farmland; material: Clay | place: Australia | collected 2013-02-01 | depth 0.65 m | reverse complement strand
GCGGTCGCTCGGCACACCCCTGCCGCCGCACGACTCGCGGGAGGGACGCGGCGTGGGCCGGGGCCAGGGGCGGCGCGGCGGGCTGGCTGGCCGACGAGCTGGGCCGGGCCTGGCGCAGGTACGGCGCGGAGCTGGCGGCCTCGTTTCGGGCAGTGGCCCGCACGCCCGGCCCGAAGCCGGCCGAGCTGAGTCGCCTGGGCCTTCCGGTCGGCATCGTCGCGCTGACCGACGACCCGCTGCACCCGCTGGCGGTCGCGCGCGAGTGGGCGGCCAACCTCCCGAGGGCGGCGCTGGTCACCACGTCGCTGGCCGAGGTCGGCCGCGACCGCCGGGCCCTCGGCCGCGCCGCCGTCCAGGCCTTACAGCGGGCCACCCCGGTGGCCTAGGGGCTGCTGCCGCGCAGGATCACGTCGGCCACCAGGTCGGGGGCGTCGGTCATCGGCAGGTGTCCGCAGTCAGGAAGGACGACGTGCGTGGCGTCGGGCAGCAGCCGCTTCGCGGCGCGCGCTTGCCGCAGCGGCAGGATGCGGGCCTTGGCGCCCCAGGCGATCGTCACGGGCACCTGTGGCCGCCCGGCGTAGCGGTATCGCCGGCCGGCCCGAGCCGTCGGCCAGAACCCCGCGGCGGCGCGCATGCCGGCCAGGTCGGCGAGCACCGTGCCCCAGTCGAGCAAATCGGGCCGGGCGAACATCAGGCCGGCGGCCACCGCCCGCAGCCTTCGCGACCGCCCCGCCGAGGCCAGCAGGCCCGGCGGGAGCCGGCCGGCGCCACGGTGCAGCGCCAGCAACGCGATGGCGTATCCACGGCCGGCCGCGGTCCAGAAGCCAGCCGGAGCGAGTGCGGTAGCCGAGCTCACCAGCCCACGGTCGGCCAGTTCGAGCGCCAGCAAACCGCCGAGCGAGCTGCCGGCCACGTGCGGCCGCTCGAGGCCGAGCCGGTCGCAGAGGACCGCGAGCGTCCCGCAGGTGGAGGCGACGTCGTAGCGCAGATCTGGCACTGGCGCCGATCCGCCGAAACCGGGCAGGTCGACCGCGATGACCTCCCGGCTGGCGGCGAGCCGGTCGATCACCGGCAACCACGCCTGCCAGCGGTGTCCGATGCCGTGCACGAGCAGCAGCGGCGGGCCGTGGCCGCGCCGCTCGTAGTTGGGCAGGTAGCCGGTCACCCGGACGGTTGCCCGAGGTCGGGTGGGGCGGGCTGTGCCGGCGGCCCGGGCTGGGGCTGCCCGAGCCCGAACTCGGGCGAGCGCAGCTGCGCGGCCATCGACTCGGGCAGGGTCAGCGGCAGCGGGGCGCGCGCCGGCATCGGATCGTCGCCGCGAACCACCACGGTCGCCCGCACCATGTACCGCAGCCGCTCGACCAACTCCTCCGCGTGCTCCGGCGGGCCGGCGACGACCCCGCGCAGCAGCCACCGCGGACCGTTCACGCCGACGAAGTGCATGATCAGCTCGGGCCGGCCGGCGACGACCTCGCGGCCCCACTCCCCCGGCTGTTCCCGGACCCGGGCGCCCTCGCCCTCGAGCCGGGCGATGATCTCGCGGCGGACCTCGTTCCACAGCCGCTTGCTGCGCGGCGCCGCGAACGCGCTGACGGTGTACTGCCCGTGCGGGGTGAGGATGTGCACCGCCCGCACCGGCCCCGCCTGGTCGATCTCGACCTGCAGCTGGGCACCCTCGGGCACCGGCACCCGCACCGAGCCCAGGTCAAGCCGGGCGACCCCGTCGTCGGGCGCCAGGCCGGCGTCGTACGGCCCGGTGGCCGCCTCGAAGCCGTGCGGATCGGTCGGCGGCTCGAGCTGCGGGTAGGCCGGCGCGTACTCCTGGCTCGGCCGCCCACGGGCGTGCCGGCCACGGCGGCCACGGCCGAACAACTCGCGTCCTCCTTCGGCTTGTTCGCTGTCAGTTTGGCGTCGGCAGGGTCAGTCGGCTTCGATCCCGGGCAGCGCAGGTTGCGCAGGCAGGGCCGAGACTCCGGTCGACCCGTACCCGCCGTCCCCGCGCGGCGACTCCGGCAGCTCGGGTACCAGCCGGAACACCGCCGTGGCCACCTGCTGCACCACCAGCTGGGCGATCCGGTCGCCACGCCGCAGCACGACCGGTTCGCGCAGATCGTGGTTGATCAAGCAGACCCTGATCTCTCCGCGGAACCCCGCATCGATCGTGCCAGGCGTGTTCACCACCGACAGCCCGACGCGGGCGGCGAGCCCGGACCGTGGGTGCACGAAGGCGGCGTAGCCAGCCGGCAGCGCGATCGCCACGCCGGTGCCGACGACTGCCCGCTCGCCCGGCGCCAGCACGAGGTCGCTGGTCGTCACCAGGTCGGCACCGGCGTCGCCGGCGTGCGCGTAACCGGGCAGTGGGATGTCCGGGTCCAGCCTGGTGAGCAGCACCTCGACGGGTCCGGACGACGATCCGACGGCTGACACGGGCGGCGAGACTACCCTCGACGTCCGTGACCGACCGCCCCATGCCGGACGACGCCGCGAAGGCCCTTGCGACGCCAGCGACGCCGGCCACGCCCGTGCAGCACGACGAGCGGCTGTGGGTGCCGTGGTGGTGGTGGCCGCCGGCGCTCGCGGTGGCCGGGCTGCTGGCGGCCGAGGGGCACATGGGCTACCCGGGCGTCCGAGCCTGGGCGCCGTACCTGCTGCTGGCGCCCCTGGCCGTGGCGGCGCTGCTGGCGATAGGCCGGACCAGGGTTCGAGTCGCCGGCGGCGAGCTGTGGGTCGGTCAGGCGCACCTGCCACTGAGGTTCGTCGGCGAGGTCGAGGTGATCGCCAGGCCGGACAAGCGGCGGGTCCTCGGCCCGGAACTCGATCCGGCTGCCTATCTGGTGCACCGCGCCTGGGTCGGGCCGTTGGTCCGGGTCCGGTTGACGGACCCGGACGACCCGACGCCCTACTGGTTGTTCAGTTCACGACGGCCGAAGCAACTGGCTGCCGCTCTCGGGCGCCAACCAGCAGTCGACTGAAGCCCTCGGCTGTGCACCCCGTCGACTGCGCAGCCGTCGACAAACCGGCCGGTCGGTCGATCAGGCGGCGCAGTCGCGGCAGACGTACTGCCCGTTTCGTTCCTCGGCGAGCCTGCTGCGGTGATGCACGAGGAAGCAGCGCGAACAAGTGAACTCGTCCGCCTGCTTCGGCAGCACCTTCACGGTCAGTTCTTCGCCGGACAGGTCGGCCCCGGGCAGTTCGAACGTCTCCGCGGTCTCGGACTCGTCGACGTCGACCACCGCGGACTGGGCCTCGTTGCGGCGAGCCTTGAGCTCCTCGAGCGAATCCTCGGCGAGCTCGTCGGCCTCGCTGCGGCGCGGAGCGTCGTAGTCGGTAGCCATGGTGATCCCCACCCCTGCGTAGACAGGTTCTGTGCCGCTGGACAACGTCCAGGCACCCCGGTTTGTGCCCGCGTCTTGTGTGACGCAGGTCTCGTGTTCCAAACGTGAAGCGCTGGCGACACGCCCGGAGCGGCCAGAGGGTAGCCCAGGTGAGGCCAATTCACACACCGCGATGGGTGCGGCGTGTCGGGAACCTTGTCGGGCGACCCGCCGTCATGCTGCGATGACCAGGTGGTGATGACCATGGGCGTTCGCCGACCATCCCGGCCGTCGCCGCCTCTGGCTTGACACCCTAGGCTGACCAGCGGCGCAACGCTGCGCCGCGATTGTCACGTCTACGAGGGTGGACGTCGACAGCAAGAGCACGACCAGCGTTCGGTAGGAGGGTCAGCCGTGGCGGCTGCGGGCCCAGGGCCATACCCGGTATCAGCGCGCCAGCCGGTGCGCATCCGCCGCCGCCGACCGCTGCCTGCCATCTCGCTCCTGGTCGTGCTCGGCGTGGTCGCCACGATCGTCTGGATCAGGACGTTCGACGGCGAGCAGCGCAGCGCGGCCGACAAGGTGTGCGCCCCACCCGGCCCGGCGCTGTCGACCAGTGAGCTGCCCGCCGACCCGGCGCAACCCCCGACCCAGCCGCCCGCGGCGCCGGCGCCGACGACGACCCAGCCACAGCCGGGCGCGGTGCTCGACGCGAACGGACTCGACGCGGTCGAGCCGCTCCCGCCGGACGCGGTCAAGGTGCGGGTGCTCAACGGCAACGGCGAGCGTGGCCAGGCCAGCCTGATCGCCGCGGAGCTGACGACCGACCTCGGCTTCGCCAAGGCCGCCGAACCCGGGAACGACCCGGTCTACCCGGCCTGGGACCTGTCCTGCCACGCACAGATCCGGTTCGGGACCGTCGGTGAGCCGGCGGCCCGCACGCTGAGCCTCGTCGTGCCGTGCGCGGAGCTGGTCCGCGACGCCCGGCCGGACGACACCATCGACCTCGCGCTGGGCAAGCAGTTCGACTCGTTGAACCCCAATGCGGCTGCGAGGCAGGCGCTGCGCAAGCTCACCGAGCTCGCCTCGATCCCGCCGGACCCGACCGGCGGGCAGCAGGCCACCGATCCGACCGTCGAGCCGTCACTGGTCGCGGCGGCGCGGCAGGCCGACTGTTAGCCGGGGCTGCTAGCCGGCGCCAGCCCCGTCCACCTCGCGCATCGCCGCGCGCGCCAGCTCGGCCAGCGGACCGGCCACGCCAGGCGTGGCCGCCATCGTGAAATCGGCGCCGAGCCCGTCCGGGTCCGAGCCGTCCGGCGCCGGCAGCCGCAGCACCGCGCCGGCCTCGGCGGCGATCAGCGACCCGCCGGCCCAGTCCCAGGGGTTCAACCCGTGCTCGAGGAATCCGTCCTGCCAGCCGGCCGCCACCGAGCACAACTCCAGCACCGCCGATCCGCAGCGGCGCATGTCCCTGACCGTGCCGACCAACTCGGCCACCAACCGGCCCTGCCAGCGGCGCCGCTGGGTCGTGTACGCGAAGCCGGTGCCGATCAGGGCCAGCTCGAGGCGATCGGTCGCGGTCACCCGCAGCGGGGTCGCCCCCAGGTGCGACCCCTGGCCGAGCGCCGCGGTCCACTGCCGGCCGCTGACCGGCTCGACCACCGCCGCCGCCACCGGCTGCCAGTCGACGACGGCGGCCACCGACACCGCGTACCACGGCAGGCCGTACAGGTAGTTGACCGTGCCGTCGATCGGGTCGACCACCCAGGTCAGCCCACCACCGTGCGCGCTGCGCTGGTCGGGCCGGTCCCCGCCCTCCTCCTCGCCGTACACCGGCTCGCCGCGGCGAAGCTCGGCGAGGCGCTCGCGGATCAGCCGCTCGGCCGCCCGGTCGCCGGCGGTCACCACGTCGGTTTCGCTGCTCTTGGTGTCGACGGTGACGCGCTCGCCGGCCGTCCCGGTGGTAACGGGAGCGCGCATCCTGGCGACGAGTTCGGCGGCTTCGGCGGCCACCCGCAGCGCGACCGAGCGCAACTCGGCAAGATCTAACGTTGACACGCCGGCCAGTCTTCACGAGCCCGGCGTCACGGAGGGATGACTGTGACTGAGATCGGCAGCCGTGGGTTCGGTGTCGACGTCGGCGGCTCTGGCATCAAGGGCGGCGAGGTCGACCTGGCCGCCGGCGTCCTGATCGGCGAGCGCGTGCGGATCCAGACGCCGGACCCGTCGCTGCCGGATGCGGCGGCCGACGTCGTCGCCGACGTGGTCAGCAGCTTCGGCTGGCGGGGCCCGGTCGGCGTCACGCTGCCGTGCGTGGTCAAGAGCGGCGTCACGCTCACCGCCGCCAACGTCCACCAGGACTGGATCGGCACCAACGCGGCCAAGCTGCTCACCGACCGGATCGGCCAGCCGGTGACCGTGCTCAACGACGCCGACGCCGCAGGCCTCGCCGAGATGCGGTTCGGCGCCGGTCGCAACGCCGCCGGGGTCAGCGTGCTGCTCACCTTCGGCACCGGCATCGGCAGTGCCGTGTTCGTCGACGACACGCTCGTGCCCAACACCGAGTTCGGCCACCTGCAGATCGACGGCCGCGACGCGGAGGACACCGCGGCAGCGGTCGTGCGGGAGGAGCAGGACCTCTCCTGGCCGGAATGGGCGGCGCGGGTGACAACGTATCTGCGGGCCCTGGAGACCATCATCTGGCCGGATCTGATCATCGTCGGCGGTGGGGTCAGCAAGCGCGCCGACCGGTGGCTTCCGCTGCTGGACACGCGTACCCCGGTGGTCCCGGCGACCCTTCGCAACGACGCCGGGATCGTCGGCGCGGCGCTCGCTGCGAGCGTTTGAACACGTTCGGCGCACATTTGAACCGGTCCGCCGGGGCGAAGGCGCATGCTTTCGCCGACGCCTCGTTACAATGGAGCCGTGCCGACGGACCTCCCCGCCGCCGAGCGCGTACCGACCCGCCGCTGAGCGAGGCATCGCGCCGCGGCAGGCTTCATCCGTAACTTCAGCATCGAGCGTCGCGAAAGGTCGTACGTGGCAGCCGCAGAACCAGCAACTCGACGCGCCAATTCGTCGTCACAGCGCACCAGGACGGCGAGCAAGAAGGCACCCGCCAGAGCTGGCGCCAAGATCGAGCCCGTCCCGGTTGCTGACGACCCCACCGAAACCAGCGCAGCCAACGCAGCCAATGGCGCCGCCCCGGCCAAGAAGGCCCCGGCCAGGAAGACCAAGCCGGCGGCCGCCAAGTCCGCCGGCGCGGACGCCCCGGTCGACGCGGTCGATCCCGAGGAGGCGCCGGTCGACCTCGTCGACGAGGAGGTCGGGCCCGACGCCGACCTCGACGTCGCCCCCGACCCCGGCGAGCTCGCCGCGGTCGAGATCGAGGAGCTGACCGTCGAGCCCGAAGAGGTCGAGACCGTCGAGCCCGAGGTCGGCAAGGGCGACGAGTTCGTCTGGGACGAGGAAGAGTCCGAGGCGCTGCGGCAGGCTCGCAAGGACGCCGAGCTGACCGCCTCCGCCGACTCGGTTCGTGCCTACCTCAAGCAGATCGGCAAGGTCGCGCTGCTCAACGCGGAGGAGGAGGTCGAGCTCGCCAAGCGGATCGAGGCCGGCCTCTACGCCGCCGAGCGGGTGCGCAAGTCCGAGGAGTCGACCGAGAAGCTGTCCCCGCAGCTGCGCCGCGACCTGCACTGGATCATCCGCGACGGCGAGAAGGCCAAGAACCACCTGCTCGAGGCCAACCTGCGCCTGGTGGTGTCGCTGGCCAAGCGCTACACCGGCCGCGGCATGGCGTTCCTTGACCTGATCCAGGAGGGCAACCTCGGCCTGATCCGCGCGGTCGAGAAGTTCGACTACACCAAGGGCTACAAGTTCTCCACGTACGCCACCTGGTGGATCCGGCAGGCGATCACCCGCGCGATGGCCGACCAGGCACGCACCATCCGGATCCCGGTGCACATGGTCGAGGTGATCAACAAGCTCGGCCGCATCCAACGCGAGCTGCTGCAGGACCTCGGTCGCGAGCCCACCCCCGAGGAGCTCGCCAAGGAGATGGACATCACCCCGGAGAAGGTGCTGGAGATCCAGCAGTACGCCCGGGAGCCCATCTCGCTCGACCAGACCATCGGCGACGAGGGCGACTCGCAGCTCGGCGACTTCATCGAGGACTCCGAGGCCGTCGTGGCCGTCGACGCGGTGTCGTTCACCCTGCTGCAGGACCAGCTGCAGTCGGTGCTGGCCACGCTGTCCGAGCGGGAGGCGGGTGTCGTGCGGCTGCGGTTCGGCCTCACCGACGGCCAGCCGCGCACGCTCGACGAGATCGGCCAGGTCTACGGCGTGACCAGGGAACGCATCCGCCAGATCGAGTCCAAGACGATGTCCAAGCTTCGCCACCCCTCCCGCTCGCAGGTCCTACGCGACTATCTGGACTGATCCTCGATTAGGTCGAGTTACGGATCACGTGCCACGCTGGCCAGCGTGGACTGGGCTGGCGAGCGCGTCTTGCCGGGTGCGTGGCTGACCGGCCCAGGGACGTTTGCGGCCGAGGTGCTCGGCTCGGCGGGGTTCGACTGGTGCTGCGCCGACCTGCAACACGGGTTGATCACCCGCGCCGACCTGGTCGGCATGCTCCAGGCGTTCGAGCTCGGCGGCACGACCGGCTTGGTGCGCGTGCCGTGGAACCATCCGCCGGACATCATGTGGGCGCTCGACGCGGGCGCGGCCGGGGTGATCGTGCCGATGGTCAACGACGCCGCGCAGGCCAGTGCCGCGGTGCGGGCATGCCGGTTCGCCCCGGCCGGTGCGCGCAGCTGGGGTCCGTCGAGGGCGGCCCTGCGCGGCGGCCCCCGCTCCCCCGCGGAGCAGGACGCCGCGGTGCTGTGCCTGGTGATGATCGAGACCGCGGAGGCGGTGCAGCGACTCGACGACATCCTCGCCGTCGACGGCGTCGACGGGGTGTTCGTCGGCCCGAACGACCTCGCCGTGTCGATGGGCCTGGATCCAAGAGGTGGTGCCGAGCACGCCTCGCACCACGCGGCGATCGAGCACATCCTGCGCCGGTGCCGGGCGCACGGCCTGTTGCCTGGCATCTACTGCAGCGGTCCCGACCGGGTCACCCGGTACCGCGACCTCGGCTACCGGCTGCTCGCCGTGTGCTCGGACGCCGGGCTGCTGCACCAGGGTGCGGCGCGGACGCTGGCGGCCTTCCGGACCTGACGCCGAACGGCCCGGCCGCGGGAGTGCGGCCGGGCCGTCGGTGGGCCAGCGAGAGAGTGCTAGCCCCGACCACCGTGGTCATCCCCGGACGGGTCATCGTGGCCATGCCCGCCGCTGCCACCACGGTCGTCGCTGTCGTCCCCGCCGCCGGGGCCGCTGTTGTCGTCGCTGCCGTCCCCGCTACCAGGGCCGCTGCTGTCGTCCCGGTCGCTGTCGTCCCGGTCGTCGCCGGTGCGGTCGTCGACGTCGGCCCTGGTGATCGCGCCCGTCGCGGCGTCCACCCGGACGTCGAAGCGCTTGCCGCCGGTCTCGATGCGGACCTTCCACTCGATGCGGCCGTGCTCGAACTCGCGTTCGACGTTGGTGACGGTGCCGCCGCCGGTGTAGCTCAGGGCGATCTGGACGGCGAGAGCCGAGTCGATGACCTCGACCGGTGCGCCGGTCGCGTCGGTGCTGTGGGTCGGCGACGACGTGCTGGACTCGGTCGAGTCCGTGCTGGACCCGGTCGACGCCGTACTGGACGACGGCTGCCCGGCGCCGCTGGACACGGTGTCGTCGGTACCGACGGCCAGCGCCAGTGCGGTCCCGGCCGTGAGCAGCAGGGTCACCGCCCCGCCTAGAGTGGCCGCGAGCCTTGACCTGTTCATGGCTTGCCTTCCGTCGTGTCGGAGGTTCTGCAACTGACACGACGATGCCGCCGGACGGGCTAGGGCCGCGCTGCCCGCGGCCTAAGGCGCGGCTAAGAAGGCGGCAGGTCCATCGTCACGCCGAGGCCTCCGAGTTCCGACCTGTGCAGCCGCAGCCGGCCGCCGGTGCGTTCGGCCGTCCGGCGTGCGATGTCCAGCCCGAGGCCGCTCGAGCCGGCGCCCGACGCGCCGCGCGCGGCCAGCCCGGGCTCCGGGATGCCCGGCCCGGCGTCGTCGACCGACAGCACGGCGCCGCCGCCTGCGCCAGGTTCGAGACGTACGGCGAACGTGGTCCCGTCCGGGGTGTGGGCGAACACGTTGCCGAGCAGCGCGTCGAGGCCGGCGGCGAGGTCCTCCGGGCCGGCGGCCACCGGCAGTGGCCCTGTGGCCAGGTTCCGGCGCAGGTCGCGGCCGGTGTCCTCGGCGAGCGCCGCCCAGAAGTCAACCCGCTCGCGCACCACCTCGGCCGCGTCGCAGCCGGCGCCGGTGCCGGTGTTGCGGCGCCTGGCCTCGTCGATCACCTGCGTGACCGCCCGGTGTACGGCGTCCACGCCCGCGCCCACGCGCGCGGCGTCGCCCGCATCGGGCAGCGCCTCGGCCTCCAGCCGCAGCGCCGTCAGCGGGGTGCGAACCCGGTGCGACAGGTCCGCGATCGTCTCGCGCTCCTCGCGCAGGAGTTCGTCGATGCGGCCGGCGAGGTGGTTCAAGGCCCGGGCGACGGTGCCGATCTCGCCGGGTGAGCCCGCGTCGGCACGGGCCGACAGGTCGCCGCGGGCAAGCAGGTTCGACACCTCGGCCAGCCGGATGGTCGAGCGCACCAGCGTCCTGGCCAGCCGGTCAGCCACGGTCAGGCTGACCACGAACAGCGTCACCCCGAGCAGCGCGAGCAGCACA
>OFHL01000050.1_pt1 | contig 10187 bp, 9 predicted proteins | sample 1522011 | NCBI WGS metagenome assembly OFHL01 (sample SAMEA2464836, study PRJEB22497) | soil metagenome | biome: Grassland; feature: Farmland; material: Clay | place: Australia | collected 2013-02-01 | depth 0.65 m | reverse complement strand
CCCTCGACGAGTTCGCGAGGGTCATCGAGGTCAATCTGATCGGCACGTTCAACATGATCCGGCTGGTCGGCGCCGCCATGATGGACAACGAGCCGACCGACGCCGGGGAGCGCGGGGTCATCGTCAACACCGCCTCGGTGGCCGCGTTCGACGGGCAGATCGGCCAGGTCGCCTACACGGCGTCCAAGGCGGGCATAGCAGGGATGGCCCTCACCATGGCCCGCGACCTCGGCAGCCTGGGCATCCGCGTGATTTGCATCGCCCCCAGCCTGTTCGCCACGGGCATCACCAAGGGCATCCCCGAAGAGTTCGCTACCGCCCTCACCAAGGACGCTGCCTTCCCCAAGCGCATGGGCCGACCCGAGGCGTACGGCCGCCTGGCGGTCGCCATTCTCGCCGCGCCGGTGCTGGTTCTGGTCGGCGGCGGAGCGATCTTCGCTGTGATGATGGCGACGGCGCCGAAGCCGGAAGAAAAGTCCGGCGACGCGGCTCCGGTGGCGGTGCAGTTCGCCGTGGCGCAAGCGCGGCCGAGCACGATTTCGGTCACCGTGCAGGGCGAAGCGCGGCCGCGCATCGAAGCAGCGCTGGCCGCACAAGTGTCCGGGCGCATCGTGTGGGTCTCGCCGAATTTCGCCGAGGGCGGCGCTTTCACCGAAGGCCAGACCCTGGTGCGCATCGACGACGCCGACTACCGGCTCGCGGTGGTGCCCATCCACCTGCCACAGCTTCGCCGCCGGCCGGAGGAGATCCCCGAGCTGGCGCGCCACTTGCTCGCGCAGCGGGCCGCGCGGCTGAAGCTCGAGGTGGAGGGCATCGAGCCCGGCGCCATGGAGGTGCTGCTCGAGTACCCCTGGCCGGGCAACATCCGCGAGCTCGAGAACGTGATCGAGCGGGCGCTCGTGCTGGCCGACCGGCGGCGGGCGGCGGGGCAGCCGGCCCCCAACGGTGACGAGGCGGGTTGGCACCCCGGGGGGGGCGGCACCCCGGGGGTGGGCCGTTGTTTGAGCCCCTGCGGGGGGTGGGGGCGCCAGCCCCGCCACGACCGCCAGGATCGTGGCGAACGCCACGGCCGCGAGAGCACTCGCCGTGATCGAGAGAACGGGCTTCCACAGGGATCGGTTCATGACCACCTCTGTTCCATTCCAATTCGGGTCCGGCCGGTTCGCGGCCGAATCCAGCGGACGGTAATGGCTGGCCAGCAGGCACGCCAGAGCTGACCGTATGGGATTGTGAGCGGTCGGTGAAGTGATTGCCTCTATTGCCCCAGGCGAATCCGCCAATTGTCAGAGACGCAATTCCGCCGAATTGCTCAGCCGGCCACCACCAGGTCGCGGACGGCGTCCGCACAACCCCAACTCAGCGTGAACCCCGCGCCGCCATGGCCGTAGCAGCACACAAGGTCACCGGTGCGGTCCAGCCGGACCGTCGCCCGGGCCGGGCGCACGCCGACCGCTGCCCCGACGACCTGCGCGCCGGCCAGTTCGGGCACCACCTCGACGCACCTGCGCATGATCTGCTCGGCGACCGCGGGGTCCGGCTGCGCCGGCCCGAACCCCTCCTCGTGGACCCCGCCGCACACCACGTCGTCGCGCCTCGGCACGACGTACACGAGCCCGTCCGGGTGATCGTCGTCGAGCACCCACTGGCGCAACCACGGTGCCCTGACCCGAACGGACTGGCCGTGCACCGGCCGCACCGTGCGGTCGCCGGGCAGCTCGATCGCCCCGATCCCGGTCGCCAGCACCGCCACGTCGACGCCGCGCGTCGCCTCGTCCACAGTGGACAGCTCGGCGGTCTGGACGGTGCCGCCGAGCCTCCGCAGCCTGGCCGCGAGCCAGCCCAGGTACACCGACGTGTCGGCGATCGGCGCGGCGAACCGCCACGCCGCACTGTAGGGCGCCGGGGCGTCGGCGGACTCGAACCCGGGGACGTCCGCGGTCCACGCCGGCAGTGGTTGCTCGGCGCGCAACCACGCGACGCCGGAGCGGACCTGCACCCCGGTCTCGGGATCGGCGGCCAGCCTGGTCAGCTCCTGGAAGCTGACCGCGCCCCACTGTCGTACGAGATCGGCCGGACCGACCAGGTACGGGTACCACAATGCCGCCGCGGCGGCCGAGGTGATCGCCGCGCCGCCGGCCGCGGCCACCACGTGCGCGTCGACGCCGGCCTCCCGCAACCTGATCGCGCAGCTCAACCCGATGACACCGGCGCCGACGACCCGAACCCGCATGCGTCTATTGGATCGTGCCGGCGGTCTCCTGCAGCACCCACCTGGTCGGCGTGCCCACGAAGTTGGCTTCGTCGAGCCCGATCACCCGTCGCGGCCGGACCACGACGCTGGCGTTGAGCGCCGGGTCGAGGAAGTCCTCGGCGTAGGACGTCTCGTACTTGGCGTTCATCGCGTCGAGGAATCGACGGATGCGGGACCGGTCGGTCACGACGTGCGCGGTGCCCTCGACGATCACCGGCTCGACCGGGTTCTCGGTCGCGACCGTGACCTCCGGGTGCTCGACCAGGTTGCGGATCTTGCGTGAGCGCAGCGCCGAGGAGAACCACAGCTCGCCATCGGCCCACACCGCCCATACCGGCATCAGGTGCGGCCGGCCCTCCGGCCACCGCGTACCGACCCAGTAGTTGCGGCTCTCGGTCAACCGCCGCTCGGCCCACGACCACGGCAGCAGCCCGCCGCCCTCGTCCGGACCCACGATCCCGTACCCGGGCATGAACGGCCGGGACGTCACCACCTCACCCATGCCGCCAACGCTAACCGTGGCCCCCGACAACCCCGCGGGTATCGCGGAGCGTGGGCGGCACACGATCCGTATGCCGCGGCGCAGGGCGGACACGGCGGTGCGGCGGGAGGGCGGCTAGCGGCGGACGCTGGACTCGACGACGTCCAGGACCGGCTCCAGGTGGTCCGGAGGCAGGCCCATGGCGAGCTTGGACAGCAGGCCCTCCAGGGCCAGCTCGAGGAACGCCGCCAGCACCTCGACGGGGACATCGGTGCGCAGGTTGCCGGCGTCGAGCTGGCGCCGCAGGCGCTCCACGGTGGCGGCGGTCAGCGCCCGCGACTGGTCGGCCCAGCGCGGGCGAAAGTCGGGGTCGGTGCGCAGCCGCCTGGATACCTCCAGGTGTGCGCCGAGCCAGTGCCGGTCCGGCGGCATCGACCCGACGTCCTGCCTCGACCCGGCGAGCAGGTCGCGCATGAGCTGTACGAGGCCCTGCTCGGCGACGACCTGGGCCATCCGCCCGGCGTCGTCCTCGGCCAGGGCGAGGAACAGCGACTCCTTGTCCCGGTAGTGGTGGAAGATGGCGCCCCTGGACAGCCCGGTGGCCTGCTCGAGCCGGCGCACGGTGGCGCCCTCGTAGCCGTACTCGGCGAAGCAGCGGCGCGCGCCGTCGAGGATCTGCCGGCGTCGCGCGTCGAGATGTTGCTGGCTGACCCGGGGCACGCACCGAGCATAGGTGTCAACACGCCGTACGTACGGCTTACGTGCACCCTCGGCGGCGAGCGATTGTCGGTGCCCGCCGGTAGCGTCGGGCCCATGTCGACCTTCCTGCAGAAGGCCGGGCCGGCGCCGACAGCGCTGCACGACCGTGCGGCCGCCGAGGCGTACGTCGCCCTGGTCTGTTTCAAGCACGGTCCACCGAGACGCCTCGGCGTCGAGCTGGAGTGGATAATCCACCACCCCGACGAACCCAGTCGTCAGCTCGATGCCGGACACCTGGCGCACGCCCTGGGCCGGTACGCGCCGACGACGTTGAACCCCGACAGCCCGCACCACCCCCTACCAGCCGGTTCGAGTCTCACGGTCGAGCCAGGCGGGCAGGTGGAGATCTCCTCCCCGCCCTGTGGCGGACTGAACGACCTACTGGCCACGGCAGGCTCGGACGCTGCCACGTTGGCCGATCTCCTCGAAGCCGCCGGACTGCGAATGGTCCACTCTGGCGCCGATCCGTACCGCTCACCACGGCGGTTGCTCGGCAGCCCGCGCTACGTCGCCCTCGAGGCCTTCCTCGACCGCGGCGGTCCGGCCGGCCGGACCATGATGGCCAGTACCGCCGCCGTCCAGATCTGCCTGGACGCGGGCGCCGATCACCTGCGCTGGCGTGCCCTGCACGTGCTCGGGCCGGTACTGCTCGCGGCGTTCGCCAACTCTCCGGTGCTCGGCGGTCGGCGCACCGGGTGGGCATCGAGCCGGATGGCGGCGTGGTTCGGCATCGCCGCGCCCGAGTGGGACGACGGCCCCGACCCGGCCGCCAGCTACGCCCGCCGGGTGCTCGACGCGGGACTGGTGTGCGTGCGGCGCGACGGCGGCGACTGGCGCGCGCCGCCCGGGGTGAGCTTCGCTGACTGGGTGGCCGGCCGGCCGGCGGCGCCACCGCGGCGCCCGACCACCGCGGACCTGGACTACCACCTGTCGACGCTGTTCCCGCCGGTTCGCCCGCGCGGCCACCTCGAGGTCCGCTACCTGGACACCCAGCCCGCCGGCCGGTGGCCGGTCCCGGTCGCCGTGCTGTCGGCGCTGCTCGCGGATCGGCCGACGGCCGAGGCCGCGATCGAACTGGCCGAGCCGACCGCCGGCCGCTGGTTCGAGGCGGCCCGCTGCGGCCTGGCCGACCCGCAACTGGCCGCCACCGCACGCGCCCTGTTCGGGCTGGCTAGCCGCCGGCTCGAGGCACAGGGTGCGCCGCCGTGGCTGCGCGCCATGGTGGCCGGTCAACTCGATGGCCGGTGGCGGGCCGAACTACTGCTGGAGGGAGACCGGCGGTGAACCTGCCGATGATCGAGATGGAACAGGAGCGGCTGCGTGACCACGTCGCCGCCGAGCTGACCCGGGCCAGGTCCCGCACCAAGCTGCTGACAACGGCGATCGACGACGGCGACCTGGTACGCCAGCACTCGCCGATCATGTCGCCGCTCGTGTGGGATCTCGCGCACGTCGGCAACCAGGAGGAGTTGTGGCTGGTCCGCGACGTCGGCGGCCGCGAGCCGCTGCGGCGTGACATCGACGAGCTCTACGACGCGTTCCAGCACCCGCGAAAGGAACGGCCGGCGCTGCCGCTGCTCGGCCCGGACGAGGCTCGCGGCTACGTCGCAACGGTCCGGGACCAGGCGCTCGACGTGCTCGCAGGCTCCGCGCTCACCGGGCGCCGGCTGGTCGCCGGCGGGTTCGCCTTCGGCATGATCGTCCAGCACGAGCAGCAGCACGACGAGACCATGCTGGCCACCCACCAGCTCCGGGTCGGCGACCCGGCCCTGCACGCCCCGGCCCCACCGCCGGCGCCGCCGGACGCGGCGCAGCTGCCGGCCGAGGTGGTCATCCCGGCGGGGCCGTTCACCATGGGCACCTCGACCGAGCCGTGGGCGCTGGACAACGAGCGCCCGGCGCACACCGTGCACGTGCCGGCCTTCGCCATCGACACCGTGCCGGTCACCAACGGGCGGTTCGCCGAGTTCGTCGACGCCGGCGGCTACCACCAGCCGCACTGGTGGACCGGCGAAGGTTGGCGGCACCGCTGCGACGCCGGGTTGCGGGCGCCCCTGTTCTGGCATCGCGACGCCGACAGCTCGTGGTGGCGGACCAGGTTCGGCGTGGTCGAGCCGTTGCCGCCGGCCGAGCCGGTGTGCCACGTCAGCTACCACGAGGCGGCCGCGTTCGCCCGCTGGGCCGGCCGGCGGCTGCCGAACGAGGCGGAGTGGGAGAAGGCGGCCAGGTTCGACCCGTCGTCAGGGCGCTCACGGCGCTACCCGTGGGGCGACGAGGACCCCGGCCCGCAGCACGCCAACCTGGGCCAGCGGCACCTGCAGCCGGCGCCGGCCGGGGCATACCCCGCGGGCGCGTCCCCGCTCGGGGTTCACCAGCTCATCGGCGACGTGTGGGAGTGGACCTCGTCGGACTTCGCCGGCTATCCGGGGTTCGCGGCGTACCCGTACCGGGAGTACTCGGAGGTGTTCTTCGGCGGGGACTACAAGGTGCTGCGCGGCGGCTCGTTCGGCACCGACGCCTCGGCCTGCCGGGGGACCTTCCGCAACTGGGACCACCCGATCCGGCGGCAGATCTTCGCCGGGTTCCGCTGCGCCAGGAACGTTGCACCCAGCGACGTTGCACCCAGCGACGTCGAACCCACGGACGTTTCGCCTAGGGACGCCGTCAAGGCAGAGCAGGTGTGACCCGGTGTGCCGACACCTGGCGTACCTGGGCCCACCGCAGACCCTCGCCGCGCTGCTGTTCGACGCCCCGCACTCGCTGAGTCACCAGTGCTGGGAACCGAACGACATGCGCGGCGGGGGAGCGGTCAACGTCGACGGCTTCGGGGCTGGCTGGTATCTCGCCGGACGCGAGGTGCCGGTGCGCTACCGGCGCACCATGCCAATGTGGACCGATGCCGGCTTCGCCGCGGTGGCGCAGGCCACCAGCAGCGGCGCCGTGCTGGCCGCGGTCCGGTCGGCCACCGTCGGGATGCCGATCACCGAGACCGCCTGCGCGCCGTTCACCGACGGGCCGTGGCTGTTCAGCCACAACGGGCGGCTGCCCGGCTGGCCGCTCAGCGCCGAGCCACTGGCCCGAACGCTGCCGCCGACCGACCTCTACACGCTCGACGCCCCGACCGACTCGGCGCTGCTGTGGGCGATGGTGCGGGCGAGGCTGCGGGCCGGGTTCGCACCGGCGGACGCGATCGTCGACGTGACGCACGCCGCGGCCGACACGGTGCCGGGCGCCCGGCTGAACTTCCTGCTCACCGACGGCGCCACGGTCGTCGCCACCACCTGGACCCACGCGCTGTCGGTCCGCCTCACCAGCGGCGCCCTGACGGTGTGCTCCGAGCCGACCGACGACGGCCCAGCCTGGCGGCCGGTCGCCGACCGCCAGCTCGTCGTGGCTGATCGGTCCGGCGTGGACATCCACCCGCTGCCCTTCCACCCGACGGAGAAGACGTGACCACCCCAAGACTCGACGTCCACCTGACCGAGGCCGACGCAGCCAGGCCGCTTCGCGCGGACGTGCGCGCCGGTCTGACCGCCACGCCGAAGTGGCTGCCGCCGAAGTGGTTCTACGCCGCCACCGGCAGCGCGCTGTTCGAGAAGATCACCGAGCTGCCCGAGTACTACCCGACCAGGGCCGAGCGCGCGGTGCTGGCGCAGCGCGCGGGTGAGTTCGCCGCGATCGCGGCGCGGGCCGGCGTCGACACCCTCGTCGAGCTCGGCTCCGGCTCGTCGGAGAAGACCAGGCTGCTGCTCGACGCGCTGCGCGACGCCGGCACGTTGTGCCGGTTCGTGCCGCAGGACGTCTCGGAGCCGGCGCTGAGTATGGCGATCGAGTCGATCGCGGCCGACTACCCGGGGCTGGCGGTGCACGGCATCGTCGGCGACTTCACCAGGCACCTGGCCCTGCTGCCGGCCGGCGGGCGCCGCGCAGTGGCGTTCCTCGGCGGCACGATCGGCAACCTGATTCCCGACGAACGGGCGGAGTTCTTCAGCGAGCTGCGCGCGACGATGCGGCCAGGCGAGCTGTTCCTGCTCGGCACCGACCTGGTCAAGGACCCCGAGGTGCTGGTCGCGGCGTACGACGACGGCGCAGGCGTGACCGCCGAGTTCAACCGCAACGTGCTGTACGTGATCAACCGGGAGCTGTCGGCCGACTTCGACGTCGACGCCTTCGAGCACGTCGCGCTGTGGGACGCCGAGCGGGAGTGGATCGAGATGCGGCTGCGCGCCAGCCGGCCCATGCGGGTGCGGGTCGCCGACCTCGACCTGCACGTCCACTTCGACCAGGGCGAGCAGTTGCACACCGAGGTGTCGGCCAAGTTCCGCCGCGAGGGCATCGCCGCCGAGCTCGCGGCCGCCGGCCTCGAGCTGCGCGAGTGGTGGACAGACCCGCGCCGCCGATTCGCCGTGTCGCTGTCGCAGGCGCGCTAACCGGTCGGCCCGACGCAATAACGACGCAGAACCGGAATTCTGACCGAATCTGACCGGGATCCGCCGCCAGGCGCCCGGAACAGGCCGATCGTCCCGGCTACCTGGACCGGGTAGTCGGCGGCAGGGACACGAGTGCGACCTAGGCGTCGGCATCGACGGATGCGACCGGGTCCGGAAGCTCGCGCAGCATGGCGGCTTGTTCATCGAGCTCGGAGCGCGGCGGCGTGCGCCAGTCGGCGCGTACCCGGACGCCGTCGCCTTCGCTGCGCGGCACGACGTGCAGGTGCAGGTGGAACACCTCCTGGCCGGCGGCCCGCCCGTCGGCCAGGAACACGTTGACGCCCTCGCACGGCAGGGCGCTACGGCGCAGCGCCGCCGCGAGCGACCTGGCCACCCGGAACACCCGCTCGCCGTCCTGCGGGTCGAGGTCGGCCAGTCCGACGCAGTGCCGGCGCGGGACCACCAGCAGGTGTCCTGGGGTGAACGGGCGGATGTCCATGAACGCCACGACATGCTCGTCGGTGTGCACGAAGCTGGCCGGGGCCTGCCCGGCCGCGATGGCGCAGAACACACAGTCCACGGTCGTCACCCTCCAGCGGTCGAGGTGATCCAGCCGGTCAACGCGTCGAGGTAGCCGGGGGCGAAGTAGCCGCCGATCTGGACGCGGTGGTCGGCGCCGGGGAAGACCCGCACGGTGAGCTCGTACCCGGCCGCCCGGTCCGGCCGGCACGCCGCCTCCGCGAAGATCGCGACGCTGTCCACCACCGGCACCAGCGGGTCGGCACCGCCGAACACGGCGAGGTGCGGGCAGCGCAGCACGTGCAGGTCCGGTACCGGGTCGTGGTCCTGCTTGCGCTTGAGGAACTCCCAGGTCGGTTCGTCGAGCTCGAAGCCGTACCTGCCCAGCACGTCCGTGGCGGGGGAGACGTCGAGCAGCGCCGCCGCCTCGCCGTAGCCGGCGCCCCAACGCCCGGCCGCCACGAGCTGGTCGTACAGCGCCAGGCAGGACTCCACGGCGAGGTCGTCGACGCCGTCGGCTCGCAGCACTGTCCAGATCGCGTACCGGTCCTGCTCCGCCGGGGTGGTGCCGGGCCCGGCGTTGGTGATCACGAAGGCCAGGTCGTCGCGCCAGGACGCCGCTCGCAGCACGACCCAGCCGCCCTCGCTGTGACCGAACAGCCCGACCGAGTGGACCGGCGCCTGCTCACGCAACACGTCGACGGCGCGGGAGGCGTCTGCGGCGAAGTCGTCCAGCGTGGACGCCAGCCACGATCCGCTCGATTCGCCGACGCCGCGCTTGTCGTAGGACAGCACGGCGAAGCCGGCACCGGTCAGGCGGTCCATGATCGGCGGGAACAGCGTGTCGTTGTCACGGTCGGCCGGCCCGGAACCGCCGACCATGACCACGCCCGGGTGCGGTCCGGACCCGCCCGGCAGCCACAGCGTGCCCGCCAGCGTCACCTCGCCGCTGGTGATCCGCACGTCTGCCCGCTCTGCTGCCAGCTTGGCGTCACCGACCATCGTGCCGGCCAGCGTAGGCCGTTGCCGTGTCGGCCTCGGCAGCGGCGATGCCGGCCTCGGCGCGCAACCGCTCGTGGGTGGCGTCCAGCTCGGTGGCGATGGCGAGGGCGGCCCGGTGATGTTCCAGCGCGCCGCTGTGGTCGCCGTGCCTGGCCAGAGCGCCGCCGAAGTCGTTGAGGGACTCGGCCCGCTTCTGCAGCCAGCCGATCTCGGTGAACAGCCGCCGCGCCGCCGTGTGCTCGGCGAGCGCGGCGTCGTGGTCGCCGAGGGCGAGGTGGATGAGTCCGAGTTGGCTGCGGGCGTCGCCTTCGGCGCCGCGGTGTCCCGACTCCAGGGCGTGGTCGAGGTGCGTGCGGGTGAAGACTATCTGTGGAACGGCACTGATTGGAGCATTGGCGCTCGCGCCGACGTGGCCGAGTCGCTCGAAGCGGAGTGGAACGAGAAGCTGCGCGCGCTGGGCGCCGCCCAGCAAGAGTATGAGCGCCAGCGGACGACCGATGAGCTCGACGTGAACGCTGAGCAGCGACAGCGTGTGCTCTCGCTCGCCACGGACTTCCCCGCGATCTGGCGCGATCCGCGCACGCAGATGAAAGAGAAGAAGCGCATGCTGCGGCTGTTAATCGAAGACGTCACACTCACCAAGGGCGATGCGCTCCATGTTGATATCCGCTTTGTCGGCGGCGCGACGCGCTCGCTCGATCTGCCGCGGCAGGAGCCCGCGACCAGCGAGCCCCTGGCGCAGAGC
>OFHL01000049.1_pt1 | contig 10335 bp, 10 predicted proteins | sample 1522011 | NCBI WGS metagenome assembly OFHL01 (sample SAMEA2464836, study PRJEB22497) | soil metagenome | biome: Grassland; feature: Farmland; material: Clay | place: Australia | collected 2013-02-01 | depth 0.65 m | reverse complement strand
AGCACGTCGCGTGCCGTCGCACCGCCGCGGTTCACGATCGCCAGCGGGTGCTTGGATGACAGCCCTATCCGCCCGGCATCATGGCCGCGCGTAAAGCCGGCGCGCTCGATGAGCCACGCCGCCAGCAGCTTGGTCTGGCCGGCGCCGGCCGGGAACTGCGGCACCGGGTCCGGCGTGCGCTCGGCGATCCGCGCCATCACGGTGGACAGCTCGTCATCGGCCAGCACGGGGTTGGTGAAGAACGAGCCGGCGCTCCAGGTGTCGTGGTCGGCCTCGTCGAGCACCATGCCCTTGGCCCGGCGCAGCTCGAGCACCGCCTCGCGCACGGTGGCGGCCGGCAGCCGCGAGTGCAGGCCGGTGCCGAGCTTTCGCGCCAGTTCGGCGTAGCGGACGGGGCTGGACCGGCCGTCGGCGTGCAGCCCGAGCCGGACCCGCAGCACGACCGCACTGTCGGTGTTCTTCAGCGAGCTCGTCCGGTACCGCAGGCCGAGCTCGTCGCGCGGCACCGTGCGCACCTCACCGGTGGCCCGGTCGAGCAGGTCGACGCTGTAGAGCAGGTCGGCGATCTCGACGCCGTACGCGCCGACGTTCTGCACTGGCGTGGCCCCGACCAGTCCCGGGATGCCCGACATGCATTCGAGCCCGCCGTAGCCCTCCGCGACCGTCCTGGCGACGACGGTGTCCCAGTCCTCGCCGGCCTCGACGGTCAGCACGGTGTGCCCGGCCGGGGTCTTCTCGACGTCGAAGCCGGTGCTCGCGACGTGCACGACGGTGCCGCCGAAGCCCTCGTCACCGATCACGAGGTTCGACCCGCCGCCGAGCACGAGCAGCGGCTCGTCGGCGGACCGGGCTGCGCGAACGGCGTCGACGAGCTCCTCGGCGGTGGTAGCCGAGACGAAGCGGTTCGCCGGTCCGCCAACCCGCAACGTCGTGTAGCCGCGCAAGGGCACGCCGAGTTGGGCAGGCACGGTGGTCACGGGCGTCCAGGTTAGCGGCCACTAGCCTGATCGCATGCCACGCCCCATCGAGCACCGGACCAGCTCGACGTACCCGGCGGCGCGAGTGTTCGCCGCGCTCACCGACGAGGCGTTCCTGCGAGCCAGGCTGGAACGGCTCGGCGGCAAGCGTTCGGAGCTCACGTCGTTCACCGGTGACGGCGACCGCACGCTGTACTCGCTGCGGCAGACCGTCGACGCCGAGCGCCTGCCGTCGGTGGCCCGCAAGGTGATCCGCGGCGACCTGGAGATCGAGCGCACCGAGACCTGGACCGACAACGGCGGCCGGTACGCCGGCACGGTCGAGGCCGCGGTGCCCAACACTCCCGCGTCGGTGCTCGGCGTGACCAGCCTGCTCGACCGGGACGACGGCAGCGAGCTGCTGTTCAACTGCACGGTGAAGGTGTCGCTGCCGCTGATCGGCGGCCGGCTGGAGGAGATGATCGTCGACCAGCTGACCGCACTGCTGCGGGCGGAGGGCCGGTTCACCCAGAGCTGGCTGGAGTCGCGCGACTCGGCGACATGACGGCGCCCGAACGGCAGTTCGTGCTCACCCTCGGCTGCCCCGACCGCGCCGGAATCGTCGCGAGGATCGCCGGCTTCCTGGCCGGGGAGGGCGGTTGGATCACCGAGGCCGCCTACCACGCCGACCCCGACACCAACTGGTTCTTCACCAGGCAGGTGGTGCGCGCGAATTCGATGCCCTACGGCGTCGACGAGCTGCGCAGGCGGTTCGCCAAGGTGGCCGCCGAGCTCGGCGGCCAGGCGAGCTGGCGGGTCACCGACACGGGGCAGCGCCGGCGGGTGGTGATCCTGGTCTCGCGGGAGGCGCACTGCCTGTACGACCTGCTCGGCCGCGTCTCGGCCGGTGAGCTCGATGTCGAGGTGCCGGCAGTGATCGGCAACCACGCCGGGCTGGGGCCGATCACCAGAGCGCACGGCGTCGACTTCCACCACGTGCCGTTCCCGATCGACCTGGACGGCAAGGATGCGGCGTTCGCCCAGCTGCGCACCATGGTCGAGGTCCACCGGCCGGATGCGATCGTGCTGGCCAGGGTCATGCAGGGCCCGCCGAACCAGCTGTGCGCGGCCTGGTCAGGGCGGGCACTCAACATCCACCACAGCTTCCTGCCCTCGTTCGTCGGCGCCCGGCCCTACCACCAGGCACACACCCGCGGGGTCAAGCTCGTGGGGGCCACGTGCCACTACGTCACCGCCGAGCTGGACGCCGGGCCGATCGTCGAACAGGACGTGATCAGGGTCGACCACGGCGACACGATCGCCGACATGGTCCGCAAGGGCCGCGACATCGAGAAGGTCGTGCTGGCCAGGGGACTTCGCTGGCACCTGGAGGACCGCGTGCTGCTGCACGGCAACCGCACGGTCGTCTTCCACTAACGGTCGTCTTCCGCTAGCGGTTCCACCAGCGGTCAGTGCACCGGTGAACTCAGTGGTGCGGCGCCTGTTCGTGATCGTCGTGCGTGTCGTGTTCGACCTGCAACGTCGAGTGCGCGAGCCCGAACCGCTCGCGAAGCATGGCCGCCGCGGTGTCCAGCACCGACGTCTCGCCGCAGCCCACGCAGTCGACCCCGTCGACCACCAGGTGCGCTGACATGGCCGGCTCACCCGAGGTGATCGACCAGACGTGCAGCTCGTGTACCTCGACCACGCCGGTGACGGTCAGCAGCGCGGTGCGCACCTGCTCGGCGTCGAGTCCTGGCGGCACGCCCTCGAGCAGCACGTGCACCGCGTCGCGCAACAGCATGGCGCTGCGCGGAAGGATCAGCGCCGCGATCGCCAGCGAGGCCACCGCGTCGGTCCGGTCCCACGACGTCAGCGCGATCACCCCGGCGGACACCAGCACGACGACCGAGCCGATCGCGTCGCCGAGCACCTCGAGCAGGGCGCCGCGCATGTTCATGCTGGACCGGTCGCCGCCGGCGAGGATGGCCAGCGCGACGAGGTTGCCGGCCAAGCCGACGGCGCCGAGCACGAGCAGCGGCCCGCTCGGGATCTCGACCGGGTCGAACAGCCGGCGCACGCCCTGCACGAGCACCGTGCCGCCGACGCCGAGCAGTAGCAGCGCGTTGAACGCGGCCGCGAGCACCTCGAGGCGGCCGAGGCCGAACGTGCGGCGCGCAGTGGGCGGCCGGCCGGCGAGCGTCACCGCGGTGAGCGCAACGGCCAGCCCGACGGCGTCTGTCGCGAGGTGGCCGGCGTCGGCGAACAGCGCCAGCGAGCCGGTCAGCGCGGCCCCGATGGCCTCCGCGACGAGCAGGGAAACCGTGATGGCCAGCGCCAGCCCGATCCGCCTGCGGCTGTCGGTCCTGGCGTGTCCAGGGGACAGTCCGTGTGGGTGCCCGTGTGCGTGCTCGGCCACGTTCGGATGATACATGCACGACTGTGCATGAATCTGACAACCGTAACCGTTGTCGACAGGTTCGCCGCGGCTACCAGCGCGGACCGCGTTGGACCTCGGTCACTCTCGGGCGCACGTCGACGATGTACACCAGCACCGCGACCAGGCCGGCCAGCCACAGGATGGTGCCCGCCTGGCCGAAGCGGAACAGGATGAGCACGAACAGACCGGCGCCGGTGATCCCGAGCCAGGCCGGCTTGCTGAGCTTCTCGGCCGCGGTGAAGGCATCGGCCCGCTGCAGCAATGCGTGCACGAACGCGTACAAGCCAACTGGAATGGCCACGGCCCAGATCAGCGTCATGATCCAGGTGTCCAGCTGCGCCAGCACGTTCACGTCTCCAGCGTACGATGCCTTCAGGTAGACGTGCGAGCCCCCGGAGATCCGGGGGCTCGCACGTGTTTCGGGAGGCTGGTTCAGCCCTTTGGTCAGGCCTTGCGGGTGGTCCCGCTGGCCCCGTTGGTCCGGCGCGCCGCGGGCTTGCTGACCCTGGCCGTCGACTTGCCGGTCTGCTTGTTGGCGGTCTGCTTGTCGGCGGTCTTGTTGGCGGTGGTCGCAGCGCTGGACTTCGTGTTGGTCTTCGCGCTGGACACGGTGGTGGCCGGCTGGGTGCGGTTGGCGGCCTTGCGGGTAACGCTGCGCGTGGTGCTGGCGACCTCGTCGCCGGCCTCTGCCACGGCCTCGGACGCCTGGCTCGCGGCCTTCTGCGTCGTGTAGGCCGCCTTCTCGCCGACCGAGCGGGTGCGCCTGCTGGCACGGCCGAGCACCTCGTCGGCGATCGCCCTGGCCTCCTCGACGAACTTCTCGACGCGGACCTCGGCGGTGTCGGCGGCGTGCTCGACCCGGCCGACGGCCTGGCGCACTCGCGGCTGGGCGACCAGGTCGCCGTAGACGCGCTCACCGCGCACGGCCAGCCGGTCGTACAGCTCCTGCATCATCCGGCGGTAGCTGTCGGCGAACTCACGCACCTGCTCCGGCTCCAGCCGGCCGCGCAGCCGCAGCAGCTCGTTGGACACCTCGTCGAGCCGGCTGCGCAGCCGATCCGGGGCGTGTCCTACGTGGGCCTGTAGTTCGGTCAGCTTCGCCTGCAGGTCGGTGGCGCCGGCCTGGATCCGGGCCTGGGTCCGGGCCTGGGCGTTCTCGGCCTGGCCGGCCCGGGCGGCCGCCTCGCCGCGGGCCTTCTTGGCGTACGAGACGACGGTCTCGGTCGCCAGGTTGCCGGCGCCCAACGCGGCGTACAGCGGCGTGCGGGCCTGCTCGAGCGCGCCGGCCACGACAGTGGTGGCCTGCTTGCGCGCCTTACGCACATCCTGTGCGGTCGGCAGGGTAACTGGCATTTCGATCACTCCTCGATGGTGCGGTTGCCGTCGACGGCGGGCGCCTGGTCGGCGCTCTCCCGACGGAACGACTCGTAGATGTCGAGCAGCACCTGCTTCTGCCGCTCGGAGAGGTCCTGGTCTGCCAGCACGGCGTCGACGACGGCGCCGCCCTGGCGTAGCTCGAGAATCCCGGCCTGCACGTACAGCGCCTCGGCCGAGATCCGCAGCCCCTTGGCGATCTGTTGCAGGATCTCGGCGCTCGGCTTGCGCAGGCCGCGCTCGATCTGGCTCAGGTAGGGGTTGGACACCCCCGCCTGCTTGGCGAGCTCGCGTAGCGAGATCTTCGCTTTGGTCCGCTGCGCCTTGATGTAGTCGCCGATGCCTCGGCCGAGCTCGTGGACGGTCTGGTTGACCGTCTGGTTCACCTCGTCGACCCGTTTCATCGGTGCTCGCCTCTCGGTTAGCTCGCCTTTCGGTGGGCTCAACATCGACGTTACGTCGAGGTGCTAGCAGTTGCAAGCACTCTGCTTGCGCAGGTGGCGTGGCCTTCACCACACGACTCGTCCCGCTGTCACGATCTCGGCCGGGGCGCCGTCCAGCTGCCATGAGGACCATCGACGTGGTTGGCGGCGGGTTGGCCGGTCTGGTCGCGAGCATTTCGTGTGCCGAGGCCGGGGCCGGGGTGCGGCTGTTCGAGGCGCACTCGACGCTCGGCGGGCGGGCCCGGTCGAGCCCCGCGCCCTACCTGGCCAACGAGGGGCCACACGTGCTGTATTCGGACGGGCCACTGTGGACCTGGCTCCGGGAGCGCGGCCTGACCGAGCCGTCGTCGGGCATGCCGCTTCGGGCGGCCACCGGCACCTACTTCCGGCACGAGGGTCGACTGCACCGGACGCCGCCGGCAGGCCTCGTCCGGGTGCTGGCCACGGCACGGCGGCACCGCGCCCCGGCCGACCGCTCGTTCGCCGACTGGGCCGGTGAGCGTTTCGGCGAGCCGACCGCGGGGCTGGCGGCGAACCTGATCGGCGTGGCCACCTTCGACGCCGACCCTGGGCGGCTCTGCGCCGAGTTCGTCTGGGAGCGCCTGGTCAGGACGTTCACCACGATCCCCCCGGCCGCCCGCTACGTGCACGGCGCCTGGGGCAGGCTGGTCGAGCGGCTCGCCGCGCGCGCCCGCGAGCTGGGCGTCGTGGTCGAGACCGGCACGAAGGTCGACGAGCTGCCAGAGCCGCCGGTCGTGGTGGCCACGTCGCTGGCCGCGGCGCGGGCCCTGCTCGGGGACGACTCGCTGCAGTGGACCAGCGGCCGGACCGTGCTGCTCGACTTCGCGGTGACGGCGCGGCGCGGCGACGCCTTCCTCGTCTCCGACCTCGACGAGGCCGGCTGGGTCGAGCGCTTCTCGCTGCCCGACCCGTCCCTCGCGCCCCGCGGCGAATCGCTGGTGCAGGCGCAGCTGCCGCTGCGGCCCGGCGAGTCGAAGGCGGCCGCGCTGGCCAGGCTGGAGGCGATGGTCGAGCTGGCGATCCCGGGCTGGCGCGAGCGCCTGACCTGGCGTCGCGACGCTGTCGCCGCCGGCCGCTCCGGCGCGCTCGACCTGCCCGGCCAGACCTGGCGCGACCGCCCCGCCATCGACCGCGGTGGCGACGTCTTCCTGGCCGGCGACATGGTCGCCGCTCCCGGCCTGCTGTCGGAGGTCTCGTTCAACAGCGCCGTGACCGCCGCCCGCCTCGCCGTCACTCCTGCACCGCACCGCACCGGCCGCAGCTAGGCGTCGGCCACCGGCCGGCCTGCGCCGCGATCGTTGTTCACGCGATCTGTGTGTTGCGCACGGTGCCTGACTGGGCGCCTCATGGTTGTGCACGCGTCCCGGCCACACGGCCGCTCACGCAATGTCCGTCGGTCGTCGGACCGCCTTGGCGCAGGAGGAAGGATCGGCCTTGGACTACACGGACCAGCTTCGCCGGCTCGCCGTCAACGACGCCCACTTCCTCGAAGCCACCGGCGAACAGGCCGGGTGCCGCGAGCTCAGCCCGAGGACGCTCGCTCTCGTACGGCTGGCCGCGTTGGTCGCGGTCGGAGGCGCTGCTCCGTCGTACGGCGCACAGGCCGACGAGGCGGTGAACGCGGGCGCCACCGCCGCCGAGATCGTCGAGGTGCTGGTCGGCCTCGTACCGGTCGTCGGGCTGCCCTGCATCGTCGCGGCGGCCCCAAAGCTGGCGTTGGCGCTCGGCTGCGACGTCACCGATGTGTAGCCGGCGGGCGCTTCAGCCGCCGAGCAGCCCGATCGCCGTCGCATGGCGCACGGCGTCGCTTCGGGACGAGACGCCGAACTTCCGGTAGATCGAACCGATCTCTGTGCTGACGGTGTTGCGGGACAGGTACAGCCGCTCCCCGATCTCGCGAATCGTCAGATGCGTCTGCAGGTACGGGAGCAGCCGCAGCTCCGCCGGGCTCAACGGCGTCCCGCCGATCACTCCCACCGCACTCGCGGTGAGGGCCTTGCGAAACTCGTCGACCTCCGCTCCGAGGGCGCCGAGCGCCGGCCGGTGCAGCAGAACGTCGTCGATCTCCTTCAACAGGTGACGTGTGGTCGTGGCGACGCCGACGGAGAGGTACACCTTGGCCAGCTGCAGCCGCACGCGTACGGCGAGAAGCGGCAGCACGAACGTGCAGGAGGGGCGCGCCCGCATCGCCTGCGTGAGCTGCCTGTCCGCCTCCGTCCGGTCGCCCCGGTGCACCGCAAGCCTGGCCGCGGCGGCGAAGGTCAGCACGCACGTCGCGTAGTCGTGCATCCGATGCTTGTCGATGGCATCCAGTGCACCGTCCACGTGCTCGGCCGCCGCCACCCACCGCCCACGATCCATCGCCAACAACGCGAGCTGGGATTGGCTCAGTACGAACGAGTCGGGGTTGGACATCGCTTCTGCCGAGGTGGCCGACTCGGCGAACAGCACAGCAGCCCGTTCGACGTCGCCGGCGAGCAGATGAGCCTCGGCGCACAGGCACAGCGCGGTGTCGCGCCACGGGCTCCACGGCAGCTCCTGGGCCACCGCGAAGCTGGCATCGGCAAGCATCTGCTCCGGACCGGCCGGACACATGACGGCGCGCAGCATCGCCCGCGCCGAGTCGAACGACGACGTGCCGTCAAGCGGCACCAGGTCGAACGAAGCGGCCTCGACGACCGACGCCCAGCGCTGCGCTTCGGTGGTCTGCCCGGTCAGCACCGCGATCCAGCCAGCCAGCACGGCCAGCGGAGGATGACCGGTGATCGCCGCGGCGCCGAGCTCCGACAGCCAGCGTTGCACGGTCGACACCTGGCCGGCCTGGTAGGTCTGCAACACGAGCTCGGTTGTCAGCTCGACGCATCGGTCCCGTTCGGTCGTGCTCAACAGGTGCTCGAGGGCGATCGCCGGAGACCCGTTCGCCTCGTACCAATCGGCGGCCCGCAGGTGCAGCTTCATGATGGCGTCTGGCTCCACCCGAAGCAGCTCACCGAGCAGGAACTCCCTGAACAACGCGTGGTAGCGATACCACTCCCTGCGACGATCGAGCGCAACCAGGAACAGGTTGGCGGCCTCGAGCTGTCGCAGCAGCTCCTGCGCGCCGGACTCACCGAGCAGTGCTTCGCAGAGCGGCGCGCACATCTGGTCCAGCACCGCCGTGTATCGCAGGAACCGCTGAAGCCTTTCGGGCAGTTGCACCAGCGACTCGCGGTAGAGATAGTCGGCGACGTACCGGTCGTCGCCGGCGACCGCCAGCACCCCGTCGGCACCGTCGGCACCGTCGTGAGCGATCATCGCGGCGAGCCGGATGCCGACCGGCCAGCCCTCGGTCCGTTCGGTGACGGTGGCTGCAAGCTCAGGAGTGAGGCTGACCTGCGCGTCCGCGAAGATCTGTGCGGCGCCGACCGCGTCGAGGGCCAGGTCGGCCATCCGCAGTTCGAGGACGTCGCCCGAGACCCGCAACCGCGGCAGGTGCGGCTGCTCGAAACGGCTGGCCGCGACGAACTGGGACCCTGGTGGGATCCCGGAGATCACCACGCCGAGCACGTCGTGACAGTCCGGCGACTGCAGTTCGTGCAGGTCGTCCAGCATCAGTACGAACGGGACCTGGCTCCTGCGCAGCGCCGAGGCCAGGCGCGGCGCCGCGCGTCCCAGCACCGACAGGCCCACACCGCTCATGTCGTCGACCAGGTCGCTGTCGTCCGGTGAGATCCGGGCATACGCGGACGCCAGCAGCGTGAGCAGCACCGCGGGGTCGTCGTCGAAACGGTCGAGAGCAACCCAGGCGACAGGGCGATCCTCCGTCAGGGCCCACTCGACGAGCAGGGTCGACTTGCCGTAACCGGCTGGCGCGGTGACGCCGACCACCCGGTGATCCGTCGCGCGAGCCCTTTCGATCAATCCGGCACGGTGCACCAAACCGGCGCGGGGTTGCGGGACCGACAGTTTGGCATCGACCAGCGACTCATCGATCTCGACGACCGTCGGCACCGATAGCCCCTGGGCGTGTTCCGACACCGCGGTATCGCCTCCCTCTCTGGCGGCCGGTCCGCTTTTGCCGGTGCCTGATTGACCGTGACGCAAGGCGCGTGGCCCGACCTCACCCGATCCGGGTGAGGTCGGCCGTTCGCCGGTCGCGATTTGTCAGCCGAGGATGCGTTGCACGGCTGGCTGGGCGCGGTCCGCCATGTGCTCGAAAAAGCCGCCCGACCGGAGGCGGGTGAAGGCGCTCTTGGCGATCACGGTGGTGGGCACGGCCAGGATGAGGCCGACGATGCCGCCGAGGAGCCCACCCAGCGCGGTGACGACGAGCACCGCGAGCGGATGGATGTCCAGGGTGCGGCCCATCACCTTCGGCTCGACGAAGTTCTCCAGCGCGAGGTTGGCCGCGAGCACCACCACGAGCATGACGGCCGCCTTGCCGAGCCCGCCGTCGCCAAGGGCGACGATCACGGCGAGCCCGCCGCCGAGGAAGGCGCCGATGTAAGGGATGTAGCCCCCGATGAAGTTGACCACCACGATCGTGAAGATCAGCGGCAGGCCGAGCAGGAGGCTGGCGACACCGATGACCACCGCCACGATGGCGGACATGACGGTGCGGCCACGCCCGTAACTGCGAAGAATTCGGCAGGCGTCGCCGATGAAGTCGTCGATCCCCTCGCGCATCGCGGGATCGACCGCTGTGACCAGTGAGCGCCGCAGGCGCGTGCCGTCCTTGAGCAGGTAGTACATGATCAGGGCGCCGAGGATCAGGCCGCTGGCCAGACCGATCAGCTGGCCGAGCCCGGAGACGATCTCGGTGAGCAGGCCGCTGCCGATCATCGGCGCCGCCCGCGTCTGAACGCCGGGCCGTGCGAGGGACTCGAAGTGGGGACAAAATCTCACCGCTCTTGGCATCCCCTCCGCGCCGATAGCCATCCGGTGACAGTCCCGTGCTCTGCTTCGAGCCTACCCGGCCGCCGCCTACATCATCGCCGGGCTGGTCGCCTTTCGCGTCCTATGTGGATTCCGGGGCAGCCGCCACCCTCGGTTCGCCGACTTCGTTAGGGTCCCGCGGGCCACGATCCGCTACCTGCGCGGCCTGCCTACCGGTACCTCTCGG
>OFHL01000048.1_pt1 | contig 10442 bp, 4 predicted proteins | sample 1522011 | NCBI WGS metagenome assembly OFHL01 (sample SAMEA2464836, study PRJEB22497) | soil metagenome | biome: Grassland; feature: Farmland; material: Clay | place: Australia | collected 2013-02-01 | depth 0.65 m | reverse complement strand
GGGTGAATGCTCCAGGCGATGGATGCCGCTACGACTCCATCTGGCTGACCCAACCTCCGGAGGCGCTGTACGGAATGCACCCGGCCGGACCAGCGGCTATCCACAACGCTGGCTGGAATTGGAACCAGGCGGGCATCACCGGTACCCTCTCGCTGGAGGACGGGTGCCTCCTCCTCACACGAGGGGACAACCGTGTGCTTCCGATCTTTGCGGACGACCGCATCGTGTGGGACCAGCCGTCCGAAGCCCTCACCATCCGCGATGTGCCGCTTCGCATCGGCGACGAAGTCACGCTCGGCGGCCACGGCGGCGGCTAATGCCAGCAGGCCGGCAACGATAATAAAACGGGCAGCCACAACAGTTCCCCCGTGAATTCGGCACCGCAACCGGCGCCCTCTGGCGGTACTATTTAGACTGTATGCCAAAAAACGAAAACCACAACTCCCAGGCCCGAATTCGGGCCACCCTGGCCAGCCGGCACGTGGCGCTGGGCCTGCCGTTCCCCAAGGCTATCCTGCTCGACGACCCGCACGCCGGCGGGCTGGCCGGGGCCCCGGCGGCCCCCGCGCACGCGGCGCCGCCCGCGGGGGCGCCCCCCGCCGCCCCCCCCCGCCACAGCGCCCGCACCTGCTCGATCCCGGACCGCAGCAGCTCGCGCCGCTGCGGGAACTGGTTCGGTGCCAGGACGAAGTCGTCCGGGTGCCAGCCGGACGCGAACGACACCCCGACCCGACCGTCGGAGAGGTTGTCGATGACCGCCCAGTCCTCGGCCACCCTGATCGGGTCATGCAGCGGCAGCACGACACTGCCCGCCCGGATCCCGATCCGTGTCGTCGCGGCGGCGATGGCCGCACCGGTGACGGCCGGGCTCGGGTACAGCCCGCCGAACGAGTGGAAGTGCCGCTCCGGCGTCCACACCGCGGCGAAGCCGCGACGGTCGGCCAGCCGCGCTCCTTCCAGCAACAGCCGGTACTTCCGGCCCGACATCTCCTCCTCGTCGTTGGCGAAGTACGAGAGGCTGAACCGCATCGGCCGGTGCCGCCGGCGGTCCGCGGGCACCCAGCGCGGCAACCCGGAGTCGGCGACGTGGAACCGGTGACCGCCGGGGTCGTCCGGTTGGGCCGGCACCGGCGGCACCTGGTGGCAGCGCAGCGCCGAGATCCGGGCCTCCGGTCGCTCGACGGCGCCCGCCAGCAGGGTGCGGAACTGCTCGAACATGGTGGCCGCGGTGCTCGCCTCGAACAGCTCGTCCGCGTAGCCCATGGTTCCGGTGAACCCGCTGGGGGATTCGGCGAGGACCAGAGTCACCGTGCCAAGCGACGCGCCGAACATCGCAGGCGCGTCGCGCACTTTCCACAACCGCCACGTCGCGTCCGGCAGCTGCTCCTGCTCCGGCAGGCCGGCGTGGAAGATGAACACCGCATCGAACAGCCGTCCGGCGCCCACGGTGGCCAGCGACTCGTACGGCAGGTCCGGGTGCGCGTACGCGTCGAGGAGCGTCTGCTGTAGCTGCCGCACCAGCGAGCTGAACCGCGGGTCACCCCGCAGGTCCGCCCGCAGCGGCAACGCGTGGGCGACGAAGCCGACCAGCGGCTCCAGCTCCGGCCGGTCGCGGTTGGCGACCGGGGTGCCGACGACGACGTCGTCCGCGCCGGTTATCCGGCCCAGCAGCGCCACATAGCCGGCCAGCATGGTGACGAACGGGGTGACACCCAGCTGGCGGCTGAACTCGACGACCCGCTCGGACAGGTCCGCCGGCAGACCCACGTCCACCTGCGAGCCGCGGGTCCCCGACCGGCCGTCGACGGGTGCGGCGCGGTCGGTGGGCAGCGGCAGCGATGGCGGCGGGTCGGCGAGCCGGTCCTTCCAGTACGCCCGCTGCCGCTCCAGCGCCCCGCTGCGCAACAGCTGCCGTTGCCAGGCCGCGAAGTCTGCGTACTGGACGTCCAGCGGCGGCAGCTTGGTCTGCGCACCGGCGCGCAGCGCCCGGTAACCCGCGGCGATCTCGTGCACCAGGATCACCAGCGACAGCGTGTCGCACACGACGTGGTGGACGGTGAGCAGCAGGACGTGCCGGTCGGCCGCCAGCCGCAGCAGGCGCGCCCGGACGGGCGACACCGACAGGTCGATCGGCCGGGTTGGCTCGTCGCGCGCGATTCGTCGCGCCTGTTCCTCCCCTCCCGGCAGCTGTTCGTAGTCGAGCCGCACCGTGGCGGCGGGCTCGACCCGCGCGGTCCAACCGCGACCTGGCTCCAGATGGAACGTGGTCCGCATCGTCTCGTGCCGGTCGGCAACCGCGCGGACTGCCCGCTCCAGCACGTCCCGGTCGACCTCGCCGTCGATGGCCACCGCGACCGGCATCAGCAGCGCCGGGTTTCCCGGATCTGCCGACTCCAGCGTCAGGGTGCGTTCCTGGACTACCGACAGTGCCACGGTGCCCCCGCCGCCCCGACCGCCGGCGCCGCCGCGGTCACCGCGGTCTCCACGTGCGACTGGCCGGATCGGTGGCAGGTCGTCGGTGGCCGCCTCGGTCCGCTCGGCCGGCGCACCCTGCCCGGTCAGGGCGCGGATCCGCTCCGCCATGCCGGCGACGGTGGGCGCGTCGAACAGCGCGCTCAGCGGGATCGGCACGGCGAAGGCGTCCCGCAGCCGGGTGAGCAACTGCGCCGCGGTCAGCGAGTTGCCGCCCAGCTCCAGGAAGTTGTCGTGCACCCCGAACGCGTCGGTGCCAAGGCGTTCCTGCCACAGCTCGAAGATCCGCCGCTCCACGTCGTCGCGCGGCCCGTCTTCGCGCGCCGTCGGCTCGGCGGCAGCTGGTTTCGAGGCGGCCGGGTCGACCCCGGCGCCACTGTGCTCACGGATCTGGTCGGAGGTCCGGACGACGGAGCCCCCCGCAGCGGGAAAGCCGACGGGGGTGGGCTCGAACGGATAGGCAGGCAGGCGGATGCGCCGGCGCCGCTCGTCGCGGTAAAACGCCGGCCAGTCGACCGGTGCACCGGTGCACCACAGCGTCCCGAGGCCCGCCAGCAGCACCCGGTGGGCTGGGGCCGTCGAGCGGTGGGCGGGCAGCGATGGCACCACGGTGGCCCGGGCGCCGAGGTGGTCGCGGGCGAGCGCCGTCAGCGCCTGACCCGGCCCGACCTCGACCAGCACCAACGGCGCCCCCGGCGAACCGGCGTCGGCGAGCCGGTCCAGCGCGTCGGCGAACCGGACCGGCTCGCGCATCTGCGCTTTCCAGTAGTCGCCGGTGACCGCGCTCACCGGTTGGCTGGTCAGGGTGGACAGCCAAGGCAGCGCCGGTGCCCGGTGGGGGTACCTCGCGGCCGCTGCGGCCAGCTCGGCCAGTGCCGGTTCCACGGCCGGCGAGTGGAACGCGCGGTCAACCGGCAGCGGTACGGCCGGCACGCCGGCGGCCTCCAACCGTTCCCGCAAGCCGGTCACCGCCGCCACGGGCCCGGACACCGTGCAGCGCCCATGGCCGTTGACGGCGGCGAGCGTCAGGTCGCCGTCCAGCCAGCCGGCGAGCTCCTGCTCGGCGAGCCCGACGGCGAGCATGCGTCCGGCCGGCAGCCCGGCGACCAGCCGGCCCCTGGTCATCGCCAACGCCGCGGCATCGGCGAGCGCGAGCACCCCGGAGACGCACGCGGCGGCGTATTCGCCGTAGCTGTGGCCGACCAGCGCGGCCGGCCGGATCCCCCAGCCCTGCCACAGCGTGGCCAGCGCCACCTCCATCGCGAACAGCGCCGCGTGCGACAGTTCGACGTCCTCGATCGGTCCGTCCCCGTCGAGCAGAACAGGCAGCAGCGGCCTGCCCAGGTGCGGCTCCAGCGCGGCCAGGGACGGCTCCAGCGCGACACGGAACGCCGCCTCCGCCTGGTACAGCTGCGCCGCCATGCCGTGCCTGGCCGCCCCCTGGCCCGGGAACAGGAACGCCACCCGCGGCTCGCCGGCCACGATCGGATCGGCCGGCGTGCTCGGGTCCAGCCCCGCGACCAGCTGGTCCACATCGGACACGACGAGGCAGCGCCGGTGGTCGAAGGTGGCGCGGCCGACCGCCCTGGTGTAGGCGACATCGGCGAGGTTCCACCCGGCTGCGTACGAGCTGGCCGACTCGGCCAGCTCGTGGGCCATCCTGGCCAGGGCCGCCGGCGTGCGGGCGGACAGCGTCACGAGCTGATGCGGTCTGGACGAGTCGCTAGACGGTGTCTGCGGCGCCGGCCAGCGTGGCGCCTCTTCCAGTACGGCGTGCAGGTTCGTGCCACCGATGCCGAACGAACTCACGCCAGCCCGGCGCGGGCGATCGGCACGCCGCGGCCATGGGCGCAGCTCGGTGTTGACCACGAACGGGCTGCTGGCGAAGTCGATGGCCGGATTGGGCTGCTCCAGGTGCAGGCTCGGCGGAAGCTCACCGCGTTGCAGCATGAATACGACCTTGATCAGGCCGGCGATGCCGGCCGCGGTGTCGAGGTGGCCGATGTTGGTCTTGACCGAGCCGATCAGGCAGTCCCCCACCCGGTCGGAGGTACGGCGGAACGCCCGGGTCAGGGCGGCAACCTCGATCGGGTCGCCGAGCGGCGTCCCGGTGCCGTGGGTCTCCACGTAGTCGAGGTCGGCGGCGGACACCCCGGCGAACGCGAGCGCCTCGGCGACGACGTCGGACTGCCCGGCCACGCTCGGTGCGGTGAATCCGGCACCGCGTCCACCGTCGTTGTTCAACGCGATGCCCTTGATCACGGCGTACACGTGATCGCCGTCGGCCAACGAGTCGACCAGCGGCTTGAGCACCACCACTCCCACACCATTGCCTGCCACCGTGCCGCTGGCCCGATGATCGAAGGCACGGCAGTGCCCGTCCCGAGAAAGGATCATGCCGTCCTGATAGACGTAGCCGGTTCGCTGCGGCACCTCGATCCGCACCGCACCGGCCAGCGCCAGCCGTGACTGTCCGGACAGCAGGCTCTGGCAGGCCAGGTGCACGACCGCCAGCCCCGTGGAGCAGGCGGTGTTCACGGTCACGCTCTCACCCTGCAGCCCGAGCTGGAAGGACACCTTGGTGGCCAGGCTGGCAGCGCTGCCGGCGATCAGCCCCTCGTACTGCGCGGCCGGGTCGTCGCCGAGCTCGCCGAGCAGCCCGACCAGGTGGCTGCTCGTGCCCACGCCGGCGTAGACCGACGCGGCTTCGCCGACCTCGCTCGCGGCATACCCGGCGTCCTCCAGCGCCGCCCACGCCACCTCCAGGAACACCCGCTGCTGCGGGTCCATCCAGCGCGCCTCCCTGCGGGAGGTGCGGAAGAACTCGTGATCGAACCGGTCGACCCCCGCCAGCACGCCCCCGGCCGGCACGAAGTCCGGGTGCTCCCGCAGCCGCGGCGGTACCAGCACCGAACTCTCCAGCTCGTCGGGAGCGAATGTGGAGATCGATTCGACGCCCTCACGGAGGTTGCGCCACAGTGTGTCGACGTCCGCGGCACCGGGAAAACGACCGGCGAGCCCTATCACGGCGATATCGTTGCGGTCCGCCGCCTCGTCCATCATGGCTACTCCGCTCATGGCCACTCCCAGCATCCTGACATCCCGTGGCCGCTGGGCGACGAGCCAAATGGCTGATCCCGATGCGCCTAATACCCCAGCCGCGCGCCGTCTGGCGTCCACAGATAGAGCACCGACCAGCGTGTTTCGGCTCAGCCCGAACGATCTTGTTGAAGGTTTCCGGCTCCTGCGAGCGTGATTGCGTCAACGGCTGGGTTGGCAGGCGCAATCAGCGATCCTGCGGCCCAAGATCGGCAAGCTCAGAGGAGGCACGATGAGAGTCAGGCGACTACTCACCGCCGTGTTGGCTGCGCTGTCGTTGTGGGCGTCCTACGCGGTTGTCGGCGGCGCAACGGCGTCTGCCGACATCCCGTACTGCTACGGGACCTGGCACGTCCAGGCCAACAACGGGCTGTTCGTCACCAACGAGGAGAACAACGCAGGCGTCCTGCGCGCCCGCACCCCGGGCTACGCGTTGGGCACCTGGGAGAGGTTCCGGCTGTTCCGGCACTACCAGGATTCGGCGCACCAGTTCTTCGCGATCCGCTCGTCCAGCGACAAGTGGGTGCGGACCGACGTCTTCACCGGCCAGCTCATCGCTGACCTGGTGGCCAACCCGAAGGACGTGAGCCACCGCGAGACGTTCGTCTGGAACATGCAGGGCCAGCCGCCGAACGGGACCTTCCAGCCGTTCGGGTCGATGCGGGTCGACCTGTGGGTGGCCAACGAGGAGAACCAGGGCGGGATCCTGCGCGCCCGGACGCCGTACAGCGCCATTGGCGCCTGGGAACAGTTCAGGTGGCACAAGGTGTCCGACAGCTGCCTCCGCTGAGCCTACCGGCTGATCGTCCATTCCGCCCAACTGCGCAAAGCAGACGACCGGCGGTGTGCGTTCGGAGTATCGGGGTGGCAATTCGATTAGGCCTGTCAGTCGTTGACAGCGAACCTAATTTCCCGCCTAATCAATTCATCCCGACAACGTGCAACGCAAGGAGGGGTTTGCGTGCATTCATCCGTACGTCAGGTCAGGCGGCACGTCATACGTTTGATCTCATTCTCGGTCGCTGCGGCGGCGGTGGCCGCCGGCACCGCCGCCGCGCCGGCCACCGCCGCGGTCGACGCCGGTCCGGTCAACGCCGCCGGCAGCACCGTCTACTCGATCACTGATCGGGTCGCGCGGCAGATCGCCACGATGCTGCCGGCCGATGCCGGCCTGCTCACCGCCGCCGCCGGCCGCCCGGTCGCGCTGTCCAGCGGAACCGGGAACGCCGCGCTGGACGAGGCGGTGCGGCTGGCCGATCGTGCCGTGCTCGCCGCCAAGGGCCTGCCGGCCGGTGGCACGCCGTTGCTGCAGTTGCGACTGGCCCATCCCGATATGCGGACCGCGCTGGCCAAGGGAGCGGCCCCGGTCGTCGCAGCGGCCCCGACCGACGACAAAGTGACCGCCGCGACCGCCTACGACCTCCACGGTGGCGTCGTGACCCTGGACGCCGCCACGCTGCCGCAGCGGCCCGTGTTCGTGGTCGACGTCGACACCTCCAAAGCCCTGCCGATGGGTCTGAACGTGATCGAGACGACGCTCGGCGCGCGCGGCATCACCGGCGCCCAGCCCGCCGCCGGCACGACGTCCGGCTACTGGGCGACGCAGGTCAGGTCGGTGCGCCTGAGCGACGACAAGGAGCCGTGGATCAAGGGTGGGGCCGAGATCTTCGGCATCGCCGGCGGCTTCGGGCTGGACGGCCACGTCAAGGTCAACACCGTGACGATGCCGTACCTGGACCACGACGGCACGACCTACTATCCCAACCAGCTGATCGTCCACTTCTCGGCCTATCGGTACAACCTGGCCGATTTCGTCATGATGGAGGACGACGGCGACACCAATTACCTGTCGCTGGCGCTGGCCCTGACCAGCGCATTGCTGACCATCATCGACCAGGGCTTCTACATTCCACTGGTCAACGCCATCCTGAACGCCATGCCGGGTTCCTGGTGGACCGACGACCCCGACTACGTCGACTCCTGGTACACCCTGGCGACCAGCAGCGGCGGCCGGTTCAATGGCGCCGCGGCCAACGGCTGGATGGACCTGGCCCCCTATTGGGTGGCGCCGCTGTAACCCTGGATCGCCTCTGACCGTGTGCCGGCCGACACCCGCGGCAGGTGTCGGCCGGCACACCCGGGCGAGCGCTGCCAGCGTGGCTCTATCGGTATTCGATTCGAACCGTGTCCTGGCGAGTTGCCCAACGCACTGTGAACTGCCAGCAACCGGCTGAAGCCACATCAATTGTCGAGGGATACGACGCCTCGTCTGTTGACTCCCACTCAGTGGTCATCGGCGTCGTCGCCGGGCCCTCCGGCTCGACTACCACGTTTAGTGGTTCATTAGCGCCGCCTTGGCGGGGGTACCAGAGTACTTTGTTGCGTTGCCCGCTTTCGGTCTGCGGCCCGGCGCGAAGGTGCGGCTTGAAGACGAAGGCCACGAGGTCGCCAGCATCGCCGACAACGAAGGGAACGTTCGAAGGGCTACCGACCACCCAGTTCGGCGGCATGCCTTCTTGGACGCTTCAGCTCCGCGCGGCACCGATGCCTCCTTTCCTCCCAGCATCCGACGCCGACGCGGCTGAGCCAGACTGCGTTACGGCAGGTCGGGCCAGGCTCGGACGCCGAGCCGGGCCGCGATGTCGGCGGTCACCCTGGCCAGGTGATCGGAGAGGTAGAAGTGACCGCCGGGCCATACTCGCAGCTCGACGCTGGCGGCGGTGTAGCCGGCCCAGTCGCGGGCCTGGGCGATGGTGGCGTCAGGGTCTTCGGTGCCGACGAAGGCGGTGACGGGGCAGTCGAGCGGCGGTACCGGGACCGGCCGGTAGGTCTCGATGGCGCGGTAGTCGGCGCGCACCGCGGGCAGCACGATGGCGCGCAGTTCCGGGTCGTCGAGCAGGCCGCCGGCGACTCCGCCGACCCGGCGCAGCTCGGCGAGGAGGGCGTCATCGCCGGCCAGGTGGATGGTGCCGGGCTGCAGGTGGTGTGGTGCGGGTTGGGCGGAGACGAACAGGTGGGCCGGCGGCGCGGCTCGCCGCTGGAGCCGCAGGGCGATCTCGTGGCCGAGTGCGGCGCCGAGGCTGTGGCCGAACAGTGCGGTCGGCCGGTCGAGCAGTGGCACCAGCGCCTCGGTGACGAGGTCGGCCAGTTCGCGCAGATCGGTGACGCATGGCTCGGTGAAGCGGTCTTCGCGGCCCGGGTACTGCACCGCGATCGCCTCGATGTGTTCGGGCAGGCTGGCGGCAAGTGCCCGGTAGAAGCTGGCGGAGCCGCCGGCATGTGGCAGGCACACGAGGTGCACGCCTGCGTGCGGTCGGGGTCGGGGCCGGCGCAGCCAGCCGGTGCTCGCCGATCCAATGGTGGCGGGTCGCGTCGCGGTCATGCTGGCTCCTGCAGGTCGGTGGTCGAAACCGTCGGCCGCTCGCCGCCGGGCAGCAACTGGTCCGCGCTGACGGGCCGCGGCGGGCTGGCGCGGATCAACTCGGGCTGCCCGAGCCGGCCGGTGGCGTCCTGCCAGACCTGGGTGACGGTCAGGTGGTACTGCCCGAGCGGAAGGGGGTCCTCGGCGCGGTGGATGGCCGCGGCGAACTCGCCCAGCGCGGTGGCCATGGCCTGCGGCCACTGGCCGGTGAGCACGTCGGTGAAGGTCGCGCCGCCGGCCTCGCCGATCGCGGCCGCGCTCGGCAGCTGCAGCGAGCCCGCGTCCGGCGGCGCGACGCCGTCGTTGCCGGCCACGTACAGCCGCGGACTCCAGATGACCGGCCCGTGCGTGTTGAGCAGGGTGAGGTTGCCGTGATCGGTGCCGATGCTGATGCGGTGCAGCAGGTGGGCGTGGTTGTCCGGATCTGTCGGGTCGACCTCGTTGTGCACCCGCATGGTGAGCGGCACGCCGCCGAGCACGCCGTCGAGTGATCGCAGCGGCGGTGCGGCCCTCCAGAGGTTCCGCAGCGCGGGCTGCCACCTCACCGGCTCTGCGAAACCCCACGGCCGCATGGCCAGCAGGGCCCTGGCGCCGATGCCGAACGCGGCGAAGATCAGGTTGCCCGCGAACAGGAGCCCGGCCATCGCGGTCATCACGGTCAGGCCCGAGATGAGCACGGCGCGGCCGGAGGTGTCGATGTTGATCCGCGAGAGGTTGATCGAGGCGCCGCCGACGAGGGCGAACACGAGGGCGACGGTCGTACCGAGGTTGTCGGCCGCCTGCTCGGTCCGGGCGACCGCGGCGATCAGTGCGCCGACGCCCGCCACCGCGCACGCCGCCGCGACGATCAGCAGCGCCACGCCCGCCGGCTGACCCCAGTCGGCGCCGAGGGCCAGCGTCGTCACGCCCCAGATCACCGTCAGGCTGCACGTGCTCATCACGACGACCGCCAGGCCCCGCCCCGCGAGGAGGGCCCCGGCGGTCATCGGTCCCGCGCGGAGGCGGGCGAGGAGGCCGGTGCGCTTCTCCCACAGCAGCTCGCGGGCGACCATCCCGACCGAGAGGAACAGGAAGAGCAGCCCCATGCCGGGACCGAAGTACGCGGCCGGCGACACCTCGCCCCCCGATCCCGTCGTCTCGATGCGCACGGGGAGGCCGCCGGCGGCGACGACCCCGACCGCGGGCGGCTCGGTGCCGCGAGCCCGGGCCGTGGCGTCGACCAGCCGGACCGCGTCCCCGCGCAACGTCAGCTCTGCCGCCACGGCGCGGGCGATCTCGGCGGTGAGGGACCCGTCGGCCCCGGCCAGCACCTCGACGGCGCCCGGATCGTCGGTGGCGGGGGACGCTGCGAAGCCGGACGGCACCACGATGGCGGCGCCGAGGTCGTCGTCGTCGACCAGGCGCCGCGCCTCGTCGGTGGAGGGGACGCGTCGGGACCCGAGCGAGCCGA
>OFHL01000046.1_pt1 | contig 10509 bp, 9 predicted proteins | sample 1522011 | NCBI WGS metagenome assembly OFHL01 (sample SAMEA2464836, study PRJEB22497) | soil metagenome | biome: Grassland; feature: Farmland; material: Clay | place: Australia | collected 2013-02-01 | depth 0.65 m | reverse complement strand
AGTTAGGGCAGCCATGTATCAGCATGAAGATCCAACGCTCAACACTGACAGCTACCAATCGCTTACGAACACCGCTCCCGAGGTGACCATGTCCAAGCCCGACAACGGCGGATCGAAACAGGCAGGAATCCGCGACGTCGACACGTTGCTGGTGCCCGACCGCCTGCTGCTCGACCACCAGGCCCGCGTGCTGGACCCCGTCACGGCGGCGCGCGTGTCTGGCAACGGCCGCAGGCTCCGGCCAACCGCGCACGTGGGCGACAACCTGCTGGTTCCCAGCAGCGTCTGGACGAACGGGCGCGTTCGCGAGCCGCTCGACGCGGTGGCCCGGGAGAACGGGCTGCGCACTGTGGTCGACGAGCCGTCGAGGCGCCGGATGGAGGCGTGCACCGACTGCCAGGCCGACTACGCGGTCCGGGTCCGGCTGGAACCCGACGACGCGCGTCCGGTCGAAGTCGACGCCTGGCGGCTGCTGTCGGCGCTTCGCGCCACCGACGGCCTGACCAAGGAAGAGACGAGCCGCATCGGGCTGAACCACCTGCTGGCCGGCGGCTGGCCGGCGATGAGCGGCGGCGCCGTCCCCGGCGGCGGCAACTGGCCGGTGCTGCCGGGCGGACCGCTCACCGAGTACGGCCGGTCCGGCACCGGCGGCCGGACGCCGATCTCGTATCTCGGCGCACCTCCCGCGCGCCGAGACACGCTCGACACCAGGCGGCCCGTGGTGGCGATCCTGGACACCGGCGCGGGCGAGCACCCGTGGTGGGACGGCCTGCCGGACACGTCGATCATGACCCGCGGGGTCTACCTGGACGGCGTGCCCGCCGGCATCATCGACCCGGAGACCGACCCGGAGCGCTACGGCGATCTGCTGGGCCCACTCGACGGCGTGCTGGACTCGCACTCCGGTCACGGCACGTTCATCGCCGGGCTGATCCGCCAGCTCTGCCCGGACGCCAACCTGCTGGCGATCCGCGTCATGGCCTCCGACGGCATCGTCGACGAGGACGATCTGATCTGGGCGTTGACCGTGTTGCACGAGCGGCTGCTGCGCACCCGGTCCGGTCAGATCGACGACGGCCACGTCGACGTGATCGTGCTGTCGCTGGGCTACTACCACGAGGCGACGCTCGACGCGGCCTCCGATGCCACGATCCTGAGCGACCTGATCAAGGCGCTCGGCTCGCTCGGCGTGATCGTCGTCGCGGCCGCCGGCAACGACGCCACGCTGCGCCCGATGTACCCGGCCGCGTTCACCCCGCACGAGAACGGCCTGGTCCCGCTCGACGCCGACGTGGTGCCACTGGTGAGCGTCGGCAGCCGCAACCCCGACGAGTCGATCGCGCTGTTCTCCAACAGCGGCCCATGGGTGACCGAGTGGGACGCCGGGGCGGCGGTCGTCAGTACGTTCCCTGTGACCTTCAACGGAGGCGCTCGGGCATCGGCCGAGATCATGGACGAGTACGCGCAGCGCTTGCGCCGCACCATCGACCCCGACGGGTACTCGGGCGGCTTCGGCACCTGGAGCGGCACGTCGTTCGCGGCGCCGGTGCTCGCTGGCCGGCTGGCCCAGGCGCTGATCGACCTGCCGGCCGACGACCCCTCGGTGCCCAACCTGGACGACACCGACCAGGCCGCCGCGGTGGCGCGTGGCTGGGCTGCGGTGGCGGCCAGGACCAGACTGGACCGCCCGACATGACCGGCGAGGCCGCGCGCGGCACGAGCCGGACCGAGGTCGGCCTGTCGGCGCTTGTCGCCGCGGCGCTGATCGCCCACCGGTCCGGTGACGGCCGCGCGATGGCCTCGCTCGTTCGGCAGGTCACGCCGCTGCTGTGGCACGTGGGCCGGGGGTTCAGGGTCGCCGCGGGCAGCGCGGAGGCCGTGGTCCAGAACCCGCTGCTCGCGTTCGGCCGGCACAGCGACGAGATCCTGGAACCGCAGGCGGCGCTGCGCTGGATGGTCGTGACCGCGCGCCGGGAGGCGCTGCGGGCGATCCAACTGCGCGACCGGGTCGAGCTCGTCGACGAGACCGCCAGGACGGCTCCGGCGCCTGCCGACCAGGAACCCGACCGGGTCGTGCTGGCCCAGGCGTCGCAGCGGGTGCTGTGGCGGAATGTCGCCAAACTCTCCGAGCGTTGCCGCCAGCTGTTGCGGGTAATCGCATTTGCCGACCGTCCTGACTACGCGGCGCTGTCTGCCGCGCTGGGCATGCCGATCGGCAGCATCGGCCCCACCCGCGGGCGATGCCTAGCCAAACTTCGCCTGTTGCTGTCCGCCGATTCCGAATGGAGTGCGTGATGACCGGTCCTGGTGACTTACGTGCGCTGGATCGGCTGGCCGCACAGTTGCTCGACGACGAGGACGGCCGGTTGCTGGCGGAGCTGGCGCGGCTCTACGACGTCATCGATCCGATGCCGGCCGATCTCGTCGAGCGGATCGGCTTCACGCTCACGCTGGCACACATGGAGATCGAGCTCGCGCGGCTGACAGTGGAGAGCAAGGTGCCGGTCGGGGCCCGCGGCGAGGAACGCGCCCGGACCGTGACGTTCTCCAGCGAGAGCCTCACCGTTATGGTGACGATTACCCCGACCGCGCACGGTGAGTGCCGTATTGACGGTTGGATCGCGCCTGGCGCCGCATTGCGGGTGGAACTGCGCAGCGATCGGGGCAGCAACGACGTCCTCGCCGACGTCGACGGCCGCTTCGACTTCGTGGATGTGTCTTGTGGACTGGTCCAGTTGGTGTTCCACCCGACGCCGGATGGTGACATCCAGCTGCGGTCACCGGTGGTGACCCCAGCTGTCCAGGTCTGACCCTGTTGAACCGGTAGCCAGAGCGGCGCAGCTGCGCCGGCAGGCTATCTCGCTCGGCGAGCGTGGGCAGCCCACGAAGGCCGCGCGGCTGCTCAACCGGGCACTCACCCTGCTTCCGGCCGGTGCCGAGGGCGCCGACGCCGCCCGCGCGCAGGTGCTGGCCAGCCTGGCCTACTTCGAGGTCGAGCAGGGCCGGGTCGACCGTGGTGTCGGCCTGCTGGGACTGGCGTTCGAGCTGGCCGCGACGGTCGCCGATCCCGGCATCAGTGGGCTGGTGCACCTGCAACGTGGCTCGATCCTGGTGCGCCAGGGTCACACGACGGCTGCGCTGGCCGACCTCGACGAGGCCGTGCGGCTGTTCGCAGACAACGTCGAGTACGAGTGCCGGGCGCTGCTGAACCGGAGCGCACTGCATCTGTACTCGGGCAGCGTGGCGGCGGCCAGGGCCGACCTTCGCCGGTGCACCTCGATCGCCACCGCCCACGGGCTGCTCGAGCTCAACGCCAAGGCCAGGATCAACCTGAGCTACCTGTCCTACCTGACCGGAGATCTGCCGACCGCGCTGCGGGACTCCGACGCGGCGCTGAACGACCAGGCGCTGCGCAGCAGCCCGTTCCGGGCGATCTTCCTCGGCGGCCGGGCTGAGGCGCTGCGGGCAGCCGGCCTGACCAGGGAGGCCGACTCCGATCTCGCAGAGGCGATCGAGATCCTGCGCAAGGCGCGGCTGACCCACGACCTGGCCGAGGCGCAGCTGGCCAGGGCAGAGGTGGCGTTGCTCGAGGGCCGGCTGGAGATCGCCAGGCGGGTCGCGGGCCAGGCGAAGAACGGGTTCGTCCGCCGAGGTAACGACACCAGGGCCCAGCTGGCCGAGCTTCTGGTGCTGCAGGCCAAGCTTCGGCAGGGGCGCCGGCTGGCCGACGTCGCCGGCGCCGCCGGGCGGCTCTCCGAGCGCCTCGGCTCGGCCGGTCTCGAGGAGGACGGCCGGGTTGCGGCGCTCGTGGCGGCCAGGGCGTTCATCGCGACCGGTCGCTTCGACGAGGCCGGCGCATTCGCCGAGCTGGCCAGCCGGCTGCGTTCGGGTGACCGGATCGGTACCAGGCTGCTGACCAGGCTGGTACGCGCGGAGCTGGCCGCGGCGCGCGGCGACCGGCGGGCGCGTTCGGCGGAGCTGCGCGGCGGCCTGGTCGACCTGCAGCGGTACCAGTCCCGGTTCGGCAGCCTCGACCTGCAGACGGCGAGCGTCGTGCACGGCCGCGAACTGGCCGAGCTGGGTCTGGCCGACGCGATCGTCGACGGCCGTCCGGCCGAGGTGTTCGCCTGGGCGGAACGGTCGCGCGCGCTCGCGGCGCGGCTGCCGCCGGTGCGCCCACCGGACGACCCGGACGCCGCAGCGCTGCTCGCCCAGCTGCGTGGGGTCCGCTCGGCACAGCGATCGGCCGAGCTGACCGGCCGGCCCGACCCGGAGCTGCGCCGCCGCCGGGCGGCACTGGAGAAGCAGATCCGCCAGCGGGCGTGGTTCGCCCCCGGGCAGGGTGAGGTGGAATCCGACCGCCCCGCGTCGCTGTCCACCGCACGCGAGGCGCTGGCCGAGCAGTCCGGCTGCCTGGTCGCGTACCTGTCGGTGCGCGACGAACTGCACGCACTCGTGGTCACCGCGCGTGCGGCGCAGGTGGTGCCGCTCGGCCAGCTCGGGCCGCTGCGGACCGCGCTGCACCGGGTGCGCGCCGACCTCGACGTGCTGGCGCTGTCGCAGGTGCCCGAGCAGGTCAGGGCCGTGGTCCGCAAGTCGCTCGGCAACGGCCTGCGGCGGCTCGACGACGGGCTCTGGCGCCCGATCGCCGGCCGGACCGGCAGCGGCCCGGTGGTCGTGGTGCCGACGTCGTCGCTGGGCACGGTGCCGTGGACGGCGATGCCCGGCCCGCTCGGCCGGCCGGTGGTCGTGGTGCCGTCGGCGACGTGGTGGCTGACCGCGCGGGCACATGCCGCCGACCGGGCGGGCGGCAGCCCGGTCTTCGCCGTCGGGCCGGGCGTGCAGCGCGGCGAGAGCGAGGTCCGGTCCGCCGCCACCGCCTGGCCGGGTGCCATCGTGCTTACAGGCAGTGACGCCACGAGTACAGCAGTACTCCATGCGGCTGCCGGCAGCCCGCTGCTGCACGTCGCCGCACACGGCGTCCACGAGCCGGACAACCCGCTGTTCTCGGCGATCGAACTGGCCGACGGTCCCCTGTTCGGCTACGACCTCCCGGCGCCGGCCAAGCTGCCGACGCACGTGGTGCTGTCGGCCTGCGAGCTCGGCCTGGCCGAGGTGCGGCCGGGCGACGAAGCGTTGGGGATGACGTCTGCGCTGCTTCGGGGCGGTGTGGTCAGCACGGTGGCTGGCGTGGCCAGGGTCGGCGACGACATCGCCTACCCGGTGATGGTGGCTCATCACAGAGCGCAGGCCGCCGGTAACCCACCGGCAGCAGCACTCGCCACGGCGCTTGCAGTCGCGAACACCCAGGAGCCGGTACCACTCGTTTGCTTTGGTGCAGGTTGGTGAATCTGCATCCGATTGCGGTCACGGACTGTGTTCAACGCCGGTAGGGGAGGACTAGTGTGATGCGCGTGACAGGCGGCATGGCGCAACACATCGGCGCGGCGGACGAAACCACCGAGCCGGCCGAAAGCCTTGGCCTCTCGGCCCAGATGGCCGCCGACCTTCGCGCGCACCGCGAAGGCGACGCGTACGCGATGGCCCGGCTGGTGAAGCGGGCGACCCCGCTGCTGTGGCACGTCGCCCGTGGCTTCCGGCTCGACACCGGGACCGCAGAGGACGTCGTGCAGAACACGCTGCTGGCGCTCGTGCGCCACGGGGACAACATCGCCGAGCCGCACGCCGTGCTGCGCTGGCTGATCGTAACGGCCCGCAGGGAGGCCATCCGCGCCGCGCAGTCCAAGGACCGTGCCGACCTGGTCGAGGACCCCGGCATGACGCTGGTGGCTCCCGAGTCCGAGGGCCCGGAGCCCACCGTGCTCGCCGGCGCGGCGCAGAACGCCTTGTGGCGCAACGTCTCCAAGCTCCCCGAGCGCTGCCAGCGGCTGTTACGGGTGATCGCGTTCGCCGAGCGGCCGGACTACGCCACCCTGTCGGAGGCGCTGGGCATGCCGGTCGGCAGCATCGGCCCGACCCGTGGCCGCTGCCTGGCCAAGCTGCGCTCGATGCTGGCCGCCGACCCCGAGTGGGGTTCTTCGTGATCGCAGGCGGCGATCCCGACGAACTCGACTCGTCGGCGGACGAGCCGCTCGACGAGGCCGACCGGGAACTGCTGGCTGAGCTGTCAAGAGTCCTGTCGATCGTCGACCCGGTGCCGCCGGGGCTGGTCGAGCGCGTCGGCTTCACGCTGACCCTGGCCCACATGGAGATGGAGCTGGCGCGGTTCGTCAGCGACTCAGTGGAGCCGGTCGGTGCCCGTGGCGATGACCGCACCAGGACCGTGACGTTCACTGCGGAGAACCTCACAGTGATGGTGACGATCACGCCCGTCGGCACTGGTCAGTACCGGCTCGACGGTTGGCTGGCGCCCGGCGGGGGCATGCACGTGGAGCTGCGGCTCGAGCGTGGCGGTAACGATACGCACGCCGACGACGACGGACGGTTTGAGTTCGACCGGGTACCGGCCGGGCTCGCCCAGCTCGTCTTCCACCCGACCGAGGGCGGCGAGGCGCGGTTGCCGAATCCGGTGGTGACCCCTGCGATCGACCTCTGAGCCCGCGGCTGCTGCACTGCACCGGCGAGCCGTCGCGGCTGGCACAGCCGGCCGGCCGGCGCGCGCGGTCAACCTGCTGCGCCGGGCCCTGGCGACTCTGCCCGCCGACTCGCCCGCCGACTTGCCCGTCGACTTGCCCGTCGACTTGCCCGCCAACTCGCGCGCCGACCTGCGTGCCGAATCGCCCGCCGATTCGCCGGTCGTTCCGTCGCGTCGAGCCCTCGATGTGCTGCGGGTCCGGCTGCTGATCAGCCTCGCGCACAGCGAGGCCGAGGTCGGCCGGGCGCAGGACGGCCTGGCCAGGCTGACCGAGGCGAGCGCGGCCGCCCAGCGGCTTGGCGACATCGAGCTGCAGGGCCTCGTGCACGGCCAGCACGGCCTCATCCTGACCAGACAGGGCCGGCTCGCCGAGGCGTCCGAGCAGCTCAGCGTCGCGGTGATCCTGCTCGCCGACAACCCGGCCGAGCTGTGCCGGGCGTTGCTGAACCGGAGCACGCTCTACCTCAACCACGTGAAGCTGCGGCAGGCTGGCGTCGACGCGACCAGGTGCGCCGAGATCGCCGAGCGGCACGGCCTCGAGGTGCGGTTCGCCAAGGCCCTGGACAACCTCGGCTACCTGGAGATGCTGCGCGGCGACCTGCCGGCCGCCCTTCGACTGCTCGACGAGGCCCACCGGCGGCTCGTCGAGCTCGGCACGGCACACTCCGCGGTGGTCGCGGTGGACCGGGCGAGGGTGCTGCGCAACGCCGGCCTGGCCCGGGAGGCCGATGTCGAGCTGGCCGAGGCGATCGGGCAGCTTCGCAAGCACCGGCTCAACCAGGATCTGGCCGAGGCCGAGCTGGCCAGGGCCGAGGTTGCGCTGCTCGACGACCGGCCGACCGACGCGCAGGTCTGGGCCAGGCGTGCCCACCAGCGGTTCCGCCGCCGCGGCAACGAGACCTGGGCGGCGCTCGCCGAGCTGCTCGTGGTGCGGGCGTGGCTGGCCACCGGCCGGCAGCCGGCGAAGGTCGCGGCGACCGCGACCCGGCTGGCCGGCGAGCTGCGGGCCAGCGGGCTGGTCGAGGACGCCAGGGCGGCCGAGCTCGTCGGCGCGCTGGCCCATCTGGCGCGCGGGCGCCCGGACGCGGCCGCCGAGGTGGCCGGCAAGATGCAGCTGCGTACCGGCGACCGGATCGGCACCAGGCTGATGTGCCGCCAGGTGCGCGCCGAGCTCGCCGAGGCCCGCGGCGACCACCGGACCAGGCAGGCCGAGCTGCGCGACGGCCTGACCGACCTACGCCGCTACCAGGCCCGGTTCGGCAGCCTCGACCTGCGGGCGGCGAGCGCGCTGCACGCCAGGCGGCTGGCCGAGCTCGGGCTGGCCGGAGCGCTCACCGACGGCCGCCCGTCGGTGGTGTTCGCGTGGGTCGAGCGCACCAGGGCGCTGGCCTCGCGGCTGCGGCCGGTGCGGCCGCCGGCCGACGCCAAGGGTGCCGAGCTGATCGCCGAACTGCGCGGCGTGCGCAAGGCCCTGCGCGACGCCGAGCTTGCCGGCCGTCGCGCGCCGAGGCTGCGCCGGCGTCGCGTCGACCTCGAACGCCAGGTGCGGCAGCGGGCCTGGTACGCCGCCGGCGAGGTTGGTCTGAAGGCGGAGCGACCGGCGCCCCTGAGCGATGTCGCCAGCGCGGTGGGTGAGGGCACCCTGGTGTCGTTCCTGGCGGTAGGCGGTCGGTTGCACGCTCTGGTGTGCACCGGACGCGGCGCCCGGCTCGTCGCGCTCGGCCAGGTCAGCGACATGATCGCCACGCTGCAGCGGGTCAGGGCGGATCTTGACGCCAGGCCGCTTTCCACCCCGCCGCCCGAGGTGCGCTCGGTCGTCCAGCGGTCGCTGACCGCCGGCCTGCGGCGGCTCGACGACACCCTGTGGCGGCCGCTCGCCGCCTGGACCGGCACCGGGCCGGTGGTCATCGTGCCGACGTCGTCATTGTCGGCCGTGCCGTGGACGTGCCTGCCTGGGCTTCGCGGCCGCCCCGTCTCGGTCGCCCCGTCGGCCACCTGGTGGCTGTCGGCGCCCGAGCGCCACGCCGGTCGCCCGGTGCGCGACGTCGTGTTCGCCGCCGGACCGAACGTCGCCCGCGGCGAGACCGAGGTGCGCGATGCGTCCGTGGTCTGGCCGGCGGCCAGCGTGCTGACCGGGGCTAACGCCAGCGCGTCCGCCGTGCTCGCCGAGGCCGGCACGGCCGGACTGTTGCACGTCGCCGCGCACGGCGTGCACGAGCCGGAGAACCCGCTGTTCTCCTACATCCAGCTGGCCGACGGTCCGCTGTTCGGCTACGACCTGCCCAGCGCCGCGACGCTGCCGCCGCACGTCGTCCTTTCGGCGTGCGAGCTAGGGCTCGCCGAGGTCCGGCCGGGTGACGAGGCGCTCGGCATGACGGCGGCGCTGCTGCACGGTGGCGCGGTCAGCGTGGTCGCCGGCGTCGGCCGGGTCGAGGACGAGACCGCGTGCTCGGTCATGATCAGGCACCACAAAGCCCTGCGGGACGGCTACAGCCCCGCCTACGCGCTGGCCGAGGCGGTGTCGGTGCTCGAGTCCTCGGCCTCCTCGCCGCCGGCGCCGCTGGTCTGCTTCGGCGCGGCCTGGTGACGGGCCTGGTGACGGGTCATCCAGCTCGCACCCACCGTCAGAAGTAGCGCCACCAGAAGCGAACTGGCCAGGCCGAGATACAGGTCGTCGGCCAGCACGCCGCCGACGAACCCGAGCGTGGCGGCGCGCACCGAGAACGCCGTCGAGCCGATCACCGAGATCACCAGGAAGCGGCGGACCGGCATCCGGAACACCCCGCACACCATCGGTACGACGAGGCCTCCGGTCGGGATCACGCGCAGGCCAACCAGCTTCAGCCCGGCGCCTACGGCGAGCTGCGCCTCGGTCCAGCTGACCGCGTCGCTGAGCCGGCCGCGGCGGCCCCGCCGAAGCATGGGCGGTCCGACCGCCCAGCCGCCGCGATAGGTGAGCAGGTCGCACACCACGCTGCCGACCACGGCAACGGCGAGCACGGCCGCCAGCGACACCTCGCCCGCGGCCGCCAGCGCACCGCCGCTGATCAACGCCGGCTCGGCCGGCGCGAACGGCAGCACCGTGCCGAGGAACACGGCGAGCAGCGCGAGCTCGGTGACGAGCGCTGGGTCCACGCCCATGTCAACGAGCATGAACTACAACCGTGTTCCGAGATAGCGGATTCGCCGATCATCCAGTTTTCTCATGCGGGCGCCCGCAGCTCGATCCCGTCGACCGTGATCGACGGCGGCTCGAAACCGCCGAACACGACGGCGAAGCTGAGCGATGCAGTGGTCACCCCCTCGGCCGGCGTGCCGTTGAAGGCGATGCGGCCGACGCTGCTGTCGTTGGGCGGCACCGACTCGTTCCAGTCGTTGCCGATGAACCAGGGTTTCATCGTGTTCCCGCCGGCGTTGAGCTGGCAGTTCCCGAACAGCGGAAGCGCCAGCGACTGCTCGCCGTTGTTCACCGCCGTCAGCTCGACCATCGTGAAGTGCTTGGTCACCTCGATGCCCCGGACCGTGATCGTGAGCGGCCCGGCGGTCTGGGACACCGGCTGGACCAGCACCTGCTGGCCCGACTCGTTCGCCAGCGCCCACTCGGTGGCGTACCAGCCGCCGACGGCCACGCCCGCGGTCAGGCCCGTGATCAGCAGCAGCACCAGCAGCACGGTCGCCACCGAAACCGTGCGCTGGGGACGCCGCCCGCGTCCGTATCCGCTCGGCCCGCCCGGTCCGTACCCACCGGGCTGGCCGTACCCGCCGGGGCCCTGCCCGCCAGGGTTGCCCTGCCCGCCAGGGTGGCCGTACCCGCCAGGGTGGCCTTACCCGCCGGGGCCGTACCAGTACCCGCCCGGCGGCGGTGGCGGCGGCGCCGGGTCCGCCTTGGCCACCAGCAGGGTGCGCCGCGCCCG
>OFHL01000045.1_pt1 | contig 10550 bp, 12 predicted proteins | sample 1522011 | NCBI WGS metagenome assembly OFHL01 (sample SAMEA2464836, study PRJEB22497) | soil metagenome | biome: Grassland; feature: Farmland; material: Clay | place: Australia | collected 2013-02-01 | depth 0.65 m | reverse complement strand
GCCCGTCCCGCCCGCCCCGCCGATCCGCCAGGTCACCTGCAGCTCGTGGTAGCGCGGATGCCCGGTCTCGACCCAGACCACGCTGTCGGAGGCCACCGTTCCCGGCGGGGTGTGCCGCAGGCTCATCTGGCCGGCGTTTCGCATGCCGGTGATCCGGGCGACCATGTGCTCCCGGCCGACCTGGTCCCAGTCGAAACCGAGCCAGCGCATCATGGAGTGCTCGCTCGGCCGGCGCTGGCCGCAGGGGAACGTGCCGCCGCCCTCGTGCAGCCCGATCGTTCCGCCGGAAAGGCTCTCCTCACCGACCCACCGCCACCATTTGTGCTGGTCGGCGACCATCTGCGCGGTGTCGGTGTAGATCGTGTGGGTGAACGTGTCAGTCACGCCGCCGGTGTAGCAGGGCCGGACCACGTCACGGGAGGAGTACGGGTACTCGTCGGCCATGGTGCCGAGCGAGTGGCCCAGCTCGTGCAGCGAGATCAGCGGGCCCTGCGGCGAGCCACCGGAGGTGGTCGCGCTCGTGCCGCCGATCCCGCCGTAGGTGAAGGTGTTGAAGATCGCCAGGGTCTGGACGTTCTGCGACGTGCGCGGGATGCCCAGCACCGGCATGACGTACGAGTCGAGGATGCGGTTGTGCGCCTGGGACCCGGTCTCACAGGGGTTCACGCCAGGCGGGTAGAACTCGGCGTAGCTCGCGCAGTCGACCGGTGCTCCGCCGTAGACCGTGCCGCGGGCGAGCGGGTCGCTGCACCCGTTCTGGAAAATCATCCGCAGCGCGGTGTTCTTGGTGTCGATCGGCCCCTCGCGCTCGCCGGTGTCGCGGATCGTCCCGTCCGGGTGGCGGATCCGCCCGTCGGGGTCGCACCGCGCGCCGTAGTGGATGGAGGCGATCTCGACCGCGTACACGTTGATGTAGTTGCGGTAGGTCCGGAACGGCTCGGTCGCCCACATGACCGCCAGGTTGCGGTCCACGTCCGCCAGGAAGAGGCTCTGCTGGTCGGCCTGGTACCCGTCACCCAGAATGATCAGGTTGAGCCGCTCCGCCGCCGGGCCGGTGACCTGGATCGGGTGAACCCTGGGCTCAGGCAGGGGCGCTGACACTTCCGCAGCCTGCGCCGCGGCCGAATCGGCCATCACGAGCGCGGCCGCCAGGGCGGCCACCGCGAGGAACGTCATTCTGCGTGACACTGAATCACCTCATCTGAGGACCAGTTTCGCGGAGCCGGGCGTCAAAGATGATCCGTCGAGGCCACCACGCCAGCCGAGGAAGCCGAGGCGCTCGTCGCATCGGAGACAGAGCAGCCCTCGCGCCCGGCCAGGGTGCCGGCGGGCGTCGCCGGGCCGTGGACGACGCGGGACTCAGAAATGGTGGGCCGAGGCGGCAAGGCGTGCGCAGTGACCGCGCCGAGCACCCCGGGCAGCCACTTCACCGGCACATCGTAGCCGCGCTCCGGGCCCGCTTGAAGTGGCCGCCGTCTATCTGACGGCTGATGAACAAATCCAGTGCAAATGCCGAACGCTATTCAAAGCCGAATGCGCACTCGCGCAAGGGATGTCACGACGCCCTAGTCTTCACCGGCCTTCATGGAATGGTCGCCGTTTCGGTTCGGCCCACAGCTCCCGGACCGGCCGGGGTGACGACGTCCGGTGTGGGCTGCGAATGCAATCGCGAATACCAGGCCAGGTTGGCTGCCGTCCGGGTCGTGAGGTCCATCGATACCGACTCACGGGCGCTGTGCAGGACCTGGTACTGCCCGTACGCGACCATCGCTATGAGCATCGACGGGAAGACACCGGTCGTGACGCCGGCGAGGACGGTGTCGAGTCCGATGACGGCGATGGAGGCGGTCGCGACCGCCGGCTGGCCCACAGCTACTGCAGTTGGCCGCGCAGCAGGCTGTCGCCCGAGTGCGTGGCGTCGCCGTCGGTCGGCTCTCTGGAGATGTCGATCACGCTGTACTGGCTGAGGTCGATCGAGCCGGGAATCGGGAAGTCCGCCTCCGGCTGGTCGCCCAGGTTGCCCAACGCCTGCAAGCGGATCCCGCCCGGATCCGAGAGGCTGCTCGGGTCGAGCAGCCACACCGTGTAGACCGCATCGCTGACGGCGGGCATGCCATCCGCCTCGACCCGCAGCGTCCGATCGGGGACGGCGGCCACGCACGCCGTGCCGCGAACCGCGGACGGTGTTCCGGGCAACGCCCCCAGCCCGACCGGCGGCGCGGAGCACGAAACCGGCCGCGGTTGGGCCCGGTCGTACACCCGCACCGTACCGACCACCGCCAGGATGGCGGCAGCCGCGGCGGCCAGTGCCGGTATCAGCCACCTGGGACGCCGCCGCTCGGACACTGCCGGCACGACCGTGTTCTGCGGCTCGCCGACCGAGAGCTCGTCGGAGATCGCCTGCCATACCCGTGGTGGGGGCGCCGGCAGCGCGGAGACCTCGGCGGTCCGCCGGCCGACGGCGGCGACCGCACGCAGTGACTCCAGCTCCTGGCTGCACGCGGCGCAGCTGTCGAGGTGGCCGGCCTCAGGCTCGTCGAGCGGCGCCTCGCCGAGAGCGGCAAGCACGAGCCGATCAGCCTGCAAATGCGACACCGTCCACCTCCCAACGGCTCCGAAGGCGGGCCATCCCGCGGCGCAGGTGGCTCTTGACGGTGCCTAGCGGAAGCCCCGTGGCTGCCGCGATCTGCGGATGGGTCAGGTCCTCGTAGAACGCCAGCTCCAGCACCCGCCGCTGATCGACCGGAAGCCGCTTCAGCTCGTCGGCGACGACCAACTGGTCTACGACCTGATCGGGTGCCGGCAACGGCTGCCCGACGGCCACCTCGGCCGGCGCCTCCTTCACGAGCCTGCCCTGTCTGGCCGCCGACCGGTACTGGTCGGCGATCTTGCGCCGGGCGATGCCCAGCAACCAGGCCAGCAGCGACCCGCGATCCGGATCGAGGGTCTCCCGGCGCAACCAGGCCGCGACGAACGTGGCCTGCACGACGTCCTCGGCGTCCGCGCTGTTCACCGTGCCCTTCGTCGCCACGTACAGCACGGCCGGTCCGTACTGGTCGTACGCCTGGCGTAGGGCGTCCTCGTCACCTGCCCGGAACGCTTGCGCCAGGTCGTCAACGGTGTGCGCCGCCTCGGCGTTCACCGCGACCACCAGCACCTGGGCACACCTGACGCTATCTCACGCGGGTCACCCTGTGCCGGCCGCCGAGCTCGGCCCGGATCGCACCGGGTGCATCTAACAGCGGGCCGCCGGACGTAGGGGATGTGTAGGACGACCTGGACGACGATTCGGAGCAAAGCATGCGGAAGTTGATGTTCGGCGTGGCCTCGGTGGTCTCTGTGGCCGCCGTCGGCGGACTCGGTGGCCTGCTGGCACAGCCGGCGAGCGCCGCGCAGGCGGCAGGCACGGTGTATGTGGTGCATGGCATCCCGGCCACTCCGGTCGATGTCTACGTGGACGGCGCGCGAGCGCTCGACAACTTTGCGCCGGCCACCACGGCTGGGCCCCTCGAGCTGCCGGCCGGTCCACACGAGGTGGCGATCTTCGCGGCGGATGCGGTGGACGGCTCGGGCACGCCAGTCCTGGCCGGAACGGCGGACGTGCCGGCCGGCGGCAACGTGTCCCTGGTCGCGCACCTGACCGAGGCCGGCGAGCCGGCGCTGACGCCGTTCGTCAACGACGTGTCCGGAGTCGACGCCGGCAAGGCCCGGCTGGTGGTTCGCCACACCGCCGCCGCACCCGCGGTCGACGTGCGGGCCGGCGGTGCGGTCGTGGTGCCCGGATTGACCAATCCCAACCAGGAGGCGCTCGTCGTCCCGGCGGGCACGGTGTCGGCCGACGTCGTGCTGGCCGGAACCAGCACCGTCGCCATCGGCCCGGCCGACCTCAACCTTGCCGAGGGCACCGCGACCTTCGTCCACGCCATCGGCTCGGCCCAGGAGCAGACGCTCGCGCTGGTCCCACTGGTGATCACCGGCCTGCACAGCGCACCGTCGGGCGTCCCGGCCGGCACCGGCCCAACCGAGGGCAACCGGATCTGGTGGATCCTGACGTGGGGCGGTGCGCTGCTGGTGACCGCCGCCGCGCTGTTCCGGCGCTCTCACCGCGCCGCCCGCGAGGCTTCGGCTGACGCGTGACCGAACCGAACCTGCCGGCCCCGGGCGGATTGCCCCATCCGCGCCGGGGCCGGCGCCTTCCCACGCTTCTGGCCGCGGCGGCAGTCATCCTGGTGATCGGCGGCCTGACCTGGTGGCTGGCCCGGCCCGATCCCACCGGCCCGACCACCACGACCATCGGTGAACCCGATGCCGAGCGCCTCACCGCGCCGGCCGACCCGACCTCCGCCACCGCCACGCCCCCGTCGAACCCCGCGCCCACGACCACCGCAGAGGTCGGCGGCCCGGCCCGCACCTCGCCGGCTCAGCCGCCGGGTAGCCGCGGCTCCGACCAGCCGGTCAGGCTCGAGCTGCCCTCGCTGAACCTCACCGCACCCGTCGTACCTGTCGGGGTCGACCCCGCCGGCCTGATGACCATCCCGCCAGACGTCCGAACGGTCGGCTGGTACCGGTTCGGACCCGCCCCGGGCTCCCCCGCCGGATCAGCCGTGTTCAGCGGCCATGTCAACGACCGCGTCCAGGGCACCGGCGTGTTCGCCAGAATCGGCGAACTGCAGATCGGCCAGACCGTGACCGTTCGCCTCGCCGATGGCCGAAAGCTGGACTACCGCATCATCGCCCGCGAACAATGGGCCAAGGACCAGGTCCCGCTAGCGCGGCTGTTCGACCGGGCCGGCCAACCCCGAATCGTGCTCATCACCTGTGGCGGAGTCTTCGACCGCGCCTCTCGGAATTACCAAGACAACATCGCCGTCACCGCCGTGCCTACCGAAGCACCGTAAGCCAGCGAGGGCGCGTTGACGCCGCGACTCGACCGCCCATCGACAACTCGTTGACATTCCCGCCCACACCCATGACGACGCTCGAGCCATGATCGCGACGAACTCACCCGAGAGGATCTGATCACATGGCTCTGATCGGCACAGCGCTACGCCGCCCCCTGGCAAGGGCGGCCCTGGTCGCGGTCGCGGCCGCGGCCATGACCGGGCTGGTCGTCCCGGCACCCGCCTCCGCCGCCGTCACGGTCTCGTGCTCCACCAGCATCCCGACCGACCGGTCCTGCACGTTCACCAACGGCGGCCGGTCCGTCACGGTGTCGATCAACCTCACCGACAACCGCACCGAGGTCAGCGGTTCCGTCCGGCACAATGTCGGGACGTTCGTCAGCGCCACGGTGTACGTCAAGCAATGTGACGGTTACGGGCATAACTGCGGCACCATCGCCGCTAACAACATACTCAACGTCTACAGGAATTTCGTCTTCACGTCCTTCAAGGCCACCTCCCCAGGTCATACGTACATCGCCTGTGCGAGCTGGACCGACGGCGTGGGGTGGCACGAGGTCAACCGGTGCAGCCCGTTCGTGGCCGTGCCGTCGTAACGCGAGCACCCGAGACGCTTCAGCCGATCAGGGCGGTGGCCGTGGCGACGAGGCTACCGATGAGCAGCGCCACGGCCGCCCAGAGTCGTACGGCGTACGGGCGCGCCGATGCGGCGGCGAGCGCGACGAGGCTGGCGGCCAGGGCGCTCAACAGCGCTGCGAGGACCATCCGGTCGCTACGCCAACTCGCGCGGTCGGCCAAGTCCGCCTGGCGGTTCTGCTCGATCTGCAATGCTTTCCACTGGCCTGGGGTGGAGGCGAGCGCGGACCTGGTCGCCAGATCAACGCCGTCGCGGGCGGTCGGCAGCTCGATCATGGCGGCTCGGACGGCCTCCACACGCAGCTCGGCGGCGCGATCGGCCGCGGCGACAACCCGCTGCTGGCTCGCGACGTCCGCAGGCGCGGTGATGGCGCTGGCTTCACGGGCCAGCGAACCGATGCCCAGCGCGACCTGCGCACGCAGGCTCTCGGCCACAAAACCCTGCCGCAGCTCGCTCGCTGCCAGGATGGTGGACACGCGGGCCGCGTCGCGGGCGGCGAGCGCCTGGCTTTGCTGTTCCTGGTCGGCGAAGTACAGCTGCGGCCAGGCCAGCAGGGTGGCCAGGATCCACACGAGCAGCGCGACGGTCGCCGCCTCGCGGCGTCCAGGTGTGGCCTGCCACGGCTGCGGAATAATCTCCGGTCCGGAGGTCAGCGGGTGGTACGAGCGCCGCCGTTGCCAGTGCCACGACAAGGCCACCACCAGGTACGCCAGCACGAGCACGGCGACGACAGCGGTGAGCTGCCACGCCGCGCGTCCCAACCGGTCGGCGTCGGCCTGTGACGCTTGCGGGTTCAGCGCGACCAGGTCCGGATAGTCGGCGCGGATGTCGGCCAGCCGCCTGGCCACGTCGAAGCCGCCTTCGTCGGTCCGGTAGTGGTCGCTGTCGGCGAGGCGCCCGGTGCCCTCCTCGCCGGTGGCGAGGCCGAACGCCACCTGCTCCTGCACGTCGGCCTCGACCGCAGCGGCGGATCCGTCCGGTCCGGCCGCTTCCGCGGCCCGTCGCAGTTCCTCGGTCCGAAGCTTGGCGACCGCGATCCGGAACGCCAGCGGGGCCTCGTCGCCGTAGACGAGCCGGACGTCCTCGATGGTCGCTGCCGAGCGCTTGATCTCCTCGCGCCCCGCGGCCTGGCGATCGCCATTGGCCGCACTCGCCAGCAGCGCCCCGGTCCCCACCACGACGGCGATCAGCATGGCGACGCCCGCCTGCAGTCTCTCCAGCCCGGTCGACGGTGCACTGGCGCGGCGCCGAGGGCCACGGAGCCGGCCTCGCCGCAGGCCCGCCGGCGGTGGTCGATAGCCGACCACGACTCTTTACTGCCGCTCGTAGTCGACCGGCGGATTCTCGCCGTCATCGAGAGTCAGCACGGCCTGCCCCCGATCCAGCGACCAGGTCAGCTGTTCGGTTTCGAGTGCGCGAGGGCGATCCTTGTAACTCGCGCTTGGCGAATCGGGATCCGACAGGGACTCGGTGGAGATCCGCGGTACCAGCACCAGTTGCGTGCCATCCGCGCTGGCGGTGCCCGTCTCGCCGATCGTGAACGAGAATGTGCCGCTAGGCCGCTGTTGCATCAGCACGCCCGCGTACTTGTACGCGCCGTCCGCCGCGAACTGGTAGACGATCTCCGCCGCGCCGGAACTGGAGATCCAGGTACCGACAAGCGCCTGCGGGAACGCCGCGGGCCGCTCCGAGGTCGCGGTCGGCGCAGGCTCGACACTGGTCGGAGGGGGCTCGGTCGTACCGGTCGGCACCACCCCTGACGAAGCGGCCGCCCTGGGACTACCCGTCACCTCATCGCCAACAGAGCCGCAACCGCTCAGCGCCATGACGGTCAGCGCCATCGCCAGCGAACCGGTGACGTTCATCGGGCCCCCAATCGGCGGCGGTCAGACTGCCCTGTCAGCGTGCGATGCACACCGATGTCGAGGCGGCCACCAGGGCGTTAGTGACATCCGCGCCCAAAACCTCACCCGACTGGCGCAATGGGTGTATCCGAACGATGCTCGGAGGCCGGATGACCTTGGCAGGCACCGGTCTGGCCCTGGCTGACAGCTTCCGTCAGCGGCGGCAGGGACGAATCGGCCCCTTCACCATCGGAGCAGGTGAAGGGGCCGATCTCGGCCTCAGGCGCCAGATGCCGTTACTCGGCGCGCAGGTCCCGGCGACGGATGGCCATGAGCAGGCCTATGCCGGCGAGCAGCAGTACACCGCCGACAATTAGGAGACCGCCTGCACTAAAACCGGTGCGGGCCAAGCCGCCGACAGCGGTCGACGTGGTGGTCGGGTTCACCACGGCCTGCGACGTGGTGGTGGATGCGGACGTCGCCGTGGTCGTGGTCTCCGACTCGGTGGTGGTCGACTCCGTGGTGGTCGACTCGGTCGTCGTCGGCGTCGTGGTCTCCGACTCGGTGGTGGTCGACTCCGTGGTGGTCGACTCGGTCGTCGTCGGCGTCGTGGTCTCCGACTCGGTGGTGGTCGACTCGGTAGTGGATGACTCGGTGGTGGTCGACTCGGTCGTGGTCTCCGACTCGGTGGTGGTCGACTCCGTGGTGGTCGACTCGGTCGTCGTCGGCGTCGTGGTCTCCGACTCGGTGGTGGTCGACTCGGTCGTCGTCGGCGTCGTCGTGCTCTCGGAGGTCGTCGTGGTCTCGGAGGTCGTGGTGGTCGTCGTGGTGGTCGGAGTGCCGCAGGCGAACCAGTGGCTGATTTCGGCTGGCTCACCACTGCTGACCAGCGGGGCGTGCAGGTCGGTCCGGACGTCACCGGCGTACACGTTGTAGGCGGGGCCGCCCTTCACCACGACACCGGTGAGGGTGTAGCCGCTGGGTACCGACGTGATGTCGAGGTAGGTGTTGTCGGTGATCGTGAACCCGACCTCGATCTCGGACCCGGGCAAGCCGGCAGTGGCACAGTCGCCGTCCTTGATGTTGCCCGAATACGCGGTCGCCCTTGGGTCACCGGACTCCACCGGCCCCCCTGGCGATCCCGCTGCCGTCATCCACAACCCGGCGATGACCATCACAATGGCTGCCAGTGCGCCGATACCAGCGCTGACGGCAGAACGACTCATGTGCTCTCTCCCTGCGAAACGCATCAAACGTCGGACCTACTTGGCCCTATCGCCGGGGCACGCGACGGTGAGACACTGATCCACTCGGCTTGCGGCAAGCGGATCACTTGATGCGATCAACGGCCCGAGCCCGTTCAGGCGGGCTATACCGCCCACCGGCGGTAGCTGCGACGAGTGGCAACGCGTTCGTGCTGCTCAGCAGGATGAGCGGTGATGCTGGTTCCGCACCCGTGCTGGTGCCGGCCGCTCTGCTGGCCTCTGGCAGTGGGTGCCCATTCGTCACGGGCATCAACCTGGTGAGCGCCCGGCCCTGAAGATCGATCTCGGCTAGCGTTCCCGATGCACCCGATAACGCAAGTGGAGCACCCCGTCGCCTTGGACGACCACCTCGGGACCCTCGAGCATCAGGTGGCCGTTGGCGAGCGTCCCGAAGTACGGCTTCCCCCGGCCGAAGACGACCGGCACGATGTCGATCGCCACGTGGTCGATGAGCCCCAGCGACAGCGCCTGCCCGCCGACGTCGCCCGCGCCCACGCCAATCTCCCCCTCGCCGGCCAGCTCCCGTGCTCGCGCGATTCCCTCCTGCACCGAGGTGGCGAAGTGGTACGACGCCTCCGGGTGCCAGCCCGTGGGCCGTGGTCGGTGCGACACGACCACGACGTGGTCGCCCGCCGGTGGATGGCCCTCCCAGCCGTTGGTCAGGTCGAATTGGTGCCGCCCGACTACCAGGACCTTCTGGCGCGACCACATGCCACGCACGTAGTCAGCCGAGGCCGCTGAGACCCGGAATGGCGCACCGTGAACATCGGCGTGGTCTTCGTCGACGAGGGGATGCTCGCCGTTGAAATACCAGTCGTGCAGCGGCCCCACGTCGTCGCGCTCATCGGCGATGTAGCCGTCCAGAGAGGCCACTGCGTGCAGGTAAGTCGTACCCATCCCTACGCCTCCTTCCGACACGAGTGATCACCACCCTCTGCACCATGGTTGCGGCCTAGTCGGGATCCTGGTGCTCGTCAGTCCGGTCCGATGATCTCGTAGACGTTGCCGTCCGGAGCGCGGAAGTGTTGCCACGCCTGGTGCTCGGCTCGTTGCGGCTGCGGGTAAAGAAATTCGATCCCAGCCGCGACCATCGCGGTGTGAACGGTTGGGAATGAGTCGACGGCGAATCCCACCACCGGGGCCGTACCGAAGAAGTCGTGCTCATCGTCGCCCGCGCCGTAGACGTGCACCTGCGTGCCGTCACCGAGCCGCAACCACGTCGCGTCCGATCGTTCGTGGATCACCTCGAGGTGAAGAACGTCCCGGTAGAACGCCGTCATGGCGGCAGCGTTGGGCGTACGCACACCGAGCCACGCCAGGGACCGTGCCACCATCGTTGACTCCGTTCTCATCGGTCGATCAGCCTGACCTGCAGCTTTCCGTGCCAGCAGCTCCGCCGTGTGCGGGTCAGCCGGCGCCGGCATTCACCGGCGTGTCTTCCGACACTGCAGTCTTCTCCCTGACCGACACGCCCGCTGCGTGACCCGGGATCACGTCGTCGATCTCGATTGAGCCGAACCACTCCGATCGAGGTCGGCGGATGCTCATCGTCGCGATCTATCGGCGCCGCGCCCGCGAGCCCTCGTGCGAGCGCGGCCACCTGCCAGATCAGCGCACGCGCGCGGGCCGCCGGGCTCGACGGACAGGCCTACCTGTTCCGGGGCTTCGAGGCCGACCGCCCCACCTACCCCCCGCTCGGGCGCCCCGGCCGCTGCCCCACGCGCGATCCCGCCGTCCGCAAGTGCATGGCCGAATACTTTCTGCCGATGGCGAACTGGCCGGAGGCGCGCCGGATCTTCGACGCGTGGAACGAAAGCCACGACTGCGCCTTCCTCATCAACGCCACGCGCACGGCGGTCCGGGAGCTGGCCGGCACCGCCGAGCGCGCGCCCGCTGGCGACCC
>OFHL01000044.1_pt1 | contig 10589 bp, 6 predicted proteins | sample 1522011 | NCBI WGS metagenome assembly OFHL01 (sample SAMEA2464836, study PRJEB22497) | soil metagenome | biome: Grassland; feature: Farmland; material: Clay | place: Australia | collected 2013-02-01 | depth 0.65 m | reverse complement strand
TGCGCCGGGTGCGGAACCGCCCTCCCCGGGAGGCCCCGCGCGGGCGCCGCCCCCCCGGGGTCGGCCGCCCCGGGGGGCGACGGCGCCGCCGGGGCGCCGTGGGCGGCGGGGATGGCCGCCGCCGTGCCGGTGGACCCCGTCCCGGACCCGGCCCCGCCACAGCCGGCGCCGCCGTCCACGCCGCCGCCGGCACGCCCCGGCACGGACGACGCCACCGCGGACACCACGGAGTCGGCGCCCGACGCGAACGTCGGCCTGTTGAACCGGCTCGTCGGCCGGGCGCGGAGCTCCTGACCGTGCCCCTCCGCCGTCGGCGCGGGTGAGGTCCGCCATGCGACCGGAGACCTCGACACTGGGACAGATCCTGCTCGCCAGGGGTCTGGTCACCGAGGACGTGCTGGCCGAGGCGCAGTTCGAGCAGCGCGCGATGCACAAGCCGCTCGGCCGCATCCTCGTCGACCGGAACGTGATCACCGAGGCGCAGCTGCTGGCGGGCCTGGCCGAGCAGATGTCCCTGGACTTCGTCGACCTTGGCGACCAACCCGTCGATGCGGCGGCCGTTGCGCTGGTGCCCGAGGTGCTGGCGCGCCGGCACGGCATCATCCCGATCGGCTTCGACACCGACGGACGGCTGCGGCTCGCGATGAGCGACCCGGCGAACGTGCTCGCCATCGACGACGTGCGGACCATCACGGACCTGGCCGTGGTGCCGGTCGTGGCCACCTACGACGACGTGCTCGTGGCGATCGGCGAAAACTCGCCGCGAACCTCCGCGGGCGCGTGCGGCTTGAGATCGAAGCTGTCGTGCTGGGCCAGTCCGCCGGAGAGGAAGACATAGATGCACGCTTTTGCCCGCGGCGCGGGAACCCCCTCCGGCGTCGCTTCGCCCCGCAGCGCCGCGAGGTGCGTCAGCCCGAGGCCGAGCAGCCCGCCGATGATGAGCGCCGCGGTCTCCTCGTCGTCCATGGCCATGCGGCCGAAGGTCTCGCGGATGTCGACGGCAGCCTTCATCGGATCGGGGTTGCCGTTCGGGCCCTCGGGGTTGACGTAGATGAGCCCCATCTGCACGGCGCCGAACGGTCCGGAGAGCTCGCGGTCGCCGCTGTAGCGCTCGTCGCCGAGCCAGGCGTCCTCCGGGCCCCAGAAGACCTCCTCGGCCTCCCAGATGTCGTGGCGTCCGAAGCCGAAGCCGAACGTCTCGAAGCCCATCGACTCGAGCGCGACGTTGCCGGTGTAGATCAGCAGGTCGGCCCAGGACAGCTTCCGGCCGTACTTCTGCTTGACCGGCCACAGCAGGCGGCGCGCCTTGTCGAGGTTGGCGTTGTCGGGCCAGCTGTTGAGCGGGGCGAAGCGCTGAGCGCCGTCGCCGCCACCGCCCCGGCCGTCCTCGATGCGGTAGGTGCCGGCGGCATGCCAGCTCATCCGGATGAAGAGCGGCCCGTAGTGGCCGTAGTCCGCCGGCCACCAGTCCTGCGAGGTCGTCATCACCTCGAAGACGTCGCGCTTGAGCGCCTCGACGTCGAGGTTCGTGAATTCTGCTGAGTAGTCGAAGTCCTCGCCCATCGGGTTGGACCGTGGCGAGTGCTGGTGCAGAACCTGCAGGTTCAGCTGGTTCGGCCACCAGTCCTGGTTCGTCCTCGGCCGAGACGGCTTCGGAGTCGGAGACGGGATTACTGGGTTTTCGCTTTCACTGCCGCGGTCAGACACGTCGGCCCTTCTTGTCTCGCCGTTTCCTGCTGATGGCTGTTGCCCTTGACGTCGGTTGCGCCGGATCCAAGTCTGGTAGCTCTACCGGTACCGGGACACTGCGTGTCCACGGTCGGCCACAGAACGTGGCAGAAGTTGCACGACACCCGCGTGCCGCGGGGTTGACAGCCCGGACCCGCGGCTGTCAAGCCGCCCGGCACGTCAACGCACGTCATAAACCACCTGGTGGGACACGCAGAGCAACCCCGCGCGTCATACGTGTGAAGTCCGACGTAGTAGGCACGCTTCGAAGCCTTGCCGATATTCTGGAATCAATCAAGTAGTAGGCGCCGGACCTCGCGAGGCGACCGGCGCCTGCGGTAGGTCGACGTCCGGCAGTTCGGCGTACGGCCGCAGGCGAGAGCGGCGCCCGCCGGCCGTTGCCCCCGGCGCCGCTGCTACGCTCGGTCGCGACCTGGATGCACCGCCGCCAGGGCACCGCGAACCTGATTGCTGGCGGGCGCCAGGGTCGCAGGTTCACATCCTGTGGGGAGAATGGCCAACCAGGATCTACCGCGCCGACCGCCGGTGAGCCAGCTCGCGCCGTCCCTGCCGCCTCAGGCCGTCGTCGGCAGCGATACGTGGTCGCCTGGACATCGGATGTGCGCAGTGACGATCTCCGGGCTGGGTATCGAGGGGTTTCCCGCGGTCGTACAGCTCGATGTCGGGATGCGGTATGCGGCCGTGATCGCCGACCCCGGCCGCGCGCGCAGACTGGCTGATCTGATGACCGGGCTGGCGGACCCACCGGTGGGCGCGGTGGTCGAAAGGTTCGGGTCGGCGCGCCTGGTGCCGGCCGAGGGTGGGTTGCTGCCGCACCTGACCGTGCTGAAGAACCTGGTCCGGGCGTACCGAGCGGCGCGCAGACAGGTCCCGAGGGCCAGGGCGGTCGAGGCGTGCCACGCATTGGCTACCCAGTGCGGCATCGGGGATGTCCTGGCGCGATACCCGTACGAGATCGCTCCTGGCCGCCGCCGGCTGGCCGGGGTGGCGCGGGCCCTCTGCGGCGAGGCGACGGTGATCGTCCTGGAGGACTCCGACGGGCTGCCGACCTGGGACGTGCTCCTGCACCCCGAGCTCAATCCAGGGCTGCTCGGGGCGGCGTTGCTGCTCATCACCCCGGACAGGGCCCGGGCTGCTGGATTCGAGGAGCTTGGCGATGGTTGACCGCAGGACGTTCCTGGCCGGGTCGGTCGCCGGGTTCGCCGCGCTGGCCGGTTGCTCGGGGCTGACGCGTCCGGCCGTGAAGGTCGCGGTGCCGTGGAGCGGCACGGAGCTCGAGGCGTTCCGGTCCGTGTTGCGGGGGCTGGAACCACTCGGCTACCGACCCGTGCCGGTTCCGCTGGGTGACGACATCGCCACCGTGTTCGATCAGCACCCGGCCAACCGGCCCGACGTCGTGCTGGTTCCGCAGCCGGGCCTGGTGGCCGCCAAAGGCGAGCAGCTTGCGCCGCTGGCGGAACCACCCTCGTGGCCGTACGGGGACGTGTGGGATCCGCTGCTGCGGCTCGAGGACGGCAAGCTGTACGGGATTCCGTTCAAGGTCACCCACAAGTCGGTCGTCTGGTACCGCAAGTCGGTGTTCCAGGCGTGTGGGCTGTCGGTGCCCGAGCGGTGGAGCGAATGGCGCGCCGTCAACGAGTCGCTGGTCAAATGCGGTGTCGTGCCGCTGGCGCTGGCCGGTGCGGACGGTTGGGCGCTGACCGACTTCTTCGAGAACGTGCTTGCTGGTCATGCGCCCGAGGTGTACCAGACCATCGCGCTGGGGGACGCGCCATTGTATGAGCCGCCGCAGGTCAGGACCGCGCTGGCCGGGCTGGGCGACATGTGGGCGGCGGAGGGTGCGCTCCTGGGTGGTGTCGCCGGCTCGCTGGCGCGGCAGTTTGCCGACGCGGTCGTGCAGGTCTTCGTCCACAAGCGAGCCGCGATGGTGGTCGCACCGGACTTCGCCGAGTCGGTGATAGGCGAGTTCGTCGACGACATGAGTGACATCGGGGTGTTCCTCTTCCCAGCGGTCGAAGGCGCTGATCACAGAACCGGGCCGCGGCCGCTGGTCGTGGGCGGTGACGTGGCGGTGGTGGTGTCGAAGGACAACACCGAGAACGCGCATGACCTGGTGAACCGCCTTGGGACGAAGAATGCGCCGGATCGGTGGATCACCGACTTCGGCGGCTTCCTGGCTGCCAATTTGGACGCGCGTCCGCAGTACAGCGAACAGTTGACGGTGCTCGCCAATGACATCAGGGACCGCGACGTCGTGTTCGACCTTTCCGATCGGCTCGGTGCAATCGGTGGCAGCGGCGAGTTCGGGAGCGCCCTTCAGGACTTCCTCGAACGGGTGGGTGGCCGCGGAGCCGACGTGGACATGAAACGCGAGGCGAAGCGGGTCGTCGACGAGTTGGCAGGAACGGGGAGATGAGGGCATGCCGCTGTCGGCGAATGGATTGCGCATCGAGGTGGTCGGGCGGGAGATCACCGGCGCGCCGGTGCCGGGTCGGCCCCGCCGTTCGTACGGGCCGTACCTGCGTGGGCTGCCGGCACTGGCGCTGACGAGCGTGCTGCTGGTACCGGCAGCGGTCACGACCTGGACGGCATTCCATTCTGGTGACGGTGGCCTTTTCGGCAATTTCGTCGCGGTGTTCCAGGACCAGGACGCGCTGCGTGCGTTCGGTCGGAGCCTGATCTGGGTGGGTGTGGCGCTGGCGCTGGTCGCGGCGGGATTCGTCGTGGCGCTGGCCAGCCGGAGAGTTCCGCGGGTGTGGCGGTGGCTGAGCCCGTTGGTGATATTTCCGTTCGGGGTGGCCGTGATCGTGTCCGGGGCGGCGTTCCGGCTCATTTTCGACCCGACTCCGGAGCGCGGCACGGTTACCGCCGCGATCGAGTACGTCTTCGGCGGCAATCCGCAGTGGCTCGGGCCGCGGTTGTTCTGGGTCGTGCTCATCTCCGCGTTCGCCTGGACCTGGCTCGGCTACGCGGCCTCGCTGTTTCGAGCCGGGCTCGACGCCATCCCCGACGATCTGGCTCGGACTGTCAAGGTGGAGGGCGTCCGCGGCTGGCACCGGCTGCGCAGCGTTGAGCTCCCACTGCTTCGGACGATCCTCGGCGTGGTGACGCTCACCCTGGTCGTGGCAGCCGTGCGGCTGTTCGACCTGGTGCTGATCGGCGTGCCGCCCTCGATGCACGACGACGCCGAGGTGCTGTCGCTGTTCTGGTGGCGAAGCCCGTCCGACGATGGCCGGCGGGCCGCGCTGGCGCTGTTGCTGTTCGCCACTGTCGCGCTGGTCGCGGTCATCGGGGTTCGCGGTCTGCGCCGGTCGTGGGCCTTGCCGGATCGGATCAGCGCCGGCGACGCCGGCCAGCGCACGGTGGCGCCGAGGCGATCGGCGCTGGCGCTCGCCGTGGCCGTGCCGGTCGGCCTGCTGTGGGCGTTTCCGGCGCTGGTGCTCGTAGTCACGGCCCTGCACGACCCGGCCAGCGCAGGGCTGTACGGGTGGTGGCGGCCCTCCGGCATCGGACTCGACTCGCTGCGTGCGGTGCTGCGGGCGGGACTGGGGCAGGCGCTGCTGGTGACGCTGTTCATCGCCGTGCTCGCCACCGTGCTCGTGGTGATCGTCGGCGCGGTCACCGCACACCTGCTGGCCTGGGGCGGGTTGCCACAGTGGCTGGGCCGGGCGGCGCTGACCGGGTTCGCGATCCTGGCAGTGATCCCGGTGCAGATGTACGCCGACCCGTTGCGGTCGCTGCTGACCGGCGTGCGGCTCGGCGCCTCGCCGCTGAGCCTCGGGATCGTGCACGCGGCCGCCGGTCTGCCCTTCGCCGTGCTGCTGTTGCGGGCCGCGTTCGCCGCCGTGCCGCCGAGCCTGATCGCCGAGGCCGTGCACGGGCAGGCAGGCCAGGGCTGGGCGATGGCCCAGGTGAGCAGGCAGTGCTGGCCAGCACTGGTCGCCGTCGCCGTGCTGGAGTTCGTGCTGGTGTGGAACGACTTCATCGTCAGGTTCTTGATCGGTGGCGCCGGTTCGACGCCCCAGTCCCTGGTGCTGTGGGGGGAGGCCAAGCAGTTCGCCACCTCGGCCGGGCCGGTGGCCGCGGCCGCGGTGCTCTCCTCGGTCGTGCCTGTGGTGCTGCTGCTCACCACCTGGTCCACGGTGGTCCGTGGCCTCACCGTGGGATCGGCACCGTGACCCACCCAACCGTGACCCACCCAGCCACCAAGGTCGGCGTCACCGTCCTGGTCGCGGTCCTCGCCGAACGGATCGCGGACAGCCGCGGCGTGGTCCTGGGGATCGTCCTTGCGGTGGCCCTGGCACTCACCTTCCGCCACCCGATCTGGCGACTGATCTGGGCGATCATCCGCGGCGGATCGGCGACGGCCGGCGCACCAGCCGACGAGCTACGCACCAAGGCGGAGCAGGCTGGGCAATGGTCGGCGGCGTTGACCACCGAGGGCAGCGGTTCGATCGCGGCCAAGTGGTTCGAACGCAACGAGCCGGCGCTCAAGGAGCTCATCGACACCACGGACCCTGCGGCGGGCCGGGTCGACGACCTCGCCGCGATAGGCGATGCGCTCGATGTCTGGTACGTGCGGCAGCGCCGTGGCGATGCGCTGCTGGAGCTGAGCGGGCGGCTGGCCACGATCGGCGAGCATGCTCACCGCGTCGACCTGCAACAACTCGCGGCGGTCCGGGCGGCAGCGGCGTACCGGCTGCTCGACGACGAACCTGCTGCCGAGGCCCGGCTGGGACTTGCCTCCGCAGGCCCCCGCCACCGGGTCACCTCCGCCCTCCAGGCCAGGAGCCAGCACGAACACGGCCTGCTGAACCTGGCCAGGGCGGCCCGGTATGTACCCGGCGACGACGCCTCCGTTGCGAACCTGCACGACGCCATCCGCGGCGCCAGGATTTGCTTCGACAAGGCCGCCGTCACCGTTCCGCGCGCCGACCTGGCCGCAGACCTCGCCATCCAGATCAACCTCGCCGTGACCTACCTGTACCAGTCCGACCGGCACAAGGCCATCGACCACTTGCGCCTGGCCAAGGCTCGCGCCGCGGCGACTCACGACGCCAGCGCCAACGCGCACGTGCACGAGCTCATCGGCGTCGCGGCTTGGCTGAAACAAGGCAAGCAGCGTGAGGCCGCGGGCTGGTGGCAGCAGGCCGAGCAGCTCTACGCGGACATCGACGAGCGCATCGGGCAGGCCCGCTGCCTGCAACACCGCGGTGCCGCAGAGTTGCACTTCGGGCGGCCCGCCGTCGCCCTGGAGCTGCTGCGGGCCAGCGCCGATCTGCTCGGCGGTGACCCGGCAGGTCACGAGGTCCTCGAGTTCTATCTCAGGCAGGCCCTGGACGCGGTCAAGCCGGCCGCGGTCCCGGCCGCCCAGCCCGCCGATCCTGTCCGGCTGCCCGGCAGGTTCGGCTGGTTCCGCCGCCATCGGCGTCCGGCCCACGATTCGGACAGCCCCACGTAGCCAGCCTCGATGCCGAAGTCGAGGTCCATTTCCCGGTACGGCATAGGGCTGATTGGCCTAATTAATTTGGCGAATGGCGCGGGTCCCAGGCGGCGGCCTACCAGTTTCTGATGTTGAGCGCCATAGGCCGTCCGGATTCATGTGCGTAACCGTCCGTGGCTCGCACCAGAAAGTACAGGTTTAAACTACAACATTCGGGTGTAGTTCAGCCGGTGACGGCTCGGCCCGCTAACGCCCCTGGAGGCCCTGTCGATCCTGGTGCGACTGTTTCGGCGCGCGCCAAGAGGGGGCCATTGTGTCCGTGCTCGATCGTCGTAGCGTTGTCCCGTTGCTCGTGATTCTGGCCCTCGTGGCGGCCGGACTGATTCCGGCGAGCCAGGCGTTCTCGCCGGCTCCGACCACCGGCAGCGAGGCCGTGGCCGTGCCGGAGCATCCGGAGGGGAAGGGCTTCAACCCCAACGAGATCAAGGACATCAAGGCGGCCGACCCCGGGGCAGGGATCGACCTGATCGAGGCCCCGACCGCGGCCAACACCGGGGACGCGCGCCTGAGCTACCCGCTGCAGACGCCGCCTGGCCGCGGTGACGTGGAGCCCGAACTCGCGCTGCAGTACAACTCGGCCGGCGGCAACGGCTGGCTGGGCGTCGGCTGGGACGTGGCGACGCCGTCGATCACGATCGACACCCGCTGGGGCGTCCCGCGCTACGACGGCGCGCTGGAGACCGAGACGTACCTGCTCAACGGCGTGCAGCTGACGCCGGTGGCACACCGCACCGCGCTGCAGGCGCGCACCGCGGAGAAGGTGTTCCACACCCGGGTCGAGGGCGAGTTCGCCAAGATCGTGCGGCACGGCACCGGGCCGGCGAACTACTCGTGGGAGATCACGGACAAGAAGGGCACGGTGTCGACCTTCGGCACCGACGCGACGACCAGGCTGACCACCGCCGGCGGCAACATCGCGACCTGGGCGCTTCGCGAGGTTCGCGACGCCAACGGCAACCTCATGCGCTACCACCATGCCCGCGTCGACGACGGCGGCGTGGCGAACTCGACCGCGCCGGGCAGCAACCTGTACCTGCAGCGGATCACCTACACCGGGCACGGCGACGCCGAGGGCCGCTATTCCGTGACGTTCCTGCGGGACCGTGACCGCAGCGAGCCGCGCCGCACCGACGTGATGATCGACGCCAGGCTCGGGCTCAAGAAGGTGACGGCCGACCTGCTGCGCCGCGTGGAGGTCAAGCTCGACGCCACCCTGATCCGCGCCTATGAGCTGAACTACCGCACCGGGGCGTTCCACAAGACGCTGCTGCAGTCGGTGTCGCTGTTCAACGCCGACAACCACCTGTTCACCACCCACTCCTTCGACTACTTCGACGACATTCGCGACTCGTCGGGTGCCTACGACGCGTTCACCGCCTCGACCGGCTGGTCGATCCCGGGCGACGGCCTTTCGGCCGGCATCATCGACGGCGACGCCAGCGCACTCGGCGCGAACTCCGCCGACGGCGCCGGCGGTCACCTCTATGTCGGATACAACCCGACCACCATCAGCAAGTCGAACTCCGCCGGGGTGAAGGTCGGCTACCACGAGGGCTCCACGGAGGGCCTGCTCGCGCTTGCCGACGTCAACGGCGACAACCTGCCCGACAAGGTGTTCCGCACCGGCGGCGGCATCTTCTACCGGCCCAACCTGTCCGGCCCAGGCGGGGAGCCCCGCTTCGCCGACACGCCCGTCCGGCTGACGAACCTGCCGGGCATCTCCTCGGAGGACAGCAGCTCGGGCACCGTGGGCGTCGAGTCCTACTTCGGCGTCGCGGCGCAGTTGGACTACGTGTCGACCACGACCACCTCGGACCGGTACTTCGCCGACGTCAACGGCGACGGGATCATCGACCTGGTGAACAACGGCGGGGTGCTGTTCGGCCACCTCGACGCGAACGGCAACCCCACCTACACCCTGAACAGCGCCGACACTCCGGCGCCGATCGGCGCCGGCGCCGTCAACGGCCCGGTGGTCGGCGACCGGACCGCCGAGTTCGAGCGCCAGGTGGACGCCTTCCCGCTGCTGGACAGCGTGCGCCGGTGGGTCGCGCCGTACGACGGCGTGGTAGCCGTCGACGGCCGGGTCCGGCTGGTCGAGGACACCGGCCCGGCGCGGGCGCAGTACCGGCGCGCCGACGGCGTCCGGGTGGCGATCCAGCACGAGGACACCGAGCTGTGGGCCCAGCGGATCGGACCGACCGACTACATCGAGTTCGCCCCGACCGGCGTCGGCTCGATCGCGGTCAGCCGCGGCGACGCGCTGTACTTCCGGGTCCAGTCGGTGCTCGACGGCCGCTACGACCAGGTCGCCTGGGACCCGCGGGTCACCTACACCGGCCTCGCCCCGTCCACCGACGTCAACGGCCTGGACAACCCCCGCTACCGCGCCTCGCGCGACTTCACCCTGGCCGGCCGCCCGTCGACCGTCGTCGCGCCGCTGACCGGCACCCTGCGCCTCTCCGGTGACGTGGTGAAGTCCGGCCCGACCACCGACGACGTCACCGTGGTGATCAGCCGGGCCGGCACACCGGTGTTGACCAGGACACTGCCGGCCGGCGCCCCCGGCACCGCGGCCGTGAACCTGGACATCCCGGTGACCGCGGGCGACACGCTGTCCTGGGCGCTGCGGGCGGACTCGCCGGTCGACGCCGGCGCGCTGCGCTGGACGCCGCGAGCGCACTACACCGCGGCCCAGGGCGTCCCGGTGACCAACCCCGCCGGCGAGCCCACCATCGTGATCAACCCGCCGTACGAGCTGGATGTGTACCCGGCGACCACGCTGACCGCACCGCAGGGGTCCTACACCGCGCCGGCCACCGGGACGATCAGCGTGCAGCCGGCGCTGGCGTTCGACTTCGCCGGCCAGACCCCGGACGCCACGGTCACGTTCACGGTCAAGAAGCGCGGCACGCTGCTGGCCAAGCGCAGCATCGCGATCGTCGACGGTGTGGTGCCGGCGATCCCGGTGTTCGACGTCGCGGTCACCGCCGGCGACGAGCTGTTCTTCGACTTCTCCACGCGCGACACCACGCTGCTGTCCCGGCTCACCGACCAGTCGGTCCGGGTGCCCTCCGCCGGACTGGTGCCGGTCACCGTGCCGAGCGCGCTGCACGCGGCCGCCGAGCAGGGTGCGTTCGCGCAGCCGTACCGCGGCTGGGGGGCCATCGGCTACCAGGGCAACCGGGCCCGCGCCACGGCACCCATCGTGCAGTCGGACCTGGTGCTCGACGAGAACTTCCGCGACTCGTTGCCGGACGGTCCCACCGAGGACGACGTGCCGGGCTTCACCGCTGACCCGAGCGTGGCCAGCCCGAAGATCGTCGTGTTCGCGCCG
>OFHL01000043.1_pt1 | contig 10602 bp, 10 predicted proteins | sample 1522011 | NCBI WGS metagenome assembly OFHL01 (sample SAMEA2464836, study PRJEB22497) | soil metagenome | biome: Grassland; feature: Farmland; material: Clay | place: Australia | collected 2013-02-01 | depth 0.65 m | reverse complement strand
GCAGTGGGGGGCATCGTCCGCACCGGCCGGGCACAACCGAGACCATCAGGAGAACGTCCCATGTCCACGCGTTCCGGTGCTGTCCGCATTCCGCTCGCCACGCTCATCGTGCTGATCTGGCTCGTCATCGGGGTCGTCGTCGCGTTCAACCAGAACTACGACCGGTTCGACTCGTGGTCGCAGTTCCTGACGTTCCTGCTCGCCGTGGTGTTGTGGCCGATCCCTGCCACGGGCGGTGACGTCGCCATCCGCCTCTGACCGCTGGACGCCGGACCGCGGGCCCGACGGCGGCGGGCCCGCACCGCGGCGGGGCGCACGTCGCGGCGCCGACGTAGCCTGGCGACGATGGTCGGCGAGGCGGACGCGTTGGTGGCGAGCGCCGGGGACGCCGTCGGGCGCGGCGCCGCCGAGGAGGCGGTCGCGGAGGCGGGCGATCGAGGCGGCCGCGTCGGCGCCGGTCGCCCCGATCGTCCGCAACGCCTCGCGGGACCGGCCGGGATCATGGTCGAAGGCGTACTCGCCGCCGTGGGCCTGCAGCACGATCACCGACAGCGAGTGGGCGACGATGAGCGTGCCGGGATACTGGGCCGATACGCCGACGGGCGCGGTGAACGGCGTCGTCTGGTTCCGCACGACCGTCGACCTGCCGCTGCCGTGCACCTATGACCTGGAGATCGCCTCGACCAAGTACTTCAACGGCCTCGACGACGGCGTCGTGCCGCTGCTGCTGCTGTTCAGCGGCACCGTGTTCGGCATCCAGGACGGCCGGCGCACCGTCCGGCAGGTGCCGTGGAGCAAGGAGGCCTCGTTCGGGCTGCCGGTGAAGGTCTGGCGCGAGACGGTCGACGTGCACTTCCCGAACAGCGCCTGGCTGCGCGTGCAGCGCGAGACCCTCGACGCGCTGCAACGCTTCAAGTCCCGCAACGCGCTGCCCACCTGGGACGACACGCTGGCGACGCTGCTCGACCGAGCGCGCGTCGAGGAGGGATCATGAATCTGAAACGGCTGCTGGCGTTAGCGCTGGTCGCGCTGCTGGTGTTACTGGTCTACAAGGCAATCCCGGACGTCAGGCGGTACCTGCAGATCCGCCGGATGTGAGCCGGGCCGCGGCCACCGCGGCCTGACCGAGGCTGATCCCACCGTCGTTGGTCGGCACCCTGGAGTGCGTGAGCACCCGGAAGCCGTCCGCCTGCAGCCGCGCTACCGTCCTGGTGAGCAGCAGCAGGTTCTGGAACACGCCGCCGGAGAGCGCGACCGTGGTGGTAGCGGTCGAACCGCGCAGCGCGACGCAGTTGCGCACAATCAGGTCGACGACGCCGTTGTGGAACCTGGCCGCGATCACCGCGGGGTCGACGCCGGCCAGCACGTCGTCGGCGGCGGCGCGCACGAGGTCGGCGCCCTCCACCGTGCCGCCGGTGATCGCCGCCGGGTAGCCGCCGCGCTCGTCCGGGTCGGCGAACTGCTCCAACTCGATCGCCGCCTGGCCCTCGTAGTTGATCGAGTCACGCAGGCCCAGCAGCGCCGACACCGCGTCGAACAGCCGGCCGGCGCTCGAGGTCAGCGGCGAGCCGACGCCCGCGCGGGCGATCGCGACCACGTCGGGCCAGCGCTGCTCGTTGCGCCGCACCACGTCCAGACCCACCGGCGGTTCGCCGTAGGCCCGGTCGAGGTAGGCCGCGGCCATCCGCCAGGGCTGCCTGATCGCGGCCGTGCCGCCGGGCATGGGCACGGCGGCGAGGCGACCGACGCGCTCGAACGAGACCAGGTCGGCCAGCAGGAACTCACCGCCCCAGATGGTGCCGTCCGTGCCGTAGCCCAGCCCGTCGAAGGCAACCCCGAGCACCGGTCCGGCCTCGCCGTTGTCGGCCAGGCACGACGCGATGTGCGCGTGGTGGTGCTGCACCCCGACCAGCTCGAGGTCCCGGTCGTGGGCGAGGTCCACCGCGTACTTGGTGGACAGGTACTCCGGGTGCAGGTCGTGCGCGACCACTTCCGCGGTGATGTCGAACAGCCGGCCGAGGTGCTCGATGCCCTCGGTGAACGAGCGCAGCGTCTCGTAGTTCTCCAGGTCGCCGATGTGCTGGGACAGGAACGCGTGCTGGTCCTTGGCCAGGCAGAAGGTGTTCTTCAGCTCGGCGCCGCAAGCCAGGATCGGTCGCGGTGCCCGCACACCGAGCGGCACCGGTTCCGGCACGTAGCCGCGCGATCGCCGCAGCACCGACTCCCGCCCGGCGAACGGGCGCACGACCGAGTCGTCGGTGCGGATGTGGATCGGCCGGTCGTGGGTCAGGAACGCGTCAGCGATGCCGGCGAGCCTGGCCAGCGCGTCGTGGTCCCGGTACGCGATCGGCTCGTCGGAGACGTTCCCGCTGGTCAGTACGATCGGCGCTGCCGTGGCAGCGAGCAGCAACTCGTGCAGCGGCGTGTACGGCAGCATGAGGCCGAGCTGCCGGTTGGCCGGCGCCACCGAGGCTGCCACCGCGGCGCCGGGTTTGCGCGGCAGCAGCACGATCGGCCGCCGCCGGCTCCTCAGCGACCGTGCCGCGACGTCGTCGACCTCGCACAGCGCCCGCGCACCGTCCACATCGGACACCATCACCGCGAACGGCTTGTCCTCCCGGTGCTTGCGCCGCCGCAGCGCCGCGCAGGCCTGCTCGTCGCCGGCCAGCACCGCGAGGTGGTAGCCGCCGATGCCCTTCACCGCGACGACCTTGCCGGCCAGCAGCAGCCCGGCGGTGTCGCTCACCGGGTCACCCGGCAGCGCGTCGCCGGCGGCGTCCAGCAGCCGCAGCCGGGGCCCGCAGTCCGGGCAGCACGTCGGCTGCGCGTGGAAGCGCCGGTCCGCCGGATCGTGGTACTCCGTCGCACACGCCGCGCACATGGCGAACCCGGCCATGGTCGTCAGCGGCCGGTCGTACGGGACGTCGCGCACGATCGTGAACCGCGGCCCGCAGTTCGTGCAGTTGGCGAACGCGTACCCGAACCGGCGATCGTTCGGATCGGCCAGCTCACGCAGGCAGTCCGCGCACGTGGCCGAGTCGGCCGAGACCAGCGTCCGCCGTGGCCCGGAGGCCTCGCTGGCCACGATCGTGAACCCCCGGGCGCCGCCCGGTTCACCCGCCGCCACCGTGACCCGCTCGATCTCGGCCAGCGGCGGCGCCTCCCGGCGCAGCGCTGCCAGGAACTCCTGCACGTCCCCCGCCGGCCCCTCGACCTCGACGAACACCCCGCCGACATCGTTGCCGACCCGGCCGGCCAACCCGAGCTTCGTCGCCAGGCCGTAGACGAACGGCCGGAACCCGACGCCCTGCACGACGCCCTCGACCCGCACATCGCGGCGCACGCGTCCGGCCATCGGCCTAGTGTGGCGCGGCGTCCGGTTACACGGGCTGACTGGTCAGACCGCCAGGTCGAGCCAGACCAGCCGGTGGTCGGAACTGGGGAACGGGAACGTCCCGGTCAGCCGCGAAAGCGGGTCGCTCAGCGGCGGCCAGAACACGGCTGTCCCCAGCACCGTGAGTTTGCGGGAAGGCAGCACGTAGTCGGCGCGCAGGTTGCCCGGCCCCGGCACGTCCGCGAAGTCCGCGGTGTCGTTGGCCGGGTCGCCGCGGTGGGTGGCGTTGGCGCCGCCCTGCAGCGCACTGGCCTCGACAGCGCCGTCACTGGCCGGGGCGAGTTCCGAGTTGATCCAGTGGTGGTCCAGCAGCAGCTGGGCAGCACCGGGCACGCTGTCGCCGTCGAACGGGTCGGAGTTCTGGTCGCCGGCGATGACGAAGTGCGAGCCGGGCCGCAGCCCGCCGTACTGCCCGGCGTCGTCGTAGATGTAGTGGCCGCGTCCCGGCCGGACGTAGTCGGCCCACAGGCGGCTCTCGTCGAAGTTGCGCCGCCCGTTCCGGTCCTCCGCGCCGTCGAAGACCGGCGGCGTCGGGTGGCTCACCAGGAAGTGCACGACGCGCCGCCCGATCTGGATCGGCAGGTCCCAGTGGCTCTTGGACGACAGCCGGACGACGGCCAGCTCCTGCGGGGAGTACCAGTCGGCCGGCGCCGCGGTGGCCGGGTCGTCCGGCAGCAGCGCACCCGGCATGTCCTTCCACAGGAAGTGCTGGAAGGTGCGGGCGTCGTCGGTGAGGATCGGGAAGCGCGAGTACACGACCATGCCGAACTGGCCGGGGAACGCCCCGAAGCCGAACGCGTCGTCGCCGTAGCCGGGCGCTCCCGGCTGGGTGACTATCCGCCCGTCGTTGTTCAGGTCGAATCCGGAGGCGATGCCGGTGTTGCTCGGGGCGATGAACCGGTAGGCGTAGTCGATCGGCGCGGCGCCGTTGCGGCCCACCGACAGGTAGTTGTCCTGGAACAGCGCCGCGGCCACCGGGTCGAAGTCGAACTCGTTGATCAGCAGCACGTCCGGCCGGGTCCGCTGGACGATCTCCGCGATCGTCGCGGCCTGGGCGTTGCCCGGCGTCGACAGGTCGGAGCGCAGCTGGCCGGCAGCGCCCCGGTTGAGCGAGGCGTTGAACGTCGCGAACCGGACCTGGCTTGCGCCATCCGATGCCGGCTCGGCTGCGGGTACCGAGGCAGGCGCCGCCACCATCGCCGAAACCGATGCCGCGACCACCAGGGCGGTGCGGAGGCAGCTTCCAAACATTCCGAAGCGCCGGACTACTGACGACATGGTTCCTCCTCGACGTCGCCAGCAGCCTAGTCCGCCAGGCAAGATCTCCAGCCGATAAACCGGTTGGCGGACGTGGCGTGGTGCTGGAAGCTGCCGCCGTGCCGAACGACGCCGCGGTGCTGACCGACGCTGACGCTGCCGAGCTGTACGACCTGCAGTATCCGTGGGCCGGGCCGCATCCCAGCCACCCGTACTACGCGGAACTGATGATGGCGGCCGACTCGGTGCTGGACGTCGGTTGCGGCACCGGCAGCATGCTGCACTTCGCGCGCGACTCGGGGCACCGCGGCCGCCTGGTCGGGTTGGACCCGGACCCGGCGATGCTGGACCGGGCCAGGCGGCGCACCGACCTGGAATGGGTGCTCGGCCGCGCCGAGGACGCGCGCTGGGACCGCGAGTTCGAGCTGGCCACGATGGTCAGCCACGCGTTCCAGTGCCTGCTCGGCGACGACGAGCTGCGCAGGTCGCTGGCGGCGATCCGGGCAGCCTTGCGCGACGGCGGCAGGTTCGCCTTCGAGACCCGCCACCCGCAGGCGCGCGCCTGGCTGGAATGGGAACCGGACAACGCCTCCGAGGCCACCGACGCCACCGGCCGGCGGCTGCGGGTGTTCCACCACGTCGAGTCGGTGGAAGGGGACCTGGTGACGTTCACCGAGACGACCAGCCTCGCCGACGGCGCCGTCCTGCGCACCGACCGCGGCACGCTGCGCTTCCTGGACGTGCCGGCCCTCAACGAATTCCTGACCGGCGCGGGCTTCGCCGTCGAGGCCCAGTACGGCGACTGGGATCGCGGGCCGCTCACCGGCGCCAGCCGGGAGATCATCACCATTGCCCGCCGGGTCTGACCGGCCCACGGTTCGGGCCCGGTCAGACCCGGCGGCCAGGCTCAGATCAGGGTGGACAGCCGCCACGCGGTGGCACCGCGCAGGGTGTTCGCGCACTGCACGGCGAGCGCCGTGTGGTCGACACCGTTCTTCGAGAACGAGACGCCTGTCGCGACCGGGTGATCGGCGTAGAACGCGCCAGACACGGCGGCCGCTGCGGCCGCGGCGCCGGCGCCCTGCTTCCACAGGTCCTCGACGAGCGCTGCCTGGCCCTCCCGGTTGAACTCGAGCCACCGGGTGTTGCCGCGGGTCGGCTCGTCCTCCCACACGTACTCGCCCTGGCCGGAGATCATCGCCTGGGCCCAGAGCGCGTCGGAGGCGTAACGGACGCCGACGTTCTGGAACTGCCAGACGTGCGTGCACTCGTGAACGAGCGTGTCGAGGTTGGTCGCCGGGTCGTAGCCCTTCATGTAGATCGTGTTGCCGAGCGTGAACGGCCTGGGGTTCAGGCTGAACAGGCCAGCGAACCCGATCACCAGCCGGACGTTGTACAGCGCGACCGAACCGCGGAACACCGGCCGCAGCAGTTCGCGCTCCGTCTTGGTCAGGGCGCGCTCACCGCGCTGCATGAACAGCACCGCCTGGATCAGAGCCAGCGCCTTGCCGCCGACCAGGAGAATCGATCCGGCGATGCCCGACGCGATGTCGCCCAGCCCCCGCAGCACCACCTCGGCGTCCCAGGCCAGCAACCCGCCGATGCCGCCGAAGACCAGCCTGATCAGGCCGGCGGTAATGCCGACGGCGAGGTCGACGAATGCCTGCATGGCGGTCGCGAACAACTCGAACGTCGCCGAGACGACGACGGCGATCCAGTGCAGCACGAACTTGAGCACCGGCCCGACCCCGGCCGCCTTGCCGGCCAGCCCGGCAAGCGCGTCGAGCCCGTTGCGGGCCGCCGTCCCGGTCGTCTCCACGACGTCGGACACGGCCTGCGCCGCGCCACCGCCGACAACCTCGATCACCTTTCCCACGCCGTTCGCGCCTATGGCTATGCCCCTGCCAATGGTGCGCACCAACGAGTCTGCCACGACCTTCACCTCCACCACGGCGGCGCCGTACGGGCACGGCGCTACACGCCAGATCACCTGTGGAGCGCTGGCAACGAAAAACAGTACGTCGCGCCGAGAACGATCACCCGAATGCCGCGCGCGATCTTGTCTGGGATCGTCTGCGGGCTCGCCTGCTGTTCACCTTCCGGATGCCGGTGGCTACCCGCAGCGACTACGGTCTGCTGGCATGCGATGGATGCGCGCAGTGCCGGTTGCGTTGTTCCTGCTGACCTTCGGGGTGTCGCCGGCGGTCGCCGAACCGCCGACGTTCGCCCCGGCCGGGCACGGCGTGCGGCCGCTCGAGCAGGCCCACGCGCACAACGACTACGAGCACGCCCGGCCGCTGTACGACGCGCTGGACCACGGGTTCACCAGCGTCGAGGCGGATATCTGGCCGGTGAACGGCGACCTGCTGGTCGCCCACGACGAGGCCGACCTGCGGCCCGAGCGCACCCTGCGGGCGCTCTACCTGGATCCGCTCGCCGAGCGGGTGCGCGCCAACCACGGCAAGGTCTACCGCGGCAAGCCGGTCGAGTTCCAGCTGCTCGTCGACATCAAGACGCAGGGCGCGCTGACCTACCTGATGCTCGACAGCACGCTTCGCGATCCGGACTACGCCTTCATGTTCACCCGTTACACCGACGGCAAGGTGCGCCGCGGCGCGGTCACCGTCGTCGTCTCGGGTGACCGGCCGCGCAGCCTCATGGCCGGGCAGCGCGACCGGCTGGCGTTCTACGACGGCCGAATCGTCGACCAGACCGACCTCGGCCCCGGTGACGACGCCACGCTCACCCCGCTGGTCAGCGAAAACTGGACCAGGGTCTTCACCTGGGCCGGCGTGGGCGCCATGCCACCCGCCGAGCGGGCCCGGCTGCTCGACATCGTTGCGGTCGCGCACCAGGCCGACCAGCGCGTCCGGTTCTGGGCAACGCCGGACCTCCCCGGCCCGGCGCGCGACGCCGTCTGGCACGAACTCCTCGAAGCGGGCGTCGACCACATCAACACCGACGACCTGGCTGGCCTCGAGTCGTTCCTGCGCACCTACCAAGTCCGCGCAGCCGCCTAGGTCCCCGAACTCCGGCGCGGCCCGCACCTCGACGTCTGGACCGGCCGAGGGCTACGGGGTGTCGCGGCGGCGGAAACCGGCGAAGCCCGTGACCATGATGACGACCGCGATCGCCGTGATGGTCAGCAGCGGGGCGGCCGTGACCGGTTCGAAGGGGGACTCGGGGCTGTGCCGGAAGGGGGAGGCGCTCGCGAACCAGCTCGGCAGGTCGAAGGACTCGGCGAAGAGCGCCACGATCGTGCAGTAGCCCAGAGCGGTCCAGGCCACGATCGCGGCCACCCTTGGCAGCCATCCGAGGCCGAGGACCGCGATCGCGACGAGCAGCCACACCGCCGGTGCCCAGACCAGGGCAGCGCCGGTCAGGCGCGGGATCTGGCCAGGGTCGGAGATCGCCAGCCCATAGACCAGGCCTTCGCCCAAGCCGGCCCCGAGCAGGACCAGGGTGCTGCCGGCCAGCGCCACGCCGACGTGGCTGCCCAGCCAGGCCGGCCGGCTCGTCGCCGTCGCGAGCACCGGTTCGGCCCGCCCTGACGTTTCCTCGGCACGGGCGCGCAGCGCGCTGGCGATACCGAACGCCGTGGCGCCCAGGGCGCAGAACAGGATGGTGAAGGCGAGGTAGGAGTTGACGACGTCGGCGGCGCCGCCCGGGAAGAAGTTCGCGATCTCGGGGTTGTCGGCGACGAACTGCTCCATGCTGGTGCCGACCGAGCCGTACGCGGCGGCGAGCAGCGCGACCCCGGCGCCCCAGCCGATCAGCGATCCGCGTTGCAGGCGCCAGGCCAGCCCGGTCGGTGAGCCGAGCCCGCGCGACGCCGTGGCCGGGCCGGCCCGGTACGGCAGCAGACCCGCGCCGAAGTCGCGCCGGTCCAGCAGAGCGACGGCGAGCGGGATGAGCAGCGCGGCGGCCGCAAGCGGCAGCAGCACTGGCCACCACCGGTCCTGCGAGTAGGGGAAGGTGCGCTGGCCCCAGCCGATCGGCGACAACCACGACATCGCCCCGTTGCTGACGTCACCGATCGCCCGCAGCACGAAGGACGTGCCGAGCACGAGGCCGACGGCGCCGTAGACGCTGCGAGGGTTCTCGAACACCTGGGCCGCCACAGCGGCGAGCGCGGCGAACATGATGCCGATGGCGGCCGTGGCCGCCGCGAGCAGCGCCGACCCGTCGACCGGCAGCCCGGTCCCGGCCGCGGCGGCGAACACGACGAGCGCAACGGCCAGGTTGGCCAGGACGGCCAGGCTCAGCGCGGCCGCCAGCGGAGCGTGCCGGCCGACCGGCGACGACCTGACCAGCTCGGCCCGACCGGTTTCCTCGTCGACCCTGGTGTGCCTGCCGATCAGGAACATGTTCATCAGTACGACCACGACCGCGACGTAGGAGAAAATCTCGAAGACGACCTCGCCGCCGATCGTCTCCAGCAACTCGACCGGGCCGCTCAGGGCCACCACGCCGGCGTTGCCGCCCATGGTCTCGCGGAGCCGGGCGAGCTTCTCGGGAGTGTCGTAGAAGGCCTGGCTGCCGGCCGACTGGTAGCCCAGCAACAACCCGGTCCCGAGTAGCCACCAGGGCAAGGCGAACCGTTCCCGCCGCAGCATGAACCGGACCAGTGCGCCGGTCCCCGCCGTCGTCCCGCCCGTCCCGGCGGTCTCCTGTTTCGGCGGCCCGGCCGCCGTGATCGCCGTAGCCACGAGGCCAGCGTACCGCCGGGATCCCTCGCGTCCCGGGGACCGTCGATGCGACCATTTCGGGTGAGCGGAGGATCGGACGAAGGGCGGCGAATGATCTTCCTTAGTTCAGCCTGATCGGAAATGTTCGATCAGCTGTTGTTCGCGTGGGTGCCGGGCGGTCCCGGCGGGGCGGGTTTTCGGCCGGTCGCCGCGACCGGCCGGCGAGTCCTCGCGCCGCCATGACAGATCGGCGAGCGAGCCGCAGTTCGTCGGCCAGGCGGGGCGCCGTCTGCGCGCCCACCACGTACATCGTCTTGATCAGCAGGGCGATCAGGAAGTCGACCAGTGCCTCGGCCGCGCGCAGCGCGCGCTCCTCGGCCAGGTCGCCGAGCAACGCATCGATGCGCACCTGCTCCCAGCCAGCCCAGACCGCCTGGTTGGCAGCAACCCCGACGACGTAGCGCAGCTCGCGCTCCTCCAACAGCGCACGCAGGCGATAGGCCCCGCCATAGATGGAGTCAGCCGTCACCCAACGGGCGGGAACGCCCGCGTCCAGGGTGCGGGCGAGCATGCGGCAGGCAATCTCGGGCTTGGTCTGGAATCGAACTGCCTCCGGTACCCCTGCTGCTTCCCGACGTTCCGCATCCTCGGCCCACTCCTGGGGTAGGTAGAGCTCACGGTCAAGGAAGGCATGCCCCTGGTCACTGGCATAGGCGAGAAACACGCCGATCTGACAGTTCTCGATGCGGCCAGCGGTGCCGCTGTACTGCCGTTTGACGCCGACCGACTTGCTGCCTTTTTTGAGGAAGCCGGTCTCGTCGATGAAGAGGAGCGCGCCGAGGAGGACGGCCACGACCGCTGCGATGCGGCTCGGTGCCCGCTGTTCGAGGAGGTGCATGAAGATGAGGGCGACCAGTCCGGCCTTCGCCGAGGCGATGGTGACGGCCGCGGGGACGCCCTCGCGTTGGCGCTCATCGCGCCTCCCGCACGCGATGGATCTGATCGATGGCCGGCCGCTCGAGGGTGTCCTTGGCGCCCGATGGCCAGCGAATCACGATGCGATCGACCGCGCGGGCCGTGCCGAGCCCGACGTGCAGCCGGCGCTGGTTCTGCGCGCTGAAGCCGCTGCCGCCGCTGACCTCCTGCACCTGCCGGCGGCCGTCCCACATGACCTCGACCCGCGCGCCAATCGCGCTGCGATTGCTCGACGTGCCCTCCAGCTCGACCGCAATCCAGTGCTGGCCCTCGCGCACGGTGTTGCGG
>OFHL01000042.1_pt1 | contig 10642 bp, 8 predicted proteins | sample 1522011 | NCBI WGS metagenome assembly OFHL01 (sample SAMEA2464836, study PRJEB22497) | soil metagenome | biome: Grassland; feature: Farmland; material: Clay | place: Australia | collected 2013-02-01 | depth 0.65 m | reverse complement strand
CCTCGTCACCCACCCCCTCCTGTTCCCCCACCCCCACGCCCCCGCCCACGCCCCCAACGCCTGTCCCCCCGCCCGGGGCCACGACCCGAAAAACCACCCCCACCCCCGCCCGACCCCCCCGGCACCGCCCCCTGGTGGGGGGTTGGGCCCCCCTCCCCCCCCCGGCCCCCCCCCCGCCGCGTCGCCCGTCCCCGCCGCACCAGCATCGCCCTCGCCCGCCCCAGGAACGTCGCCTGGTGAGGCGCCGCACTTACCATCGTCAGCGGCTGCGCCGGCGCCCCGTCCACCGCCAAACGCCACCGGCTGATCAGCCGCGTATCCCGCACGTAAAGTCCCTGCACCCCACCAGGTTCGACGTCTCCACCCGCACCGCACACACAGAACGTCGACCCCTCGACCAGTGTCACCGCACCCATCCACCTGACCTCCGGCGCCCAAGCTAACCGGTTCGCCGAACGCTCCGTTGCTGTCGGTGCCTGCTGCTTGGGTGTTGGCCATGGGACGAACAAGGGGGGACCATGAGCGTCATGGCGACACCGCTGGCCGGGCTGCCGTGCGGCCGACCACTGACCGTCGACGACCTGGAGCGGATGCCCGACGACGGGCACCGCTACGAGTTGCTTGACGGGACACGGCTGGTGAGCCCGGCACCGAACGTCTGGCACCAGGAAGTCGCTTTCGCCCTGGCCAGGTGCTTGCACGACGCGTGTCCGCCCGAACTGCGGGTCGTCATCGCACCGTTCGAGTGGCGGCGTGGCCGGCGAACGGCCCTGCAACCCGATGTGCTCGTGGCTCGACGCCAGGACCTGCTCGCCGTCGAGAAGGGCAAGTACCTCGGCGAACCGCCGCTGCTGGCCGTCGAGGTCTACTCGCCGAGCACCAAGCGGATCGACCGCCTGTCCAAACTGTCTGCGTACGAGGAAGCCGGCGTCGCCTCCTACTGGCTGATCGACCCCAACCCCGACGTGCCGGAGCTCACCGCGCTCGACCTGGTCGACGGCCACTACACCGAGGTCGCCAAGCTCACCGGAGCCCAGCGGTGGACGGCCACTAAGCCCTTCCCGGCCGATCTGTGCCCGGACGCCCTGGTCGCCGGCCTGCGCCCAGAGCCTGGCTCAGATCGCACCGGCCTCGGGTAGGTGCCCGAGGTACGAGCGCTGTGGCGAGTTGACGGACGACACGGCTCCTACCCGCCGAACCGTTCGGATTCCGATCAGGACCCGCTGCGGACCAGGAGGGCGACGGGGTAGTGGCCGAGGAGGTCGCGCAGTTGGGGGAAGGCGGCGGTGACGGGTTCGTCGGTGAGGACGTTGGTCCACGAGCCGGGGCCTGGGGGCAGGGCAAGGATGGTGTCCTGCCAGCCGCCGGCGGACTCGAGACCGAGCGGCAGCCGGGTGGCGATGGCTACCAGGGACTGGTCGGGTCCGCGGGCGAAGGCGACGGCGTGGGCTGCGGCCGGCCCGGAGGCGTGAAGGGGCCGGTAGCCGGTGAACAGGTCGGGGCGGGAGCGGCGCAGCCGCAGGACCCTGGCGACGACGAGGAGCTTGGCGGCGCCGGACTCGTCGACGGGCGGCAGCCAGCCGTCGTCGATGTCGCGGAGCAGGCCGCGGCGGGCGGCGAAGTCGACGGGGCGGCGGTTGTCGGGGTCGACGAGGGAGTTGTCCCACAGCTCAGTGCCCTGGTACACGTCGGGCACGCCGGGGCCGGCGAGCTGCAGCAGCTTCTGGCCGAGCGAGTTGGACCAGCCGGCGGGGCGCACGCGGTCGACGATGCCCGCGATCGAGGCGCACAGGGCGCTGTCTCGCATGACCTGCGCCGGCCAGGCCTCGACGAGCGCGTCGAAGTGGGGGTCCGGGTCGTTCCAGGTGGTGCGGAGCTTGGCCTCCTTGCTGGCCTTGCGCAGGTAGTCGCACAACCGCTCGGGCTCGATGGGCCAGGCGCCGACCAGGGTCTGCCAGGCGAGGAGGTCGAGCGTCGGCTCGGGAAGGCCGCGGCGGGCCGACCAGCGGCGCACCGCCACGGCGAAGTCGCCGGCGAGGTCGCTGACAGCGGCCAGCCGGGCCCGGACGTCCTCGGAGCGCTTGGTGTCGTGGGTGGACAGCGAGGTCATGGTGGCCGGCCAGCCGGCATCGCGGGCGGCGGCCTTGGCGTGGAACTCGGCGACGTCCACGCCGAACCGGTCGGGCGAGCCGCCGACCTCGTTGAGCGCGACGAACCGGTTGTACCGGTAGAACGCGGTGTCCTCGACGCCCTTGGCCGTGACCATCGGCGCCGTCTGTTGAAGGCGGACCGCCAGTTCGCCGTGCGGGTCGGCGAGTACCGCGTCGGAGATCTCGGCGATCACGGCGGTCAGGTCTGGCCGGGCGATGCCGGCCGCCTCGACGGCGTGCCGGAAGGCCTCCTGGCCCTCCGGCAGGGACGAGCGGTACACGTCGAATGCGCAGAGCACCTCGGCCACCGCGGCCTCGGCGCGCTGGTTGTACCTGCGGTCCAGCAGGCCGGCGACGCGCCGGACATCGGCCCGCACGATGGTGGCCGCGACCAGGCGCTTGCCGGCCAGCTCGACCGCCTTGACGTCGCCAGCAGCCGCGTGCGGCACTTCGGCGAGCTCGGCGTACAGCGGGGTGGGCGGCCCGGCGCCGGCCGGGTCGACGAACACCCCGCACACGTCGCGCAGGGCGTGGTACCCGGTGGGGCCGTCGACCGGCCACGACGCCGGCAGCGGCTCGTCGGGCCGCAAGATCTTCTCGACCAGGATCCAGGCGTCCTGCGCGGCGACCCGCAGCCGCCGCAGGTACTCACCAGGGTCGGCGAGCCCGTCCGGGTGGTCCACCCGCAGCCCGGTGACCTCGCCGGCGGACACCCAGCGCAGCACCTCGCCGTGGCTTGCGGCGAACACGTCGGCGTCCTCGACCCGCAGTCCGGCCAGCCCCGTGACGTCGAAGAAGCGCCGGTAGGTCAGGTCGGCGGCGCCGCGCCGCCAGTGCACGAGCCGGTAGTGCTGCCGATCGTGAACCTGCCTGGCCGCGTCACGCCCGCTGTCCGGTGCCAGCGGAAACGACAGGTCGTGGTATCGCAGCCGGTCACCGTCGACGGTCAGCGCAGCCAGCGGGTCCGGCTCGTCGCCCAGGACCGGCAGCAGGATCGGCCCGCGCGTCCAGTCGATGTCGAAGTACCCCGCGTAGGGGGACTCGCGGCCGAGTCGCAGCACGTCCCACCACCACGGATTCGCCTCCGGAACGGCCACGCCCATGTGGTTGGGCACGATGTCCACGAGCAGTCCGAGCCCCAGCTCGCGCAGCCTGGCGCTCAGCGCCGACCGGTCAGGCTCGCCGCCGAGCACCTCGGACGCCCTGGTCGGGTCGGCCACGTCGTAGCCGTGCATGGACCCAGGAGCCGCCGCCAGCACCGGCGACGCGTACAGCGCGCCGGCACCGAGCTCGGCCAGGTAGTCGGCGAGTGCGGTGGCGCCGGCGAAGGTCAGGCCTGGACCGAGCTGCACGCGGTAGGTCGAGGACGGTGGGTTGACCATGATGTTCCTGGGGTCCTGGTTACTCGACGTGCTGCAGCACGACCAGGGACCGCGCAGGTACCCGCATGACGTCGCCGGCGGCGTGGACCGTGGCGTCCGGAGGCGCCGTGCTGTGCGCCTGGCCGGTCGCGGTGTCGACCACGACGGCCCACTGCAGGCCGTAGTCGACGTCGGGCAGGCGGACGTCCAGGTCACCGTCGTGGGCGTTGAAGCACAGCAGGAAGGAGTCGTCGAACACCTGCTCGCCACGCGAGTCGACCTCGTTGATGCCCTGGCCGTTGAGGAACACCGTGATGCAGCGGCCCAAGCCCGAGTTCCAGTCCTGCACGGTCATCTTGCGCGCGTCCGGGGTGAACCAGGCGATGTCGAGCAGGCCGGGCTGCGACGGGTCGGTCTGGCGGATCGGCCGGCCGGCGAAGAACCGCCTGCGGCGGAAGGTCCGGTGCTCGCGGCGCAGCCGGGTCAGCGCGGCCACGAACTCGGTCAGCTCGGGGTCCTTGGTGGCCAGGTCCCAGTCGACCCAGGAGATCTCGTTGTCCTGGCAGTAGGCGTTGTTGTTGCCATGCTGGGTGCGGCCGAGCTCGTCGCCGTGCAGCAGCATCGGCACGCCTTGCGACAGCAGCAGGGTGACCAGCAGGTTTCGCCGCTGCCTTGCCCGCAGCTCGTTGACCCAGGAGTCTTCGGTCGGGCCCTCGGCGCCGCAGTTCCACGACCGGTTGTCGGTCGTGCCGTCGCGGTTGTCCTCGCCGTTGGCGTCGTTGTGCTTGTCGTTGTAGGACACCAGGTCGTTGAGCGTGAACCCGTCGTGCGCGGTGACGAAGTTGATCGACGCGTACGGCTTGCGGCCGTCCTCCTGGTACAGGTCCGACGACCCGGTGAGGCGGAACGCGAACTCGCCGAGCGTGCCGGGCTGGCCGCGCCAGAAGTCCCGCACGGTGTCGCGGTACTTGCCGTTCCACTCCGACCACAGCACCGGGAAGTTGCCGACCTGGTAGCCGCCCGGGCCGACGTCCCACGGCTCCGCGATCAGCTTGACCTGGCTGACGATCGGGTCCTGGTGCACCAGGTCGAAGAACGACGCCAGCCGGTCGACGTCGTAGAACTCCCTGGCCAGGGTGGCCGCCAGATCGAAGCGGAAGCCGTCGACGCGCATCTCGATCACCCAGTACCGCAGCGAGTCCATGATCAGCTGCAAGGTGTGCGGGTGTCGCACGTTCAGCGAGTTCCCGGTGCCCGTGTAGTCGGTGTAGTAGCGCCGGTCGCGGTCCTCGAGCCGGTAGTACGACGCGTTGTCGATGCCGCGAAACGAGATCGTCGGGCCGAGGTGGTTGCCCTCGGCGGTGTGGTTGTAGACCACGTCGAGGATCACCTCGATGCCGGCCTCGTGCAGCGAGCGGACCATCGCCTTGAACTCGCCGACCGGGTCCTGGGTGGCCGCGTAGGCGTTGTGCGGCGCCAGGTAGGCCAGCGTGTTGTAGCCCCAGTAGTTCGTGAGCCCGTTGCGCACCAGGTGGTGCTCCGGCACGAACTGGTGCACCGGCATCAGCTCGACCGCGGTCACCCCGATCCGGGTCAGGTGGTCGATCATCACCGGATGCCTGAGCCCGGCGTAGGTGCCGCGCAGCATCTCCGGGATGTCCGGATGGCGGATCGTCAGCCCGCGCACGTGCGCCTCGTAGATCACCGTCTCGTTGTACGGCGTGCGCGGCGGCCGGTCGTCGATCCAGTTGAAGTACGGGTTGACCACCACGGACTTGGGCACGTGCGGCGCCGAGTCGAGGTCGCTGCGATCGTTGGGGGAGTCGAACCGGTACCCGAACAGCGACTCGTGCCAGTCAAGCTGGCCGTCGACCATCCGCGCGTACGGGTCGATCAGCAGCTTGGCCGGGTTGCAGCGCAACCCCCGCTGCGGCTCGTACGGCCCGTGCACCCGGAAACCGTACTTCTGGCCGGGCACGATCCCCGGCAGGTAACCGTGCCACACGAGCCCGTCGACCTCGGTCAGCGGGATCCGGCTCTGCTGCCCGCCATCATCGAACAGGCACAGCTCCACCTGCTCCGCGACCTCGGAGAACAGCGCGAAGTTGGTGCCAGCGCCGTCGTAACTAGCTCCCAGCGGATACGGAGTTCCTGGCCACGGTCGCACCGGCCGAGCCTAGCCGCCTCGACAGGCGCTTCGATTCAGGTGTCGGACCAGGTGTGCGAGCAGATCCAGCTGCTCGCGCGCGTGGGAGACGACCGAGGGCGAGGCGGTGCGGCGGCTGATCGTCCACTTCTGGCAGGCGGCGGGACCCGCGACGGACGACGCGCCGACGGGCGAGGTGGTCGCCGTCTACGCCATCTACGAGGGCCAACGGATCGAGGGTCGATACTTCCCGCCGACCCGCCACCTGGAGATCACGAGCGGTGCGCTTGCCGGCCGTTCGTACAAGTCGCCGAGCGGCGCCGCGATCGCCGTCGTGCAGAGCGTCAACCCGAAGGTTCGCCCGAACCGGAACGGCTGGTCGTTCTGGACGGTGACCGAGACCAGGATGCTGCTCCAGTCGATCAGGGGGGACGGCTGATGCCGGCGAACGTGTACATCGACGGCTCGGCCTGCTGCGAGACATGTCGTCCGACTCCTGGATCCCGGCAGCCTGATAATATGAGTGCAATAGGAGGTTCCCTGCGAGAGGACCGCCATGCGTCACCAGCGTAGAGATTACAATAAGCTTGCCAGTGGGGCGCGGCATGCCGGCCGATAAGCGCGTTCGTCGGCCGGCCAGGGGTCGGATGCCAGGCGTCAACGTGACGAATCGGCTGGTCGATCTGCTACGCGCACCGATCGAGTCGGGACAGTGGCCGCCCGGACATCGGCTTCCGAGTGAGCACGTGCTGATGGACGAGCATCGACTCTCGTCGAGCACCGTGCGCAAGGCGATCGAGTTGCTGCGGCTTGCCGGCCTGGTCGTCACGTACCACGGAAAGGGCACGTTCGTGGTCAAGCGCGATCGGGCGTACCGGATCGACATCACGTGGCCCGAGCCTGGTCGGCAGAGCGTGTCGTTCCTTCCCGGTCCGTCGGCGCAGCTCGACCACCGGTGTACCCCGCAGCGTCAGATTGCAGTGTCCAAGGATCTCGCCAGGCAGCTCCCCCTCGAGGTCGACGCCGACATGGTCGAGCGGACGATCCAGGTCTGCGAGTCGGGTCGACCGATCGTGACCACGATGTCGTACGTGCCGCCGGAGCTGACGGACGGCACTGATGTCTGGGAGGGCAGCGCCCTTGCCTGCGACCTTGCGCTGCCCGGGCACACGGCGGTCTCGCGGTGCGTCGAAGAGCAGAACAGGATGCCGACGCCGCAGGAGGTCAAGGACCTCCAGTTGCCCACGGGTAGTCCGGTGATCGTCCTCGCCCGCCCCTACGACGTGCTGGTTGGCGATCGTTCGCTGCCAGCCGGCGTGATCATCGTGGCGCGCGGCGACAAGGTGCGCCTGAGGCATTGGGCCGGAGTGGCGGAAGGTCCAGGCGCCACGCCGTAGGGACGACCGGGAACCCGAGCCGCAGCGGATAGACTTATTGCAATCAGTCTGCCGCGACGGGAGGGTGTCCACGTGGACGACCAGGGCTGGGACGAGGTCCACAAGCCACCACACCGGCTCGTGATCACTGCCGCGGCAACGGCACCGCTGGTGACATTCGTGCCGGAGCCCGGGCTTGGCCAGGTCCGGCGAGAGTGGGCCGAGCGGCGGCTCGTTGTCCCGGAACCGGTCGCCGTGGCGTTGGCGCTGACGGTCGGCGAATCGATGGTCGTGCGGTCGATGCACCTGTTCGTCGGTGGCGACCCTGTGTTGACCTCCAGCACCTACCTGCCGGCCTACCTGGCCGGGTCATCGAACACGTGGCAGCGGGTTGACGCCGGGCAGTTGGCGCTCACCGAATGGCCGGCCGAATCCTCCTATCTTCAGGATCGCTGGCGGATGCCCAGACAGGTGGAGTCCACTGCCCTGGGGATCGAGCCGCGAACTCCGGTCCTGGAGATGGCCCGCCCGTACACGGTGCGGGTGTCAGCGAGCGAGACCGTGCCGGCCGGAGTGCTCGTGGTGGCCCGAAGTGACCTGGTCGCCGTCCGCCACGAATCCGGCAGCTGAGCACTCCTCGGAACCGCAATGCATGTCGCGGGCCTCGGAGATCTACGTGCGACGACGTACTAAGCGTCGCCGTAGACGGGGATGGCGGCGCCGTTGATGGGCCAGGCGTCAGGGCTGCAGAGGAAGGCGATGACCTTGGCGATGGCGACGGGCGGAACGGCCTTGGCGACCAGGGCCGAGGGCATCCAGGAGCGGTTGGCCGGGGTGTCGATGACCGACGGCAGGACTGTGTTGACGCGGATCCGGTCGGGGCGCAGCTCGTCGGCGAGGACCTCGGTGAGGCGGATCACAGCTGCCTTGGCGGCGGCGTAGGCGACCGGACCGCCGCCGGTGACGCCGGTGCGTGAGCCGACGGTGACGATCGAGCCGCCGCCCGAGGTGCGCATGCGGGCGGCGGCGGCCTTGGCGCACCAGAGCACGGTGGCCAGGTTGGTGCGGATCATGGTGTCGAGGGTGGCCGGCTCGAGGCCGGCGAGGCTGCCGCCCGAGAAGCCCCCGGCCACCGTGACCAGTGCGTTCGGGACGCCGAGCTGGTCGACCTCTGACCAGGCCTTCGCCACGGCGTCGGCGTCGGCCAGGTCGACCGGCACCGGATGCACGCCCGCCTCGGGCGGCAGCGCGTCCAGCGCCGCCCCAGGCAGGTCGAGGGCCGCGACCCGCGCGTTGCGGGCGCGGAACTCGGCGACGACGGCCCGGCCGAGGGCCCCGGCCGCGCCACTGACCACGATCAGCTCGCTCATGCCTCCATTCAAGCCTCTGCTTGCGGGTTTGTCGGGTAGCTAACAGCGCCGGGTTTCTGACGGTCCCGCTGTGGCAGCATCCAGAGAGACCTGCGGCATCGGCGACACCCGGGAGGGCTCGTGAGCCTGCACGTTCCCCAGCACGCGACGTGGTCGAGTGTCCTGGACCGGGTGACCAAGCTGGCGCCGGCCGCATTCGCCGGTGAGCGCCTGCGCAACCTCCACGAGGGGCGCTGGCAGGACAGCGGCGAACCGAGCCCTGTGGTGACCGCGGTCGATCAGTCGACGATCGCGCAGCTGCCCAAGCTCGACGGCGAGACCGCGGTCGCCGCGGTCGTGTACGCCGGTGACCAGCACCGGGAGTGGGCCAAGGTGCCGCTCGCCGAGCGCAAGGCCGCGGTCCGCGCCGCCGTCGAGGCGATGGCGCAGGCGCGCGACGACCTGGCGCTGCTGCTGTGCTGGGAGATCGGCAAGCCGTGGAAGCTCGCGTGCGCCGACGTGGACCGCGCCCTCGACGGCGTGCGCTGGTACCTGGACGCGATCGACGACATGCTCGCCACCGATGCCGACGGCCGCCCGTTCGAACGCCGGCCGCTGCCCGGCCCGGTGAGCAACATCGCCAGCTGGAACTACCCGATGAGCGTGCTGGTGCACGCCGAGCTGGTGCAGTTGCTGGCCGGCAACGCGGTCGTCGCCAAGACCCCGACCCAGGGCGGCGCGGTGTGCCTGACGGTGGCGCACGCGCTCATGCACGAGGCCGGGCTGCCGGTCACGCTGCTGTCCGGCGATGGTTCGAAGCTGTCCGACGCGCTCGTGCGCTCGCCGGAGATCGGCGCGCTGGCCTTCGTCGGCGGCCGCGACAACGGCGGGAAGGTCGCCGGTCAGCTCGTCGACACCGGCAAGCGCCACATGCTCGAGCAGGAGGGCCTGAACTGCTGGGGGATCTGGGAGTACTCCGACTGGGACACCCTGGCCACCCACCTGCGTAAGGGCTACGAGTACGCCAAGCAGCGCTGCACCGCCTACCCGCGCTTCGTCGTGCAGCGTGACCTCGTCGACAAGTTCCTGGCGACCTGCCTGCCGGTCGTGACCTCGGCCCGGTTCGGGCACCCGCTCGCGGTCTCCGACGGTGAGCAGGACCTGCCGCAGCTCGACTTCGGCCCGCTCATCTCCGCTGCCAAGGCCGAGGAGCTGCGCACCAAGGTCGATGAGGCGCTGCACCACGGCGCCGTGCCGCTGTACCGCGGCTCGCTCGACCACGGCACCTTCACCGACGGCCAGGACACCAGCGGCTTCGTCACCCCGACCACGCTGCTCGCCCCGCCCGGCGCCAGCCGCCTCATGCACGAGGAGCCGTTCGGCCCGGTCGACACCATCGTCGTCGTCGACACCCAGGCCGAGCTGCTCGCCCAGATGAACGCCTCCAACGGCGCTCTCGTCGCTTCCATTGCCTGCGACGACACCGACCTGGCCGGCCGCCTCGCCGAGCACGTCCAGGCGTTCAAGGTCGGCATCAACAAGCCCCGCTCGCGCGGCGACCGCGAGGAGCCCTTCGGCGGCCGTGGCGGCTCCTGGAAGGGCGCCTTCGTCGGCGGCATCCATCTCGTCCACGCCGTCACGCACGGCCCCGACGACGAGCTCCTCTACGGCAACTTCCCCGACTACAGCCGCTTCCCGACCGTGTGACCAGGGCGGCCTGCCACAATCTCGCCTTGTGAGTTTGACGGTGGGCACGCCGGCGCCGGCAGGCCCCGACGGGGGGTCGGCCAGGACGGTCACGCGCGGACCGGTTCGACCGGCGGTCGTGGCGGCGGTGATCGCGGTGGGCCAGCTGTGCTGGTTCACGGTCGAGTTGCTGCGCGGCTACTTCTGGCAGGACGACTTCAACTTCTACTACCTGGGGGCGACCGAGCAGCTGGGTGAGCTGCTGCTGCGGGGCTACAACGGCCACCTGCAGCCAGGCACCTTCCTGGTGAGCTGGGTGATGGCCCGCCTGGCGCCGATGGACTACGAGGCCGCGGTGATGCCGGTCGTGGTCCTGCAGGCGCTGAGCCTGCTGCTGTGCTGGCGGCTGCTGGTCCGGCTGTTCGGTGAGCGCTGGGAGATCCTCGTCCCGTTCACGATGGTCGCGTGCTCGCCGCTGACGTTCGGGCTGTCGATGTGGTGGGCGTACGCGCTTGCCCTGTTGCCGATCCAGCTGGCAGTGCTCGGCGCGCTCAACGCGCACGCGGCCTACCTG
>OFHL01000041.1_pt1 | contig 10693 bp, 3 predicted proteins | sample 1522011 | NCBI WGS metagenome assembly OFHL01 (sample SAMEA2464836, study PRJEB22497) | soil metagenome | biome: Grassland; feature: Farmland; material: Clay | place: Australia | collected 2013-02-01 | depth 0.65 m | reverse complement strand
GACGCCGACTACGCCCGCGTGCACCTGCGGCTGCCGGCGGACCGTTCGGACGCGGTCCGGGAGTTCGCCCGCGCGCACCGGCTCACCCTGGACACCGTGCTGCACGGCGCGTGGGCCTTGTTGCTGGCCAGCCGCAGCGGCCTGGACGACGTGGTCTTCGGGGTCGCCTCCTCCGGCCGGCCACCCGCCCTGGAGGGTGTGGAGGAGATGGTCGGCCTGTTCGTCAACACCCTGCCCGCCCGGGTCCGGGTCGACCGCGACCAGACCGTGGGCACCTGGCTGGCCGGGCTGCTCCGGGACCAGGTGCAGGCCAGGCAGTTCGAGCACACGCCGCTGGACCAGATCCGCGGCTGGACGGCGGTGCCGCCGGATCGCCCGCTGTTCGAAAGCGGCCGGGGGCTGGAGAACTACCCGATGGACGGCTCCCGGTACCGCACCGGCAGCGTGGCCGTCAGCGAGATCCAGACCTTCGAGCAGTCCAACTACCCGCTCACCTTTGTCGTCGTGCCGGACGAGGCGCTGTTCCTGCAGGTCTGGTACGACGCCCTGCAGTTCGGGCCGGAGACAGGCGACCGGATCATGCGGACCGTGCAGGCGCTGGTCGGCGCGCTCGCGGACGACCCGGATCGCACCGTCGGCGAGGTACTGCAGCAGATCCCGGCCGTGGCACCGCCGGTACTGGTCGGCGGGATCGACCGGCCGGCCGCCGGCTCGGCCGGCGTCGAGGCAGATCAGGTCGAGGACCTGCTGCGCCGGCTCCCGCTGGCTCGGGACGCGGCGGTCGTCCAGACCGACGGGCGGCGCCTGGCCGCGTACCTGGTCCCCGACCTCGCCGCACTCGACGACCGGGCCAACGAGACGGCCAGCCGGCTCGCCGAACAGCACGTCGCGCACTGGCGCACGCTCTACGACCAGACGCTCGCCGACAGCCCGACCGAGGACCCGACGTTCGACATCGCCGGCTGGAACTCCAGCTATACCGGCGCGCCGATCGCGGCCGAGGCCATGTCCGAATGGCGCGCGCACACGCTCGACCGGATCCGGGCCCTGAAGCCAGGCAGTGTGCTGGAGATCGGCTGCGGGACGGGGTTGCTGTTGTTCGGCCTGCTGGACGACTGTGAGCGCTACGTCGGCACCGACTTCTCCGCGGTGAGCCTGGCCAGGGTCCGCGACCACCTCGCCACGCTCGATGCTAAGACCCGGGCCAAGGTGACCCTGCTGGAGCGGACCGCCGACGACCTGACCGGGCTGGAACCGGGCGGGTTCGACGTGGTCGTGATCAACTCGGTCGCGCAGTACTTCCCGGGAACGGCGTACCTGGAGGTGGTGCTCGACGCGGCGATCCGCGCCGCCTCCCCGGACGGCGCCGTCTTCCTCGGTGACCTGCGCCACCACGGTCTGCGGGAGGCGTTCCACGTCTCCGTGCAGCTGAATCGGGCGGCGGACCTGCTGCCGATCCACGAGCTGCACAGCCGCGTCGTCCAGTCCCTGGACAACGAGCGTGAGCTGCTCGTCGACCCCGCGTACGTCGTCCGGTTCGCCGCCGCCCGGCCGGAGATCGCCGGCGTGGACGTGATGCCGAAACGTGGGTGCCACGACACCGAGCTGACCCGGTACCGCTACGACGCGGTGCTGCGGCTCGGCACCGTGACGTCAACCCCGGCGACGTCAACCCCGGCGACGTCAACCCCGGCGACATCGACCCCGGCCGACGTGGCCTGGCACGACTGGCAACGCGACATGCTCTCCAGCGGCGAGCTCGAGTGGCTGCTCGACCATGCCGACACCGACGCGGTCGGGATCACCGGCGTACCGAACGCACGGGTCGCCGCCGACGTCGAGGCGGCCCGGCTGCTGGCCGACCCCGCCGGCCCCGGCACCGCCGGAGAGCTGCGGCTCGCGGCAGGGAAGGCGGCATCCGGCATGGACCCGGAGGACCTCTACGGCCTCGGCGAGCGCGCCGGCTGGTCGGTCGCGGTCAACCTGGCAACCACGCACGCCGACGGCAGCCTCAACGCGCTGTTCCGGCGGGGATCGGGTACGACCGGGGCCGGCGAGTTGCACGCGGCCGCACCGGACGGCGACCTCGGGGACGGGCTCGCCGACGGTCCGCTGACCAACGTCCCGCTGCGCGGCCAGGTCGCCCAGGAGCTCGAGCGGCAGGCGTTGGAGGCGCTGCGCCGCCACCTTCCCGAGCAGGCCGGCGGATGCCGGGTGGCCGTCCTGCCCGAACTCCCGCGCACGGGCGACGGCTGCGTCGACCACGCTGCCCTGCCTGTCGTGTCAGAGCCGGAGGGCGTGGCTGCCGGCGGTGCGCTGCCGCCGCGTAGCGCAGACGAGTTGCGGCTGGCCCGGGTCTGGGGGCAGGCGCTGCGGTCGCGCCAGGGCGACGTCCGCGCCTCGTTCTTCGACCTCGGTGGCGACTCGCTGCTGGCGATCCGGGTCATGGACGAGGTCTCCCGGGTCTTCGGCCGGGACCTCCCACTGGCCATGCTGCTGCAGGCGCCGACGATCGAGGGACTGGCCGCGGCGTTGCGCGCCGAGCCACGACCGTGGACCTCGCTGGTCGAGATGACCGGCGGCGAGGGAACGCCGCTGTTCTGCGTGCACCCGGTCGGCGGAAACGTCCTGTGCTACGCCGAGCTCGCCCGGCTCGTCGCGCCGGCGCCGTTCTATGCGCTCCAGGCGCGTGGTGTCGAGGGCGGTGTCGGTGACGAACCGCCGTACGACGATCTGCCGACCATGGCCGCGCGGTACCTGGTCGACGTCCGAGCCAGGCAGCCGGCCGGCCCGTACCATCTCGGCGGCTGGTCGATGGGGGGCCTGGTCGCCTACGAGATGGCCCAGCAGCTGCTCGCCGCGGGGGAGCAGGTGGGCCTGCTCGCCCTGATCGAGACCCCGTTCCCGGACCTCATCGAAGATCCCCCGGACGAGGCCGCGACCCTGGCCCGCCTGCTGGAGGGACGAGTGGCGCTCGATCCCGCCCAGTTGCGGGGGATGCCGGCCGAGCAGCGCCTCCAACACGTGTTCACCGAGGCCGAGCGGGTCGGCCTGGTGCCGCCCGGAATGGACCCGGATCGGGTGCGGCACCTTCTTGACGTGTACACCACCAACTTCGACGCGGCCCGCCGCTACCGGCCGCGCCCGTACCCCGGCCGGGTCCTGCTGCTGCGGGCCGCGGAGTCCGCCGACCTGGGCTGGGGCGACAACCTCACCGGCGAATGCGAGGTCGTCGAGGTGCCAGGCGACCACGAGACGATCATCTGGCCGCCGAACGTGCAGCACGTCGCCGAGGCGATCGGCGCCCGTCTCGGGCCGCCTATCCCTGGACCCGCACGCTGAGCGTGGCTACCCCACCCGTGCGGCTATGGCAGAACGAACAAAGACTTCATCGCGGGGCGGTCGCCCTTGCCGTTGGCGTTCGCCGGGAGCTGGTGGACGTGCGGGTCCTGGGGGGGCCGCAGGTGGGGCGGCACCCGCTGGGCGGCGGCCGCCGTGAGCTCGGCGGGGTCGACGAGCTTGCCGGTGTAGACAGCGTGCAGGGTCTGGGTGCCGGCGGCGTCGGGGACGGCCAGCACGACCGCGTCGTGGATCGCGGGGTGACCGCGCAGCACCGACTCGATCTCCCCGAGTTCGACCCGGTGCCCCCGGACCTTGACCTGCTGGTCCAGCCGACCCAGGTGCACCATCACCCCGTCGGCGCCGACCCGGACCCGGTCGCCGGTGCGGTACCAGGCGTCGGCGGGCACCACCTGCGCGTCGCATCCGATTGCCCGGTGTCCGTCGAAGTGAACGAAGCGGCCCGTGTTGTCCGCGGGGTCGAGATAGCCGTCGAACCGCTGCGAACCGCGTACGCACAACTCGCCCTCCGTACCGGCGAGCCCGGCCTCGGTGAGCACGACGCTGTCCAGGTGCGGGTGGATCGGGCCGATCGGCACGGCGCTTTCGGGGATGTCCGGCCATCGCGCCGGGTCGGGGGGTAGCCGGTAGCCGGTGCAGCCGATGGTGAGCTCGGTCGGGCCGTACTGGTTGTCGATGGTGCTGTGCGGTGCGGCCGCGGACCACGCCCTGGCCTGATCGAAGGTCAGCTGCTCGCCGCCGAACACGCTGCAGCGCAGGTCCGGCATGCTCGCCGGGGGCAGCGTGCCCTGCCGGTGCGCCATGGAGATCACCGACGGCACGCTGATCCAGTGCGTGATACCCCGCGCGGTGACGAACCGGGGCGGGGCGAGCACGTCCTCTGGCCCGGGCACGACCAGCGTCGCGCCGGTGCACAGGGGGACGAACATGCCGAAGACCGACGCGTCGAAGGAGAGTTCGAGCGCGGGCGCGAACCGGGCGCCAGGGCCGCAGTCGTACCGCTGCAGGCAGAAGGGCAGGTAGTCGACGAAGTTGCGATGCCGGATCGGCACGCCCTTGGGCTCGCCCGTCGAGCCGGAGGTGAACTGGACGTAGGCCACGGCGTCCGTCCGCCCGCCGTACGGCTCGGACCACGGCGGGGTGTCCAGGCTCCAGTACCACGGCGTGCGCCGGACCGCGGGCAGCTCGAGGGCTGCTGCTCCGGTCTGCGCCGCCAGAGTGGCGAGCTGCGCGCTGCCCGCGTCGTCCGCCACGATCACCTCGACCCCGGTGGATCGGCACATCCGCGTGTTGCGGGCGGCCGGGGCCTCCGGGTGCAGCGGCACCACGACCGCGGCCAACCGCAGCGCGGCGAGGTAGCCGGCGTACCCGGCGAGGCTGCGTCCCGCGAGCAGACCGACCGCGGCCGGGCGCCGCCCCGCCGCCGCCACCAGCCGACCCGCCAGCCGTTCGACCAGGTCGAGCAGCTCGCGATAGCGCACGGTCTGGCCGGCCACCTCGATTGCCGGCAGCTCGGCATGCCGCGCCGCCCCGTCACGGAACCAGCCGAACAGCGTCGACACCCTTCAGTCACCCCGGTTGGCGAGTTGGGGCTCACGGTGACCGGCCTTCGGTGGCAGCGACACGAGTGCGACCACGGCGCCGAGCGCGGTGACGGCCGCGCAGACCAGCAGCATCGCGCCCATCCCGCCGAGGAACGCCGCCCGCACGGATTCCAGGAGGTCTGCCGAACCGGTGGACGTGGCGACGGCGACGCCGGCCGCGGCCGTATCCAGGACGGAGTCGGCGACCGGTTCCGGAAAGCCCGAGACGTCGACCTCGCCGCGGTACCACCCGTTGAGCGTCGCGCCGAGAACCGCCACGCCCAGGACGCCACCGACCTGTCGCAGTGTCTGCAACACGCCCGCGCCCGTTCCGCTTCTGTCGTCCGGGATGCCGCCGAGCGCGACGTTGAGCGCCAACGGCAGCGACAGCCCCAGGCCAAGGCCGACGACAGCCATCCACGCCGCGACGAACAGGTAGCCGGCGCCCACCCGGGTCGTTGCGCCGACGAGCAGCCCCACCGTCATCAGTCCGTAGCCGACCACGATCAGCGATCGCACTCCGAACACCGCGTGCAGCCGCTCGCCGGCCTGTACGCCAACCAGCAGGCCGCCGACGACCGGCAGCACACGAAGGCCGACCTCCCACGCATCCGCGCCCCAGACCGCCTGGAAGTACTGCGGCAGCACGAACATCGCGCCCATCAGCGCGAACGACGCCACCGTCGTGAGCAGGGCGCCGACGGTGAAGGCGACCGACCGGAAGATCCGTGGGTCGAACAGCGGGTGTGGCGTACGACGCAGCCAGTACCCGAACACGGCCAGCAGCACGACGCCGAGCACCACTGGCCCGAGCGCGGCCGGCGTCACACCACGGTGCCCGATGCCGATCAGTCCGTAGGTGAGCGCCACCAGCCCCGCTCCGGACAGCGTCATGCCGACGACGTCGATCCGCTCATGGGTCGTACCCGGTGTCGCCGGAAGGACCCGGGCAAGCACGACGAAGCTGACCAGCACCAGCGGGACGTTGATCAGAAACACCGACCCCCACCAGAACTGGTCGACCAGCCAGCCCCCGAGCACCGGGCCGATCGGGATCCCGATCACCACCGCGGTGGTCCACATCGCGATCGCCCTCGGTCGCTCCGCCGGCGAGAACAGCACGACCAGCAACGAGACCGACAGCGGAATCAGGAACACGGCGCCGGTCCCGAGCAGCACCCGAGCGACGATCAGCCCGGCCGACGAGCCCGCATAGGCACAGCCGATCGACGCCACCCCGAACAGCACCAGGGCTGCGAGGAACAACCTCTTCTGGCCCACCCGGTCGCCGAGCGCCCCGGCCGGCAACAGTCCGGCGGCAAGTACCAGCAGGTACACGGCCACGAACCACTGCAGCTCGCTGGTCGACGCCCCCAGATCCACCGCGATCGTCGGCAGCGCGACGTTCAGGATCGTCAGGTCCAGCCCGACGGCCAGCATCGCGACCGCGATCGCGGCCAACGCCCACCACCGGTTCGGAACCGGTGTCTTGGCCTCGGCGGCGGCGCTGCCATCGGTCACCCCACCGATCCTGGCACCGAGCCGGCTTTCCCGTGAACCCAAGCCGTGAACCCGAGAAACGTCCTGGTACGTGGCGGGGCGAGAGTTACCCGCTTCGGCCCAGTGCCGGCGTCCGTTTGACTTGACGTCCGGTCGGCCGTGGAGCCTGACGAGCCCGCTGCGGCCGGTTGCCGGCTTGCGGGCCGATCGGGGCGGACCTACGTTGCGGGGAGTGGCGACGGTTGTCGAACTGCTGCAGCGGCGGGCCGAGGAACAACCTGCGGACCGGGCACTCGACTTCGTCGACGACGTCCCCTGCGGCTTTGCCGGACGCTCTGACCTGGGCGTCACCGTCACCTATGCCGAGCTGGATGCGGCGGCGCGCCGGGTGGCCGCGGCAGTCTCCGCGCGGGTCGCGCCCGGTGAGCCGGTGCTGCTGCTGTATCCGCCGGGCCGAGCTTACGTCGAGGGGTTCCTCGGTTGCCTGTATGCCGGGACGATCGCGGTGCCGGCCTACCCGCCGGACCCCGCACGGCCGGCCCGGACGCTGCCGCGACTGCGCGGGTTGCTGGCCGACTGCGGGGCCAGGCTCGCCCTGGGTGAGTCGTGGCTGATCGAGGCGCCGCAGCTCGCGACCATGGCGCCGGAACTGGCGGCGCTGGACTGGATCGCCACCGACACGCTTGCCAGCGACCCGTCGAGCACGCGGTGGACCCCACCTCACCGGGACTCCGAGTCGCCGGCGCTGCTGCAGTACACCTCCGGCTCGACCGGCACGCCGAAGGGTGTGCTGCTCAGCCACGCCAACCTGGTGCACAACGCCGAGCTGGTGCGCATCGGGTTCGGCACCTCACCGGCCGAGGTCGGCCTGAGCTGGCTGCCGCCGTACCACGACATGGGCCTGATCGGCGGCATCCTGCAACCGATCTACGCCGGGATGCCCACGGTGCTGATGTCGCCGCTGGCGTTCCTGCGCCGGCCGATGGCGTGGCTCGAAGCGATCTCCCGGTTCGGCGCCACCATGAGCGGTGGCCCGAACTTCGCGTTCGACCTGTGCGTGCGCAAGTCCACGCCGCAGCAGCGGGCCGAGCTCGATCTGTCGCGCTGGAAGCTGGCGTTCTGCGGCGCCGAGCCGGTGCGGACGGCCACGCTGGAGCGGTTCGCCGCGGCGTTCGCCGGCGCCGGCTTTCGGCCCGAGGCGTTCTATCCCTGTTACGGCCTTGCCGAGGCGACGCTGATCGTCACCGGCGGGCGCCGCGACGCGGCCCCGGGGCTGGTCCGGCACGCCGACGCCGTGCACGTCGGGTGCGGTGGTGCTCTCGGCGGACAGCGCGTCGTCATCGTTGATCCGGCGAGCGCCGTGGCGTGCCCGCCGGGCACCGAGGGCGAGATCTGGGTGGCCGGCCCGAGTGTCGCGCGCGGCTACTGGCGCCGGCCGGACGAGACCGCCGAGACCTTCCGGGCGCGGCTGGCCGGCGATCCCCGCCACTACCTGCGCACCGGCGACCTCGGGGTGTTCACGGCCGGCGGCGAACTCGCGGTCACCGGCCGGATCAAGGACCTCATCGTCATTCGAGGCCGCAACGTGTACCCGCAGGACCTCGAGCACGCCGTCGAGGAGGGCGTCGCCGCGGTGCGGCCAGGCTGCAGCGCGGCGTTCCCGATCGAGGTGGACGGCGAGGAGCGGGTGGCGATGGCGTGCGAGGTGTCCGGCGACGGTCCGGCCGCAGACACCGTGGCTGCGATCCGGCAGGTGCTCGCCGAGGCCGCCGAGGTCAGCCCAGCCGCGTTGGTGCTGATGCGGCTTCGGACCATCCCGAAGACCTCCAGCGGCAAGATCCAGCGGCACGCGTGCCGGCGGGCGTTCCTCGCCGGCGAACTGTGCGCCGGTGGCGCGGACGTGCTGGCGCGGTGGGACGAACGGGACAGCACCGCCCCGGACCATCGCCGCGACGGCGACCAGCCGTTGACCACGGCCATCGCGCGGATGCTCGGCCTGCCCGGAACCGAGATCGACCTCGACGCGCCGCTGACCCGGCTGGGATTGGACTCGCTGCGCGCAGTCGAGCTGCGGCACGCGCTCGACGAGCAGCTCGGCCTGGACGTGTCGCTGTCCGACCTGCTGGCCGGTGCCACCACCGTGTCCGACCTGGCCAGGCTGGCCGAACTGGTCGGACCGCCCGGTCGGGCAGCAGTGGCAGAGCACCGCCGGCCACCGGAGGCTGCGGCTGCCACGCCCGGCGTGAGCGTCGGTCAGCGGGCGCTGTGGTTCCTGCAGCGGTGGGCGCCGGACAGCACCGCGTACCAGATCACCCGGGCCGTGCGGATCTGCTCGCCGCTGGATGCCGATGCGCTGGAACGAGCCTTCCGGACGCTGGTGCGGCGCCACCCCGCGTTGCGCACGCGCCTGCCATCCGAGGGCGGCGAGCCGGTGGCGCTGCCGTTCGACTGGACCGGCCCGGTGCTGCAGCGACCCGACGTCACGGCGCTGGACGAGGAAGCGCTGCTGGAGCTGGTGCAGCGCGACGCGCAGCGCCGGTTCGACCTGGAGCGCGGGCCACTGATGCGGGTGTCGCTGTACTCGCGCGGGCACGCCGACCACGTGCTGCTGCTGTCGGTGCACCACGCCGTGGCCGACTTCTGGTCGCTGTCGGTGCTGGTGCACGAGCTGCTCGTGCTGTACCGGTCCGAGGTGGACGGCGTGCCGGCGCCGTTGCCCGAGCCGCCGCCGGTCACCGCGCCAGAGCGTGGGCTAGCTGACCTCGACGCGCGACTGGACCACTGGCGGGCGGCCCTGGCCGATGCGCCGGTAGCACTGGAGCTGCCGACCGACTTCCCACGGCCGAAGGTGCAGTCGTTCCGGGGTGCGACGCACGTGTTCCGGGTGGATCCCGCCGTGCTGCGCGCCCTGGACGCCCTTGCCCTGGAGGCCGGCGTCACCCGGTTTGTGGCGCTGCTGGCGGCGTTCGCCGCATTGCTGGCCCGCTACACCGGCCAGGACGTCGTGATCGGCACGCCGACCACGGGGCGCGAAGATCGGCGCACCGCGCACACCATCGGCTACCTCGTCAACCCGGTCCCGCTGCGGATCGTGGTCGAGGCGGGCACGCCGTTCCGCGCGCTGCTGGCCAGGGGGCGGCAGGTGCTGCTCGATGCCATCGACAAAGTGGTGCCATTCCCGCTGCTGGTCGAGGCGGTTCGGCCGGCCCGAGACCCCAGCCGAGCCCCGGTCATGCAGGTGGCGCTGACGTTGCAGCAGGCACCGCCCGGCCGGCCGGACCTCGCGCCGTTCGCGGTGGCCGACGACACCGCGCGGGTGTGCCTGGAGGGGCTGGACGTCCAGCCGCACCGCCTGACCGACCAGGGTGCGGCGTTCGACCTGTCGCTCACGCTGGCCGAGGTTGCCGGCGGGCTCACCGGCCCGCTGGAGCACCGCGCCCACCCGTTCGACGAACCGACCGCCGCCGCGGTTCCGGACTGCGGCCGCGAAACACGCACCGACCCCTCACCAATGATGCCAGTGACGCGGCCGGGCGTAGACGTAGGCTGCGCGACGGCATGAGCAGTCGGCTCTGCCTCTCGCAAAATAGCCGCCCAACCTGCGCGGCACATACTCGTAGCGGCGATAGCCATGGCGGTCGTGGGCACGCTGGGGATGTGGATGGCCGGTGTGGTGCTCTCCGAGGGCATGGGGCGGACCAACTGGTCGCCGCTGTCGGGGAGGACCCTGATCGGGGTGACGATCCTGATCTTCGTCGCCTCCGGAATGTCGGATCAGCAGACGGTGGTGGCCGCCGTAGTGGTCGGAGCCGCCATGTGCGTCGCCATGGCCCAGGCGACGGATCTGATGCTGGACCTCAAAACCGGCTACCTGGTCGGCGCCATCCCCCGCCAACAGCAGATCGCCCAGTTTCTCGGCACCTGGCTGGGACCGATCCTGATCATCTTCCTGATCATCGTCCTCCACCGCGCCTACGGCATGGGCTCGGACCAACTCCCGGCGCCCCAGGGCCAGGCGCTGGCCAGCGTCATCCAGGGCATCCTGGGCGGCGACGTGCCGATGGACAAGTACCTGACCGGCGCCGGGCTGGGCGCGCTGCTGTCCTCGAGTGGCATCGGCGGGCTGGGGGTCCTGGTGGGTCTGGGTTTCTATCTGCCGTTCAACATCGTGCTCACCTACACCCTCGGCACCGTGGCCCGGGTGCTCACCGACTGGAAGCTGGGCCGCTCCTTCGCCGACGACATCGGGG
>OFHL01000040.1_pt1 | contig 10856 bp, 8 predicted proteins | sample 1522011 | NCBI WGS metagenome assembly OFHL01 (sample SAMEA2464836, study PRJEB22497) | soil metagenome | biome: Grassland; feature: Farmland; material: Clay | place: Australia | collected 2013-02-01 | depth 0.65 m | reverse complement strand
ACGAGGTACGTGGCGGCGCGGAGTTCCTGCGCTGGCTCGCCTGCGGTCACCTCACGTTCCTCGGCTATCGCCGTTACGAGCTGATCAATTCGGCGGGTGCCAGCGAGCCGGCGTTGCGGGCGGCTCTGTCGTCCGGGCTCGGGGTGCTGCGAAAGGACAGCCTGGCGGCGCGCAGCTTCTCGGCCGGACCGGGCGGCAAGGGACTGGGCAGCGCGGAGCAGGCGATGAGCAAGGCGCTGCTGGTGCTGACGCAGGCCAGCGTGCCGTCGACGGTCGTCCGCCCGATGTACCCGTACTACGTCGGCGTCAAGATGTTCGACGAGCGCGGCGACGTGTGCGGCGAGCACCGCTTCCTGGGCATGCTGACGTCGACCGCGCTGCACGAGAGCGTCCTGGACATTCCGGTGATCAAGGACCGGGTCTACGACGTGATCCACCGGGCTGGCTTCCCGCTGGAGTCGCACTCCGGGCAGCGGATGCTGGATGTGATCCAGAACTACCCGCGCGCCGAGCTGTTCTCGACCGACACCGACACGCTGTACACGACCGTGACCGGGGTGCTGGCGCTGGCCGAGCGCCGGGCGCTGCGGCTGTTCCTGCGGCGCGACCCGTACCGCCGCTTCTACTCGTGCCTGGTGTACCTGCCGCGCGACCGGTACACGACGACATCGCGGCTGGCGATGCAGGACGTGCTGCTGCGCGAGCTGTCCGGGACGCAGCTGGAGTACAACGCGCGGATCGGCGAGTCGGAGCTGGCCAGGGTGCACTTCACGGTGCACACGGACCCGGCCGCGACGGCGACGGTGCAACCGGACGTGGTGGCGATCCAGGACCAGCTGGCCGAGGCGATCCGCACCTGGGACGACCGGCTGGGCGACGCCGTGCACGCCGCCCAGCCCGACCAGCTGGAGCAGCTCACGGCGCTGGTCGACGGCTACCTGCGGGGCCTGCCGGAGGGCTACAAGGAGGCGTTCGCGCCGGAGGAGGCGCTGCAGGACCTGCGCCGGCTCGACAGGCTGGCGGTGCCGGGCGGCCTGGACATGTCGTTCTACGCACCGACCGGCGCGCCGCCGGGGCAGGTGCGCTTCAAGCTGTACCTGGCGCGCGAGGGAGTGACGCTGTCCCACGTGCTGCCGATGCTGCAGAGCATGGGGGTCGAGGTGCTCGACGAGCGCCCCTACCAGGTGTCCAGCCTCGACCACAACTACTGGATCTACGACTTCGGCCTGTGGGTGGACCCGTCGGTGTTCGACGGCCGCGCCAAGGACGAGCTGGATGAGGCCGGACTGCGGTTCCAGGAGGCGTTCGCGGCGACCTGGCACGGCCTGGCCGAGGTCGACCGGTTCAACTCGCTGGTGCTGCACGCCGGCCTGCGGTGGCGGCAGGCGGCGCTGCTGCGCGCCTACGCCAAGTACCTGCGCCAGGCCGGGTTCTCCTACAGCCAGGACTACATCGAGGACGTGCTGCGCGCGCACACCGCGATCACCGCCGAGCTGGTGCGGCTGTTCGTCACCAAGTTCGACCCAGCCCGCGGCGAGCAGGCGCGCAACGGGCTGGTCGGAGACGTCGCCACGGAGATCACGGCGATGATCGACGAGGTCACCGGGCTGGACGCGGACCGGATCCTGCGCGGCTTCCTGACCTTGATCAGGGCAACGCTGCGCAGCAACTACTTCGTGGTCGGCGAGGACGGCTCGCCGCGGCAGTACCTGGCGTTCAAGCTGGACTCGCGCGCCGTGCCGGAGTTGCCGCAGCCCAGGCCCCAATTCGAGATCTTCGTGTACTCGTCGCGGGTCGAGGGCGTGCACCTACGGTTCGGGCCGGTCGCACGCGGCGGCCTGCGCTGGTCGGACCGTAGGGAGGACTTCCGCACCGAGGTGCTCGGTCTGGTCAAGGCCCAGGCGGTGAAGAACGCGGTGATCGTGCCGGTCGGCGCCAAGGGTGGATTCGTGGTGAAGCGGCCGCCGGCTCCGACCGGCGACCCGGTCCGGGACCGCGAGGCGCATCTGGCCGAGGGCATCGAGTGTTACCGGATGTTCATCTCCGGGCTGCTCGACCTGACCGACAACCGGGTCGGTGGCCTCACCGTCCCTGCCGAGCAGCTCGTGCGCTACGACGCTGACGACCCGTACCTGGTGGTCGCGGCCGACAAGGGCACCGCGAAGTTCTCCGACATCGCCAACGAGGTGGCGATGTCGCGCGGGTTCTGGCTCGGCGACGCGTTCGCCTCCGGCGGCTCGGCCGGCTACGACCACAAGGCGATGGGGATCACCGCGCGCGGCGCCTGGGAGAGCGTCAAGCGGCACTTCCGCGAGCTCGGCGTCGACACCCAGACCGACGAGGTCACGGTGGTCGGCATCGGTGACATGTCCGGCGACGTGTTCGGCAACGGCATGCTGCTCTCCGACCGGATCCGGCTGGTCGCGGCGTTCGACCACCGGCACGTGTTCGTCGACCCGGACCCGGACGCGAGCAGCTCGTTCGGCGAGCGGCAACGGCTGTTCGCGCTGCCCCGCTCGTCGTGGGACGACTACGACCGCACCTTGATCAGTGAGGGCGGCGGCGTGTGGCCGCGGTCGACCAAGGCCGTGCCGATCAGCCCCCAGATGCGCGACGCGCTTGGCCTGCCGGAGGACACACCGGCGAAGCTGTCGCCGCCGGAGCTGCTCAAGGCGATCCTGCTGGCCCCGGTCGACCTGCTGTGGAACGGCGGAATCGGCACCTACGTGAAGGCCTCGACCGAGACCAACGGCGACGCGGGCGACAAGGCAAACGACGCGATCCGGGTCGACGGCGACCAGCTGCGGGTCAAGGTCGTCGGCGAGGGCGGGAACCTCGGGTTCACCCAGCGCGGGCGGATCGAGTTCGCCAGGCAGAACGGCAAGATCAACACCGACGCGATCGACAACTCCGCCGGTGTGGACTGCTCCGACCACGAGGTCAACATCAAGATCCTGCTCGACCGGCTGATCTCGGACGGCGACCTGGACCGGGAGGACCGCAACCCGCTGCTGGCCGAGATGACCGACGAGGTCGCCGAACTGGTGCTGGCGGACAACTACGCGCAGAACGACGTGCTCGGCGTCGGGCGCGCGCACGCGGCGCCGATGCTGTCGGTGCACGCGCGGCTGGTCGACCACCTGACCAAGCACGGCGGGCTGGACCGCAAGCTGGAGGCGCTGCCCACGCGGGCCCAGTTCGAAGCGCTCGAGCAGGCCGGGCACGGACTCACCTCGCCGGAGCTGTCAGTGCTGCTGGCCCACGTCAAGCTGGGGCTCAAGGACGAGGTGCTGGCCAGCGAGCTGCCCGACCTGGACGTTTTCGCCGACAAGTTGTCTTCGTACTTCCCGACGCCGCTGCGCGACCGGTACCGCAAGGCGATCTTCGCGCACCCGCTGCGCCGGGAGATCACCACGACGATGGTCGTCAACGACGTCGTCGACGGCGGCGGCGTGTCGTTCCCGTTCCGGCTCAAGGAGGAGCTCGCTGTTTCGGCGACCGACGCGGTCCGGGCCTTCGAAGTGGTCTCGACCGTGTTCGACCTGCCCGGCCTGTGGGAGCAGGTGCGGGCACTGGACAACGAGGTGCCGACCGCGATGCAGTACCGGCTGCTGCTCGAGGTGCGGCGGCTGCTGGACCGCGCCGCTCGCTGGATGCTCACCAACCGCCCGCAGCCGTTGCAGGTCGGCGCCGAGATCGCCAGGTTCGCCCCGGTCGTGACGCAGCTGTCGCCGCAGCTGCCGACGCTGCTGCGCGGGCGCGACGTGACTGCCGTGGAGGACCTGACCGAGGAGTTCGTGGGCGGCGGTGCGCCACCCGAACTGGCCAGCCGGACCGCGGCGCTGCTGTTCACGTTCTGCCTGCTCGACATCGCCGAGGTCGCCGAGCAGGCCGCCGGCGCCTCCGCGCTGGAGGTCGCCGAGCTGTACTACGCGCTGTCGGCCCACCTGTCGATGGACCAGATGTTCACCGCGATCACCGCGCTGGAGCGGGGCAGCCGCTGGCACGCGCTGGCGAGGCTGGCGCTGCGCGACGACCTCTACGGGTCGCTTCGCGACATCACCCTCGAGGTGCTGCGCTGGGCGGAGCCGGGGACGCCGGCCGAGGAGAAGATCGCGCAGTGGGAGCAGGCCAACGCCTCCCGCCTGGCCAGGGCCCGCGCGGCGCTCAGCGAGATCGCCGAGTCCGGCCAGAAGGACCTGGCGACGCTTTCGGTGGCCGCGCGCCAGACTCGCAGCATGGCCAGGTAAACGGCACTCGCGACCCGGGGCGTCTGCGGGGTGAGACCCTCGCGAGGGGAGCGGGCGCCGGTGATGACGTTCGAGGAGTACGTGACCGTCCACGGCAGCGGCCTGGTGCAGTTCGCCAGGCTGCTGACCGGCGACGCGCACCGGGCCGAGGACCTGGTGCAGGACGTGCTGGCCCGCGCCTACGTTCGCTGGAAACGGATCTCCAAGGCCGACGTACCCGACCACTACGTGCGCCGGATGCTGATCAACGCCAACAACACGTGGTGGCGCCGGCGGTCCAGCCACGAGTTGAGGGTGGCGACGGTGGCCGACCGGCCGGTCGGCGGCGACCTCGGCGCGGCCGCTGTCGAGCGGGACGTGCTGTGGCGGCTGGTCATGGCGTTGCCGCCGAAACAGCGGGCGGTGCTCGTGCTGCGCTACTACTGCGACCTCGACGACCCGGCCATCGCGCAGATCGTCGGCTGCTCGGCGGTGACTGTGCGCACCCACGCGTTGCGGGCGGTCGCCAGGCTTCGCGAGCGCTACCCGGCCGTAGACGACGTGCCATCGACGGGAGGGCGGTCATGACCGACAACGACTTCGAAGCGGCGCTCACCACCACCCTGGGCAGGCACGCCGGTCGGCCCGCGGACACGGCCTCGCTGCTGCACGAGGCGAGTGCCCGCGGCCGGGCACTCGCGCGGCGACGGCGGCGCTCGATGGTCGCAGCGGCTGCGGCCGGAGCCGTGATGGCCCTTGCCGGCGCGACGCTCGTGGTCTCGGTGATCGCGCGGCCGGCCACCACCCCAGCCGACCAGCCGGGCTCCGAGCTGCCGCCACCGCTGCCGGCAGCTGCTGGCGAACCCGGCGCCGTCCAGCGTCCGGACCTGGTCGCGACCGACCCGGCGGTGCTGCACTTCACCTGGGACCTGCCCGCCAACACTTCGTTGGTGCAATGGGAGATCACCCCGTCGTACGAGGAGGGGTGGGTGGTGCTGGCCGAGCGCCCAGGTCTGGCCGCCGGGGGTGTGCGGGTCGGCGTAGGTCGTGACCTCGCCGCGCTGGAGGCCGCCGACACCACCAACGGCCTGGAGTTCAGCGGGCCACCGGTAACCGAGCCGACCACCGTCGGCGGTCGGCCTGCGCAGCGGGAACGGCAGCCGCTCGCCGGGTCGTCCGGCAACGTCAGGTGGGTGCTGCGCTGGCAGCCGGTCAACGGCCTGTGGGCCAGGATCGGCGCGCTCGGCGACCACGACCTTTCCGACGTGATGGGTTACGCCGCCGGGCTGCACCTCGATCGCGCCCAGCGCTGCGTCGTGCCGTATCGGCTCGGCGTCGGGCCACCGAACGCCTCGGCCATCGGTTGCATGGTGCGGCTCGGTCGCGAGCTCGGCGTCGGTACCAGTGATCCGGAAGTCGCGGTGATCGTGTCGGCGCTGTACTTCGCGGACGGTCAGGGCAACATGCTGACGGTCAGCACCCACCAGACGGGCCGCATGATCGCCCGACCGAACCGGACCGTCGCCGGCCGGCCGGCGGAGTGGAGCCCGCCGGATGCGGGCGCCGAGCAACCCGGCTCGCTCACCTTCGAGGATTTCGACGGGCTCTCGCTGTCGATCGTCGTCCAGGGCGACTGGGACGAGCAGACGGTCGTCGGCCTGGCCGAGCACGTGGCGATGGCGGCTGATCTCAACGACCCGTCCTCCTGGGTCCCATGATCAACACCGTGATCAACCCTCCAGCTCGGCGAGCTGGCGGCGGGCGTCGGTGAGGCGCTGCTGGGCGCGGTCGAGGCGCTTGTCCTCGGCGCGCACACCGCGGTCCTTGGCGGCGAACGCGGCCTCCAGGTCACGCATCCGGGTGCGGAGGCGTTCCAGCTCGCCGCGGACCTCGTCGCGCTGGTCGCGGGCCTCGTCCCGGCCGCGGGCGGCGGCGTCGCGGGCCTCGGTGCGCTCGGCGACGTCCCGCTCGGCGTCCTCGACGGCGGCCTTCGCCTCGGCGAGCTTGCGCTTGGCCAGCTCGGCCGGGTCCGCCTTCTCCTTGCGGGCCGGTCTCGACGGTTGCGACTGGACGGCCCGCAGCTGCCGGTCCGCCCCACCGAGCGGCACCGAGGGACCGAACCCGACGTAGGACAGCGGCTTGTCCAGCCGCCCGCCGCGGACAAGTTCCGCCGCCTCCGGGTCGGCGACCGCGGCGCCGAGCGTCGCCTCGACCTGCCGGATCACCTCGGCGGAGGCGCCGACCCCGGCCTGCGTGCCGAGCCGCTCGGCCTCGGTGAGCAGCGCGCGCACCAGCGTCCGGCGCTCCTCGGACAGTTCGCGCATGCGTTGGGCGGTCAGCCCGCCGTCGCGGAACTGCTCGGCGAGCGCGAGCAGCTCGTTCATGTCGTCGTTGCGTTCGCGCCGCAGCAGGTTGACCAGCCACGCGCTGTTGGTCGGGCGGCGCAGCTTGCGCAGCTCCTTGGCCAGCTCGGCATCTCCGGACGCCTTGGCCTCGCCGGCGCGCTCGTCGCGGGCGGCGGTGAACTCCTCTGGGGGGACGGCGTACAGCTCGCGCGCGATGTCGTCCAGCGTCGGCACGGCAACAGCATTGATCAGACCCTGGTCGCGGTCAAACCTGCCCGAAGTAGGGTTGTTGGGTGAAGTTCACGGTCGAGGTGAATGTCCGGTGGTCGGACATGGACGCCTACGGGCACGTCAACCACGCCCGGACCGTGACGCTGCTCGAGGACGCGCGCACCGAACTGCTGTTCAAGGAGATGCCCCGCCGCGGGCTGGACAAGTTCACCAGCGGCATCGTGGTGTCCAGGCTGCACGTCGACTACCTGCTGCCGCTGGTCTACGACGGCGAGCCGATCGAGGTCGACATCTGGGTGACCGAGGTCAGGGCGGCGTCGTTCGTGCTGCGCTACGCCGTGCGGGCCAAGGACAAGCCGACCCTGGTCGCCACCGCGGAGACGCACATGGTGCCGTTCAACGTCGGCTCGTCGAGGCCGCGGCGGCTGACTACCGGCGAGCGTGAGTTCCTGGCGCTGTGGACCGAGGACGGGTCGGCGCCGTGACCGAGCTGATCATCGCCGACGCCGCCGAGCGCGACGACCTCGGCGCCTTCGTCGCCCGCGCCGTCCGGCTGGAGTCCTCGGCGGCGGTTCGGCTGCGGGCACGCCGGGACGGGCGCGTCGACGCCTGGGTGGCGACGCCGTTCGACGCCCTGGTGACCAGGTCGGTCGCCGGCAGCTGCGAGCCGGCCGACGTCACCGTCACCGGGTCGGAGCTGCTCGCCGCGCTCGCCGTGGTCGGCGGACCACGGCTGGACCCCGGCCCCGCGCGCGACCTGCTCTGGCACTCCGCGCTGCCGCCGGCGAACGGCTGGCAGCACGTCGACCAGGTGCCGGCGACCGTGCTCGGCGAGCTCGCCGACCGCGGCGTGGCCGTGGCCCGCGAGAACCCGGGCCCGCGCGGCACCCCGCCGGCCGAGCTGCTCGACCAGACCGTCCTCACGGTCAGCGGCTCCGGGATGCACGTCAAGATCCCCCTGCGCTGCCTGTTCGCCCTGACCGGGATGGGCTTCGTCGCCACAGGTGCGGGCGACGAGCAGATCAGGATCAGCGCGACCGACGCCTGGCTGCGGCTGGATGCCCGCTTCGGCGCCGTCCTGCGCCGCCGCCACGCCTTGCTCCCGCTCCTGGTCTAGGCCCTCGCTAACACCGGGGACGACCCGTCAGGGGGCGAGCCACGCGGCGGTGTCACCGGGGAGGTGGCCGTCCTCGAGCGGCGCGCTGGACAGGATGACCTTCAGGTCTCCGGGCGGCAGCGGTACGGCGCCGTCCCTGGTGTTGAGCGCGCACACCAGCCCGCCGTCCTTGCGTCGGAAGGCGAGGCAGCCCTCGGGCGCGCCGTACCACTCGATGGCGCCGGCGAAGGCCGCGTGCGTGCGCCGGAGCTCCAGGGCGGTGCGGTACAGCGACAGGGTCGAGCCTGGGTCCTCGAGCTGGGCCTCGACGGTGAGACAGGCCCAGTCCTGCGGCATCGGCAGCCAACTCGTCCGGGCGGCGGTGAAGCCGAACGGTGGTGCCGCGCCCTCCCAGGGGATCGGCACCCGGCAGCCGTCGCGGCTCACGGTGTGACCGGACCGCTCCCACATCGGGTCCTGCCTGGCCCAGGCCGGTAGGTCGACGTCGGGTAGGCCGAGCTCCTCGCCGTTGTAGAGGTACACCGAGCCGGGCAGCGCCAGCTGGACCAGCGCCATCGCTCGGGCCTGCCGCACACCGGCCGCGCCGCCGCCGTAACGGGTGACCTGGCGCGAGACGTCGTGGTTGGACAGCGTCCAGGTGGGCGGGGCGTCGACCGAACCGACCGAGCCGACCTCGGCGAGCGCGGCCAGCGACTGCGAGATGGCTTCGCGGACCGAGGTGGCGTCGAACTCGGCGGAGGCGAGCCGGAAGTTGAACCCGAGGTGCAGCTCGTCCGGGCGGAGGTAGCGGGCGAAGGCGTCGTTGTCCTTGACCCAGATCTCGCCGAGCGCGACCCGGCCCGGGTACTCGTCGAGCACCTTCCGGATCATCCGGTGGATGTCGTGCACGCCGTCGGCGTCGAAGCGGGGGTCGCGGTCGCGAAGCACGCCGCCGGCGTTGGCCGGCAGGTGCGAGAAGTCGAAGTCGGGCAGCCCGGCCGGCTTGACCATGCCGTGCGCGACGTCGACTCGGAAGCCGTCGACGCCGCGGTCGAGCCAGAACCGCAGGGTCTGCTCGAAATCTGCCCACACCTCGGGGTTGGCCCAGTTCAGGTCGGGCTGCTCCGGGGCGAACAGGTGCAGGTACCACTGCCCGTCCGGCACCCGGGTCCAGGCCGGCCCGCCGAAGACGCTCGGCCAGTTGTTGGGCGGCTGCGAGCCGTCCGGGCCGCGGCCGTCGCGGAACAGGTACCGCTCCCGCGGCGGGCTGCCCGGTCCAGCCAGGATCGCCGCGCGGAACCAGTCGTGCCGGGTCGACGTGTGGTTGGGCACGACGTCGACGATCACCCGGATGCCCAGCTCGTGCGCCTCGGCGACCAGCGCCTCGAACGTTGCAAGGTCGCCGAACAGCGGGTCGACCTCACGCGGGTCGGCGACGTCGTAGCCGTGGTCGGCCATCGGTGACCGGAAGAACGGAGTGAGCCACAGCGCCCCGACGCCGAGCAGTTCGAGGTAGCCGAGCCGGCTGCGGACGCCCTCGAGGTCCCCGATGCCGTCGCCGTTGGCATCGGCGAAGGAGCGGACGTAGACCTGATAGACGACCTCGTGCCGCCACCAGTCTGGGTCGTCGGACGGGCGCTTGGTGACTGCGGTGGGACGGCGCACGGCGCCCCATCCTGCCCTAGTCCGGCGAGTTGAGCAGGCTGTGGGCGGCCATCTCCAGGTACTGCCACAGCACCGCGCGGTGCGCTGGCGGCAACTCGGCCTCGTCGACCGCGATGCGCATGTTGCGGAGCCACGCGTCGCGCTGATCAGGCCCGACGTGGAACGGCGCGTGCCGCATCCGCAGCCTCGGGTGGCCGCGCTGCTCGGAGTAGGTGTGCGGGCCGCCCCAGTACTGCATGAGGAACAGCCGCAGCCGCTCGGCGGCCGGGTGAAGGTCCTGATCCGGGTAGAGCGGGCGCAGCACCTCGTCCTGCTCGACCAGTTCGTAGAACCGGTCGACGATCCTGCGGAACGTCGGCTCGCCGCCGATCTCGGCGTAGAAGCTCGTCGTCGGCCGGCCGACCGGGCCGAGCATCTGCTCGCTCATCGGCCCCGCCCCAGGCACATGCCGACGATCGCCAGCGTGCTCAGCACCCGGAGCGTGGCACCGCGCCGCTCCGAGGGCTCTGACCGCTCGGATTTGCCGACCCAGAACGAGCGGTCCTTGGCCAGCACCGCGCAGTACGAGCGGACCGACAGCACCGAGCCGAACGAGCCGATCGACAGCACCGAGCCGACCGAGCCGACAGACAGGATCGAGGCCGCCGAGCCGATCGAGAGGATGGACCCGGCAGAGCCGACGGACAGGATCGACCCTGCCGAGGCGGCGCTGACCAGCGATCCGGCCGACAGCGTCGACCCGCGCGATCCCACCGACAGCACCGAAGCGTCCCGTGTGCTCATCGTGGCGAGTCTACTTGGAGCCGCCGGCCCGCCCGGTGAGGCCGGCGGGTAGACCGGCCGGTCTACCCGGTCAGGCCGGCGGGGAGACCGGCCGGCCGGTCGGGTACGGGGCCGGGATCCCGGCCTCGTCGTAGGCCTCCTGGGTCGTCGCGAAGCCGGCCTTGTACACGCCGTTGTTCACGGTGTCGTAGACGCGCTGGTTCACCGCGTCGATCTGCTCCCGCAGGGCTTCGGGGTAGTAGTCGAGGTCCGAGAGGGGATCGCCCAGGCCGCGGAACTCGGCGTTGAAGCGGAAATCGATCCCCTTGGTCAGCGAGATCTGCAGCAGCCGGTCGCGCAGCTGCTCGTCGTAGCCGCGCAGCAGCTTGTCCGAACGGTTGATGATCGTCACGTGGCTGCCGAGCTCGTTGAAGATCCCGGCGAACTCGTTGGCGATGTAGCCACCGCCCGCGATCAGGATGCGCTTCGGCAGCGCGTCGAGGTGGAACGCCTCGTTGCTGGTAATGC
>OFHL01000038.1_pt1 | contig 11100 bp, 3 predicted proteins | sample 1522011 | NCBI WGS metagenome assembly OFHL01 (sample SAMEA2464836, study PRJEB22497) | soil metagenome | biome: Grassland; feature: Farmland; material: Clay | place: Australia | collected 2013-02-01 | depth 0.65 m | reverse complement strand
GTGTCGGTGCCGACCTCGCGCTGGTTGACGATGCAGCTCTGGTGGCGGTGGATGAACTCGATCGGATCTTCGACCGTGATGATGTGGCCGCGGCGCTCGCGGTTGATCTTGTCGATCATCGCCGCGAGGGTGGTGCTCTTTCCGGAGCCGGTCGGGCCGGTGACGAGCACCAGACCGCGGGGCTTCTCGCTCATCTTGGCGACCGCGCCGGGCAGGCCCATGCTCACCGCCAACTGGCCGGCGGTTACATCTGCCTCAATCGCTACCACGACGCCAACGTCCACCTCGACCACGCCCTCGATGTGCAGCGAGCCGTGCGTGACGAGACCGGACAGGCGCACACCCACCTCGACTTGTGCCTGCTGTTCGAACGGCAGGGTCGCTACCAGGACGTACTCGACCACGCCCAGACCGCGCTACGGATCTACCGCGCCAGCGGACACGTCGCCGGCCAGGCGCGGGCCCTGAACACCGTCGGCTGGTCACACAGCTTGCTCGGCAACCACGAGCTGTCCCTCGACTGCTGCGAGCAGGCCCTGGCTCTCCTGCGGGAGATCGGCGACCGGCCCGGCGAGGCGCACACCTGGGACAGCCTCGGCTACGCCCACAACAGGTTGGGCCATCGCCTCAAGGCGATCGCGTGCTACCAGCGAGCCATCCTGGTCTTCCGCGAGCTCGGTGAACGCTTCTACGAGGCCGCCACCCTGGAGCGCCTCGGCGACACCCACCACAGCGCCGGTGATCGCGCCTCAGCCAACGACGCCTGGTGCCGCGCGCTCGACATCCTGGACCAGATCGGCTACGTCGACACCCACGACATCCGCGCGAAGCTGGACGCCGCCTGAGCGGTGTGGTCGCGGCTGCGCCGGCCCGGGCCGAACGGCTGACCTACGGCGGGTCCGACTCGGGCGACTGCGATCTGTTTGCCGGGTAGTCGTGATCAGATTCGGTAATCGACCGGCCGGCCCAGGTAGAGCAACAGTTGGTGCCAATGGGCTAGAACGGAATACGCCGAACGAAGTCACGAGTAAAGGCCTCCGATCTTGTGGAGGAGTGTGTTTCCAGGGCAGCCGGAATTGATCCACAATCCAGGCATTGTTCCGGTTCCAGCGGGCGAACTGAAGATCACGCCTTTACTCTTGGTGCACCCGGCGTCACAGCACCGACACGTCATATCCGAATCAGTCGGCGAGGAGTGACCTTGTATCGGATCCTGTGGTGCGGCCGGCGACTGCGCCGGCCCTCAACGCGCGCAGCTACCGCTTCGTACCGACGAGGAACAGCGTCACTATCAACAGCTCGTCGACCATGCGAAGGCGGAAGGAACGGGCCTATTACTAGAACAGGAACGCGTTCCCTGGCAACACGCCTATCCGCTCCTTGTGCAAGCAATCGCCGCGTAGCCGAGCCCAAATCTCTATCACAGACCAGCCGAGCACGGTCGGACAGGGACCGGAAACCTGGAGCACCGAGGCCACATGACAACCGCCCTGGATTGGCCGTTACCCAGCACAGCACGAGCTTGGTCGCCCGATCGTCCTCGCGTCCATCGGTTATTCAGCAAGCCGTGAGCACAGTTGGCAACCCGAGTCGCCAGCGACCGGACCAAGGTGCTCATCATCCAGCCGCATCTGCTCGAGGCCGTGTACGACCAAGCCCGAGCAGCTACTGATGCAGGCACGCCCGACCGCAACGCGAAGAGCCTGATGCTCCTGGACCTCCTGATGCACAGCACCCGCCGAACGGTCATCGCACGATGGGACGACCTCACCGTCATCGGCTGCGCGTGAATGCAGGCGCGCTCAGGTGCAGTCCAAACAGGCATCGAGGCTCGCCCCGGGCAGCAAGTGTCCGTGCGTCGTCATTTCGGAAAATGATCCACGTCCGGATGGAGACGGTTGCCTATGGTTGCTGTCTAAAGCCGGTGCGGATTGCCTCGATCGACGATGCCCGGCGAGTCGGCTTTCGGCACCCGACGCCGAGGCCGCGAGGCCGCCGATGGTCGTTGCTGACCGATTGGGTCGGCGCGCAGCATCGCCACGCTCAGCCAGCTCCGCGGGCTGCCTGCCAGGCGGCGCGCCAAGCGGTGCGGCGCCGAGCGATCTCAGCTTCGGCGTCGGCGAGGATGCGCTGGGCGCGTTCCTGTGCGCGACGACGGGTGGCGTCCCTCCTTGGCCTTGCTGGCGGCGTCGGCTGCGGTTACGAGGTCGGCGAGTGCGTCGAACATTGGACGGCGCGCCGCTATACCGCTATTCCGCGAATGATCACAAGCGCCGTGTCGAACCTCTCAGCGAAACGATCGCGAACTCGATCCGCCGTCACCCGTTTGCCTCTTGTGGGGCCATAGAAGCGTCGGGTTGGCTCTGTGGTGGCCGTATCCCGTCGCTGGCGATCAGCGCTGGTCGGCGGGCTGGAACCTGGGGGTTCAATGCGCTCGCGCCGTTATTTTGTGCTGCCCGCACGCATTCTCGTTGTGGTCACGTTGGCCGCGCTCACGATGTCGTCAATGCCGGTTCAGGTCCTGGCCGGCTTCGGTTCCTGGCCCGGGATCGGCCGCGCGCTGTCCTGGGTCGACTCGCTCGTGCAGCCACCGGAGGCGGCAGCCCAACCCGGCCAGCCGGCCCCGCCGCGGGATCCGGCCGAGCGGGTCCGCGAGGTGACCGCGCTGCGTTCGGAGACCGCGCGGGTGTTCCAGCGCGCCGACGGGCAGCTCGAAGCCGAGGTCTCGGCACGCCCGGAGTACTACCGGGACGCCAACGGCGAGTGGCAGCCGATCGACACCTCGATCACGCCCGACGGCCGGGACGGGTTCCGCTTCGGCAACGACCGCAACGTCTTCCGCAGCGCCTTCGGCGACGCCACCGACCGCCTGGTCCGGTTCGAGCACGGCGGCCGGCACATCACGCTCGGCATCGACGGGCTGCGCCGGACGATCGAGCCGCGGGTCGAGCGCAACACCGTCGTCTACCCGGACGCGTTCGACCGCGCCGACCTGGAGTACCAGGTCGGTGACGCGGTCAAGGAGCGGATCGTGCTGCACGCCGCCCCGCAGGAGGCGGTGTACCGGTTCACGATGCAGCTGGCCGGGGTGACCGCCAGGGCCGAGACCGACGGTTCGATCCGGTTCTACCCAGGCCCGGACGCCGAGGGCACGCCGCTGTTCGTGATGCCCAAGCCGTTCATGTACGACGACCGTGACGACGCCAGCTCGCCGTACGGCAAGGCGTGGAGCGACCACGTCACGCAGACCGTGGACCAGCGCGGCTCGCAGATCACCGTCACCGTGCGGGCCGACCGCGACTGGCTGGCCGCACCCGAACGGCGCTACCCGGTGGTGATCGACCCGACGATCACCATCCAGCCGACGGTCACCCAGTCCCAGGACGTGATGATCGGCCAGGACAGCCCGAGCACCAACTTCGACGGCAACTGGCGGCTGTCGACCGGCACCACGGGCGCGACCACGACGACCGCGTACCGCGCGCTGATCCGCTTCGGGCTGGGCAGCATCCCGTCCGGCACCACGCTGACGTCGGCCCAGCTGAAGGTCTACTACGACCAGGACTTCGAGCCCTACGGCACCACCTTCCCGATCGAGGCACGGCGGATCACCGCGCCGTGGAACGAGTCGACCGCGACCTGGAACTCGATCAACACCGCGATCGCCGAGGCCGGCCTGACCACGCAGACCAAGCCGGCCACGGTGGCCAGCAACTGGCACACCTTCGACATCCGCAACATCGCCCAGGCGTGGCTGTCCGGCACCGCCACCAACCACGGCGTCATGCTCAAGGCCAAGACCGAGACGCCGCAGCTGGGCGGCCTGCGCTACGAGGCCGCGGAGTATGCCTACAACGGCGAGAACGCCAACTCGCCCAAGCTGGTGCTGACCTACGGCCGGCCCAGCGCCGTCCTCGGGGCGCCCACCACGATCCACGCCACCGGCGCCGAGCTGGCGTGGTCGCCGTACGTCGACCCGGACCCGACCAACCCCGCCGACGACATCGTCGAGTATCAGGTGCACCGCACGGTGTACCAGACGTTCACGCCGTCACCGTGGACGCTGGTCGGCCCGCTGGCGCCGAACGTGACCAGCTTCGTGGACACCACCGCCCGCCCGACCCCGGCCGACTCGCCGGACCCGTTCGGCAACGCGTACTACTACATGATCGTCGTCAAGACCAGGGACGGCCAGCTCATCCCGTCCACCACGGAGCTGGTGCGGCTGCCCAAAGCGGGCCGGATCGTCAAGCTCTACCAGAACCTGACCGCCGACACGCATCCCGACACCACGCTGTCGAGCCTGCAACCGACTACCAATGTCAACGCGCCGAGCGGGCAGGCGTGGCAGCTGGTCGGCAAGCAGAGCAGCACGTTCGGCACCACCCGCTCGGTGCTGGATTTCGGTGACCTGACCGACATCCCGGACCAGGCACGGATCCTCGACGCCGAGGTCCAGATGTGGACCGTGACCACGGCCGGGGCCGGCGCTGTGTTCGACGCGCACCCGCTGACGAAGACCTTCGTCGAGAACCAGGCGACCTGGCAGCGGGCCTCCACCGCCGCCGCGTGGACCACGCCGGGCGGTGACTTCGGGCAGTCGTTCGACTACGTCCCGACGATCACCAACGACCCGAAGTGGCACATCTGGGATGCCACCAGCACCGTGCAGGGCTGGATCGGCAACCGGACGTCCAACCACGGCGTGCTGGTCAAGCTGCGTGACGAGACCGCGACCGGGCCGACCCAGCGGGCGATCTTCCTGTCCGGCGAGGCGGTCGAGCCGCAACTGCGGCCGAAGCTGGTGGTCACCTACACCGCACCGACGGCGGAGCTGACCTACTACACCGCCGACACGCCGTCGGTGCGGATGATCCCGGGCGACGACTACGAGTTCCCGGTCACCCTGACCAACACCACGACCACCCCGTGGTCGGCGGCCAACCAGGTGCTGTCCTACCGGTGGACGCTGCCCGACGGCACCGACGTGACGACCGGCGGAAACCGGCTGGAGACGGCGCTGCCCGCGGACGTCGCCCCGGGCAGCAGCGTCACCGTGCAGGCCGACGTGCGCACCCCCATCCAGAGCGACGCGGGCAACAAGCGCGAGCAGTACGTCCTGAACTGGGACATCTACAACCGCTCGACCGGCCAGTGGCTGTCGCAGACCGGCGCGGTGCCGGCGATGCCGCAGAACGTCACGGTCGAGGACCCGACGTCCGACGATCTCGGGCTGGAGAAGTTCTACCAGTACGTGGCCACCGGCACCGGCTCCGGCAGCGGGCTGAAGGTCAACCCGTACATCGGCAACGTGGTGTGGAACTACGACCCGATCCGCAACCCGGGCCGCGGCCTGTCGACGTTCGTGCGGATGTCGTACAACAGCTTCGACACCGCTTCGACGGCGATGGGGCATGGCTGGTCGCTGTCCGCGGCGAGCCTGATTCGCCTGGGCACGCCGCTGGACCTGCACCCGCGCGGCCAGGACTACCCCACCACGGTCACCCTGACCGACGGTGACGGCACCAGCCACAGCTTCGAGCTGAACCACAACGGCAGCACCGACCCGGCGCAGTGGACCTACGACCGGCCCGCCGGCGTGCACCTGTACCTGCAGCGCGACGGTGGCACCGATCAGTCCCGCCGGTGGGTGATGACCCGGCCGGACCGCACCCAGTTCTGGTTCGACGAGGGCGGCTGGCTCACGGCGACCAGCGACCGCAACGGCAACGAGCTGCTTTTCACCTACACCGAGCGCAAGTCCAACAACCAGCCGCGCAAGTTCCTTTCCTACGTCACCGACGCCACCAACCGGCGCACCCTGAGCCTCGACTACTACGAGAAGGGCCAGGCGTACTCGTACTTCGAGAACGGTGTGCGCCGCACCGGCACGAACCTGACGAACCCGAAGATCATCGACCAGGTCGAGACGATCACCGACGTCTCCGGCCGCACTCTCGCGCTGACCTACAGCGACAAGGGCCTCATGGAGGAACTGGTCGACGGCTCGGGCACGCCGATCGCCAAGACCTTCCGGTTCGCCTACGACGCCACCCAGGGCAACAAGAACGTCAAGCTGATCAAGGTCACCGACCCGAGAGGTCATGCCACCGACCTGACCTACTTCACCGCCCCGGTCGATCCCAAGGACAAGTGGAAGGTCGAGACCATCACCGATCGGGACGGCGGACTGTCCCGGTTCGCCTACGTCGACCCGGACGGTCCCGGCGGCTCGGTGATCGAGGCCACCGCCACCGACGCGGAGAACAAGACCACCGAGTACACCATGGACGGCTACGGCCGGCCCACGAAGATCGTCAACGCCAAGGACGAGTCGACCGACCTCACCTGGGACGCCGACAACAAGGTCGTCTCCTCCAGGGCGGCCAACGGCGCCACCACGACCTGGACCTTCGACGCCAGGACCGGTCTGCCGACCTCGGTCCGCGACCCCGAGGCCAACCAGGACGGCACGCCGGCCGCCACCTTCGGCTACCAGTTCGGGCTGAACGGGTACACCGCCGAGCTGACGTCGAAGACCAGCCCGCAAGGTCGGCGCTGGACGTTCGGCTACGACTCGCGCGGCAACCTGACCTCGGTCACCGACCCCAAGGGCACCGCCACTCCGGCGACCGGTGACTACGAGACGACCTACAGCTACGACCAGTTCGGACAGCTGCTGGTCGCCACCGACGCCAACGGCAACCCGACGACGTACTCCGACTACGACCCCGTCGGATACCCGCGCCGGATGACCGACGCCCTGACCAAGACGACGACCACCGCTTACGACGTGCGCGGCAACGTCACCCAGGTCACCGACGCCAACAACAAGGTCTTCACCTACACCTACGACGTCTTCGGCCGCGAGCTCGAGGAGCGCGTCCCCAAGGACGCCGCGGCCGGCGACTTCATCGTCACGCCGGCACCGGTCTACGACGCCAACGACAACGTCACCCAGGCCACCGATGCCAACGGAGCCGTCTGGACCGCCGTGTACGGCCCGACCGACCTGACCGACGCGACGACCGAACCGCGGGACACCCCGACCGGCCCCGAGCGCCGCACCACGTTCACCTACGACCGCGTCGGCAACGTGCTGACCGAGACCCAGCCACTGGGCAACACCACGCCGACCAACCCCGACGACTACGTCACCAGCTACGTCTACGACGACGTCTACCAGCCGACCTCGGTCACCAACGCCGACGGCAAGACGCTGACGATGACCTACGACAACGTCGGGCGCGTCACCAAGGTCGTCGACCCGAGGAAGAACCTCACCCCGGATCCGGACGATTTCACCACCAGCTACACCTACGACTTCAACGGCAAGGTCCTGACCGAGACCGACGGCGCCGGGAAGACCGTGCGCAACGAGTACGACCTGGACGGCAACGCGATCGCCAACCTCGACCAGGACGACAACCGCACCGAGATCACCTTCGACGAACGGTCCAAGCCGACCGAGATCCGGGTGCCACACAAGCTCGACGGCGGCAACCTGGTCATCCGTACCACCCGCTACGAGTACGACGAGGTCGGCAACCAGACCAAGGTGATCACCCCGCGCGGCGTGGAGACCACCGACGACCCCGGTGACTTCCTCACCGAGTACGTCTACGACCAGCTCAACCGGGTCAAGGAGGAGATCCTCCCGTTCGACCGCGACGACCCGCGCTACAACACGCAGGACCGGATCGTCAGCAACTACGACGCCGTCGGCAACCTCATCGAAACCAGCGCCCCGCCCTCCGGCAGCCAGACCGTCCGCAACATCAGCAGGTACACCCACTTCGACAACGGCTGGCAGCGCACCTCAACCGACGCGTGGGACATCGTCTCCAGCTACGAGTACGACAAGGTCGGCAACCAGACCAAATCCACCCTGTCCAGCGCCGGCGGGTCGGTCAGCCGCACGATCGACACCACCTACTTCCCCGATGGCAAGCTGCGGACCAAGGCCGACGACGGTGTGCCGGTCGGCCGGCACGTCGCCCTGGTCGACAACTCCGACGTCAACGTCGCCCTGACCGGGACCTGGGCGACGTCATCCGCCGGCAACGCCTACACCGGCTACGACTACCGCACCGCGGCCGCCGGCACCGGCTCGTCCACCTTCGAGTGGAAGCCGGTCGTCGCCGCCCACGGCACCTACGAGGTGTTCGCCCGGTACCCAGCCGGCACGGCCACCAACGCACCGTTCACCGTCCACCACGCCGGTGGCAGCACCACGGTCCCGGTGAACCAGACCCAGAGCGCCGGCCAGTGGGTCAGCCTCGGCCGCTTCTCGTTCAACGAGGGCAACACCCACAAGGTCGTCCTGACCAACGCCGCCAACGGCACCGTCGTCGCCGACTCGGTCAAGCTCGTCCGCGACAACAGCGCCGACCCCGACAACGAGCGCAAGACCTTCACCTACACCTACGACGTCAACGGCAACCTGCGCACGCTCGACGACGCCAGCCCGGGCGCGGCGATCAGCAAGTACGCCATGACCTACAACGGGCTCAACCAGCTGACCGACCTCGAGGAGTTCGCCGGCACGACCAGGCGCAACCTCACCCAGTTCAGCTACGACCCCAACGGCAACCCGCTGACCCGCTCGCACAACCGGCAGAACGCCGCCTTCGAGTACAACGACCCGCGCGACCTGATCACCAAGATCACCAACACCGAGACCGGGGACGCCGCCAAGATCACCACGTACGGCTACACCAACCGCGGCGAGCTGGCCCAGGAGACCCGCCCCAACGGCAACACCGTCGACTACACCTACTACCTCGACGGTCAGATCAAGACGCAGGTCGAGAAGGCCGGCACCACGCTGATCGCCGAGCACCAGCTGGAGTACAACGCCAACAGCCACCGCACGCGCGACGCCGCGAAGCGGATGAACGCCGACGACCACTCCGCCTACCTCGACCACGTCTACCAGTACAAGTACGACCCTCGTGACCGCGTCGCCGAGGCGACCCGGTCCGCGGCCGGCGGCGGCATCCAGGAGACGGAGCTCTACGTCCACGACGCCAACGGCAACGTGACCAGCGAGACGATCGAGAACAAGGTCACGACCTCGGTCTACGACCGCAACCGCCTGGTCTCCTCCAGCAGCCAGGGCTCCACGTCCACCTACAACTACGACCCGCTCGGCCGGCTGGACACCGTCACGTCCGGCACCACCATCCTGGAGAAGTACACCTACGACGGCTTCGACCGGGTCTCCAAGCACCGGCAGACCAAGCCGGACAACAGCACCGAGACCACCACCTACACCTACGACCCGTTCGACCGCACCGCCACCCGCACCGAGAAGGCCGGCGCCACCGGCGAGGAGACCACCCGCTTCTCCTTCCTCGGCCTGTCCGACGAGGTGGCCGCCGAGGAGATCAACAACGTCCTCAAGAAGACCTACACCTTCGGGCCGTGGAACGACCGGCTCGGCATGGTCAAACACGACAGCACCCGCGAGTACTCCTACTACAGCTACAACGCCCACACCGACGTCGAACTGATCACCAAGGCGGACGGCCGACCACGCGCCACCTACGGCTACACCGCCTACGGCAAAGACGACACCCAATTGTTCACCGGCGTCGACAAGCCGGACCCGGCCAACCCGGACAAGAAGCCCTACAACACCTACCGCTTCAACGCCAAGCGCCTGGACCCCGCCACCGGCGACTACGACATGGGCGCCCGCGACTACAGCCCCGAACGCAACCGCTTCCTCACCCGCGACCTGTACAACGGCGCGCTGGCCGACCTGTCCCTGGCCACCGACCTGTTCACCATGAACCGCTACGCCTTCGGCGCCGGCAACCCCATCTCCATCATCGAAATCGACGGCCACTGGGGCTTCAGCCTCTCCGACATCGGCCACGCCGCCCTCGACGTCGCCGGCCTGGTCCCCGTCGTCGGCGAAGCCACCGACTGACCAACGCCCCCTTGGTACGCCGCCGAAGGCGACTACGTCAACGCCGCCCTGTCCGCCGCCTCCGCCATCCCCTTCGCCGGCTACGCCGCCACCGGCGCCAAACTCGCCCTACGCGGCGCCGACGCCGTCCGCACCGCCACCAAAGCCTCCGACGAAGTAACCGCCGCCGCAACCAAGTCCAGCGACAACATCCCCACCGGCACCCGCGGCCCCGACGGCGCCACACCAGCACCCACCCCCGCCGCCAAACCCGCCGCCGCCACCCCAGCACCAAAGCCGGCACCGAAGCCGGCCCCGGCACCCACCAAGGTCACCCCATCCAAGACGGCAGACTCGGATACGGCTTACCGAGTGATCCGCCCGGACGAGAACCCGGCAGCCGGACTCGTTGCGAAGAACCCCAACGCGAACTATTCGATGGCAGCCCATGTCCGCAACGGGAGCAGGCTCAAGACACAGTTCATCTCCGCTACCCGAGACCTGGCGGTTGCTCAGAAGTGGGCGGCAAAGACCGGCAACCGGATCGTCGAGATCAACCTGAGTAGGGTGCCGGGCAGGGTAACCGACCTCAGCACGGACGCCGGTCGGCAGGCTCATCTGGCGGGCAACAGGATCGCCCAGAACTTCACGAGCGCCTCTGCAGAGGTGCTCATCGAGGGTGGCGTCCCGCCGATGCTGTGCGCCTGATTGGAGGGATGTAGCGAGATGTCCGGTAGCGCGCTCCAGCAGCTCGACTCAGCCATTGAGCGCTTCGCGGTGCCGTTGCGCATGGGCGATGGCATCGACAAGCCGGCGTTGAACGACCTCAAGCGGACGCTAACGGACACCGCCAGGCAATGGCGCGCAGCCGATGTCGTGCCGAAGCGGTCGGCAGCCTTGCTCGTCGAGCTGTATCCGGCGCTGACCGGAACACTCGACCTGTACGACGGCGAGCACGCCGAGCGCGTCCGGCAGGTGTGTGAGGAGTTGCTCCAACTGTCGCTCGCCTGCTTCGAAGTCGAAGGCTAGGGGATCCAGAGCACCTACGACCCGTTCGACCGCACCGCCACCCGCACCGAGAAGGCCGGCGCCACCGGCGAGGAGACCACTCGCTTCTCCTTCCTCGGCCTGTCCGACGAGGTCATCGCCGAGGAGATCAACAACGTCCTCAAGAAGACCTACAC
>OFHL01000036.1_pt1 | contig 11287 bp, 7 predicted proteins | sample 1522011 | NCBI WGS metagenome assembly OFHL01 (sample SAMEA2464836, study PRJEB22497) | soil metagenome | biome: Grassland; feature: Farmland; material: Clay | place: Australia | collected 2013-02-01 | depth 0.65 m | reverse complement strand
CTTCAGCACGGCGATCACGGCTGGCTCGCGTCGGACTACGTTGCCGCTGCAGTGAACTTCTACTTGAACCGGAAGTACGGCCGGCCGTTCGAGGTGTGGCCGACAGCTCGGCAAAGATTCCCGCGCGGGTTGTACGTCGATCAGAATTGGTTGTACAGCCCGGTCGTCGATCCGATTCCAGGCGTGGGTTGGCCGCAGACTGCCGTGCAGTCGCGCGGTCGCCCGGCACCGCGGCCACCAGCACCGACGACCGTTTCCTGTCCGCGTGTGCTGGGCACGACGGTCGATACGCCGCGGCGCTTGTCGCCTTCCTCGTAGTTCAGACGTGACAGAACGCGGCGCGCGATGATCTCGGCGCGCCGCGTGTTGTCTTCCAGCCCATCCAGGTAAAGCTCCAATACACGATCCATCGGGAGCTCGTCCCCCACGGTCTCGATGACATCCAGCGCGCGCTCGACTGAGTCGCACGCCGGAGCTACGTTGCGCGCCTTCGTGCCTCACCACTCTCGGCTCCTAGCTCTCTGCTTGTCGGCGGCTCCGTTCGTCGCCTTCGGCTGCTCTTCCGCGCGCTACTCCACCGAACCGGGCGCACCCTCGCTGGTGCTGCCCGCGCATTTCGCGGAGGGCCAAGGTGAGCCGAGCGCCCGCCCCGCGCCGCGGGCCATCGCGACCCCCCCGGGCCGCGGCTTCGGACTCTACGTCCACTGGCCGTTCTGCGTGGCGAAGTGCCCCTATTGCGACTTCAACAGCCACGTCGCCGACTCCGTCGACCACGAGGCGTGGCGCCGCGCCCTGCTCGCCGAGCTCGACCACGCCGCCGCCGCGGAGGCGCCGCGTCGGTCCCGGCTGACCGGCCGGGCCGCGATCCTGGTGCTGGTCGGCTTTGCCAATGTCTTCGGCTGGATCCTGGTCTCCGAGCGCATTCCCCAGGCGATCGCCGATGCGGTCGACGAACTGTGCCGCGAGACGTTCGGCGACATCCTGGTGTTCCTGTCCGGTGAGCGGGAGATCCGCGATACCGCCGACATGCTCAACCGCCAGCAGCGTCCGGAGACCGAGGTCCTGCCGCTGTACGCGCGGCTGTCGGCTGCCGAGCAGCACCGGGTCTTCGCCGGCCACACCGGGCGGCGGATCGTGCTGGCCACCAACGTCGCGGAGACCTCGCTGACCGTGCCAGGCATCCGCTACGTGATTGCCCCTGGCCCCGCCCGCATCTCCAGGTACAGCCGCCGGCTCAAGGTGCAGCGGCTGCCGATCGAGCCGGTGTCGCAGGCCTCGGCCAACCAGCGTGCCGGTCGGTGCGGGCGGCTCGCCGACGGCATCTGCATCCGGCTGTACTCGCAGGAGGACTTCGAGAGCCGCCCGGAGTTCACCGAGCCGGAGATCGTCCGCACCCACCTGGCCTCGGTCATCCTGCAGATGACCGCGCTGGGGCTCGGTGACGTCGGCGGCTTCCCGTTCGTCGACCCGCCGGACCGGCGCCAGGTGACCGACGGCGTGCAGCTGCTGCAGGAACTCGGGGCGCTGGACCGGGCCGGGCTCACGCCGACCGGCCGCACGATGGCCCGGCTGCCGGTCGACCCGCGGCTGGGCCGGATGCTCGTCGAGGCCGACCGCAACGGCTGCCTGCGCGAGGTGCTCGTGATCGCCGCCGCGCTGTCGATCCAGGACCCGCGGGAGCGGCCGGCCGGCGCGGAGCAGCAGGCCGACGCCATGCACGCGCGGTTCTCGGACCCGACGTCGGATTTCCTCGCCTTCCTGAACCTGTGGAGCTACCTGCGCGACCGGCAGGGCGAGCTGTCCTCCAGCGCCTTCCGCCGGATGTGCCGCGCCGAGCACCTGCACTACCTGCGGGTTCGCGAATGGCAGGACCTGCACGGCCAGCTCCGCCAGGTCGCCAAGAGCCTCGGCATGACCCGCAGCGCGCCACCGCCCGTGCCAACAGACGCGCCCGTGCCGACAGACGCGCCCGTGCCACCAGAGGCGGCTGTGCCGGATATGACCGCGGTGCACAAGTCGCTGCTGGCCGGGCTGCTCTCGCACGTCGGGCTGTTCGACCCTGAGCCGCGTGACTACCTGGGCGCGCGCGGCGCCCGGTTCGCCGTCTTCCCTGGGTCGGCGCTGTTCCGCAAACCGCCGCGCTGGGTGATGTCCGCCGAGCTGGTCGAGACCACCAGGCTGTGGGCCCGCACGTGCGCGCGCATCGACCCGGACTGGATCGAGCCGCTCGCCGGGCACCTGGTCAAGCGCAACTACAGCGAGCCGCACTGGGAACGCAGGCGCGGCGCCGTGGTGGCCCTGGAGAAGGTCACCCTGTACGGCATCCCGATCGTGACCGACCGCAAGGTCAACTTCTCGGGCATCGACCCTGGCCTGTGCCGCGAGCTGTTCATCCGGCACGCGCTGGTCGAGGGCGACTGGGACACCAGGCACGAGTTCTTCCACCGCAACCGCGAGCTGATCGACGACGTCGAGGAGCTGGAGCACAGGGCGAGGCGCCGCGACATCCTGGTCGACGACCAGACCCTGTTCGACTTCTACGACGAGCGCCTGCCGCCAGACGTCGTGTCGGCCAGGCACTTCGACAGCTGGTGGCGGCGTGCGCGGCGGTCGCACCCGGACCTGCTGACGTTCACCGCGGACCTCGTCGTGTCGGCACATTCCGGCGTCAGCGAGCGCGACTACCCCGACCGGTGGCCGGTCGGCGATCCGCCGCTGCCACTGCACTACCGGTTCGAGCCGGGCAGCCCCACCGACGGCGTCACGGTCGACGTGCCGCTGGCGGTGCTCAACCGGCTGGGGGCCGATCAGTTCAGCTGGCAGGTGCCGGGGCTGCGCGAGGACCTGGTGATCGCCCTGCTCAAGTCGCTGCCCAAGCAGCTGCGGCGCGCCGTGGTTCCGGTGCCGGACACCGCCAGGGCCGCGTTGCGGCGGCTCACCCCGTACAACGGCTGGCTGCCCGACGAACTCGGGCGCGACCTCGGCCTGCCGGCTGACCCGTGGGACCTGTCCAAGGTGCCGGACCACCTGAAGATCACCTTCCGGATCCTGGACGGCGGTCAGGTTCTGGCCCAGGGCAAGAACCTCGACGCCCTCGCCGGCCAGCTGCGCAGCGATGTGGAGTCCACCATCTCGGCGGTCGTCGGCGAGCAGGTCGAGCGGTCGGGCCTGCGCTCGTTCGACCTGGAGTCGGTGCCACACGTCGTGCGCCGTGAGCACCGAGGGCACACGTTGACCGGGTACCCGGCGCTGGTCGACGAGGGCGACAGCGTCGCGGTCCGGGTGCTGCCCAGCGAGGCCGAGCAGGAGCGCGCGATGCGCCTCGGCACCCGGCGGCTGCTCCTGCTCGCCACGCCGTCACCGGTCAAGCTCGTCCTGCGCAGCCTCGACAACGCCGCCAAGCTCGCGCTCTCGGCCAACCCGCACGGCAGCGTCGCCGCCATGCTCGCCGACTGCATCGACTGCGCGTGCGACGCGATCGTCGCCGCGAACGGAGGGCCGGCCTGGGACCGGGCCGGCTTCGAGACGCTGCGCAAGGCCGTCGCAGCCGCACTCGGTCCCGAGGTCCTCGGCGTGCTCGCCGACGTGCGGCGGATCCTGGAATCGTGGCGTTCGATCCGCGGCCACCTCGGCACGCTCGGCGCTGCCGTGCTCCGGCCATCCGTCGACGACATGCGTGTCCAGCTCGAGTCGCTGGTGTATCCCGGCTTCGTCGCCGCCGCCGGGCGGCGCCGGCTGCCTGACGTCGCGCGCTACCTGCAGGCGCTCGAGCGCCGCCTCGAAGGCCTGCAGCGCGACCCGCAGCGCGACCGGGCCTGGATGCAGCGGGTCCAGGCCGTCGCCTCCGAGTACGAGCAGCTGCGCCGCGAGCTGCCACCGAGCGAGGAGCTGGACGAGATCCGCTGGATGATCGAGGAGCTCCGCGTCAGCCTGTTCGCCCAAACCCTGCGCACGCCCTACCCGATCTCCGAGAAACGCATCCACCGCGCCATAGACGCCCTAGCCACCTAACCCCCTCCCCCCGCGCGCACCCCGGTTCTCCGTCACCCCCGGTTCTCCGTCACTTGGGGAGCTTTAGTACCGCCAGTGGAACTAAAGCTCCCCAAGTGCGGCGAGATGGGCGTGCGGCGAGATGGGCGTGCGGCGAGATGGGCGTGCGGCGAGATGGGCGGGCGGCGGGATCCGGGGGTGCTGGTGGGTTCGGCTGGCGGCAGTTTGTCGGTGGGGGCTTCTAGGGTTTGGGGGTGCGGAGCTGGATGAGTCGCCGGGCGCTGAACCGGGCGACGTTGCAGCGGCAGTTGCTGCTGAGCAGGGCTCGCCTGCCGGTGCTGGCGGCGGTCGAGCACCTGGCCGGGCTCCAGGCACAGACCCCGCACACGTGGTACGTCGGGCTGTGGAGTCGATTGGCTGGCTTCGACCCGGACGTCGCCGGTGAGCTGCTGTCCAGCCGTCAAGTGGTGCGGATGGCGCTCATGCGCTCGACGATCCACCTGGTGACCGCGCGCGACTGCCTGGAGTGGCGACCGCTCGTGCAGCCGGTGATCGAGCGCAGCATGAACGGCAACTTCGGCAAGCGCCTGGTCGGCATCGACACCGCGGCGCTGGTCGAGGTGGGGCGCCGGCTGGTGGACGAGCAGCCCAGGACGTTCAGCGAGCTGGGGCGACTGCTGGCGAACCGGTGGCCGGACCGCGATCCGGATGCGCTCGCGCAGGCGATCCGGAGCTGGGTGCCGCTCGTGCAGGTGCCGCCGCGCGCCGTGTGGGGCGCGAGCGGTCGGGCGGCGCACACGTCGGCGCAGAGCTGGCTCGGCGAGCCGCTCAGTGCTGAGCCTTCGCTGGCCGCGATGTGCCTGCGGTACTTCGCGGCGTTCGGCCCGGCGTCGGTGCGGGACGTGCAGGCGTGGTCCGGGTTGACCAAGCTGGCCGAGGTCGTCGACGAGCTGCCGCTGCGCACGTTCGAGGACGAGCACGGCGCCCGGCTGTACGACCTACCGGACGCGCCGCGACCCGACCCGGACACGCCGGCGCCGCCGCGGTTCCTGTACGACTACGACAACCTGCTGCTCTCGCACGCCGACCGCAGCCGGTTCAGCGCCGGCGACGTGTCGCTCAAGCTCGGGTACGACCTTGACGGCTCGATCGCGCAGTCGTTCCTGGTCGACGGCCAGGTCGCCGGAACCTGGCGGGTCGACCCGGGGAAGGAGGCCGCAGTGCTCACACTCCGGCCGGCAGTCCCGCTGTCCACGGCCGAAACCGACGCCCTGGCCGCAGAGGGCCATGCGCTGCTCGGACTGCTGGCCCCGAAGGCCGCCGACCACGACGTCAGGTGCCAGCCTTGGTGACGCTGGACGCCAGGGCGCTCAACCGGGCGACGCTCGAGCGGCAGCTGCTCACCCGCCGGGTGGCGATGCCCGTGCCCGAGGCCGTCGAGCGGCTCGTCGCGATGCAGTCGCAGGTGCCGACGTCGGCGTACTACGGCCTCTGGAGCCGGCTGGACGGCTTCGAGCCCGACCAGCTCGGCGCGCTCGTCGCCGACCGGTCGATCGTGCGCCTGTCCCTGCTGCGCGGCACGATCCACCTGGTCACCGCGCGCGACTGCGTCGAGCTGCGGCCGCTGCTGCAGCCGCTGTACGAGCGGAACCTGCAGTTCGTCTTCGGAGCGGGGCTCGACCGAGCTGACGTCGACAAGATCCTCGACGAGGCTCGGGCGCTGCTCGAGGAGCAGCCACGCACGTTCGCCGAGCTGGGCAAGCTGCTCGGGCAGCGCTGGCCGCAACACGACCCTGGCATGCTCACGCTCGCGGTCCGGTCGGTGTTGCCGCTGGTCCAGGTGCCGCCGCGGGGGGTGTGGGGTAGCGGCGGGCCGGCTGCGCACACCACCGCACAGTGCTGGCTCGGCACCGCGCCGGCCGCGGATCCGTCGCCCGAGCGGCTGTTGCGGCGGTACCCGGCCGCGTTCGGACCGGCGGGCGTCAAGGACATGCAGACCTGGTGCGGGCTGACCAGGCTCGGCGAGGTGGTCGACCGGTTGCGGCCGCAGCTGCAAACGTTTCGCGACGAGGCCGGCAACGAACTGCTCGACGTGCCGGACGCGCCGCTGCCCGACCCCGACACCCCGATTCCGGTGCGCTTCCTGCCCGAGTACGACAACTGCCTGCGCTCGCATGCCGACCGCTCGCGCGTGATGACCGCGGCCGACCGGGCGTTGCTGGCCACCGTGAACGACGCCCCGCGACCGACCGTTCTGGTCGACGGCTTTCTCGCCGGCCGCTGGCGGCTGGTGAACAAGCGCGGCACCGCCACCCTGACCGTGATGCTGTTCCGGACGCTGCCCGACAGCGACACGACCGCGGTCGCGGAGGAGGGCGAGCGGCTGCTGGCATTCGCTGCGCCGGGTGCGCAGGTGCGCCGGCTGGAGTTCGGCCCGCTGTGACCGGCGCGCGCTACGACTGGGTGTCGTTCACGACCGACTACGGCCGCCGCGACGGGTTCGTCGCAGCGTGCGCCGGCGTGATCGCCCGGATCGCGCCGCAGGTCCGGATCATCGACGTCACCCACGACATCCCGCTCGGAGACGTCCAGCGCGGCGCCACGGTCCTCGCGCAGACCGCCGGTTACCTTCCGCCGGCCGTGCACCTCGCCGTCGTCGACCCAGGGGTGGGCACCAACCGGCGCGGCCTGGCCGTGGTAGCCGGTTCCGGCATCCTCGTCGGACCGGACAACGGGCTGCTCCCGCCGGCCGCCGATGCCCTCGGCGGCATCCGGGCCGCCCACGAGCTGCGCGAGACCCGGTACTGGCTGCCCGTGACGTCGCGGACCTTCCACGGCCGGGACGTGTTCGCCCCGATCGTCGCGCACCTGGCCAACGGCCTCGACCCGGCCGCGCTCGGCCCGCCGGTCGCCGCGGCCGACCTCGTCCGCCTGCCACCGCGGCGGGTCAGCGCCGTTCCAGGCAAGCTGACCGCCGAGGTCCTCACCGTCGACCACTTCGGCAACGTCCAGCTCGCCGCCACCGCGGCGCACCTCACCGCCGCCGGCCTCGCCTTCCGCCACCCCGTCCGGATCACCGTCGGTCAGGCCACCGCCGGTCAAGCCACCGCCGGTCAGGCGAAGACGGGGGTGGGCGCTGGCCGGGCGACGGTCGGGGGGACGTTCGCCGACGTGGCGCCCGGCATGCTCGTGGTCCTGGTCGACTCGGCCGGTCAGGTCGCGATCGCGGTCAACGGCGCGTCGGCAGCCGAGCGGCTCGCCGTGAGGGCGGGCGCCATGGTCACGGTCGAGGATCGCGAAGGTAGCGGGCGACCTGGCGGCGGTTGATGGCCTGGGCGATGGCCGGAGTGTGCCTGGCGACGAACGCGGCGAACCGCGCACTGCCCGGCGCGAGGATGATCGGCTTGTTGCGGGCGATGCCACGCATGACGTCGGCGGCGAGCTTGTCGGCGGTGTACATGCGTGGCTGGATGCGACCGATCAGGCGCCGCGCCTTGTCGTTGACGCCGGTCGGCGGCAGGCCGGCGTTGACGTTGTCGAACAGCGGGGTGTCGACGAAACCGGGGCACAGCGCGCTGACCCGCACGCCGCGCGAGGCGCCCTCGGCGCGCAGGGCGATGCTCAGCGCCACCACGGCCGACTTCGTGGCGGTGTACGGGATCATGATCGCCGGCGCCACGATGCCGGCGAGCGAGGCGGTGTTGACGATGTGCCCGCCGCGCTGGGCCAGCATGATCGGGAAGGCGGCGTGCACGCCGTGTACGACGCCGCGCAGGTTGACGTCGATCGCGCGATCCCAGTGCTCGAGGCCGAACTCCTCGGTCAGGCCGCCGATGCCGATGCCGGCGTTGTTGAACACCAGGTCGAGCCGACCATGGTCGTCGGCGACGGACCGGTAGGCCGACTCGACGGCGGCGCCGTCGGTGACGTCGAGCGTGAGCGCCGTGGCCGACCCGGGCCCGGCGGTCGTGAGCTGCTTGGCGGTGAGCTCGGCGGCCTCGGCGTTGACGTCGGCCACCACGACCGAACCGCCGCGGCGCACCAGTTCGGCTGCGATGGCCCGGCCGATGCCGGACGCCCCACCGGTGACGATTGCGATCATCGGCCAACCACCTCGTAATCGGCGAGCTTCGGCGTCCTGGTGCGCCACCAGTAGGTGAAGGTGAAGCCCGGCCACAGCGTCCGGTTGCGGCCGTCGTCGTCGAGGTACCAGCTCTTGCAGCCGGTCTGCCAGACGGTGCCGTCGAGCTTGGACTGGACCCAGTCGTTGAACTCGCGCTCGGCGTCGGCGCGCACCTCGATGGTCCGCGCGCGGTCGAGCTCGCGCAGGCAGCGCAGCACGTGCCGGACCTGGGTCTCGATCATGAAGACGATCGAGTTGTGACCGAGCCCCGTGTTTGGCCCGACCAGCAGGAACAGATTGGGAAAGCCCGCGACCGTGATCCCGTGGTAGGCCTTCGGGCCGTCCACCCAGGCGTCCTGCAGCTTGCGGCCGTTGGCGCCGACGATCGTCTTGTTGGCCAGCGCGTCGACGACGTGGAAGCCGGTGCCGAAGATGATCGTGTCGACCTCGTGCTCGGCGCCGTCGGCGGTGACGACGGCGTGCGGGCGGACCTCGACGACCGGGCTCGCGGTCAGCGAGACGTGGGGCCGGTTCAGCGTGGGGTAGTAGTCGTTGGAGATCAGGATTCGCTTGCAGCCGATCACGTAGCGTGGGGTGACGGCGGCGCGCAGCGCAGGGTCGTCGACGTGCCGGTCGATGTTGCGGGTGGCGAGCCGCTCGACCAGCCGCATCAGCCTCGGGTTGACGACGAAGCCGAGAGCGGCCGCCTCCTGCCGCCAGTAGATGAGGTTGCGGAACGCCCGCTGCGTCGAGGGGAACAGCCGGAACAGGACCTGCTCGAACCGGCTGATGGGGCGGTCGGGCTTGGGCATGACCCACGGCGGCGTCCGCTGGAAGATCCGGACCTGGGCGGCCCGCTCGGCGATCTGCGGGAACAACTGGATCGCGCTGGCCCCGGGGCCGATCCCCGCGACCCGCCGGCCGGTCAGGTCATGGTCGTGGTCCCACTGCGCGGAGTGGAACTGCCGGCCGGCGAAGGAGCTCAGCCCGGGCAGGTCGGGGATCGCCGGCTCGTGCAGCGGGCCGAACGCGCCGACGAGGGCCCTGGCCCGCACGGTGTCGCCGCTGCCGGTGGTGAGCAGCCAGGTGGCCGAGTCGTCGTCGAACTCGGCGGCGGTCACCCTGGTGCCGAACCGGATGTGCGGTTTGATCCGGTACTTCAGCGCGCAGAACTTCAGGTAGTCCCAGATCTCCTGCTGCAGCGGGTACTGCCGCGACCACCGCGGGTTCGGTTCGAAGGAGAACGAGTACAGGTGCGAGGGGATGTCGCACGCGCAGCCGGGGTAGGTGTTCTCCCGCCAGGTGCCGCCGACCGCGTCGGCCTCCTCCAGGATGACGAAGTCGTGGCGCCCGGCCTTCTTGAGCTGGATCGCCATGGCCAGGCCGGAGAAGCCGGCGCCGACGATGGCCACCTCCCACGTCTTCGGCATGCCGGGGAACTTACCACGGGTAACTTACTGAGCGGTAGGTTCAACCGCTAGGCTTGCCGGGGTGACCGACAAGCGCCGCCGGATGCCGCGCGCCGACCGCGAGCGGCAGATGCTCGCCGTCGCCGAGCGGGTGTTCGCCGAGCGCGGCTTCCGGTCGGCGTCGATGGACGAGATCGCCGAGCTCGTCGGGGTCACCAAGCCCATGCTCTACGCCTACTTCGGCTCCAAGGACGGCCTGCTGCTGGCCTGCATCCGCCGGGCGCGCACCGAACTCCGCGAGGTGACCAGCAGGGCGATCGCGGCCGCGGACGGCCCGCTGGACAGCCTGCGGCGCGGGCTCGTCGCGCACTTCACCTACCTCGACGCGCACACGCACGCCTGGGCGATGCTGCGCAACGAGTACGCCGCCATCGGAGCGGTGTCCGAGGAGATCGAGTCGATCCGGCGCCAGCAGACCGAGCTCATCGCGCGGGCCTGCCGGCAGTTCGTGCCGGAAGCCAGGCAGGCCGGCACGACCACGCTCGTCGAGGTCTACGCCGAGATGCTGGTCGGCGCGACCGAGCGGATGACGCTGTGGCGCGAGCGCAACCCAGGCGTCACCCCCGAGCAGGCCGCCGACCTCATGCTCGCCGTGATCGGGCAGGGCGTCGCCAGGTTCCTCGACCGCGCAGGAACGCCCTGGGAGAAGACCTTTAGCTAAGCTAAGGGTCGTGCCCGCCCCGAGAACCCGCCGTGCCGTCGGGGCCGTCGTCATCGACACCAGGCCGCTGCGCATCCCCGCCTACCGGCGGCTGTGGGTGTCCACGACGATCACCGCGTTCGGCAGCCAGTTCACCACGGTTGCCGTGCCAAAGCAGGTGTACGACCTGACCGGCTCGTCGGCCTGGGTCGGCCTGACCGGCGCGGTGGCGCTGGTGCCGCTGCTGGTGTTCGGCCTGTGGGGCGGCGCCGTGGCCGATGCGGTCGACCGGCGCAAGCTGCTGCTGGTGACCAACGTCGGCATCGCGATGACGTCGCTGCTGCTGTGGCTGCAGGCCTTCACCGGAGTCGCGTCGGTCTGGACGGTGCTGGCGCTGCTCGGCGTGCAGCAGGCGTTCTTCGCGGTCAACATGCCCACCCGAAGTGCAGTGATAGCCCGCCTGGTCCCGGTCGACCTGCTGCCGGCGGCGTCAGCCCTGTCCAGCACGGTGTTCATGTTCGGCGCCGTGCTCGGGCCGCTGCTGGTCGGCGCGCTGCTGCCGGTCGCCGGTGTCTCGCTGCTGTACCTGCTCGACTCGATCCTGCTGTTCGGGACGCTGTGGGCGGTGTGGAAGCTGCCGTCGCTTCCGCCGCTGAACGGTCCGACCCGCCGCGCGGGGCTCCGCGACATCGTCGACGGCCTGCGCTACCTGTCCACCCGGAAGGTGCTGCTGGCCTCGTTCCTGGCCGACATCATCGCGATGGTCGTCGGCATGCCGCGGGCGCTGTTCCCGGAGATGGCCGAGCGGACCTTCGGCGACCCGCCCGGCGGCGGGCCGGCGCTGGGCCTGCTCTACGCGGCGATCCCGATCGGGGCGCTCGCGTGCGGGCTGTTCTCCGGCTGGCTGTCCAGGATCCAGCGCCACGGCGTCGCGGTGACCATCGCGGTGATCGCCTGGGGCATCTCGATCGCCGGGTTCGGCCTGTCCAGGTGGCTGTGGCTGGCCGTGGTGTTCCTGGCCTTCGCCGGCGCCGCCGACATGGTCAGCATGGTGTACCGCAGCGC
>OFHL01000035.1_pt1 | contig 11425 bp, 9 predicted proteins | sample 1522011 | NCBI WGS metagenome assembly OFHL01 (sample SAMEA2464836, study PRJEB22497) | soil metagenome | biome: Grassland; feature: Farmland; material: Clay | place: Australia | collected 2013-02-01 | depth 0.65 m | reverse complement strand
CTGGTGTCCGAGCCCGGGCGGTGCCGGCTGTCCGCGCCGGGTGGTCCATCACGCCTGCGGCCAGATCGTTGCCGTATGCGGCGATCGGCCCAAGCAGTGCGATCCGCTCAATCTTGACTACGAAGATCTGGTTGTACTCGAGGTTGACTGGGGCAAAGTTGGGAGCGCACTCATCAAAATCTTCTCCGTCGATGCGACGACCGCTGCCAAGCTGACGCACGGTGTCCATCGCCTCGTGGAACACGTCGGTCACGATCGCCTGCATGGCCAGCCCGAATCGCGGGTCGAAGGTCCAGAGGAGCTGGATCGCCTCATCGGGAAAGTTGGTCAGGTCCGTCCGCTCGTTGTAGTACCCGTCGGCGAGGTCGAAGTAGAGCCCCGCGGCGCCGTCGGCGGGACGCCAGCGGGCCAGCGGCCAGACGTCCAGCAGCAGCAGCACGAAGGGCAGCGTCACCAGGATCGGCTTGGCCAGGAGCCCCAGCAGCAGGCAGGCGAAGAGCGCCGCGCGCCGCGCGGGGGAACCTTTGTTGACGCCTCAGGCGAAACGCGCGAATCGCTCGACACCGATGTTCAGCGCCGCACCCTGGGCGCCCAGGAAACCGGCGTCTTCGTGGCCTTGCGCGGCGGGTCTCCCGCGGCTATCCGGGCTTCGGCGGAACGGTACGGGCTGGATGATAAGCAGCGGACGTACATGTTAAGAGTCGCCGAAAAAGAAGGCGATAACGTCGAGTTCTTCCTGAAACGGCGCGCCGACGGGCCCGGCTCCTCCAGCGGCCGCAGCTCCGCCCGACGGCACAGCCCCGCTCGGCTGGGCCTGTTGGGCCTGTTGGCCCTGGTCGGCGGTGGTCACAGCCACATTGTCCACCCCGATTCGTTGTCAACGTCGCGGGCGGTGTGCGATATAGGGCAGCAGCAGGCGTGCGAGGGGAAGGCGGCAGCATGGCCGAGCCAACCAAGGCAGAATCCGGCTTTCCGATCCGGACGGTGTACCGCCCGGCGGACCTGAGTCACGACCTGGACGAGCGGGTCGGGGAGCCGGGGGAGTTCCCGTACACCCGGGGCGTCTACTCGACGATGTACACGCAGCGGCCGTGGACGATGCGCCAGTACGCCGGGTTCGGCACCGCGCGCGAGTCCAACGCCCGTTACCGGCAGCTGCTGGCGGCCGGCCAGACCGGGCTGTCGGTGGCGTTCGACCTGCCGACTCAGATGGGCTTCGACTCGGACGAGGCGGTCGCCTCCGGCGAGGTCGGCAAGGTCGGTGTCGCGATCGACTCGATCGAGGACATGCGGATGCTGTTCGACGCCATCCCGCTCGGCGAGGTGTCGACCTCGATGACGATCAACTCGCCGGCCGCGGTGCTGCTGCTGCTCTACCAGCTGGTCGCCGAGGAGTCCGGCGCCGATGCGGCCAAGCTCACCGGGACGATCCAGAACGACGTGCTCAAGGAGTACATCGCGCGCGGGACCTACATCTACCCGCCGGCGCACTCGCTGCGGCTGATCACCGACACGTTCGCCTACTGCAAGCAGAGCCTGCCGCGCTGGAACACGATCTCGATCTCGGGCTACCACATGGCCGAGGCCGGCGCGACGCCCGCGCAGGAGATCGCGTTCACGCTGGCCGACGGCGTCGAGTACGTCCGGGCCGCGATCGCGGCCGGCCTGCAGGTGGACGCGTTCGCGCCGCGGCTGGCGTTCTTCTTCGTGGCCCGCACGTCGCTGCTGGAGGAGGTCGCCAAGTTCCGCGCCGCCCGCCGGATCTGGGCCCGGATCATGCGCGACGAGTTCGGCGCGCAGAACCCGAAGTCGCAGATGCTGCGGTTCCACACCCAGACCGCCGGGGTGCAGCTCACCGCGCAGCAGCCGGAGGTGAACCTGATCAGGGTCGCCGTGCAGGCGCTCGGCGCGATCTTCGGCGGCACCCAGTCGCTGCACACCAACTCCTTCGACGAGGCGATCGCGCTTCCTACCGAGAAGGCCGCCAGGCTGGCCCTGCGGACCCAGCAGGTGATCGCCTTCGAGGCCGACCTGACCTCGACGGTCGACCCGTTCGCCGGCTCGTATGCCGTCGAGTCGATGACCGACGCCATGGAGGAGGCGATCGTGGACCTGATGCGCCAGGTCGAGGACAAGGGCGGCGCGGTGGCCGCGATCGAGCAGGGGTTCCAGAAGTCGGAGATCGAGAAGGCGGCCTACGCGGCTGCCCAGCAGATCGACCTCGGCGAGCGCGTCGTGATCGGCGTGAACCGGTTCGTGCTGGACACCGAGGAGCCGTACGAGCCGCTGCGGGTCGACCCGACGATCGAGGCCGAGCAGGCCAAGCGGCTCGCCGAGCTGCGCGCCGACCGGTCCGACAGCGACGTGGCGGCCGCCCTGGACCAGTTGCGCGCCGCCGCCGCCGGCACGGACAACGTGCTGATCCCGATGAAGGCAGCGCTGTCGGCCAAGGCCACGGTCGGCGAGGTGTGCCACGCGCTGCGCGACGTGTGGGGTACCTACGTTCCGCCCGATACGTTCTAGTCCGGATGGCGGGTGGCTAACGGCGGCCTGAAGACAAGCGAACCCCTGCGTAGGTACGGTGTGTGCCGGTCGCACGTCGGCCTTACGTCAATCAGATGGCCTCGGCAGCCCGACCGAGTCGGAGTAATCACGATGAGTAATGACATCGGCGTGTGGTTCGTCGGCGCACGGGGTTCGGTGGCCACGACCGCGGTGCTGGGAGCCCTGGCGATCCGCAGCGGCCTGGCAGACCCGATCGGCTGCGTGACCGATCTGCCCGAGCTGGCCGTCGCCCGCGCACCGGGGCTGGACCGCCTCGTGTTCGGCGGTCATGACGTGGTCGAGGTGCCGCTGGCCAAGCGCGCCGACCTGCTGGCCGTCGACGGCGTCGTGCCGGCGCACCTGCCGGCCGCGCTGGCCACCGAGCTCGCGGCGGCCGACCAGGAGCTTCGGCCCGGCGTGCGGGCGGCCGACCCGGGCCAGCGTGCGCAGGTCGACCGGCTGGCCGCCGACATCAGCTCGTTCCGCGACCGGCACGGCCTGGACCGGGCGGTCGTGGTCGACGTCTCCTCGACCGAACCGCCGCTGGAGCGCACGCCGGCGCACGAGAGCCTCGCCGAGCTGGACGCGGCGCTGGACGACGGGCTCGACCCGCTGCCGCCGTCGTCGCGGTACGCCTATGCCGCGTTCCGGACCGGCTGCCCGTTCGTGGAGTTCACGCCGAGCCCCGGGCCGAGGCTGCCGGCGCTGGCCGAGCTGGCCGAGCGCAGCGGCGTGCCGTGGGCCGGCAGCGACGGCAAGACCGGCGAGACCCTGGTCAAGACCGCGCTCGCGCCGGTGTTCGCCTCGCGCGCGCTCCGGGTGCTCTCGTGGTCTGGGATGAACCTGCTCGGCGGCGGCGACGGCGCGACGCTCGGCGACCCGGCGCACGTCCGCAGCAAGATCGAGTCCAAGGCCCGCGGGCTGGAGTCGATCCTCGGGCACAAGGTGGACGGGCCGCTGCACATCGACAACGTGCCCGACCTGGGCGAGTGGAAGACCGCGTGGGACCACGTGCACTTCGCCGGGTTCCTCGGCACCAGGATGACGATGCAGTTCACCTGGGCCGGTTGCGACTCGGCGCTGGCCGCGCCGCTCGTGCTCGACCTGGTCAGGCTGCTGGCCAGGGCGCACGAGACCGGCCGCAGCGGCCCGGTCGCCGAGCTGGCGTTCTTCTTCAAGGACCCCGCCGGCACCGGCGAGCACCGGCTCGCCGCGCAGGTCGACATGCTGGTCTCGCTCGCCGGCGCGCTGGGCGCATGATGGATCCGCGGCTGGCGGCGTTCGTCGAGCTGGTCCGGGCGCCGGCGGCGCTGACCGTGCCAGGCGACACCGTGGCCGGCGCGGCCGCCGCCGGGCGGCCGATCCGCGGGCGGCGGCTGGCCCTGCCGGCGGCCTCGGTGGCGCTGTACTGGGCCGGCATGGCGCTCAACGACTACGCCGACCGCCGCCTCGACGCCACCGAGCGCCCGGAGCGGCCGATCCCGTCGGGTCGGGTCCGGCCGAAGCAGGCGCTCGCGCTGGCCGGCGGGCTCACGGCGCTCGGCCTCGGGCTGGCCGGGCTCGGTGGCGGCGGGGACGCGGTGCGGGTGGCGCTGCCGCTGGCCGGCGCGGTGTGGGCCTACGACCTGGCGCTGAAGTCCACGCCGGCCGGACCGCTGGCGATGGCGGCCTGCCGCGGCCTCGACGTGCTGCTGGGCGCCGGGGCGTCCGGCGCGCGGCGCGCGCTGCCGGCCGCGGTGGCCATGGCCGGCTACACGGCGAGCATCACCGCGCTGGCCCGCGGTGAGGTGCACGGCGGGTCGGCGGCGGCCGGCGCGGCCGCGGTGACCGCGACCGCGACCACCGCGCTGGCCTCGACCGTCGGCGGTGCGGGCGGCTGGAGCCGGGCGCTGAGCGCGTCGGCCGCCGCGGGCCTGCTCGCCTCGACCGGGCGGGCCCAGCTCGCCGCTGCCCGCGACCCGTCGGCGCCGGCGGTGCGGCGGGCGACCATTGCGGGCATCCACGGCATGGTCCCGCTGCAGGCCGCGCTCGCCGCAAGGGCGGGGTCGCGGTTCGGCGCCATCGGCGTACTCGCCGCGTTGCCCGCGGCTCGACTGCTAGCCAGAAAGGTGAGTCCTACGTGAGCGTGCGTTTCGGATACGGCACCAACGGCTTCGCCAACCACCGCCTCGACGACGCGCTCGCGGTCATCGCCGAGCTCGGCTACGACGGGGTCGCGCTCACCCTCGACCACGCCCACCTCGACCCGTTCGCCGACGACCTGCCGCGCCGGGTCGCCGCGGTCGCCGCGAAGCTGGCGGAGCTCGAGCTCGGCGTCGTGATCGAGACCGGTGCCCGTTACCTGCTCGATCCGCGGCGCAAGCACCAGCCGACGCTGCTCGGCGACGAGGGCCGCGAGCGGCGCGTGGACTTCCTGTGCCGGGCGGTGCGCATCGCCGCCGACCTCGGCGCCGAGTGCGTGTCGTTCTGGTCCGGTGAGCTGCCGGACGGCGTCGCCGCCGACCTCGGCCGCCAGCGGCTCGCAGAGGGCGTCGAGGCCGTCCTGGAGCAGGCCACCCGGCTCGGCGTGCAGCTCGGTCTCGAGCCAGAGCCGGGCATGCTCGTCGAGCGCCTCGACGACGCGCTCGCGCTGCGCGCCCGGCTCGGCGACCCGGAGCAGCTGCGGATCACGCTGGACGTCGGGCACTGCGTCGCCGTCGAGCCGGCGACCGCGGCCGACTGCATCCGGCGTGCCGGCCCGCTGCTGGTCAACGTGCAGCTCGACGACATGCGCACCGGCGTGCACGAGCACCTGGAGTTCGGCGAGGGCGAGCTGGACCTGGCGGCCACGCTTGGCGCGCTCGGCGAGGTCGGCTACCGGGGCCTCGCCGCCGTCGAGCTGCCGCGGCACAGCCACGCCGCCCCCGCGGTCGCGCACCGGTCCATCGCCGCGCTCCGCTCGGCGGCGTGGATAGCAGACTCCCAGCGCCGGATCCGCGACGACGCCGGCGCGATCGGCATGCTGTTCCCGGCCGCCGGGCGGTACTGCGGGCGCGGCCCGGTCGACCCGGCCGGCGACCCGAACGGCCTGGCCAAGGGGACCGCCGACGACCGGGCCAGGGTCGCGCTGCTGGCGGCGCTGGCCGACGCGCTGCCGGCCGACCAGCTCGCGACCGAGGTGGCGCTGCTGTACCGGCACGGCGACGACGCCGAGAAGCGCGGCGTGCTCCGCGCGCTGCCGGTGCTGGACGGCTCGCTGCCGGTCGAGGTCGGGCTGGACCTGGTGCGCGACGCCCTGCGGACCAACGACACCCGGCTGGTGGCGGCGGCCATGGGGCCGTACGCGGTGCGCCACCTCGAGGCGCACTCGTGGCGGCACGGCGTGCTGAAGTGCCTGTTCGTCGGCGTGCCGGTGACCGCGGAGGCGGCCTCGCGGATGGACGACGAGCTCGGCCGGATGGTGTCCGACTTCGTCGCCGAGCGCCGCGCCGCCGGGCGCACCGTGCCGCAGGACGCCACGAACCTGCTGTCGTACCTGTACTTCGCCCAGGGGGCACTGGCATGAGGATCTTGGACCCGCACATCCATAGGCCCTCGCGCGCCACCGCCGATTACGAGGCCATGTATGCCGCCGGCGTTCGCGCCCTCGTCGAGCCGGCGTTCTGGCTCGGGCAGCCGCGCACCAACGTCGGCTCGTTCACCGACTACTTCGACTCGCTGATCGGCTGGGAGCGGTTCCGCGCCTCCCAGTTCGGCATCCGCCACCACTGCACGATCGCGCTGAACCCGAAGGAGGCCAACGACCCGCGCTGCGTGCCGGTGCTCGACGTGCTGCCGCGGTACCTGGCCAAGGACGGTGTGGTCGCGGTCGGCGAGATCGGCTACGACTCGCTGACCCCGGCCGAGGACGAGGCGTTCGCCCGGCAGCTGGCGCTGGCCGTCGAGCATGGCCTGCCGGCCCTGGTGCACACGCCGCACCGGGACAAGATCACCGGGACCAGGCGCAGCCTCGACCAGGTGCGCGAGTCCGGCATCGACCCCGGCCGGGTGGTGATCGACCACCTGAACGAGGTCACCGTCGAATTGGTGCTCGACTCCGGCTGCTGGCTGGCGTTCTCGGTCTATCCGGACACCAAGATGGACCCGGACCGCATGGTCAAGATCATGGAGCAGTACGGCACCGAGCGCATGATCGTGAACTCGGCCGCCGACTGGGGCCGGTCCGACCCGCTGCTGACCCTGCGCACCGGCGAGGCGATGCTCGCGGCAGGGTTCGGCGAGGACGACGTCGACCGCGTGCTGTGGCGCAACCCGGTCGCGTTCTACGGCCAGAGCGGCCGGCTGGTGCTCGACGAACTGCCCGGCTACGCGGGCGCCGCCACCGACACCTTCGCCGGCAACTCCGTGCTGCGCGGCGCGCGGCCATGAGGTTCTTCCACGGCGACGGCACCCGGGTGCACCTGTCGTACGGCACCAATGTGCACCCGGCCGAGTCGCTGCCAGGCGTGCTGGCCCAGCTGGACCGGTTCGCCGCCCCGGTGCGCGAGCAGCTCGGCTGGGACCGACTGGGCCTGGGCCTGTGGCTGGCCGCCGATGTCGCCGCGGCGCTGGCCGCGGACCGGCGCGCCGTCCGCGCGTTCCGGCACGAGCTGGACGCCCGCGGCCTTGAGGTCGTGACCGTCAACGCGTTCCCCTACCGCGGTTTCCACGACGAGGTCGTCAAGCACGCGGTCTACCGTCCGCTTTGGACCGAGCCGGCGCGCCTGCGGTACACGGTCGACTGCGCGCGGGTGCTCTCCGGGCTGCTGCCAGACGGCGCGACCGGCAGCGTGTCGACGCTGCCGCTCGGCTGGCGTGACCCGTGGACCGGCCGCGACGACGACCTCGCCCTCGCCGCGTTCGACGCGCTCACGGCCGAGCTGGCCCGGCTCGCCGACCTTGGCCGGCTGGTCACGGTCGCGGTCGAGCCGGAGCCGGGCTGCGTGCTCGACACCGTCGCCGACGCCGTCGGCTGGCTCGCCGGTCGCGTCGACCCGCAGTTCGTCGGCCTGTGCCTGGACACCTGTCACCTGGCCGTGTCGTTCGCCGACCCGGTGACCACCGTGGACTCGATCCACGACGCCGGGCTGCGCGTGCACAAGGTCCAGGCGTCGGCCGCCCTGCACGCCGCCGCGCCGGCCGAGGCGGCGTGCAGGGCGGCGCTGGCCGGCTTCGCCGAGCCGCGCTACCTGCACCAGGTGCGCACGGCCGCCGGGGCAGCCGCCGACGACCTGCCGGAGGCGCTGTCGACCCTGGACGCCACGACGTCCTGGCGGGTGCACTTCCACGTCCCGCTGCACGCCGCGCCGGACGCGCCGCTCGCGGCCACCACCGGCGTGCTGGAGCAGAGCCTCGCGGCGCTCTACGGCGGGCCGTCTGCGGCCAGCCCGCACCCCGAGGGCGGGACGTACACGTGGGGGGTGCTCCCCCCCGCCGCCCGGCCGGCCGACGACGCCCGGCTGGTCGCCGGTATCGCCGCCGAACTGGCCACCGCCGGGGATCTGCTGCTGCAGAGCGGACTGAGCAAATGAGCGGTCAACTCGTCGTCCTGGACGTCGTCGGCCTGACGCCGAAGGCGCTGGCGAACATGCCCAACCTGGCCGCGCTCGGCGCCGCCGGCTGGCAGGCCGAGCTCGGCACCGTACTGCCGGCCGTCACCTGCAGCGCGCAGTCCACGTTCCTGACCGGCCTGACCCCGCGCCAGCACGGCATCGTCGGCAACGGCTGGTACTTCCGCGAGCTCGGCGAGGTGTTCCTGTGGCGCCAGCACAACCGGCTGGTGCACGGCGAGAAACTGTGGGAGGCGGCCAGGCGGGCCAGGCCCGGCTACACCGCGGCGAACCTGTGCTGGTGGTACGCGATGGGCGCCACCACCGACCTCACCGTGACCCCGCGCCCGATCTACCACGCCGACGGCCGCAAGTCGCCGGACTGCTACACTCGCCCGCCGCAGCTGCACGACGAGCTGACCGGTGAGCTCGGGCCGTTCCCGCTGTTCCAGTACTGGGGGCCGACGGCGTCGCTGGCGTCGACCCGGTGGATCGTCTCGGCCGCCCGCAAGGTGCTGGCCGGACACGCCCCCGACCTGCTGCTGGTGTACCTGCCGCACCTGGACTACGACCTGCAGCGGTTCGGGCCGGACTCACCGCAGGCGGTGGCCGCCGCCGTCGAACTCGACCGGACGGTGGCGCCGCTGCTGGCCGACGCCGCCGAGCGCGGTGCCCCCGTCGTCGCGCTGTCCGAGTACGGCATCACAGCCGTCCGCCGCCCGGTCGACGTCAACCGGGCGCTGCGCCGCGCCGGCCTGCTCGAGGTCTACAGCCAGGCCGGCATGGAGTACCTGGATCCGTGGGCGTCACGGGCGTTCGCGGTGGCCGACCACCAGGTAGCGCACGTGTACGTCAGCGATGCCGCCGACAGTGCCGCCACCGCTCGGGTCCGCGGCGTGCTGGCCGAGCTTCCCGGCGTGGATCTGGTGCTCGACCGCGCCGCGCAGGCCCGCTACGACCTGGACCACGAGCGGTCGGGCGAACTGGTGTGCGTCGCCGAGCCAGACTCGTGGTTCACCTACTACTACTGGCTCGACGACGACCGGGCGCCCGACTTCGCGCGCGGTGTCGAGATCCACCGCAAGCCCGGTTACGACCCGGCCGAGCTGTTCTTCGACCCGGCCGACCGGTTGGCCAAGGCCCGGGCCGGGCTCAACCTCGTGCGCAAGAAGGCGGGCCTGCGCTACGCCATGCGCACGACGCCCCTGGACCCGTCGTGTGTGCTCGGCTCGCACGGCCGGCTGCCCGACAGCGCCGCCGACGGCCCGGTGCTGCTGTGCTCGGCGGCCGAGGGCGAACCTGCCGGCAAGCTCGCCGCCACCGACGTCCGCGACCTGCTGCTGCGGCTGAGCGGTGCGCTATGAATGGCGGCCCTGTGAACGGCGGCATGACGGTCGTGGTGCCCGGGCTCGTCGACGGCACCGAGTTCTTCGGCGGCCGGATGACCGAGCAGCGCTACCAGCGGCTGGTGGCCAGCACGCTCGTCGGTCGGGCCGGCGAGCCGGCCGACGTCGCGGCCGCCGTCGGGTACCTCGCCTCCACCGAGGCGTCCTGGGTGACCGGACAGGTACTCGGCGTCAACGGCGGCGCGGCGTTAGGCCGATGAGTGGCCGATTTGTCCGTTCATGCGGTCCACTTGGGTTGCGGCTCCGAACGACTGTCGGGGCCGGGACAGGTCGTGACGGCGCATTGACGGGGGTGGTGCACGATCTATGACGTGAACGCCGACCCGCGATCGGTGTGCCGCGCCGCTGTGGAGCAGCACGCTGAGACGCTGGTGTCGCTGTCGCACCGCATCCATGCGGAGCCGGAACTGGCGTTCGCCGAGCATTTCAGTGCCGCCGCGGTGGCCGAGGTCGCCGAGTCTGCCGGCTTCACCGTCGAGCGCGGCGTGGCCGGCCTGGACACCGCGTTCGTCGCCCGCTACGGCTCTGGCGAGCTCGTCGTCGGCCTGTGCGCCGAGTACGACGCCCTGCCCGGGATCGGCCACGCCTGCGGCCACAACGTGATCGCGGCGGCGTCCACCGGTGCCGCCCTGGCGCTGGCGCCGCTTGCCGACCGGCTGGGCATCACGGTCGCCCTCATCGGCACCCCGGCCGAGGAGACCGGCGGCGGCAAGGTACTGATGCTCGAGCGTGGGGTATTCGACGACGTGGCGATGGCGATGATGGTGCACCCGTCGCCGCACGACACGTGTGCCGCGCGTTCGCTGGCCATCACCGACCTCGAGGTGCGGTACACCGGCAAGGAGTCACACGCCGCGAGCGCCCCTGAGCGGGGCGTGAACGCGGCCGACGCGATCACCGTAGCGCAGGTCGCCGTGGGGCTCGTCAGGCAGCACCTGGAGATCAACCAGATGGTCCACGGTATCGTCACATTGGGCGGAGCGGCGCCGAACATCGTCCCCGCTCACACCCGTGCGCTGTACTACCTGCGGGCTCCAGACGTGGAGTCCCTGCAGCGGCTCGAATCCCGGATCAGGGACTGCTTCGCGGCCGGCGCCATCGCGACCGGCTGCGAGCACGACGTCGTCCAGGCGTCGCCGGCGTATGCCGAGCTGAGACCGGACGAGTGGTTGGCCGGTGCCTACCGGGCGGCGGTCACCGAGTTGGGCCGTACACCGACGCCGCCAGAGGCGGAGCGGAACCGGCCACTGGGGAGCACTGACATGGGCAACGTCACCCAAGCGTTGCCCGCGATCCATCCGACTATTGCGATCGACTGCGGGGAAGCGGTGATCCACCAACCCGAGTTCACGTCGGCCTGCGCCACGGCGTCGGCCGACCGTGCCGTGCTGGACGGCGCGCTGGCCATGGCGTGGACCGCCGTGGCCGCCGCCACCGACGACACGCAGCGCAGTCGACTCACTGCACAGGTAACCGCGCGTTCCGCGGTTGCGGGAGGTGTGGGGTGACCTTGCTGGACTCCGGCCCACCACCGGCCGGCCCGCTGGACCCGTTCGACGACCCGGTGCCCCGGGTGTTGACCGGGGCGGCGGACCGGCACCTGTTCGCAGACGTCGACGACATCGGGGCCGGGCGCGGACCCGGCTGGCTCGACTCGTGGCTCAAGGAGCACACCGGCGACCTCGTCCACTGGCGGCGTTACCTGCACGCCAACCCGGAACTCGGCTACCGCGAGTACGCCACGACGACGCTGGTCGCCGAGGCACTGTCGGCCGCGGGCTTCTCGCCCCGCACCCTGCCCCGCGGCACCGGCCTGATCTGCGACATCGGCACGGGTGACCGCTGCATCGCACTGCGCCCAGACCTCGACGCGCTGCCCCTGCCCGAGGCCACCGGCCTTCCCCTCGG
>OFHL01000034.1_pt1 | contig 11475 bp, 2 predicted proteins | sample 1522011 | NCBI WGS metagenome assembly OFHL01 (sample SAMEA2464836, study PRJEB22497) | soil metagenome | biome: Grassland; feature: Farmland; material: Clay | place: Australia | collected 2013-02-01 | depth 0.65 m | reverse complement strand
CTTCGCGGGACCCCTGGACACGCTGCGCGCCGGCGACTGCGGCGCGATCCCGACCGGCGCCAGGCCGGCGACGATCCCGCTGTCGTTCGCCCAGGAACGGCTGTGGTTCATCGACCAGTTCGAGCCGGGCAGCGCCGTCTACAACATCGACTACGCGGTGTGGCTGCGCGGCGAGTTGGACGTCGAGGCGCTGCGCCGCGCCCTGAACCTGCTGGTCGAGCGGCACGAGGTGCTGCGCACGACGTTCCAGGTGGTCGACGAGCGCCCGGCACAGGTCGTGGCCGCCCCCGCGCCCGTCGACCTTCGCGTGGTCGACGTCCCCGCCGAGAAGGCGATGGACCTCGCCGCGGCCGACGCCGCCACCCCCTTCGACCTGGCCCAAGGGCCGATGCTGCGCGCTACCGCCTACCGCACCGCGCCGGACGAGCACCTGCTCGTGCTCGGCACCCATCACATCGCCGCCGACGACTGGTCCAAGAACGTGCTGGCAAGGGAGCTCTCCGCGCTGTACAGCCGTGCGGTGCCCGAAGGTGAAGCGGTGCCCAAAGGTGACGCGGTGCCCGAACTGCCCGTGCAGTACGCCGACTACGCGGTGTGGCAGCGCAACCGGCTCGACGGCGAGGCCCTCGAGGCCCAGCTTGATCATTGGCGTGATCGGCTCGATGGCGCGCCGGCGCTGCTGGACCTGCCCACCGACCGGCCACGGCCCGCGGTGCAGACCTACCGAGGTGGAACCGAGGCGACGATCCTGCCGGCCGCGCTCCTGCGAAGCCTGCGGGAGATCGCGCTCCGGCACGACGCCACCCTGTTCATGGCGCTGCTGGCGTCGTTCACCTCCCTGCTCGGGCGCTACACCGGCAACGACGACATCGTGGTCGGCACCACGGTCGCCAACCGTGGCCAGCAGGAGGTCGAGGACCTGATCGGGTTCTTCGTCAACACGCTCGTGCTGCGTACCGACCTGTCGGGCGAACCGACGTTCGAGCAGCTGCTCGAACGGGTCCGCGAGACGACGCTCGACGCCTACGCCAACCAGGACGTGCCGTTCGAGAAGCTGGTCGAGCAGCTCCGGCCGCAGCGCTCGCTGAGCTTCCCGCCGCTGGTACAGGTGCTGTTCGACCTGCAGAACCTGAGCCACGAGCCGCCACGGCTGGTCGGGCTGCGGGCCACGCCGGTCGACCTCGACCAGGGCAGCGCCAAGTTCGACCTCGTCGTGTCGATGATCGAGGCCGACGGAGGCCTGCACACCGAGCTGCAGTACAACCGCGACCTGTTCGACGGCTCGACCATCCGGCGGCTGCTGGCGCACTGGCGGCGGCTGCTCGACCAGCTGCTGGCCACCCCGTGGCGGCCGATCGGAGAGCTGTCCCTGCTCTGCGACGACGAGCGCCGGTCGGTGCTCACCGGCTGGAACCGCACGGTGCGGGACAGGCCGCCGCGGTCGAACCTGGTCGAGCTGTTCGAGGAGCAGGCGGCGCGCACCCCGGACGCGCTCGCGCTCGTCCACGGCGAGCGCCGGCTGACCTACCGGCAGCTCGACCAGCGCGCCAACCAGCTCGCGCACTGGCTGACCGAACGTGGTGCCCGGCCCGACGCGCGGGTCGGGCTGGCGGCCGAGCGCTCGGTCGAGGCCCTCGTCGGTGTGCTCGGCATCCTCAAGGCCGGCGGCGCGTACGTGCCGCTGGACCCGTCGTACCCCTCACGGCGCCTGGAGCTGATGGCTCGCGAGGCCGGCGTCGTCGCGCACATCGACAGCCACACGATGGCCGAGCTCGACGGCCTGCCCACCGACGCCCCGAACCGGCGGACCCACCCTGATCAGCTGGCCTACGTCCTGTACACGTCCGGCTCGACTGGCCGCCCCAAGGGCGTGGCCATGTCGCACGGCGCCCTGCTGAACCTGTTCGCCTGGCAGGACGCCGACCTCCCGCTCGCGCCGGGCACCCCGGTGCTGCGGTTCGCCCCGCTCGGCTTCGACGTCTCCTGCCAGGAGCTGTTCTCGACCTGGCAGGCCGGCGGCACGATCGTCGAGCTGCCCGCCGACGACGTTCGCCGCGACCCGCAGGCGCTGCTGGACCTGATGGAGCGCGAGCGGGTCGAACGCTGGTTCGTGCCCTACTCGGGCCTGGTCAACGTGGCGCACTGGGCGCTGCAGGAGCCTCGCCGGCGGGATCTGCGGCTGCGCACGATCGTCACGGCCGGCGAGCAGTTGCAGCTGACCCAGGACCTGATGAGCTGGCTGCACCGCATCGGCACCGGCTGCGCGCTGGTCAACCACTACGGCCCGACCGAGACCCACGCGGCGACGGCGTACCAGCTCCCGTCCTCGATGGCGGCGGACCGGACGGCAGCTCGGACGATACTGCCGCCGATCGGCCGCCCGATCGCCAACGCCCAGGTCTACGTGCTCGACCGCAACGGGCAGCCGGTCCCGGTCGGCGTACCAGGCGAGCTGTACGTCGGCGGCGCCGGCCTGGCCCGCGGCTACCTCGACCGTCCACAGTGGACTGCCGAGCGGTTCGTGCCCGACCCGTTCGGCGGCCGGCCCGGTGCCCGGCTCTACCGCACCGGCGACCTGGCCAGGTACCGGCCGGACGGCACGCTCGAGTACCGCGGACGCGTCGACACCCAGATCAAGCTGCGCGGCTACCGGATCGAGCCGGGCGAAATCGAGGCCGTGCTGGAGGAGCACCCCGAGGTCCGCGGCGCCGCCGTGGCCGTGCACGGCGAGGGTCCCCGGCGCCAGCTCGTCGGTTACGTCGTGGGGCCCTCGCAGGCCCACGTGCGGCAGGTGCGCGAGCACCTGCGGGCCCGGTTGCCGGACTACCTGGTGCCGGCCCAGCTCGTCGTCCTTGACGCGCTCGCGTTGAACCGCAACGGAAAGGTGGACCGGGCGGCGCTGCCGGCACCGGGCTCGGCGCGCAATGGCCGGCCGCCGGCGCCACCGAGGACGCCGACCGAGCTGGCCATCGCCCGGATCTGGACGCAGGTGCTGGAGGTCGACCGGGTCGACGCCGGCGACGACTTCTTCGCGCTCGGCGGGCACTCGCTGCTGGCCACCAGGGTGATCTCGCGGCTGCGCTCGGAGCTGCGGATCGACGTGCCGGTCAAGGCGATCTTCGAGCATCCGACGGTCGCTGCGCTGGCGGCGGCGGTCGACCAGCTGTCCGGGGCCGCCGAGCCGGACGAGCCGGTCGTCAGCCGGCTTCCCCGGCAGGCCAGGAGCCTGCAGCGGTGACAGCCGGTCCCGAGCAGCGGTACTTCGTCTTCCCGGCCTCCCGCGCCCAGCAACGGCTGTACTTCCTGCAGCGGCTGCTCGGCGACGAGCCGACGTACTCGATCCCGCTGTTCTACGCGATCTCCGGACGGCTCGACCTCGCGGCGCTGGAGGCGGCCGTCGGTGACGTGGTCGAGCGGCACGAGGCGCTGCGCACGCACTTTGCGATCGAGGGCGACACGCTCATGCAGGTGATCGACCCGCGACCCAAGCCATCGTGGCGGCTCGACACCGGAACCGACGTGGCGGCCTGGATGGCGGCCGAGACCAACCGGCCGTTCGACCTGGACCTTGGCCCGCTGTTTCGCGCGGCGCTGCTGCGGCGCGGCGGGGACGACTTCGTGCTGATGCTCGCGATGCACCACATCGTCGCCGACGGGTGGTCGCTGGCCGTGCTGCTGCGCGACCTGCAGGCCGCCTACCGGGCCAGGACCGGCGGAGGTGTCGGGCCGCCTGGGCCCGAGCTGCAGTACGCCGACTTCTCGGCGTGGCAGGACAAGTGGCTGGCCGGGCCGGGCGCTGTGCGCCAGCTGCGGTACTGGAGCGACGCGCTCGGCGGGGACCTTCCGGTGCTGAGGCTGCCGGCCGATCGGCCACGGCGCCCCGGCGTGCCGGCGACCGCTGGCGAGAGCCACCTGTTCGCGCTGCCCGGCGGCGCGGTCGACGAGCTGGCGGCACTGTGCCGGTCGGAGGGCCGCACGCCGTTCGCCGGCCTGCTGTCGGCGTTCGCGGTGCTGCTGTACCGGTACTCGGGGCTCGACGACCTGGTGATCGGCTCGCCGGCCGCCAACCGGACGCGATCCGAGTTCGACGACACCATCGGGCTGTTCGTCAACACCATCGCCGTGCGCTGCGACCTGTCCGGCGCGCCGACCTTCCGCGAGCTGCTGCGCCGCGTCGGCCAAGCCGCCGCGGACGCCTACGCCAACCAGGAGCTGCCGTTCGAGCGGGTCGTCCAGGAGCTGAACCCGGACCGCGGCGCCGACTGGGACCCGGTGTTCCAGGTGATGTTCAGCCTGCACAACACCCCGCGCACCGGTTGGGACCTGCCGGGCCTGCTGGTCAGCGAGCTGGAGAACCGGGCCCGCAACGTCAAGTTCGAGTTGGAGCTCGACATCGTCGAGTCCGGGCACGGCCCGGCGGCGGTGCTGCAGTACCGCACCGAGCTGTTCGACCTCGACACCGTGCGCCGGCTCGCGCGGCACTACTGCCGGCTGCTGGAGAGCATCGCCGCCGACCCGGACCGCCCGGTGGCGACCGCGCCGATCCTCTCCGAAGCCGAGCGCGCCGAGCTGCTGCCGGTGCCAAGCGACTCGGGGCCGGTGGGCCGGTGCTGCCACGAGCTGTTCGAGCTTCAGGCGGCGCGCCGGCCGGACGCCGTCGCGGTGAGCTGCGGCACGGACCGGCTGACGTACCGGCAGCTCGACGAGCGGGCCAACCAGCTCGCGCACCGGCTGCGGGCCGCCGGCGTCGGGCCCGAGGTCCTCGTCGGGCTGAGCGCCGAGCGGTCGGTCGACCTCGTGGTCGGGATCCTCGGCATCGCCAAGGCCGGCGGCGCCTCCCTGCCGCTGGACCCGGGCTACCCAGATGCCAGGCTGGCGTTCCTCGTGCAGGACAGCGGGATCGGCCACCTTGTCGTCCACAGTGGACTCGCCCCCAGGTTCGCCGGCTTCGATGGCCACGTCGTGTTCCTGGACGGGCCGGCCACGGGGTCGGTGGCGGCACCGGCCAGCGGCGTCACCCCCGAGCACCTGGCGTACGTGATCCACACGTCGGGCTCGACCGGGCAGCCCAAGGGCACCCTCGTCACCCACCGAAACGTCGCGCGCCTGTTCACCAGCACCCGGCAGTGGTTCGACTTCGACCACTACGACGTGTGGACGATGTTCCACTCCTACGCCTTCGACTTCTCGGTGTGGGAGCTCTGGGGAGCGCTCACGACCGGCGGCCGGCTGGTCGTGGTGCCGCCTGAAGTGAGCCGATCCCCGGCGGAATTCCACCGGCTGCTGCGCGAGCACCGGGTCACCGTGCTGAACCAGACCCCGTCGGCCTTCCGCCAGCTGATGGCCGCGGACGAGCGGACCGGTGGAGAGCTTTCGCTCCGGTACGTGATCTTCGGCGGCGAGGCGCTGGACCCGGCGACACTTCGGCCGTGGGTTCGCCGGCACGGCGACGAGCGACCACAGCTGGTCAACATGTACGGCATCACCGAGACCGCGGTGCACGCCACGTACCAGCGTGTCCGCGCGGACGACCTGGACCGCGGCGGCAGCCCGATCGGTGTGCCGCTGGCCGACCTGCAGGCGTGCGTGCTCGACACCAACGGCGAGCCGGTGCCGGTCGGTGTGCCCGGCGAACTGGTCGTCAGCGGTGCCGGCGTCGTCCGGGGGTACCTGCGCCGGCCGGAGCTGACGGCGCTGCGGTTCGTGCGGCACCCGGCCGATCCGGCTCACTCGGCGTACCGCACCGGTGACCTGGTCAGAAGGCTGCCGAGCGGCGCGCTGGAGTACCTGGGCCGCATCGACGACCAGGTGAAGATCCGGGGCTTCCGGGTCGAGCCCGGCGAGGTCGAGGCGGCGCTGGTCCAGCACCCGCAGGTCCGGGAGGCGGCCGTGCTGGCCGTCACCGACGGCGGTGGCGACCGGCGGCTCGTCGGGTACGTCGTCAGCGGGTCGGGCGAGCCTGGCTCCGCGTTCGAAACGGTGGACGCCGCAGGGCTGCGGGCGCACTTGCGGCGGACGCTGCCGGATCACCTGGTGCCGGCCGAGTTCGTGGTGCTCGACCGGTTTCCGTTGACACCCAACGGGAAGGTGGATCGGGGGCGGTTGCCTGGTCTGGGCGGCCGGCGGGTCGACGCCGGTCGGTTCGCCGCCCCGGAGACCGCGGTGGAACGGGCGTTGGTCGAGGTGTGGGCCGAGGTGCTCGGCGTGCCGAGAGTCGGCGTCGACGACAACTACTTCGCGCTTGGCGGCGACTCGATCCGAAGCATCCAGCTGCTCTCGGCCGCCGAGCGGCGCGGGCTGCGGTTCACGCTGCCGGACCTGCTGCAGTTCCAGACGGTCCGGCAGTTGGCGTCCCACGCCACCACCGGCGACAGCCCACCACCCGACGCGGCAGGGCCCGACCAGCGCGATCGGCCGTTCGCGCTGCTGCCGGAGGAGGACCGCGCGCTGGTCCCCGATGGCGTGACCGACGCCTACCCGATGACCAGGCTGCAGGCCGGAATGATCTACCACAGCGAGGCGCACCGGCTGTACCACAACGTGTCCGGCTACCTGGTCCGTGCCGGCTACTCCGAGCCGGCCTGGCGCGCGGCGGTGGCGAGCGTGCTGGCCCGCCACGAGATTCTGCGGACCTCGTTCGACCTGCACGGTTTCAGCGAACCGATGCAACTCGTGCATGCCAAGGTCGACCCGCCGGTCACGTTCGAGGACCTCACGGCGCTCTGCGCCGAGGACCAGCAGGCGGCGGCGGACCGGCGGTTCGCCGACGAGCGGACACGGGCGTTGCGGTGGGACACCGCGCCGCTGCTGCGGCTGCACGTCCAGCGCCTCGGCGCCGACCTGTTCCGGCTCTGGGTCGTCGAGCACCACGCGATCCTGGACGGTTGGAGCGAGCGGGCGCTGTTCGCCGAGCTCGTCGAGCTGTACCTGCACGAGCTCGGACCCGGCGGCCCGCCGGCACAGCCCGCACGGCCGGCGCAGCCGCCGGTCCGGTTCCGGGAGTTCGTCGAGCTGGAACGCCAGGCGCTGGCCGACGAGCGGCACCGGAACTTCTGGCTGGACCTGCTGCAGGACAGCACGTTCGCCGAGCTGCCAAGGTTGCGGCCGCCACGCGGCGGGCCCGACATTCGGCTGCTCGACATCGACCTGTCCGACCTGCCGGCGACCGTGGAGGCGCTGGCCCGCCGGTTCGGTGTGGCCGCCAGGACCGTGGCGGTCGCCGCCCACGTCCGCGTGATGGCACTGCTCGCCGGCAGCACCGACGTGGTGACGGGCGTCGTCCAGCACGGACGCCCGGAGGCAGCCGGGGGCGACCAGGTGCTCGGGCTGTTCCTGAACACGCTGCCGCTTCGGGTGGAGCTGCCCGGCGGCACGTGGAACGAGCTGGTCGAGGCCGTCGCCCAGCTCGACCTTGCGATGCAGCCGCACCGGCGCTACCCGATGTCGCAGATCCAGCACGAGCTGCGCCGCCCACCGTTCGAGACGTTCGTCAACTTCACGCGTTTCGAGGTCGGCGACCGTGACGGCTTCGAGGTGCTCGCACACGACGGCGAGGCGAGCACCAACTTCGCGTTCGGCGCCGAGTTCTCGCTGGCCGACACCGCCGTCCTGGCGCTGCGCTTCGACATCGCCCAGCTCGACACCGAGCACGTGCGGCGAATCGGCGGGTACTACCGCGCGGTGCTCGCGGCCATGAGCGATCCGGACGGGCGCTACGACGTCGACCTGCTGCCCGAGGCCGAGCACCGGCAGCTCGCGACGTGGAACGCCACCGAGCGGCACCACCCGGAACCGTATGTGCTGCACGAGCTGTTCGAGCGGCAGGCCGCGCGCACCCCAGACCTCGTGGCGTGCGAGTTCGAGGACCAGCGGCTCAGCTACGCCGAGCTGGACGAGCGCGTCGGCAGGCTGGCCCGGCGGCTGGCCGGCCTAGGCGCCGCGCCCGGCCGGCTCGTCGGCGTTCGCCTGGGGCGCTCACTGGACCTGGTCGTCGGATTGCTGGCGATCCTCAAGTCCGGCGCGGCGTACGTGCCGGTCGATCCGGAGGATCCGCCGGCCCGGATCGCCGAGCTACTCGGCGAGGCCGGGGCCGCGCTGGTGCTGGCCGAGCCCGGCAGCATCGCGCTGCCGGGCGTCCGCGTGGTCGACCAGGCCGGCGGCGGCTCCGACTCGGCGCTGCCGGCTGTCTCGCCCCGCGACCCCGCCTACCTGATCTTCACCTCTGGCTCGACCGGGCGGCCGAAGGGCGTGCTGGTCTCGCACCGGGCGATCTGCAACCGGCTGCTCTGGATGCAGCGCGCCTACCAGCTGACCGAGGGTGAGGCGGTCGTGCAGAAGACTCCGCTCACCTTCGACGTTTCGGTCTGGGAGCTCTTCTGGCCGCTGATCACCGGTGGCCGCCTGGTGCTGGCGAGACCGGGAGGACACCGCGACCCGGCGTATCTGTCGGACCTGATCCAACGGCGGCAGGTGAGCATCGTGCACTTCGTGCCGTCGATGCTGGCGGCGTTCCTCGACCACGGCCACATCGAGCGGTGCACCACGCTGCGCCGGGTGATCTGCAGCGGGGAGGCGCTGCCGGCGCGGCTGCAGCGGCGGGTGCTCACCAGGGCGCCGGCCCAGGTCGAGCTGCACAATCTGTATGGGCCGACCGAGGCGGCCGTCGACGTCACCCACTGGCGCTGCGTTGACGACGGCAGTGACTCGGTGCCGATCGGCTGGCCGATCGACAACATCACGGTCCACGTGCTCGACGCGTACCGCCGGCCGGTGCCCGTCGGCGTCACGGGCGAGCTGTACCTCGGTGGCGCCGGGCTCGCCGACGGCTACCACGGCCAGCCCGAGTTGACCGCCGAGCGGTTCGTCTCCTGGGTCGACCACAACGGGATCAAGCGCCGGCTGTACCGCACTGGCGACCTGGTGCGGCACCGGCCCGACGGCGCGCTGGTCTTCCTCGGCCGCACCGACGACCAGATCAAGATCCGCGGAATGCGCGTCGAGCCGGGGGAGATCGAGACGGCGTTGCGGCGCCACGACGCCGTGCGCGATGCCGCCGTGGTGCTGCACGACGCCCGGCTCACCGGCCACGTCGTGCTCGACCGGCCGCTCGAGCCGGCCGAGCTGACCGAGTGGCTGGCTGGTCGGCTGCCGCCGCATCTGGTGCCGGCCCGGTGGGCCGTGCATGACGCACTTGTCTTGACGCGTAACGGAAAGGTGGACCGCGCGGCATTGCGTCGCACGGCCGGCGCCGGCGCCGCGCGTCCGGAGCACACGGCGCCGCGTGACGACCGGGAGGCGATCCTGGCCGGGCTGTTCGAGCGGGTGCTCGGGACGCCCGTCGGGGTGCACGACGACTTCTTCGCCGCCGGCGGCGACTCGCTGTCCGCCCTGCGGCTGGCGGCCCTGGTCGAGGACGCGTTCCGGTGCGGCCTGCCGGTCGACGCGGTGCTCCGAGCCGGGACGGTGGCCGGGCTGGCCGAGGCGGTGCGCGCTGGCGGCACGTTCGACGGGCTCGTGCCGTTGCGGCCGGCCGGCCGGCGCCCGTCGAGCACGCGAGCGCCGCTGTTCCTCGTGCACCCGGCCGGCGGGATGGTGTTCTGCTACCGCGACCTTGCCGCCGCGCTGCCCCAGGAGCGGCCGGTGTACGGGCTGGCTGCTGCCGGCGAGCCGGCCTGCTCGGTGGCCGAGCTGGCCGACCGCTACCTGCCCATGATCACCGCCCTGGTGCCGGCCGGGCCGTACCGCCTCGCCGGATGGTCGTTCGGAGGCGTGGCCGCCTTCGAGCCGGCGCAACGCCTGCGCCCAGTCGGGCCGGTCGGCCTCGCCATGATCGACGCCGGCTTTCCAGCCGGCGCGGTCCCGGCCGGCGCAGTTCCGGCCGGCGCGGTCCCGGCGGCGACTCCGGCTGACGCCGACGCGCGGCGGTCGTTCGCCGAGGACCTTCGACGCACCACCGGAAAGACCGTCGACGAGATCGCGGACGGCGCGACGCTCGAGCGGCGGTTCGCCGTGTTCCAGGCCAACCTCGCCGCTCACGCCGGCTACCGGCCGCGACCGTACGAAGGCCCGATGCTCACCGTGTACAGCCAGTACGCCGCCAACGCCGCCAACGCCGCCAACGCCGCCAACGCCGTCGATGCCTGGCGCCGCCTGGCCGACCCGGCGTCGCACCGCTCGGTCGCCGTGGCGGCTGATCACTACGAGCTGCTGCGGGCGCCGCACGTGGCTGAGGTGGCGCGCCTGCTGGAGGAGTTCCTCGACGATGTCTGACCTGCTGGACCACGCCCTGGAGTCGTTGCTGGCGAGCCGTCCGGCCGTGCTCGATGCCGCCGTGCTGCGCCGCGTCGCCGGTGACGGCCGCCGCTACCGGGTCGCCTATGTCGTGCCGGCGCCGGGTGTCGACCCGGTGGCGCTGCGCCGTGTCGTCGACGCTGCCGGCCTGCGGTCACCGGCGGGCGGCGATCCGCTGCTGGTGAGCGTGATCAGCCGGATACCGCGCGACGGCAACGGACAGCCGGACGTCGCGGCGCTGCACGCGTTGCCCGTGATCGGCGAGGGCGACGTGCCGGCCGCTCTGGCCGACCCCCCACCCGGCCGCCTGCACCTGGACCACCTGCTCGACCTGCCGCCACGCTGGGCACCCGATGTCGGCGTTGCCACCGCCGCCCCCGGTCCCGCGGCCGGCAGCACCGGCAGCACCGGCAGCACCGACAGCACCGGCAGCACCGACGGCACCGGCAGCACCGACGGCACCGGCGGTACCGGCAGAGCCGGTGACGGCGATGCGCCGCCGGCGCGGTGCGTTGGACCCGACCCGGCCCCACACCGGCACGGGAACGACCCGGCCGATCTCGTCCAGGCGCTGCTGTCGAGCGCGCAGCGGCACCCGGAGCGGGGCGTGCACGTCGTCGGCGAGACCGGTGAGCGGTTCATCGGCTACCCGGAGCTGCTCGCTGCCGCCCGCCGGGTGCTCACGGCGTTGCGCGCGCACGGCCTCGGCCCGGGCGATCCGCTGCTCCTGCACGTGCCGGACCTCGGTGACCACCTCGTCGGCCTGTGGGCGTGCCTGCTCGGCGGCCTGCGGCCGGTCGCGGTGGCCCAGGCGCCCGGCTACGACGAGCGCAACGCCGTGCTCGACAAGGGCGAACAGGCGTGGCGCACGGTCGGGGACGCGGGGAGGGCCGCTCATGGGCCTGGACGGCTCTTTCGGCAGCAGCGGCTCGATGGCTTCCCAGAGGTCGTCGGGGACAAGACGCTCACTCTTGACGGACCAAGAATGCCACCGCCGGGCGGTTCTGAAACACGGCCTTAATTCACTGATTCCTGTGCACCTGCCCCCCCCCTCGTACGGACGCGTCGCGGCCCGCCCCACACTCCGATGATGATGAACATCGGAATGAGCATGGCCTCCCAGAACACGTAGAACAGCAGCGCATCCAGGGCCGCGAATACGCCGACCATCACGCCTTCCATGAT
>OFHL01000033.1_pt1 | contig 11584 bp, 9 predicted proteins | sample 1522011 | NCBI WGS metagenome assembly OFHL01 (sample SAMEA2464836, study PRJEB22497) | soil metagenome | biome: Grassland; feature: Farmland; material: Clay | place: Australia | collected 2013-02-01 | depth 0.65 m | reverse complement strand
CTGTTCTTGTTGCTCGACTCCCACGTGCTCGACCTGCAGGTCTATCGCACCGGCGGGCAGGCGTGGATCAACAACCAGCCGCTCTACGACCCCTTGTTCCCGGCGCAACTGCCCGGGCCGCCGCTGCCGTTCACCTACCCGCCGCTGGCCGCCGTGCTGTTCGCGGTGCTGGCGGTGGCGCCGTGGTGGCTGGCCATCGCCATGGTGACCGCCTCCAGCCTCGCCGGGCTCGTCGTCGCGGTCCGGTTGGGCGCTGTGCAGCTTTCCGGGCAGCTTTCTGGGCAGCTCTCCGGGCAGTTCGCCGGCCAGCTGCACGGCCGGTTCTCCGAGCGGCTTGCCGCCGGGCTTCCAGAGGACCGGGTGCGGGTCGCGCTGCTCACCGCCGCGGTCGTCACCGTCGCCCCGGCGCTCGAGCCGGTGCGGTCGAGCATCTCGTTCGGCCAGATCAACCTGCTGCTGCTCGGAGCGATCGCGGCCGACTGCCTGCTGCCGAGAACTCCGTGGCCTCGTGGGCTGCTGATCGGGCTGGCCGCCGCGATCAAGCTGACGCCGGCCGCGTTCGTGCTGTTCTTCATCGCCTGCAGGCAGTGGCGCCCGGTGTTGGTCGCCGCCGGCACGTTCGCCGGTGCGGCGCTCGCGGGGTTGCTGCTCGCGCCGGCGGACACCTTCGACTACTGGTTCGGTGCGCTGCTGGACCCGGCGCGCATCGGGAATCTCGAGTTCGCCAGCAACCAGTCGCTTCGCGGTGTGCTGCACCGGCTGGGGCTGCCGGCCGGGTTCGAATCGCTCGGCTGGCTGGCGCTGTCGGCCGCGATCGGCGCGCTCACGCTGTTCGCGGTCTCCCGGCTGCGCGAGCGCGGCGACGCACTCGGCGGCCTGCTGGTGACCGCGTCGGCGAGCCTGCTGGTGTCGCCGGTGTCGTGGGTGCACCACTGGGTGTGGGTGGCGCCCGGCCTGCTGTGGCTCGGGATGGCGGCCTGGCGGCGGCGGTCCGCGGCTCTGGCAGCTCTGACCGCGCTGGTGACCACGGTGTTCATCGCGGAGCCGCACCACTGGGTCCCGAATCATGATCGCCGCGAGCTGGAGTGGGCGTGGTGGCAGCACCTGGTCGGCGACGCCTACTTCTGGTGTGCGCTAGCGGCGGTGCTGGTGGCTGCTGTGGCCATGCAGTCGGTACCGTCCGTTCGTGGCCAGCAAGGACGACGTCGAGATCATCGAGGTGGCCGGAAGGCAGGTCCGAGTCACCAACCCGGGCAAGGTGATCTTTCCGGAACGCGGTGAGACCAAGCTCGACCTCGCCAACTACTACCTGGCCGTCGCCGATCCGCTGATGGCGGCGACCGGCGGACGGCCGGTGCTGCTGCAGCGGTACCCGTCCGGGGCGACCGGGCAGTCGTTCTTCCAGAAGCGCGTCACCCCGACCAAGGCGGACCCGTGGCTGACCACGGCCGTGGTCTCCACGCCGAACGGCACCACGTCGGACGCGCTAGTCGCCGTCGACCTCGCGCACGTGCTGTGGGCGATCAACATGGGCTGCCTGGGCTTTCACGTGTGGCCGAACACGGCCGCCGATCCAGAGCACGCCGACGAGCTGCGCATCGACCTTGACCCCAGTCCCGGGGTGACGTTCTCGATGATCAGGGAGGCGGCGTCGGAGACCAAGGCGCTGCTCGACGAGCTCGGCGTGGACAGCTATCCGAAGACGACCGGCAGCCGCGGCATCCACATCTACGCCCGGCTGCAGCCAAGGTGGGACGGCTTCCAGGTGCGCGCCGCCGCCGTCGCGTCCGCCCGCGAGCTGGAACGCCGCCGCCCCGACCTGATCACCGCGGGCTGGTGGAAGGAGGAGCGCGGCCGCCGGGTGTTCGTCGACTTCAACCAGAACGCTCCGCACCGGACCGTGTTCGGCGCCTGGTGTGTGCGCGCCAACCCGCACGCTCAGGTGTCCACCCCGTTCGACTGGGACGAGCTGGCAACCATCGAGCCGCGCGAGCTGACCATCGCCACGGTGCCCGCCCGCGTCGCCGAGCGCGGCGACCCGTGGGCCGCCATGTCCGACCACCGGCAGGACCTCGAACCGGTGCTCGAGCTGCACGAACGCGACATGGCCGCCGGCCTGATGGACGCGCCATGGCCCCCCGTCTATCCCAAGATGCCCAACGAGCCGCCCCGCGTCGCGCCCAGCCGGGCCAAGAAAACCGTGTGACGCAGACCGGCCCGTTGCGCCAGAGTCGGTAAGGTGCCTGTTCGCGAGCTGACCCTGGCCGACGCCCCGCGTTGCGACGAGATCATCGCCAGCCTGCCGTACTTCTTCGGCCAGCCCGCCGGCATCCGGACGTGCGCCGAGGCGGTCCGGTCCCAGCGCGGCTGGGTGGTCGTGGAGTCGGACGCCGTGCTCGGCTTCCTCACCGTCGACTACCCGCTGCCGGCCAGCCCGGAGATCACCTGGATGGCCGTGCACGCGACCGCCCGGCGCGGCGGCCACGGCCGGTCCCTCGTCGAGCGCGCCGTGCAGGACCTGGCCGCCGATGGCGCCGAGGTGCTCTCGGTGCTCACCCTGGCCGAGTCCCAACCAGAGACGGGCGCCGACACCTACGCGGGGACCAGGGCGTTCTACCGCTCGGTGGGTTTCCGGCCGGTGTGCGAGCTGCGCCCGGAGGGCTGGGCGCAACTCGCCCTGCTCCTGGTCCACCCGTTGACCCGCCCGTGTGAGCCAGGAACAGGTCAGCAGACGTGATCCGCTTCCTTAGCGGTTCGCCGGGATCTGCTGGACCGACCAAGGGTTGCCGTCCGGGTCGCTGAAGTGCACGAACGACCCCCATGGGAGGTGTTGCACCTCGGTGACCTCGACGCCTCGGCCGGCAAGGTGGCTGCGGGCCGCTTCGATGTCGGGCACGACGAGCTGCAGGCTGGACGCCGAGCCGGGCGGGCTGTCGATGAAACCGGTGCCGATCGTGATCGAGCAGGCCGACCCGGGAGGGGTGAGCTGGACGAAGCGAAGCTCCGGGTTCACCTGGTGGTCGTGGTCGAGGTTGAACCCGACCCTGTCGACGTAGAACTCCTTGGCCCGGTCGACGTCGGCGACCGGGACGGCGACCAGCTCGAGCTTCCAGTCCATGACAGTCCTCTCGATGTCGTTCTCCGGGTCGATCTCTGGGTTGATCTCTGGTTCTTCACGGTGGAAGTTGACGCTAGTTCCGACCACCGACAGGGAGGTGGTGACGTGACCGACCCGGACGAGCACGTCCGGCGCCTGGCCGGCGAGTCGCTGGCCGGCGACGACCCGACAGGCTGGTTCGAGCGGCTGTACGCACAGGCCGGTGCCGGCGAGGCCGTGGTGCCGTGGGATCGCGGGGCGCCGCATGCGTTGCTGGTCGACTGGGCCGACCGGTCTGACGTGCGCGCCGCCGGCCGGGCGCTGGTGGTCGGCTGCGGGCTCGGTTCGGACGCGGAGTTCGTGGCCGGGCTCGGCTTCGACACGGTCGCCTTCGACGTCTCGGCCAGCGCCGTCAGTGCCAGCCGCGAGCGCTTCCCGGCCTCCGAGGTCAGCTACGTGGTCGCCGATCTGCTCTCGCCGCCCGAGCCATGGACCGGCGCGTTCGACCTGGTCGTGGAGAGCCTGACGGTGCAGTCGATGCCGCACTCCGTGCGGGCCGCGGCGATCGAGAACGTCACCCGATTCGTCGCACCGGGCGGCGTGCTGCTGGTGATCGCCTTCGGGACAGACGGTGCGGACCAGGTCGGGCAGGTCGGCCGGGCCGGTCCGCCTTGGCCGCTCACCTGCGGCGACGTCGAGTCGTTCGGGAACGACGAGCTGCACCCGGTGCGCGTCGAGCGGATCGACAATGCCGACCAGCCGGGCGCGTTCCGGTGGCGCGCCGAGTTTCGACGCGGTGATCGTCGATCGCGTTAATGCGGCGTTACCGCGGCCGCTGGCGCGTGACAACGGCTGTCGAGCGGGAGAAGACTCCACCCGTATCCGGCGACAGGAGGTCCCACGATGGCTGACGACGCGACGCCGGTGCTGTTCGTGCACGGCCTGTGGTTGCACGCGTCGTCGTGGGCTCCGTGGGAGGAACTGTTCCGGGCCGAGGGCTACGCGCCGCTCGCACCCGGCTGGCCCGGCGAACCGGACACCGTCGAGCAGGCCAGGGATCATCCCGAGCTCGTCGCCGGCAAGGGGATCGACGAGGTCGTCGCGCACTACGCCCGCATCATCAGCGGCCTCGGCGACAAGCCCGTCGTGATCGGCCATTCGTTCGGCGGCCTCATCGCGCAGCGGCTGCTCGGCGAGAACCTCGCCGCTGCGGCCGTCGCGATCGACGCGGCTCCGATCAGGGGCGTGATCCTGCAGCCGCCCTCGGCGCTGCGGGTTGCGTGGATCGCCCTTCGCCGCCCGGCCAACCGCAACCGCGCCGTCTCACTTACCGCCGAGGACTTTCGCTACGGCTTCGGCAACGCGATCTCCGCGGAGGAGTCCGCCGAGCTGTACCTGAAGTGGAACATCCCCTCGCCGGGACGGCCGCTGTTCGAGGTGGCCACCGCGAACCTCTCGCCGAGGTCGCCGGCCAAGGTCGACACCGGCAACGACCACCGCGGGCCGCTGCTGCTGATCGCCGGCGGCGAGGACCGCACCGTGCCGTCCTCGGTCACCAGGACGACCCGCAAGCTGTACCACAAGTCCTCCGCGGTGACCGACCTGCACGACTTCCCGGACCGCGGGCACTCGCTGACCGTCGACAGCGGCTGGCGCGACGTCGCCGACGCCGCCGTCGCCTGGCTCCGCAAGCGCGCGGTCTAGCCTGACCCCCTCAGCTACAAGCGCAGGCTCAGTTTCGGCAGGTTCACGCGTTTGCCGTCGCCGTGCTTGGCCCGGTCGCCGACGAGCAGCACCAGCCAGAGCGCCATCTCGATCACCCAGAACACGCCGAGCGTGGCCACGACCACCAGCATCGCCGGCAGCAGCACCGGCGCCATCAGCAGCGCGATCGGCAGGACCTGCCAGGAGGCCCGCAGCCAGCCCCGGCGGCCGGCCGGTGTGGTGATCACGGCCGCCCGGACCGCGGCCCACATGATCCAGCGCCGCAGGAAGCCGACGCCGAGAGTCCGCATGGCCTGGCGGAAGACGCCGTCGGCGTCCACCCGGCTGATCTCGCCCCGTTCCGCCGACGCGCGGCACAGGTAGTCGTGCAGGATCGCCGCCTTGGTGTAGCGGCCGTAACGCGGGACCAGCCACACGAAGTACCGCGGAACGGAGGCGAAGTCGGTGCCCTGGCCGGGCGGCACGTGGAACGTCGCGTACTTCGCGTGGTACGTGATGGAGCTCAGCGTCATCCAGGTGTCGTCGCCGTCCTGGCGGACCTCGACCTCACAGCCGGAGGCGAAGCCCAACTGCTGCTCGACGTTGGCCAATACCGAAGTCGTCATCGTCGTGCTCCCTCGAAAGAGCGGACGATTTGACGGAGGCGAACGGCCGACCGCAGATACCTTCGATGGCCTATCGGGTGACGAACACGGCCACCGTCCGCGCCGGGACCGTGAACGTGCCGCTCGAGGACTGGTACGTCGAGGCCCTGACCACCGGGTCACCGCCGCCGGCCTGCACCGGATGCAGCGCGTAGCGGGCGCCGGCCAGCGCCGGGACAGTCTGCGTGGTCGGCTCGTCGGAGGCGTTGAAGACCACGACGATGCCCTCGGCGCCGGGGTCGAGGTCCGGACCCGCGCGGTCGTCCAGGGTCATCACGATCACCCCGGGCGACTGCGACGGTCCACCGGTCGGGAACGACACCCGTTGCTGCACGAGGTCCGCCGAACCGAGCCGGAACAGCGGCGAGGAGAACCGGACCCGCAGCAGCTCCCGCGCCCGGTCGTGCGCGGCCTGCAGGTCAGCTGGCAGCGGTCGCAGCGCCGGGTCCGACAGCAGTGGGCGCATGTACTCCCACTTGGACTCGTTGTCCTCGCGCGGCGGTAGGCCCGAACCCCACGTCGACTCGCGGTGCGCCCAGTCGACCCGGTTGAACCAGTCGCCGGAGTTGTAGCTGTTGCGGTCCAGCGACTTCGAGCGCAGCAGGTCGGTGCCGGCGTGCCAGAACGACGGCCCCTGCGCGAGCGCCGTGGTGGCCAGGGCGACCGTGTTCATCCGCACCCGGTCGGCCATCGGCACCGCCTGCGGCAGCTTGTACTGCAGCACGTCGAACAGCGTCTCGTTGTCGTGCGCGTCGACGTAGGTGATCGTCTCGCTCGGGTCGGCGGCGTAGCCGGCCGGCTGGCCGTTGTAGTCGACCTGCGAGCCGCGAACGATCGCGCCGGTGCGGTCGGTGAACGTGTAGTCGCGCAGGTTGCCGGCGAGGCCGACCTTGATCTGGTCGTGGTGAAGCAGCAGCCGGGCCAGCTGCTGCTCGGGCGTTCCGTTGACCGGGGCGCCGTTGGGGTCGGTGAACAGACCGCTCGCGAAACCCTGGATGCGCGGGTCGGCGTCGAACGGACCGCCGCCGCGCACGGCGTCACGCAGCCGGTCGGAGAACGTGCCGATCCCGGTGCCGGCCATGTTGAGCTGTGACGCCTGCACGAACCGGGCGTTGTCGGCGACCTCGCCGAAGTTCCAGCCCTCGCCGTAGACGTAGATGCTGCGACCGTCGACGCCATCGCGCTTGAGCGTCAGCGAGTCCAGCGCCGCCCGCACGGCGAGCATGTTGGCCTTGGAGTGGTGACCCATCAGGTCGAACCGGAAGCCGTCGACCTTGTACTCGCGGGCCCACGTGACTACCGATTCGACCATGAGCTTTTCCATCATGCGGTGCTCGGTCGCGGTGTTGGCGCAGCACGTCGACGTCTCGACCTGACCGGTCGCCGACAGCCGGTGGTAGTAGCCGGGCACGACGCGGTCCAGGATCGAGTTGCGGTCCTGGCCGGAGGCGGGCGCGTGGTTGTAGACCACGTCCATCACGACCCGCAGGCCGGCGCCGTTGACCGCCTTGACCATCTCCCGGAACTCGCGGTTGCGGGCGGTGCCTTCCGGGTCGGTGGCGTACGAGCCCTCCGGCGCCGTGTAGTGCAGCGGGTCGTAGCCCCAGTTGAAGCCGTCGGTGTCGCGGACCGGCGAGATGCAAGCCTGCTGCTCCTCGGACGCCGGGCCGAACGAGGGCAGGTCGCACGGCGGCTGCTGCTGCGCCGAGCGGCGCTCCTCGACGCTGGCCAGGTCGTTGGTCGGCAGCAGGTGCAGCGAGTTGAGCCCGGACTGGGCCAGGCCGCGCAGGTGCCGCATGCCGTCGCTGCCGGGGTGGGTGAACGCAAGGTAGGTGCCGCGGTGCGCGGCCGGGACGGTCTCGTCGGTGATCGAGAAGTCATGCACGTGCAGTTCGTAGATCGTGCTGTTCTCGGGCTGGGCCAGCGCCGGCTTGACGAGGTTGTCCCAGCCGTCCGGCCGCAGCGCCCGGTCGGCGAGGTCAACCAGTAGCGACCACTGCGCGTTGGTCGTCAGGCCAAGCGAGTACGGGTCGGTGACGACGTTGACCCGCATGGCGTCCTCGGCGGGCACGTAGACGTTCACCTCGAAGGCGTACCTCGCGCCGGCCCACGACGGCTGACCAGTCACCCGCCACGCCCCGTCGGGGTCGCGGCGCATCGGGACCCGCTGCACCGGCTGCGGACCGGCCGGGTCGAGCAGCAGGACGACGACGTTCGCGGTGGGCGCCCAGAGCGCCAGGCTCGGCCGCGCACCACGCCAGGTCGGCCCCAGCTCCGCCTGGTAGGCCGCCGCGTAGACGTCGTCGAGCACGCCGTGGGTCTGCACGCCGGTCGCGTCGGCCAGCCTGCCGCTCCCGTCGTACGCGGCCACCACGACCTGGCCGGTGAGCAACGCCGGCACCAGCCCGAGATGGGTCTGCGGCAGCCGCAGGGCCTCGTACGCGGCCAGGTGCGGATACTGCTGCCGGACGTCGGCCGGCAACCCGGCCGGGTCCAGCGTCAACGGCATCGACTCCCCGCCGGTGATCCCGTCCGGGGTGGCCACCAGGCCGCCCTGCGGGGCGTGGTGCAGGCGGAAGGACCAACCCTGGACGTCCGCCGGCAGGTCGATCGCCACGAGGTCGCGCCGCAGCCACTGCGCACGCTGCTCGCCCAGGTTCGGCGGCGCCGCCCCGGCCGTGACCGTGAGCACGTGGGTGTCCAGCACGTAGGTGAACGTCGTCGGATCGCCGGCGCCGGCCACGAAGAACGGGATGTTCGGGCCGTTGCGGACCCCGCCCGCGCCGTAGTTCTCGTCCCACGACAGCCCGTGGGTCACTTTGACCTCGTAGTTGCCGGCAGGGATCGCCGTGGTGGTGAACGTGAACACGCCGTCGCCGTCCGGGTCCTGCAGCCAGGTGCGCATGCACTCCGGCGCCCAGTCGCCGGGGCAGCCGAGCTCGCTGGTGAAGCTGCCGGGCGCGGTCACGATCGGCCCCTCGGCGTCCGAGGTGACCCAGTGCGTGGCGTGGTCGTAGAAGAACCGCACCGGCCCACCGGCCGTCGTGTAGCCGATGTTCGGCCCGCCCGGCCCCCCGCCGGCCCCGTAGTTCTCGTCCCACGAGTTGTTCAGCGCGGCCTTGTACTCGTACGAGCCGGCCGGCGGGGTGAACGTGCCCTTCCAGACGCCGTCCGCGGCGTCGCGGGTGAGCTGCGCCTGCGCGCACTCGGGCTGCCAGTCGCCCGGGCAGCCCAGCTCCGTGCCGTGCGAACCGGGCACCGACACCGCTGACGGCGGCGGGGTGTGGTCGGCTGCGGCCGGTCCGGCACCGTGGACCAGCGCCAACGCGACGGTGGAGGCCGCGACGGCGGCAGCGATCCGGCGGGTGGTGTGCATGGCGCCGCTCCAGGATGTGGTCCGTGCCGGTACGAACCACCCACTCTGCCGCCTGACGCGCCCGCGTCAAGGGCATCAGGCCTGCTTCTCGCGCCGCAGCCGCACGTGCAGCGCGCAGGGCGAGCCGGCGAACTCGACGATCTCGTATCCGGTCGGGCCGCCGTCGAGGTTGTCGAACAGCCGCTCGCCGCCCCCGAGCAGGACGGGCGCGATCGCCACGTGCAACTCGTCGACCAGGCCGGCGCGCAGGTACTGCTGGATGGTGGCGGCCCCGCCGCCGAGCTGCACGTCCTTGCCGCCGGCGGCATCGCGGGCCCGTTCCAGCGCCACCTCGATCCCTTCGGTGACGAAGTGGAACGTGTTCCCGCCCGCCAACGTGAACGACGGCCTGGCGTGGTGGGTCAGCACGAACACCTGATGGTGGTACGGCGGTTCAGGACCCCACCAGCCGGTCCAGCTCTCGTCCGCCCATGGCCCCCGAATCGGGCCGAACATGTTGCGCCCCATGATCGTCGCGCCGATGCCGTCGCCGGCCGCGGCGAAGAACTTGTCGTCGATCCCGTCGTCTCCGCCCTCGAGGCCGTCGGCGGTGCGGAACGTCCTGGTCGCGAACGCCCACTCGTGCAGCCGCAGGCCGCCGGCCCCGAGCGGGTTGTCAACGTTCTGGCCAGGCCCGGCGGCGTACCCGTCCAGCGAGATCGAGAAGTTGTGCACGCGCAGTCTCGACATTTCTGCCTCCTTCGGTTGCTTGGTCGACGTGTGGTCGGAGCCGATCGCCGGGCTTCGACATGTCGAGGATGGTGACTTCGCTCCGACTCTTCGCCGAGTCGCACCCGTCCGGGGTGCGGCCGGTCAGCGAGGATCAGCCCATGAAGTACATGCTGCTCATCTACCACCAGCCCGGAATGGTCGACCAACTGTCCGAAGCAGAGCGGACCGAGCTGTTCGGCGAGGTCGACGCGATCATGGCGGAGCTCACCGAGCGCGGGGAGCTGGTCGGCGGCGATGCGCTTGCGGACCCGGCGGCCGCGCGCACCGTGCGCCTGCAGGGCGGCCGGCCGGCCGCCGTCGACGGGCCGTTCATGGAGAGCAAGGAACAGTTCTGCGGCTTCGTCACCGTGGACTGCGAGAGCATCGAGCGGGCCACCGAGATCGCCGCCCGGTGGCCCGATGTGCGGTTCGGTGGCGCTCTGGAGGTGCGGGCCGTCATGCACCAGTCCGGGGCGGAGATGTGACGGCCGGCGTCGAGGACCTGCTGCGTGAGCTGGCGCCGCGGGTCCTCGGCGCCCTCGTGCGCCGGCACGGCCAGTTCGACGCGTGCGAGGACGCCGTCCAGGAGGCGTTGCTGGCCGCCGCCCTGCAGTGGCCGGAGCAGGGCGTGCCGGACAACCCGCGAGCGTGGTTGCTGACGGTCGCCGGCCGGCGGCTGACCGACGAGTTCCGCAGCGACCGGGCTCGCCGCGACCGTGAGCTCGCCGTCGCGGAGTCCGAGCCCGACCGCGCGTCGCAGGTACCGGCGCCGGGAGAGCAACCGCCGGCCGGCGCGGGCACGGACGACACCCTGACCCTGCTGCTGCTGTGCTGCCACCCGTCGCTGTCGATCCCGTCGCAGGTGGCGCTGACGCTGCGCGCCGTCGGCGGGCTCACCACGGCACAGATCGCCAGCGCGTTCCTGGTACCCGAGGCGACGATGGCTCAGCGGATCAGCCGCGGTAAGCAGCGAATCAAGGCCGCCGGCGCGCGGTTCGACATGCCGCCGCCGGACGAGCGCGCCGGACGCCTGCAGGCCGTGCTGCAGGTGCTGTACCTGATCTTCAACGAGGGCTACAACGCCTCGAGCGGCCCCGACCTGCTGCGCGTCGAGCTGACCGCGGAGGCGATCCGGCTCTGCCGGGCGCTGCACCGGCAGCTTCCCGGCGACGGCGAGGTGGCCGGGCTGCTGGCGCTGATGCTGCTGACCGACGCGCACCGAGCGGCGCGGACCGGCCGCGACGGCGCCCTGATCCCGCTCGCCGAGCAGGCCCGCGGCCGCTGGGACCGCGCCGCCATGGAGGAGGGCGTCGCCCTGGGCACCGAGGCCCGGCGCCGCACGACCGGCCCGTACCTGCTGCAGGCGGCCATCGCGGCGGTGCACGGCGAGGCCCGGCGCGCCGAGGACACCGACTGGCCGCAGATCGTGGCGCTGTACCGGCTGCTGGCGCACACGGCGCCCAACCCGATGGTCAGCCTGAACCACGCGGCCGCGGTCGCCATGGTCGACGGCCCCGCCGCCGGCCTCGAGCTGCTGGAGCCGCTGCGCCGCGACGCCCGCATCGCCGACCACCACCGTCTGGCGGCCGTCCGCGCCCACCTGCTGGAACTGGCCGGTGACGGCGACGCCGCACTGCGGGCCTATCGAGAGGCGGCGCGGCGAACGACGAGCCTGCCGGAGCAGCGCTCCCGGACGGCCAGGGCCGCCCGCCGGGTGTTCGTGCTGCCCCCGTTCTCCTCGGCCTTCCCCGCTTGCGTCACGTCGGCGGTGGTGCCGGCCGGCGGCGCGTCGGCCGGCAAAAGGGGCGGCGTGGTCGGCCTTTTGGCCCCCAACCCCTGCCTGCAGCCCGCGAACCCGCCGATCGGCGTGCTGCTCGTGCTGGCGATGTCGTCGATCGCGGTCTACGGCGTCATGCTGGCCGGCTGGTCGTCGGGATCGAAGTGGCCGCTGGTCGGCGCCGTGCGCGGCACCGCCCAGATGGTCAGCTACGA
>OFHL01000032.1_pt1 | contig 11602 bp, 10 predicted proteins | sample 1522011 | NCBI WGS metagenome assembly OFHL01 (sample SAMEA2464836, study PRJEB22497) | soil metagenome | biome: Grassland; feature: Farmland; material: Clay | place: Australia | collected 2013-02-01 | depth 0.65 m | reverse complement strand
GTCGTGCAGGACGCGCCGGTCGCCGCGCTCGACAAGATCCATCAGTTCGAGCCCGGCACCAACCTGCGCGCCTGGCTGTTCACCATCACCCGCAACACCTTCATCACCCACCAGCGCCGCCGTCGCATCCGGACGCATCTGCCGCTCGACGACGAGACCCTCGATCTGCAGGCGCCGCCGGCCCAGGGGGCGCGCGTCGCGCAGAGCCATCTCGCCGCTGCCTACGAGCGGCTGCCGCGGCCCCAGCGCGAGGTGCTGGCGCTGGTGGTGTCCGAGAGCATGAGCTACGAGCAGGCGGCCGCGATCCTCGAGGTCGCGGTCGGCACGGTGCGCTCGCGCCTGTCGCGCGCCCGCGCCGGCCTGCGCGGCCGGGGTCAGGGTCACGCTCACGGCGGCCGGGCGGCTCACCTCCGCCACCGCCGAAGCCGACGAGCGCTACAAGCTGTGCTCGACGGCGCGCACCAAGCTGCCCGTCGTGCGGGCCATCCTCGACCGGCACCCGGACGAGCCGACGCTGGTCATCGGCGCCTACCTTGATCAGCTGGAGACCCTCGGCGAGGAGTTGGACGCGCCGATCGTGCAGGGTTCGACGCGCAACGCCGAGCGGGAAGCGCTCTACGACCGGTTCCGCCGCGGCGAGCTGCGCCGGCTGGTGGTCTCCAAGGTGGCGAACTTCTCGGTCGACCTGCCGGAGGCCTCCGTCGCCGTCCAGGTGTCCGGGACATTCGGCTCGCGCCAGGAGGAGGCCCAGCGGCTGGGCCGGCTGCTGCGGCCCAAGGGCGATCACCGGCAGGCCCACTTCTACTCGGTGGTGGCCAGGGACACGATCGACACCGACTACGCGGCGCACCGCCAACGGTTCCTCGCCGAGCAGGGCTATGCCTACCGGATCGTCGACGCCGACGACCTGCTCGGCCCGGCCGTCCCGGACGCCGGCTGAGGTAGCAGGCCCATCGCGTGCGCGGCGGCCAGCGCACCCGGCCGGTTGTGCACGCCGAGCTTGCGGAACAACCGCGCCTGGGTGTTCTCGACGGTCTTCTCGGCGATACCGAGGGTGCGGGCGGTCAGCCGGACCGTGTCGCCGTTGGCGATCGAGCGCAGGATGTCCTGCTCGCGCGGGGTCAGCTCGGGCGGCGCCGCGACCGGCGGCGCGCTGAAGGCGGCGAGCACGACCTCGGCCGCGCCGGCGTCGACGGCGAGGTAACCGTGTCCGGCCAGCGTCACCGCCGGCACCAGGCCGGCCGAGGTGCGGTCCACCGTGACGATCGCGACCGCCCCGCGCAGCAGCGCTGCCACCACCTCGGACTGCCGCGGTGGCGCGCTGGTCACGAGCGCGATCGGCAACCCGGCATCGCGCCCGGCCGGCCAGTCCTGTGGCGCCGGGTCGACCAGCACGACGACCCGGCACTGCGGCCGCTCGACGTCGGTCGGCAGCGGCTGGCTGCCGAGCGCCTCGAACGCGACCGGGATGCCGCCGCCGAGCAGGGCCGCCGCCACCTTCTCGCGGGCCGGCCCGGCCGGCCCGCGCAGCACGGTCACGACCGGGCCTCTCGCCCGGACGTTTCCGCCCTTGCGCGGTGGCGGCCAGCTGACGATGCCGAGTGCGGTGGCCCTGGCCACGGCCTGGCTGCGGCTGCTGACCTCGAGGCTGCGGTAGATGCGCCGCCTCGCGCTGGCCACGGCCGACGTGCTGATCGAGAGCAGCCCGGCGATCTGGTCGGCGGTGTGCCCGGCGCCGACCAGCGAAAGGATCTTCATGTCGCGGTCGCGCAGGCCGTCCCAGCTCTGGTGCCTTGGCGCCGGCACCGGCCGCGGGTGGCCAGGGGTGTGCCGCCGCAGCACCGCCATCAGCGCATCGAGCCCGCGCGATCGCGGCATCAGGGTGTCGACGCCGAGCCGGCGCAGCGCGGTCTGTTCGGCCGCCGACAACCGGTCGTAGATCACCACGAGGCTCGCCGTACGGGCCGACTCGTGCGCCCGGGTCATCGCCGGCTCGTCGAGTTCGGCGCCGATGTCGACGACGAGCAGGTCGGGTTGACGCAGCGTGCACACCATCGCCAAGTCCTCGAGTCTGGGCACGCTGCCGACCACGGTGCAATCCGGGCGGGCGTCGATGTAAGCGGCGAGCGAGTCGCGGAAGATCCGGCATTCGGAGCACAGGGCAACTCGGATCATAGGATTCCCATCCTGGCGCCCCGACGCCCGTCCCGCTCCGCCATGAAGCCATTGGTTAACAACACTGCGGATATTACTCAGAGTAGTTGAATGGGATCGTTCCTGTCAACCACGCGGGACGACTGGAGCACCACGGCTGCTGACGACCTCGGCGATCCGGCGAACCGCGGTGTCCGTGCGCTCGCCATCGGGCATGTCGCCGAGGTCGCGCAGCCGGATCGGCGGGCCGAGGTCGACCAGCGTCGGCACGTAGTCGACCCGGTCGACGACCCACCGCCCGGCCTGGTTCTTGCCGAACCGGAACCTGGCGATCACGCCCTCCTCCGTCGTGCCGCGGGGTTCGGCGTGCCTGGCCAGGTGGTTGCCGAGGTCGTAGGCGACCCACTTGTCGCCGATCCGCTCGAACGGCTGCACCGTGTGGGCGTTGTGACCGATGATCAGGTCGATCGCCGGGTCGGCGAGCAGCTGCGTCGCCATGGCCTGCTGCTGGCTGCTCGGCTGCGCTGCGTACTCGCCGCCCCAGTGCAGGCTGGCGACCACGACGTCGGCGCCGGCGGCCTTCGCCGCGCGTCCGGCCTGCAGCACCGCGTCCACGGTCAGCAGGTTCGCCAGCCATGGCTGGCTGGCGGGCCGCGAGGTGCCGACGTTGAGGGCGAACGTGAACGACACGTGCCCGATCCGCACCCCGTCCAGGTCGACGATCCGCGCCGTGGCCGCCTCGGCTGCGTTGCGCGCGGAGCCGGTGTGGCCGATGCCGGCCGCGTCCAGCGCGTCGAGCGTGCTGCGCACGCCGTCCGGGCCACCGTCGAGCGTGTGGTTGGAGGCCGTGGAGCACTCGTCGTAGCCCGCGTCCGCGAGCGCGGTCGCCACCTCGGGCGGCGCGTTGAAGGCCGGGTAGCCGGCGAACGGTCCGTCCGCGTCACCCAACGGCACCTGCAGGTGGCAGATCGCCAGGTCCGCGGCCCGCACGACGTCCTTCACCCCGGCCAGGATCTGCCGGTAGTCACGGCCGCCGGCCGCCTGGCCGTCGGCCGCGGCCTGCTCGGTCAGCGCCGGGTGGATCAGCACGTCTCCACTGGCGAGCAGGGTGAACTTCGTCGGCTTGGCCGGGGTCCAGTCCGGCAGCGGCACGCGCGTGGGCACCGGCCCGTCCGGTGGCTCGGCCGGAACCAGGATCGGCTGCCCGCATCCGGCCAGCATCAGCACCGTTGCCACGACCGCAGCTGCCACGGGCACGGCGGTGCGACGGCGACGTTGCCCAAGCACGCGCACATCCTGGCCTAACGGAGCGCACACGTACATAGGCCGAACGTGAGTCAGTTGCGGCCGTGGCGGCTACGTGGCGTCGGCGGTGTGGCGGATGTCGTGGCGCCACTGGCCGAAGCGCAGGCGTTCGTAGCAGATCAACAGCACGCCCGCGACCGCAACAACGCCGACCGCGATCGCGGCGGGGAGCCGCATCAGAAACGGGGCGATGGCCAGCAGCAGCGCGGCGGCAACGAGACGCTGGCGGTTCCAGGCGCCGATGTTGCGGCGGCGGAAGGCGCTGTGGGCGACCAGGAACAGGGCGACCCCGGCGGTCAGCGCCCAAGCCGGAATGCCCTTGAGCGGCTCGGTCGGCGAGTGGTGCACGGTGTCGGCGACGTACAGCAGCGCCTTCTTCAGGCCGAGCGCGAGCAGCACGACGCCGCCGACCATCGGCAGGTGAAGGTAGGTGAAGGAGTCACGGGCCAGCGCCGACCGCTGCGCTCCTTCGAGCTCGGCGAGGCGGCGCTCGGCGACGATCGCCGCGACGTCGAAGTACATCCACCAGATGCTCGCCGCGATGGTGAGCCCGGACACGGCGGTCGCCACGACGATCCAGGACACCGGCAGCTCCGCGATCCCGAAGCCGATCGCCACGATCGACTCGCCAATCGCGATGATCATGATGAGACCGTGCCGCTCGGCGAAGTGGTGCGGTGAGGGCAGCCGCCAGCCGCCCGAACCGGCCAGGTACACCCCGCCGTAGTCGATCACGAGGGCGACCGCCCACAGCGTGAGCTGCAGCCCGCCGCTGGTGAACGCCGCGACGCCGAGCACGAGCGTGCCGAACAACATCGAGGGGGCGACCCGGCGCAGCACGGCCAGCAGGTCGGTGTCGCCCGCCTGGAGCGCCGCCGTCGCGTAGCTGACCAGGTGCAGCAGCCTGACCACGAAGTAGCAGCCGGCGAACAGCAGCGGCGCGTTCAGCCCGCCCTCGAAGTCGTCGAACGCCTCGGGGATCGTCATCGAGATCACGAACACCGCGGCCATCGCGGCCAGCAGCGTCAGCCGGGCCACGCCCTCGTCGGCCCGGACGGTCGTGCCGAGCCACGCGTAGCAGCACCAGCACCACCACAGCACTCCGAGCAGCAGCACGCCCTGGACCAGGCCGGTCAGGCTGGTGTTGGTGCTCAGCAGCGTGGTCACCTGCGTGATCGCGTAGACGAACACCAGGTCGAAGAACAGTTCGAGCGGGGTGACCCGGTGCCCTTCGGTGACGGCCTCAACCCGCTGACGGCGTCCGGTCGCCATCGCGCGCTCCCTCCAGGCGCCGCCGCGGAACGAGCGCGCCACTCCCACCAACAGCGCCGGGCCCGGACCGCATTCCTTTCAGTCGATCACGAGGTGACCGGCGGCCGCTCAGCGGCGCAGGATGCGGCGGAGAACGACGAACAGGACGAGGGCGCCGAGCAGGACCGGGACGAGCCGCTTGAGCACCGGGGTGCCGGCGACCTCGATGAGGTTGATCTCGGACGGCGCCGCCGAGGGCGGCGAGGCGGCGCCGTCCGGCTTGGCATCCTGCGCGACCGGCCCGGCGCTGGGCCGGCCGGCCTGGTCGGCGGCACCGGACTGGCCGGTCTGGTCGGCGGCGTCAGACTGGTCGGGCTGGTCAGCCTGGTCGGCCGGTTGGGTGGTGGCAGAGTCTGCGGGTCCGTCGGTGAGGCGGCCGGCGAGGCACTCGGCGAAGGTGTTGACGATCTTGCCACCGACGTCGGCGATCATGCCGCGGCCGAGCTGAGCGGGGCGGCCGGTGATGGTCAGGTTGGTGACCAGGTCGACCGCCGTGCCGTCGCCGTCCGGGCTGACCTGGACGGCGACGTTGGCGACCGCGGTGCCGTTGCCGCGCGAGTCCTTGCCGGTGGCCTCGATCACGGTGCGGCGGGCGTCGGCGTCGGTCTCGCTGAAGACACCCTTTCCCTTGTAGAGCAGGGCGATCGGACCGAGCCGAACCTTCACCGTGCCGGTGAACGCCGGTCCGTCCACGCTCTGGAGCGTGGCGCCGGGGAAGCACGGCGCGACCCGTTCCGGGTCGAGCAGCGCCTCCCAGGCCACGTCCGGCGGCACCGGCACGGTGAAGCGATGTTCGAGTTGCATCAGGTCAGCCCATGCTGGCGGCCGAGACCAGAGCGCGCCCGGTGAGCACGGTGGCCAGGTGCCGCCGGTAGTTCGCGTCGGCGTTGCCGTCGACGATCGGGTCGACGCCGTCGGCAACGTGCGCCGCTGCGGCCTTGATCGCTTCGCTGGTCGCCGGTCCGCCGACCAGCGCCTGCTCGACCGCCCTGGCGCGGACCGGGGTCGGGCCGAAGTTGGCCAGCCCGACCCTGGCCTCGGCGATCGTGCCGTTGTCCATCCGCACCGCGGCGGCCACGCCGATGATCGACCAGGCCTGCGCGGTGCGCTGGAACTTCTCGTAGTGCGCGCCCCAGCCGGTGAACTTCGGGATGCGCACGCCGACCAGCAGCTCACCGGGCGCCAGGGCCGTGGTGAACAGGTCGACGAAGAACTCCGACGCCAGCACCGTGCGCTCGCCGTCCATGCCGACGATCATCATCTCGCCGTCCAGGGCGGTCACCGCGGCGCCGAGGTCACCGGCCGGGTCGGCGTGCGCGAGCGAGCCGCCGAACGTGCCGCGGTGGCGGATCTGGGCATCGGCCACGGTCGCCGTGGTGAGCGCGATGAGCTGCGTGTGCGCGTCGACGAGCGGGTCGCGCACGATGTCGTAGTGCGTGGTCATCGCGCCGATGGTGAGCGAGTCCTGGTCCTCGCGCACCCCGCGCAGCTCGTCGATGTGGCCGAGGTCGATCAGCAGCGACGGGGCGGCCATCCGCAGCCGCAACACCGGCAGCAGGCTCTGCCCACCGGCGAGCACCTTGACGTCCTCGCCGCCGTCGGCGAGCGCCCTGAGCGCCTCGTCGAGGGTCCGCGGCGCCAGGTAGTCGAACGGGGCCGGAATCACAGGGCACCTCCCTGGGCCTCGGTGGAATCCATCGAGCCGAGGCCGCCACCTGGCCCCGGTTCCTCCGGGGCCAGGTCAGCGACCCCTCGGATCGCCGTCCACACCCGCCGCGGCGTGCACGGCATCTCGACGTCGATGACGCCGAGGTGGCGCACCGCGTCGACGATCGCGTTGACCACGGCCGGCGTGGAGGCGATCGTGCCGGCCTCGCCGACACCCTTGGCGCCGAGCGGGTTGCTGGTCGCCGGCGTCTCGGTGCGGTCCGTGGTGAACGAGGGCAGGTCGGCGGCCGACGGCAGCAGGTAGTCGGCCATCGTGCCGGTCAGCAGCGTGCCGTTCTCGTCGTGCATGGCCTCCTCGTACAGCGCCTGGGCGATGCCCTGCGCGAGGCCGCCGTGCACCTGGCCGTCGACGATCAACGGGTTGATCACCTTGCCGACGTCGTCGACGGCGACGTAGCTGCGCAGCCGGACGAACCCGGTCTCGGTGTCCACCTCGGCGGCGCACAGGTGCGTGCCGTGCGGGAACGAGAAGTTCTCCGGGTCGAAGGTGGCATCGGAGTCGAGGCTGGGCTCGACTCCGTCCGGCAGGTCGTGCGCGGCGAACGCGGCGAGCGCGATGTCCTGGATGGACCTGCTGGACTGGGTACCGCGGACGGTGAAGCTGCCGGCGGAGAAGTCCAGCTCGCTCTCGTCGCATTCGAGCATGTGCGCGGCGATCTTGCGGGCTTTCTCGATCACCTTGTCGGCTGCGTTGACCGCGGCCATGGCGCCGACGGTCAGCGACCGCGAGCCGTAGGTGTCCATGCCCTTGTGCGAGATCTGGGTGTCGCCGTGCAGCACCTCGATGTCGTCGAACCCGACGCCGAGCCGGTCGGCGATGATCTGGCTCCAGGCCGTCTCGTGGCCCTGCCCGTGTGCGGATGAGCCGGTGATCACCTCGACCTTGCCGGTCGGCAGCATCCGGATCGAGGCGTGCTCCCAGCCGCCGGCGCCGTAGGACAGCGCGCCGAGCACCCGGGACGGCGCGAGGCCGCACATCTCGGTGTAGGTGGAGATGCCGATGCCCAGCTGGACCGGGTCGCCGCTGTCGCGGCGCATCTGCTGCTCGCTGCGCAGGCCCGCGTAGTCGAACAGCTCCATCGCCTTGGCGGTGGCCGCCTCGTAGTTGCCCGAGTCGTAGGTCAGCCCCGCGACCGTGTCGAACGGGAACTCCTCGTGCTTGATCCAGTTCTTGCGACGTAGCTCCATCGGGTCCATGTCGAGCTCCGCGGCGAGCTCGTCCATCATCCGCTCGATGGCGAAGGTGGCCTCCGGCCGGCCGGCGCCGCGGTAGGCGTCGGTCCAGGTCTTGTTGGTGAACACGTTGGTGCAGGCGAACCGGTAGGCCGGGAACTTGTAGATCGCGTTGAACATGAACGCGCCGAGGATCGGCACACCCGGCGTGACCAGACCGAGGTAGGCGCCCATGTCGGCCATCAGCTCGACCTTGAGCCCGGTGACCTCGCCGGAGCGGGTCGCGCAGATCGTCAGGTCCTGGATCTGGTCGCGGCCGTGGTGCGCCGACAGCAGCGAGTCGGAGCGGGACTCGGTGTACTTGACCGGCTTGCCGAGCCGCCGGGCGCACAGCAGGGTCAGCACCTCCTCCGGCGTGACCTGCAGCTTCCCGCCGAAGCCGCCGCCGACGTCCGGCGCGATGATGCGCAGCTTGTGCTCCGGGATCGACAGCGTCAGCGAGAGCATCACGCGCAGCACGTGCGGGATCTGGGTCGCCGACCACATCACGAGCTGCTCGCCGGTCGGGTCGACCACGACGCTGCGCGGCTCCATGAACGCCGGGATCAGCCGCTGCTGCCGGAACCGGCGGGTGACGACGACCTCGGCCGAGCCGATCGCGTCCTCGACGTTGCCGCCGGTGCCGGCCTCGGCGGAGTCGAACACCCACAGGGCGCTGCGGTTGGTGCCGAGGTCCGGATGCACGAGGTCGGCGCCGTCGGCGAGCGCGGCCTCCATGTCGAGCACGACCGGCAGGTCCTCGTACTCGACCTCGATCGACTCCAGCGCGTCGGCCGCCGCGTAGGCGTTGCGGGCGATCACGATGGCGACCGCCTCGCCGGCGAAGTTGACGGTGTCGACGGCCAGCGGCGGGTGCGCCGGGGCCTTCATGTCTGGGGTGATCGGCCCCGCGCACGGCAGGCTGCCCTGCTCGTCGGCCAGGTCGGCGCCGGTGAACACGGCGACGACGCCGGCCCGGTCCCTGGCCGCCGACGCGTCGATGCTGGTGATCCTCGCGTGCGCGGCCGCGCTGCGCAGGATCGCCATGTGCAGCATGCCGGGCAGGGAGAGGTTGTCGGTCCACCTGGTCCGGCCGGTGATCAGCCTGCCGTCCTCCTTGCGGAGGCGGGCCTTGCCGATCTCCGGCTCCATCGTCGCGGTCACTCGCCACCTCCGACCGTGCTGGCCTCGACCGTGCTGCCTTCGACCGAGCCGCTTCGTTCGAGCTCGGGACCGGCGCCGGGGCTCATCTGCCTGGCCGCGTCGAGCACTGCGCGCACGATGTTCTGGTAGCCGGTGCAGCGGCAGAGGTTGCCTTCCAGGCCCTCACGAACCGCCTGCTCGTCGGGGTCCGGGTTGTCCGCGAGGAGGTCGAGCGCCTGCATGATCATGCCCGGGGTGCAGAACCCGCACTGCAGCGCGTGGTTGTCCTTGAACGACTGCTGCATCGGGTGCAGCTTGCCGTCCCTGGCCAGGCCCTCGATGGTGGTGACCTCGCCGCCGTCGGCCTGGACGGCGAGCACCGAACACGACTTCACGCTGTGGCCGTCCAGGTGAACCGTGCACGCTCCGCAGTTGCTCGTGTCACAGCCGACGACGGTGCCGGTCCGCCCTAGCCGCTCGCGCAGATAGTGCACCAGCAGCATTCGGGGTTCGACCTCGTCCTCGTACTTGACGCCATCGACGTTGATGCGAACGACAGTCACAAGCTTCACCCCTAACTCCGCGGTGGTGGTCGAGCGGACTCGTCAACGACAGTCCATGACACTCTTGTTCAGCACCCAGAACAAGACCCAAGGCGGACGTGATTTACAGAAGGTGACCGCCGGCCGTGCGCGGCCGGTGACGATCACGCAAGATCGATACGGAGCGTTCCAACCGGTGTCCCGCCGGTGTCCGAACGGCTTGGCCGGATCAACGCCCCTGGTAGACGGCGCGATCGGCCGGGTGGTGGATCGGCCCCTCCACAGTGGACAGCCGGTCACCGCGGCCGCCCCAGCGCAAGGCGATGATCTCGGCCGCGACCGACACGGCGGTCTCCTCCGGGGTGCGGGCGCCGAGGTCGAGCCCGATTGGTGAGGACAGCCTGGCCAGCTCCGCCTCGCCGAGGCCGACCTCGCGAAGCCGCTTGAACCGGTCGTCGTGGGTGCGGCGCGACCCCATGGCGCCGACGTAGGCCAGGTCGAGCCGAAGCGCCACCTCCAGCAGCGGCACGTCGAACTTCGGGTCGTGGGTCAGCACGGTGACCACGGTCCGCGAGTCCACCCGGCCGGCGTCGACCTCGGCCGACAGGTACCGGTGCGGCCAGTCCACGATCACCTCGTCGGCGCCGGGGAACCGCTGCGGCGTGGCGAACACGCCGCGGGCGTCGCACACGGTCACCCGGTAGCCCAGGAACGAGCCGATCCTGGCCACGGCGGCCGCGTAGTCGATCGCGCCGAACACCAGCATCCGGGGCCGGGGCGCGAACGAGTTGACGAACACCCGCAGACCCTCGCCACGGCGCTGCCCGTCCGGCCCGTACTCCAGGGCGCTGGACCGGCCGGCGGCCAGCAGGCCGCGCGCGTCGTCGGTCACCGCGTCGTCGACGCGGTCCGAGCCGAGCGTGCCCTGCGCCCGGTCCGGCCACACCACCAGGTGCGCGCCGACCCGGTCCTGGTCCGGGCTGGCGATCACGGTGACGACGGCGACCGGGCTGCCGGTGCGCACCGCCTCGGCCAGCTCGGCCAGCCAGGGCCAGTGCGTCCGGTCGACCCGCTCGACGAAGATGTCGATCACGCCACCGCAGGTCAGCCCGACTGCGAAGGCGTCGTCGTCGCTCACGCCGTAGCGGACCAGCTTCGGGCTCTGCGACGCGACGACCTCGCCGGCGAGCTCGTACACCGCGCCCTCGACGCAGCCGCCGGAGACGCTGCCGGCCACCGCCCCGTGCGGGCCGACGACCATCGCCGCGCCGGGCGCTCGCGGCGCCGACCTGAACGTCCCGACCACCGTGGCCAGGCCGGCCGGTTCGCCGGCGCTCCACCAGCCCTGCATCTGGTCCAGCAGCTCACGCACGACGCACCTCCGACAGCAACTCCTCGAGCGCGGCCAGGCTGTGACCGGCCAGCAGCCGGTCGGTGGCCGGCAGCGCGGCGACGATGCCGGACTGGACCGGCTCGTACCCGGCCCGACCCGCATGCGGGGTGAGCCAGAAGACCTTGTGCGCCAGGCGCCGCAGCCGCCGCAGCTGCTCGCCGAGCAGTGCCGCGTCGCCGCGCTCCCAGCCGTCGGAGCACACCACCACGACCGCGCGCCTGGCCACCCCGCGCTGGCCCCACCGGTCGAGGAACGCCTTGACCGACTCGCCGAGACGAGTGCCGCCTGACCAGTCCGGCACCGCATTGGTCGCCGCCGCCAGCGCCCGCTCCGGATCGCGCTGGCGCAGCTGGCGGGTCACCCTGGTCAGCCTGGTGCCAAGCGTGAACACCTCGGCCGGCATCCGCCTGGCCACCGCGTGCGCGAAGCGCAGCAACGCATCCGCGTAGGGGCTCATCGAGCCGGACACGTCGATCAGCAGCACGACCCGCCGCGGGCGGCTGCTCCTGGCCCGCCGGCGCAGGCTCGCAGGCTCGCCGTAGGCCCGGATCGCGGCACGCATGGTTCGTGGCGGGGCGTGGTCGCCCCGCCCGGCCTGCCGGCCGCGCCACGACCGCGTGCTCGCCGGGGGCGGCCGGCCTCAGGCCGCCCCGCGCCCGTCGGCGTGGTCGATCATCGGCGCCAACGGCATCCCCGACAACTGGAAGCCGTACCTCGCGCTCGCCGGTTGATCCCCGCCGACGTTCCTGGTCGACGGGATGCTCGTCGCCGTAGATCTGGCGTCGCAGCTCGAGCGTCCGCTCGAGATGCTTCA
>OFHL01000031.1_pt1 | contig 11609 bp, 8 predicted proteins | sample 1522011 | NCBI WGS metagenome assembly OFHL01 (sample SAMEA2464836, study PRJEB22497) | soil metagenome | biome: Grassland; feature: Farmland; material: Clay | place: Australia | collected 2013-02-01 | depth 0.65 m | reverse complement strand
CTCGAAGATGGTGCACAACGGCATCGAGTACGGCCTGATGCAGGCCTACGCCGAGGGCTACGAGCTGCTGACCGCCGCCGAGGTCGTGACCGACGTGCCCGCGGTGCTCAAGTCGTGGACCCGGGGCACCGTCGTCCGGTCGTGGCTGCTCGACCTGCTGGTCCGGGCGCTGGACGAGGACCCGGAACTAGAAGCGCTGTCCGGCTACGTGGAGGACTCCGGTGAGGGCCGCTGGACGGTCGAGGAGGCGATCAACCACTCGGTGCCGGTGCCGGCGATCGCTGCGGCGCTGTTCGCCAGGTTCGGCTCCCGTCAGGAGGACTCGCCGGCGATGAAGGCGGTCGCGGCGCTGCGCCAGCAGTTCGGCGGCCACGCCGTGCACAAGGCCGGCCCGACGTCGGGCTCGGGCGAAGTGGGTTAGGTGCACGTCAGCCGGCTCCAGCTCGTCGACTTCCGCTCCTGGGCGGAAGCGGATCTGGCCCTGGAGCCCGGGGTGAGCGTGCTGGTGGGGGCGAACGGTCAGGGCAAGACGAATCTGGTCGAGGCCATCGGTTACGTCGCCACGCTCGGCTCGCACCGGGTCGCCACCGACGCGGCGCTGGTCAGGCGCGGAGCCGAGCGGGCCGTGGTGCGCACGACCGTCGTCAGCGCCGGCCGTCAGCTCGTCGTCGAGCTGGAGATCAACCCCGGCAGGTCCAACCGGGCCAGGATCAACCGCGCGCCGGTCAAGCGGCCGCGCGAGGTGCTCGGCGTCCTGCGGCTCGTGCAGTTCGCGCCGGAGGACCTCGCGCTGGTCCGCGGCGACCCGGCGGAGCGGCGGCGGTTCCTCGACGAGTTGCTGGTGACCAGGGCGCCGCGGTTCGCCGCCGTGCGCTCGGACTACGAGCGCGTGCTCAAACAGCGTTCGGCGCTGCTGAAGACCGCGCGCAGCGCCAAGGACGACCTGCGCACGCTCGACGTGTGGGACGGCCACCTGGCCACCCACGGCGCGACCCTGCTGGCCGCGCGGCTGGACCTGGTCGCCGACCTCGGCCCGCACGTCACCTCGGCCTATGCCGGGGTCGCGCCGGATTCGGAGCCGGCCAGGCTCGCCTACCGGGCCAACCTGCCCGGAACCGGCGGCCTGCCCGGCGCTGCCAGCTTGCCCGGCGCTGCCAGCCTGCCGGCCGGTTACGGCGAGCCGGAGGGCGAGCGTGCCGACCCCGAGCTGCTGACCACCGTGCTGCTCGACGCGCTGGCCGAGGCCAGGCCGGCCGAGCTGGAGCGCGGGGTGTGCCTGGTCGGGCCGCACCGCGACGAGCTCGAGCTGCGGCTGGGTCCGGAGACCGCGCGCGGGTTCGCCAGCCACGGCGAGTCGTGGTCGTTCGCCCTCGCGCTGCGGCTCGGGTCGTTCGAGCTGCTTCGCTCCGACGGCGTCGATCCGGTGCTCGTGCTCGACGACGTCTTCGCCGAGCTCGACCGCCGGCGCCGGTCCGCGCTGGCCAAGGTGGCCGGCACGGCCGAGCAGGTCCTGGTGACGGCGGCGGTCGGCGACGACGTTCCGGCCGAGCTCGAAGGCCGCTGGCTCGACGTCCACGAGGGGCAGGTGCGCGGGCGATGACCGAGACATCCCCCGTTGGGGACAACCCTGTGGATTCTGTGGACAACTCCGTGCGACGAGACACCCAACCGCAGCCTGACCAGGCGTCCCCCGATCGGGCGACCGGTCCGGACCTTGCCAGGGCCGCCCTCGATGCGGCCAAGCAGGCGGCCCAGTCCAGGGGCGCCAAGCCGGCCCGCCGCACCGCGGGCACCGGGCGACGCGGTGGACGGCGCCGAAGCGGATGGTCCGGCGCCCGGCCGGACGACCGCGATCCGCAGCAGGTCGGCCGGTTGGCGTCGCGGATGGCCACCGAGCGCGGTTGGTCGCCCAGCCTGTCCGACGGTGCGGTGTTCGGCCGGTGGACCGAGCTGGTCGGCGCCGAGATCGCCGAGCACGCGCAGCCGGTGTCGCTGCGCGACGGCGAGCTGACCGTGCAGGCGAGCTCGACCGCGTGGGCCACCCAGCTGCGGCTGCTGCAACGCCAGCTGCTGGGGCGGATCGCGGCCGGCGTGGGCCGCAACGTGGTCACCAGGATGCGCATCCACGGCCCGTCAGCGCCGAGCTGGCGGCGCGGAACGAGGCACGTGTCCGGCCGCGGCCCGAGGGACACCTACGGCTGAACCCAGAACCGGTACCGGCCGGCGCTCTGCACCGCGCGCCGACCCAGGTCATGCGGCGTTTCCGGGTAGAATTGGGAAGGTTGAACGCCGACGCCGTAGAGCGGCTTGTCGGTTTCGTTGAGGAGACATGTGGCTGCAAAGAAGAACGACTACAGCGCTTCGTCCATCACCGTCCTCGAAGGTCTCGAAGCGGTTCGCAAGCGGCCAGGCATGTACATCGGCTCGACCGGTGAGCGCGGCCTGCACCACCTGGTGCAGGAGGTCGTGGACAACGCCGTCGACGAGGCGATGGCCGGAATCGCAACGCGCGTCGACGTGACGTTGCTGGCCGACGGCGGGGTCAGCGTTCGCGACGACGGCCGCGGCATCCCGGTCGACATGCACCCGGTCGAGAAGCGGCCGGCGGTCGAGGTCGTGCTGACCACGCTGCACGCCGGCGGCAAGTTCGACGGGAAGTCCTACGCGGTCTCCGGTGGCCTGCACGGCGTCGGCGTCTCAGTGGTGAACGCGCTGTCCAAGGCGCTCGACGTGGAGATCTACCGCGACGGTCACGTGTGGCGCCAGCACTACGTCGACTCCAAGCCGGGCAAGCTGCTCAAGGGCGAGCCGACCAGGCGCACCGGCAGCATCGTGACGTTCTGGCCGGACGAGAAGATCTTCGAGACCGTCGAGTTCAACGCCGAGACGATCGCCCGCCGGCTGCAGGAGATGGCCTTCCTGAACAAGGGCCTGACGATGGTCCTGCACGACAAGCGCAACGGCCACAACGGCAACGGCGAGGAGGAGACCGGCCGGATCAAGGAGCGCAAGTACTGCTACCCCGGCGGCCTGGAGGACTTCGTCAAGCACATCAACGCCACCAAGGACGCCATCCACAAGAAGGTCGTCACATTCGGGGCGAAGGCCGAGGGCATCGAGGTCGACGTCGCCATGCAGTGGAACTCGACCTATGCCGAGTCGGTGTACACCTTCGCCAACACGATCAACACTCACGAGGGCGGCACCCACGAGGAGGGCTTCCGGTCCGCGCTGACCAGGGTCGTCAACGACTACGCGCGGGAGAAGAAGATCCTCAAGGAGAAGGACGCCAACCTGACCGGTGAGGACGCCCGCGAGGGTCTCGCCGCGATCGTGTCGATCAAGCTCGCCGAGCCGCAGTTCGAGGGCCAGACCAAGACCAAGCTCGGCAACACCGAAGCGAAGTCGTTCGTGCAGAAGACGTGCAACGAGTGGCTCGCCGACTGGTTCGAGCGCAACCCGAGCGAGGCCCGCGTCATCATCAACAAGGCGGTCTCGAGCGCCCATGCGCGGATGGCCGCGCGCAAGGCCAAGGACCTGGTCCGGCGCAAGAGCGCACTGGAGATCGGCGGGCTGCCCGGCAAGCTCAAGGACTGCCGCTCGACCAACCCGGCCGAGTGCGAGCTGTACATCGTGGAGGGCGACTCGGCCGGCGGTAGCGCCAAGGAGGGCCGGGAGTCGGAGTTCCAGGCGATCCTGCCGATCCGCGGCAAGATCATCAACGTCGAGAAGTCGCGGATCGACAAGGTGCTGCGCAACACCGAGGTCCAGTCGATCATCACTGCGCTCGGCACCGGCATCCACGACGAGTTCGACGTGTCCAAACTGCGCTACCACAAGATCGTGCTGATGGCCGACGCCGACGTCGACGGCCAGCACATCCGCACGTTGCTGCTGACGCTGCTGTTCCGGTTCATGCGGCCACTGATCGAGCACGGGCACGTGTTCCTGGCCCAGCCGCCGCTGTTCAAGATCAAGTGGCCGCGCGGCGAGCCGGAGTTCGCCTACTCCGACCGCGAGCGCGACGGCCTGATCGAGGCGGGCACCGCGGCCGGGCGCAAGCTGCCGCGTGACGACGGCATCCAGCGGTACAAGGGTCTGGGCGAGATGAACGCCGACGAGCTGTGGGAAACGACCATGGACCCGGCGCACCGGCTGCTGCTGCAGGTGACCATGGACGACGCGGCGACAGCCGACGAGCTGTTCTCGGTGCTCATGGGCGAGGACGTCGAGGCCCGCCGCTCGTTCATCACGCGCAACGCCAAGGACGTGCGGTTCCTGGACGTCTGAGGCCCGATGTATCACTTCCCTGGCTGATCTCCTCAAGGCTGTGCCCGAGTCATCGCGGCCGGGCGAGAGGAGTCAGAGTCACATGCCATCTGTGGTCATTCGAGGCCGCCTCGCGTGGATCGCCTCGATCGTGCTCGGGATCGTCCTGATCATCGTCGGGGTCGTACAGCCGTCGACGTTCTTCCTGATCGCCGGCATCGTCTTCGCAGCCTTCGGCGCGATCTTCCTGATCCTGTCGCTGGTCACCAAGGGCGCGACAGATTGAGCCTGGCGCCCGCGCGGTTCGCGGGTGCCGTCCTTCTCGGTGCTCGGGGAGCTCCGGTTCCGCCCTCGGAGCCGGCGGCTCCCCGAGCGCGACACCGCGCGGCCACAACTGCGCTGGTGAGACCGGTCGCGTCGATTCCGGGCCGGAGCCCCTCGACCGATAGACTTCCGCCAGACCCCGACGCCTGACTGGGGGGGCTGCCACAGGCGGGTCTGGAAGGAAACTAGATCGTGACTGAGACCATCCTGCCGTCGGAAGGCGACCGCATCGAGCCGGTCGACATCCAGCAGGAGATGCAGCGCTCCTACATCGACTACGCGATGAGCGTGATCGTCGGGCGGGCGCTGCCCGACGTCCGCGACGGCCTCAAGCCGGTGCACCGCAGGGTGCTGTACTCGATGTTCGACTCCGGCTTCCGCCCGGAGCGCGGGTACGTCAAGTGCTCCCGCGTCGTCGGCGACGTCATGGGCAACTACCACCCGCACGGCGACACCGCCATCTACGACACCCTCGTGCGGCTGGCCCAGCCGTGGTCGATGCGGCACACCCTGATCGACGGCCAGGGCAACTTCGGCTCTCCCGGCAACGATCCGCCAGCCGCGATGAGATATACGGAATGCCGGTTGACGCCGTTGGCGATGGAGATGCTCGCCGACATCGGCGAGGACACCGTCGACTTCGGGCCGAACTACGACGGTCGTACCCAGGAGCCGGCGGTGCTGCCGGCCAGGATTCCCAACCTGCTGGTCAACGGCGGCTCCGGGATCGCGGTCGGGATGGCCACCAACATCCCGACGCACAACCTGCGCGAGGTCGCCGAGGGCGTGGTCTGGGCGCTGGCGCACCCGGAGGCATCCGAGGAGGAGTTGCTGGCAGCGCTGCTGCAGCGGATCAAGGGCCCCGACTTCCCGACCGCGGCGCTGATCGTCGGTACCACCGCGATCGAGGAGGCCTACCGCACCGGCCGCGGCTCGATCCGGATGCGCGCGGTCGTCGAGGCGGAGGAGGACGCCAAGGGGCGCAACATCCTGGTCGTCACCGAGCTGCCGTACCAGACCAACCCGGACAACCTGATCGAGAACATCGCGGCGCTCGTGCGCGACGGCAAGGTCGCCGGCATCTCCAACATCGCCGACGAGTCCAACAAGCGCCGGGGCATGCGCATCGTGGTGACGCTTCGCCGTGACGCCGTGCCCAAGGTCGTGCTGAACAACCTGTACAAGCACACGCAGCTGCAGACCACGTTCGGCGTCAACATGCTGGCGCTGGTCGACGGGGTGCCGCGCACGCTCCGGCTGGACCAGGTCATCCGCTACTACGTCAAGCACCAGGTCGAGGTCATCGTCCGGCGCACCCGGTACCGCCTTCGCAAGGCCGAGGAGCGCGCCCACATCCTGCGCGGGCTGGTCAAGGCGCTGGACATGCTCGACGAGGTCATCGCGCTGATCCGGCGGTCGCAGACGGTCGACATCGCCCGCGCCGGCCTGATCGAGCTGCTCGACGTCGACGAGGCGCAGGCCAACGAGATCCTGGCGATGCAGCTGCGCAGGCTCGCGGCGCTCGAGCGTCAGAAGATCATCGACGAGCTGGCCGAGATCGAGGCGCAGATCGCCGACCTCAAGGACATCCTGGACAGGCCCGACCGGCAGCGGGCGATCATCCGCGACGAGCTGATGGCGATCGTCGACAAGCACGGCCAGGACCGCCGTACGCGGATCATCCCGTTCGACGGCGAGGTGTCGATCGAGGACCTGATCGCGGTCGAGGATGTCGTCGTCACGATCACCCGCACCGGCTACGCCAAGCGCACCAAGACCGACCTGTACCGGGCGCAGAAGCGCGGTGGCAAGGGTGTGCTCGGCGCCGGGCTGAAGGCCGACGACATCGTCGAGCACTTCTTCGTGTGCTCGACGCACGACTGGATCCTGTTCTTCACCAACAAGGGCCGGGTGTACAGGGCGAAGGCCTACGAGCTGCCGGAGGCCAATCGCAACGCCCGCGGCCAGCACGTCGCCAACCTGCTGGCCTTCCAGCCGGACGAGCAGATCGCGCAGGTCATCGAGATCTCCAACTACGAGGCCGCGCCGTACCTCGTACTCGCCACGAAGAACGGCCTGGTCAAGAAGTCGCGCCTGACCGAGTTCGACTCCAACCGGGCCGGCGGGCTGATCGCGATCAACCTGCGCGACGACGACGAGCTCGTCGGGGCCGTGCTGTGCTCGGCCGACGACGACCTGCTGCTGGTGTCGGCCGGCGGCCAGTCGATCCGGTTCAAGGCGACCGACGACGCGCTGCGCCCGATGGGCCGGGCCACCTCGGGCGTGCTCGGTATGCGCTTCTACGCCGGCGACGAGCTGCTGTCGATCGGCGTCGTGCGCCCGGGCAAGTTCGTGCTGGTCGCCACCGATGGCGGCTACGCCAAGCGCACGCCGATCGACGACTACCCGCTGCAGGGCCGTGGCGGCAAGGGCGTGCTCACGATCCAGTACGACCGCCGGCGCGGGCGGCTGGTCGGTGCACTCATCGTCGACCTCGACGACGAGCTGTACGCGATCACGTCGAGCGGTGGGGTGATCCGCACAGCGGCCAAGCAGGTCCGCAAGGCCGGCCGGCAGACCAAGGGCGTTCGGCTGATGAACCTCGGCGACACCGCATCGCTGGTAGCGGTGGCGCGCAACGCCGACGAGGCCGGGGATCCGGACGCCGGGGGTGCCTAGGGTCTTGCGGACGCGTAGCGTCGTAACTGGACTGCAGCCCCTTGGCGAGAGGGACATGCCGTGAGTGACCGAACGAGCGGGAACAGCAACGACCGGGCGGCCGGCCCGGGTAGTGCGCCCAACGCACCCCAGGACCGGCCGGTTCCGGCCGACGGCTCCCACGGGCGGCACGAGCGTGGTGCACGCACCGGTGATGTCGAGGCCACCGCGTTCTTCGGCGAAGGCAAGCAGACCGACCCGAGCTACTCGCCAGGCACGCCGCCATGGCAGCGCGGCAACCAGGGCGAGGTCGAGCCGTCGGCGACCACCGAGGTCTACCGTCCGGCGGCCGGTGTCGCCACCGCCGTCGCCTCCCACACCACGGTCGCCGAGCCGGTCCCGCCGCACGGCGCCCCGCTGTACGGAGCGCCCGGCGGCCCAGGTCACGGTGCCCCAGGTCACGGTGCCCCGGGCCCGTCCGGCCCCGCGTCCGGTCCCGGCCCTGGCTCCGGCCCGGGTCTTCCGGCCGGCCCCGGCCCCGGCCCCGGCCCCGGCGGTGCGGGGCCTGGCGTCCTGGCTCCCGGCGCGCCCGGCTCTGGCAACGGCCAGCCGCCGTTCGGTGCCGGCGCGGCCGGCGGTCCCGGCGGTCAAGACCCGATGCGCCGCAATGATCCGCACCGGCCGCAGGGCGCCCGGCCGACCGCTCGCCCGGCCCCCCAGCTGCGCGGCCGCGCCCCCCGAGCCCCGCGCAAGGCCAGCCTCCAGATCCGCCGCTTCGACCCGTGGTCGGTGCTCAAGCTCTCGCTGGTGCTCTCGGTCGCCATGTTCCTCATGTGGCTGGTCGCCGTTGGCGTCCTCTACGGCGTCCTGAACGGCATGGGCGTCTGGGACAAGCTCAACGGCACCTGGAACGACCTCGCCTCGGTCAGCGAGGCCGAGGGCGGCGGCGAGTCGCTGATCAGCGCAGGCCGCGTCTTCGGCATCTCGGCGGTCGTCGGCGCTGTGAACATCGTGCTGTTCACAGCGTTCGCCACGGTCTCCGCCTTCGTCTACAACGTCTCCGCCGACCTGGCCGGAGGCATCGAGGTCACCCTGTCCGAGCGGGACTAGGCGGCGCGACCGGGCCGCCATACCGGTTTGGGTCGACCCCTTCGCCTGCGGTAGCCTCGCACCCGCACCAGGGCCTATAGCTCAGACGGTTAGAGCGCATCGCTGATAACGATGAGGTCGGTGGTTCAAGTCCACCTAGGCCCACAAGTCACGCCGTGGCCCACCCGCAGGTGGGCCTTTTTCGTCGCCACGGACCGACCGTGTGCCGCCCACGATTCCTATTGCGGATCGTGTGCCGCCCACGATCCGTGGGCAAAGTACGGTTGTCTGGCTACACAGGCGGCGGAGGGAGTGGACGATGCGGCTGGCCGGGGCGCGGGTGCTGGTCACCGGGGCGACCGGTGGCCTGGGGGAGGCGATTGCGAGGGCGCTGGCGGCGCGCGGGGCGAAGCTCGTGCTGACCGGGCGCCGAACCGAGGTGCTGGAGCCGCTCGCGGTGGAGCTGTCGGCCGAGGCCGTGCCGGCGGACCTGGCCAGGCGTTCGGACGTTACGCGGCTGGTGGCGCAGATCGGGCCGGTCGACGTGCTGGTGGCCAACGCCGGGGTGCCGGCGTCGGGGAAGATCGGCGAGTTCAGCCTGACGCAGCTCGACCGGGCGATCGACGTCAACCTGCGGGCGCCGATCGTATTGGCCAGGGCGCTCTCCGACGGGATGGTGCAGCGCCGGCGCGGGCACATCGTGATGATCGGATCGTTGTCCGGGATGATCGCGACGCCGGGCGGCTCGCTGTACTGCGCGACGAAGTTCGGGCTGCGCGGGTTCGCGCACGGGCTGCGGCAGGACCTGCTGGGCACCGGCGTCGGGGTATCGGTGGTGCAGCCGGGATTCGTGCGCGGCGTCGGGATGTTCGCCAGGGCCAAGGTAAGGCTGCCGGCCGGCATGCGGACGATCACGCCGGCCGACGTGGCCAAGGCCGTCGTGCGGGCGATCGAGCGGGACCGGACGGAGGTGCTCGTGGCGCCCCCGGAGCTCAAGCTGGGAGCGCTCGTTGGCGGCGCCGCCCCTGGGTTGTCGGCGTTTCTGCAGCAGCGGATGGGGGCCAGCAAGGTGGCCGCGAGGCTGGCCAAACGCCAGCGCCGCGACCACTGACTCGTTCCGGGACGGTCCCACCGCTGCCCGCCTCGGCGCTCACCCGCTGGGGTACCCTCGACCGCGGTCCTTGGGCCGCGTCCACAGTTCTACCTTGCTCACCTTCGCCGAGGAGGCGATTACACCGTGAAGAAGCTCCTCGTCCTCGCGGCCATGGCCGGGGCCGCGTTGCTGCTCCTGCGCCGCCAGCGTTCGGCCAAGGCAGAGGCCGACCTCTGGCGTGAGGCCACCGCTCCCGAGTCCTGAGCGGAGCCGGCGTCCAGCCATGGACGCCGCAAGGGGACGTAGCTCAATTGGCAGAGCACAGCCTTTGCAAGGCTGGGGTTAGGGGTTCGATTCCCCTCGTCTCCACGCTGCTAACGTCCCGGCCGCGTTCGGCACCCGGCGATCAACGTCTACACCCGCGACGTCGTTCGGCTGGTGTCGTTCTACGAGGGCCTCGGGTTCCGGGAGACCTTTCGCACGCCCAAGGACGGCCTGCCTGATCACGTCGAGCTGAGGTTGGACGGGTCACCATGGGGATCGCCTCGGTCGACTCGGCGGTGGCCGACCACGGCCTGGCCCCGAACTCGGCGGGCGGCCGGTCGAGATCGTGCTCTGGACCGACGACACCCGGATCCGGCTCGCCCAGCACCGCGAGCGGTAGCAACTTCGCGCAGTTCCAGGTTGCCATCTTTCGGAGTCCGGTCCCGAAGTCGTAAATTGCTGACATCCCCCACGAGGAGGTCAGCCCCGATGAGCACCCGAGCTCGCGCGACAGGCGTCAGGTTGGCAGCAGCGATCCTTCTGGTGGTGATGACCGCCGGCACGGCGGGCGCGGCAGCCGCGGCCGACACAGCCGGCAACCCCGCCGACAGCGTGCGGCCCGACCGGGCGACGGTGAGTTACCACGGCTACCAGGTGCAGGTGCCGAACGGATGGCGGGTGGTCGACCTGGCGGCCAAGCCGGCCGACTGCGTGCGGTTCGACACGCCGGCGGTGTACCTCGGCCACCCAGGTGAGCAACCGAACTGCCCCGCGCACCTGGTCGGCCGCACGGCCGGGTTGCTGGTCGAACCGCTCGACGAGCAGTCGGCGCAGCGCCTCGGCGACGACACCGCCGTGGCCCCGCCTGGGCAGGCGGCGGCTCCGAAGGACGCGCCGTCGGTCAACGACGAGATCCGGGTCGCCGTGCCCGATGCCGGCGTGCTGGTCACCGCGGCGCACACACCCGAGACCGAGACCCAGGTGCGCGACGTGCTGACCGGCGCGCGGCTCGTGCCGGGCGGCCAGCCGGTCAACCTGGACGACCTGCGTCGGCAGCCGGACGCCCAACCGCAGGCGATCACGGCGCCTGGGTCCTTCCTCGGCCGCGGTTTCGACGCGTGCACCGCGCCGTCGTCGTCGGCGATGAACGCCTGGCGCACCTCGTCGCCGTACCGCGCGGTCGGCATCTACATCAGCGGCGCGATCCGGGCCTGCGCCCAGCCGAACTTGACGTCGAGCTGGGTCTCGACGCATTCGGCCAACGGCTGGCGGTTCATCCTGATCGACGTCGGCCGGCAGGCGCCGTGCACCAGCTACAGCCTGCGGATCTCGACGGATCCGGCGACCGCGCGCTCGCAGGGCCGCACGGCGGCGCAGGGCGCGATGAGCGCGGCGAGCGCGCTCGGCTTCGGCGCCGGCAGCGCCATCTACAGCGATATCGAGGCGTACAGCACGACGACCTCCTGCCGGGCTTCGGTGCTGTCGTACGCGAGCGGGTGGACGCAGGCGCTCAACGCGGCCGGCTGGCTCGGCGGCGTCTACTCCAGCGCCGCCTCCGGCATCCGAGACCTGGTTTGGGCCTACAACAACACCGCTTACACCAGACCCGACCACATCTGGTTCGCGTGGTGGAACGGCCTGGCCAACGTCGACGGCGGCCAGTACATCCCGGCGACCTACTGGGCCAACCACCAGCGGTTGCACCAGTACGTGGGCGAGTCCAGGGAGACCTACGGCGGTGTGACGATCAACATCGACCGCAACTACCTCGACGTCGGCTCCGGCGCCCCGCCGCCGCCACCGCCGACGTGCTCGTCGGCGAACCTGGACTTCACCAGCTACGCCACGATCCGCAACGTCCCCACCGGCCCGCCGGTGGCTGCCGCGCACTGGCCTCCCTACGGCCAACGCG
>OFHL01000030.1_pt1 | contig 11913 bp, 14 predicted proteins | sample 1522011 | NCBI WGS metagenome assembly OFHL01 (sample SAMEA2464836, study PRJEB22497) | soil metagenome | biome: Grassland; feature: Farmland; material: Clay | place: Australia | collected 2013-02-01 | depth 0.65 m | reverse complement strand
GTCGTCGGTCATCCGCGCGTCGCGTAGGCGAGCGGCCCAGTTGAGGTAGCCGATGATGGCCTCGCGGCAGGAACCACCGCCGAAGGCGAGGTCTTGGCGGTCCAGGGCCGCCGTCATGTCTTCGATGCGAGCGACGTCGCCGAGCCCGACGCGGTCAGGCATCGGGGCGGCTGCGGCCGGGGTGGCGAGGATTGCCAGGTCGGATGCGGCGAGGGTGGCGCCCATGGTGATCTTGGCGGCGACTCCCATGAAGGCGCGGCGTCTCATGTGTCTGCTCTCCGTGGGTTCGGTGCCGTCGTGGACGGCGGCGATCGGGGCGGTGTGGGCCAGGCCCATGAGGCCGCGGGGAATGCGCAGCCCGTCGGCGATGCGGGCCAGGACGTCGTAGGCGCTGACCTGGCGGTCGTGCGCGAGGATCGCCGACACCTCGGACTGGTTCTGCCCGCTGAGGGCGGCGATCCGGGTCTGGGAGAAGCCGCGGGTGCGCAGGAACTGGTAGACGGCGGCGATGTCCCGGTTGGCGAGCGCGTCCTGCAGGTCGGGCCGGGTCCACCAGGTGGGGTCGATACGAAGCGCAGGCGAATCGGAGACGTTCATCGGCGACCCCCACTCATGTCACCCACGGTAGGCCGACGACCGCTATCCGTGGAACTCCTATCGGCGATGGTTATCACGACTCGTAATAACCGCCGGAGTGTTCGGATCGGGTGGGCCGGTGACGATCACGATGACCGGTTGGTTCGCCGGCTCGGGGCGCTCGATTCTGCTGGCATTGCCCTACCGGGAGGGGAGGTGCCTGCGATGACGAGCGATCCGGTCGACCGCGCGGGGTCCGTGGTCGAGGACTACCAGCCGATCCGCTGTGTGCTGGAGATGGACGCCGACGCGAACATCGCGGTGGTGGTCAGCCCTGGCTGTTCGGTCGCAGACGTCCACGACATGTTGCGGCTGCTCACTCACTGCGGCGGTGGATTCGACCATCTGACCTTCGTCGACGAGGACACGCACGATGCGAATCCCCGGACCTGACGTCGTCGCGGCCGGTGGCGTGCATTTGGAACGTTCCGAGCACCGGGTCGTGATCCGCTCGATATGCGAAATCGCGGTGCTCGACCGGCTGGCCGACTTCGTACGCGAGCACTACCTGGCCATCAGGCCCATTCGGAGCCTGCGCTGGGGACCGAACGAGGAAATTCCCGACCCAGAGGCCGAATACGAGGACGACGTGTGTCCTGTCTTCGTCGTCACGATGGAGTTCGAGGCGATCGGAGCCGACATCGGCCGGCCGCGCGTCAAGGGAGCTTGGGGCGCTCTGACGTCAGTAGTCCTTCGAACAGGTCGCCGTGTTCGTCTACTCGGGCGAGGACGTCGTCGGTGAGGAAGGTGACGTCGTCGACGGTCTCGCAGGATTCGACCTCGTCCCAGGTCAGGGGGGTGGAGACGGTCTGCCGACTCCGGGCGCGCAGGGAGTATGGGGCGATGGTGGTCGAGGTCGAAGACGAGCAGGTCGGGGTCGCGCCGGCCGCCGCGGGGGCCGATCTTCCACTGCGGGACGTGCAGCTCGAGGCTGGCCAGGTTGGCGACCCAGACCAGGGTCGGCAGGTCGTCGACGACGGCGAAGTCGAGGCTCTCCGCGCCTTTGGCGCTGCCGGGGGTGGCGACCTCGACGGTGCGCACCCAGTCGGGGGCGTGGCGGGAGACGTCCTTTTCGAAGAACGACGGCGCGTCGACGCCGTCCGGGTAACGCAGCAGCGTGAGCGGCCGGTCGGTGATGTGCGGCAGCAGCACGGGGGCGATCCGCACGTAGTAGTCGATCACCTCGCCCTTGCGGAAGCCGGTCTCGGGGTAGAGGACCTTGTCGAGGTTGGACACCTTGAGGCGGCGGCCGTCGACGTCGACGGTGACGTGCTTGCTGACGTGCTTGCTCGGCGGCATCTACAGATCCTCCGGGTCGCGGTCGGGGCGAAGGCCGCGCCACGAGGGCGCGCGCATCCGGCCGTCGGCGGTCCACTCCCGGAACACGACCTCGCCGACGAGCGACGGTTGCACCCAGTGGGCGCCGCGAGCCCGCTCCGGCGGCACCTGGTTGACGAACGGCGACTTCTTGCGCTCCAGCGGCCGAAGCTTGGCCATCAGCGTGGCGAGCATCTGCTCGGTGAACCCGGTGCCGACCTGGCCGACGTAAAGCAGGCCACTGTGCAGACCGCTCTCGGCCGGCCGGCCGACCAGCAGCGAGCCGAAGGTCGCCGCTCGCCGGCCCTCGCCGGGTCGCCAGCCGCCGATCACGACCTCGAGCGCGGTAACGTCGGTGATCTTGATCCAGTCCGGTGAGCGCCGGCCGATCGTGCTGACGCGCTGGCGGCCGCTCGCGCTGGGATGGATGCCGTCGCTGTTGAAGTCGGAGCAGCGCCACTCCAGCCCGTCCCTGCGGCCCGGGATACCGCCCACGACCCGGTCCGAGCCGAGCCCGTCGGCCCACAGGTACGGTCCCCACGACATCCATGGCGCGACCGCGCCGGGGCCCCGCGTAGGCAAGCCGCGGGTCGCCGTTGATCTGGTCCTTGCCTCAGCGATCGTCGATGAGGCCCCGGCTCGGTGCTGCTCGAACTGATCCGCGGCGGCCTGATTGGCCAGGACGAGGCCCCGACACCACCGACGACGGCCCCACCCGGCTCGACGAACACTTCGAGGCGCTGCGCTGGTTCCCGCTGCTGTCCCGCTGTGTCGATGCATGCAGGTCCTGGGATGGGAACAACGGGTCTGTGCGGCGACGTTGTAGATACCTGGGGGGGTATCTAGAGGCGGTGGAGATGGCAACGAAAGAGCTGAACGTAACGAACTTCGCGGACGTGGTCGGTAGGCCAGGCATGGTCCTGATCGACTTCTGGGCGTCGTGGTGCGGCCCGTGCCGCAGCTTCGCCCCAGTGTTCGAGCAGGCGTCTCGGCGCCACCCCGAGCTGACCTTCGGCAAGGTAGACGCCGAGGCGCAACCCGCCCTGGCCCAGGCCTTCAACATCTCCTCGATCCCGACCCTGGTCGTGATCCGTGACGGCATCATGCTCTACGCCCAGCCGGGTGCGCTGCCGGCCCCGGCGCTGGACCGGCTGATCGAGCGCATCGGGCAGGTCGACATGGATCACGTCCGCGACTCGATCAAGCAGCCCGCGCCGCGCTGACCGCGAGCCGGCTCGCCGCCCGATCGGGGGACGCGACGACGCGCCAACGAGCACGTAGGAGATGATCGTTAGCGGTCCGGTCGTACTGCTCGGCCATCTTGCCTGGTCACATGAACAGGCTCCGGACCAGAGCCAGCACCGGACCAAGCTCGGACACGTGGCCGGCTGGTTCGGACAGTGCCGAACGTGGATACCAGTCCAGCAGTTCCGGTACGGCGACCCCGATCGTGCTGAGCCCGTCCTGGGAGTAGGTCACGGGATGCACACCGGCGAAGTCCTCGCGCACGCTGCCGGGCAGAACCCGGCAGGCGATCACACGACCGGTGTCGGCCATGAGGTGGCTCGGCCCGGACAGCACCAGCACCCACTGCGGCACCGCGGCCGTCGAATCGAGCCTTCGCCTGATCTCACCTTGGCGCACGCGCCGACTCCCGGGCGCCGACCTCGGCGGCCATCCACTCCGGGTCGTTGATGCCCAGCGCGTCGGCCGTCGCCTTGTAGCGCTCCCACATCTGCCGAGCCAGCCGCTCCCGCGCCGCCGCCGCCATCCACTCCGAGATATTGCCGCCGGCCGCGGCCCGCACCTCGGCGTCCAGCGCGTCATCCAGCGTGATCGACAACTGCCTGGTCATGCCGCAACATTATCAGGACATTATCGGATTCAGGGCGGCGGCGTTGGCTGACGGTGCGTGGCGTCGTTACCGCCTGTCGTTCTGATCACCCTCCGGGGCCGGTCCGCCGATCGCTAGTGCGGCGATCACGAGACCGATCACCACGTCGTTCACGGCCGCCCGGGTCGCGTGGTCGCCGTAGCCGTAGGTGACGACGAACGGCGCCACCACGAGCCAGGCACCGATCACGACCGAGACCACGGTCAGCAGCCGCCGGCGATGCCACCGTACGAGCCGGGCGGCGCCGATGACCGCGACGAAGAACCCGACGACCATGTCGTTCCAGCGGGCATCCAGGCCGCCGGCATCGCCGTAGATCCACACTGACGGCGCCAGCACCATCCACACCCCCAGCCCCAGGGTCACCCAGCCGGTGGTGCGTGGTGACCAGCCGCGGCGGCCTTGCGGGGCGGTCGGGCCGCCGTCTGCTGCGCCGGGCGTGGACCCGCGCGACTGCCGGTTCATCGAGTCGCTCCGCAGGTGCGGGCGAACTCGGACAGCTCGGCCGAGGGCTTGCAGTTGATCAGCACGAGACCGCGCAACGCCTCACCCATTCTGCTGCCGGTCGTGAGTCGGTCGGCATGCCGGCGCGTCGTGACCGCCACGACACCGCCGGTAGCCAGGCGGGCCAGCATGCTCCGGATGGGTCGAGCCGGCACGAGGATGTCCAGGTCCAGCCCGTCTGAGGACCTGGCACGAATGGACAACCGCAGCAGCGGCTGGTACCCGGGGGCCACCGCCCAGACGGCGGTGCCGTCCAGCACCGTGGCGTTGCACCGGCGTCGATCGTCCAGCAGGGTGAACAGCCGACGAACCGACCGGTCGGATGAGTCGGTCCGGTCGCCGAGCACCAGCGCCAGCACCGGCCACAGGCCCTCCAGCGGCCGGTCGGCCGGCTCCCGGCGGGGCCACAGCAGGACGGCCTCGATGGCCACCATGGCCCGAACAGAGTGATCGCGCGGCGGGGTGAGGACGGTGGCGGCGGTCATTGCGATCCCTTCGTCGGGCGGCGGCTGCCATGTCCAGGCTGGGCCCGCCGCATTGCGCGGGCCCGGGCCGCTACTTTGCGGTTGTGTGACAGCCCCCGGCTCGGCAGGTTGGGCTTGCCGCCGTTTGGCACGATTGACCACATGGGCACAAGGCTCCTCGTTGTCGAAGACGACGACCGCGTCCGAACGGCGTTGCGGCTGGCCCTGGAGGACGAGGGCTACGACGTGCTCGAGGCCGCAGACGCCGAGAGCGCGCTGTTGCGCATGCGGGACAGTGACGGCCCCGAAGTGCTGATCGTCGACCTGATGCTCGGCGAGATGGACGGGTTCAGCTGCATCCGTCAGGTCCGCCGGGACAGCGATGTGCCGATCATCGTGGTCAGCGCCCGCGTGGACACTCACGACGTGGTGGCGGCGCTGGAGGCCGGTGCCGACGACTACGTCACCAAGCCGTTCCAGGTCAAGGAGATCACCGCAAGGCTGCGGGCGCTGCGCCGGCGGGCCGGCTCGCCGGTGCAGCACGAGCCACCCCGCGACATCCTGCTGGATGCCGACCCGCGCGAGCCGCTGGTGCTGTCGGTCAGCCGCGGCGCGGTGTACCGCGGGGACCAGGAGCTGCACCTGACGCTCACCGAGTTCCGCCTGCTGTGCGAGCTGGCCGGCGAACCCGGCCGGGTGCTGAGCCGGCGGCTGCTCCTGGAGCGGGTCTGGGACCGCGGCTTCTTCGGCGACGACCGCATCGTCGACGTGCACATACGGCGGCTGCGCACCAAAATCGAGCGGAACCCTTCCGGCCCGCGGCTCGTGGTCACCGTGCGGGGGCTCGGTTATCGCCTCGATGTCCAGCAGTGACCGGCGGCCCTGGCACGGCAGGTGGCCGAACGCCACCAGCATCGGGCTCCGAGGCCGAGTCATCCTCACCTTCGCCCTCGGCGCCCTGCTGGTCTCGCTCATGCTGGTGGTCTCGGTTTACACGATCAGCCGCAGCTACCTCACCGAGCAGCGGGAGCGGATCGTCTCCAGGCAGGCGGAAGGCAACGCGGCGTTCATCGATGACCGCCTGACCTCGACGCAGGCGTCGGTACCCGAGGTGCTGGCCGCCGTCGATCCGCCGGCCGACACGGGGCTGCTGCTGTACCGGGGTGACCAGTGGTTCGCCTCCGAGCCGGGGCTGGGGCCCCTCGAGCTGCCGGACGAACTGGTCCACGGCGTGGACTCGGCCGCACTGGTCACGATGCCGGTCAGCGTGCGGGGGTCGCCCTACCTGGCCGTCGGGGTCCGTCTTGCGTCCGCCGACGCCGAGTTCTACACGCTGGCTCCGCTGCTGGAACTCGAGGCCACGCTGCGGGTGCTGCGCACCGTTCTGATCGCGTGCGCGCTCGCCGCGACCCTTGGCGCCGGGGCGCTCGGCCTGTGGGCGAGCCGCCGGGTGCTGCAGCCGCTGCACGCGCTGGCCGGTACCGCCGCCCAGATCGCCGGTGGCGAGATCCAGAGCCGGTTGTCGGCGACCGATGACCGGGACCTGCGCGCCATCGTCGGCTCGTTCAACCGAATGGTCGACTCCCTGCAGCAACGCATCGAGCGGGAACGGCGGTTCGTCGCCGACGTCAGCCACGAGCTGCGCACCCCACTGACCACCCTGGTCGCCAGCGTCGACGTGATGCGCCGCCACGACGCCGAACTACCTGAACGGTCGCGGACGGCGCTCGGCCTGGTCACCGTCGAGCTGGAACACCTGCGTCGCCTGCTCGACGACCTGCTCATGCTGGCCCGGACCGAGGCCGGCCTGCACCAGGCCGAGCTGGAGCCGTTCTCGCTCGGCGAGTTGCTGACCCACACCCTGGTCCGCTCCGGCCGGACCGCCGACCTGCTCACCATCGAGACCGACAGCGTCGTGAGCGGCCGCAAACTCGCCCTCGAACGTGCCTTCGTGAACCTGATGAACAACGCCGACAAGCACGGCAAAGGGCTGGTCGGCATCGGCGTCCATCGGGTCGACGGGCAGGCGGTCGTGTACATCGACGACGCCGGTGCCGGCGTACCGGCCGGCGAACGTGAACGGGTGTTCGAGCGGTTCGCCACCGGCAAGGCGGCCAGGGGGGAGTCCGCGGGCACCGGTCTCGGGCTTGCCCTTGTCGCAGAGACCATGGCCATCCACGGCGGGCACGCCGGCTGCCTGGCTCGGCCGGGCGGCGGCGCCCGGTTCGTCGTCACGATGCCGGCCGTCGCGGTCTGACCGTCACACGATCGCAAAGCCGTTGCTGCGGCCCTCTCAACCTGCGCGGGTGAACCTTGAGGTCGTCAACCATCGAGGAGAGGAACACCTCATGACGATCGGACTGCTCGACCGGGCCAACCTGCGGCCGCCGACGGACGTCTACCGGGTGCCGCAGACCGTCGTCGCGGTGCGGCGGGTCCTGAGGCGGTCCGAAGACGTCGGCCTCGACGCCAGCGACGGCATTTCGCCTCGGCTGTACCTCGCCCTCGAGGAGCAGACCAGGGTGACCGATGCCAGGCTGCTGACGTTGCTCGACCTGATCGAGGATCGGCGCGGTACCGGGCGGCCCACGGTGCTCTCCGCCACCTGCGGGTGGTCACGCCATGGCGCGGAGCAGGATTTGGTGCGGCTCGCGGTGCGGGCCGCGGCGCCGATCCGGCTCGCCGTAGACATCGTACTTCCGGTCCGGCCCTTGCGCCGCGATCTGCGCCAGCTCGCCCGTGGCGGCGCGATCGCGCTGGTCACCGCGCGGCAGGCCGGGGACCTGCTGGCCGGGCCGGGCACCACCCGCACCCGGCAGACCGGCCTACTGATCCCCTGCCAACCGTCGACGGTGCTCGCCGGCCTGGTGCGCCGCCACGAGGGTGAGTCGACCGGCCGGCATCGCCTCACCGGCTAGCGTCAAGGTTGACCAGTTCCGACGCGCCGGTGTCCAGCGGCACCGCGCCACCCGGAGGCTGGCAAGCGCTATCCATGGCTCAGGTGGGGAGCTTGGGGCGGTCCGGGGTGAGTAGGCCTTCGAACAGGTCGCCGTGTTCGTCTACTCGGGCGAGGACGTCGTCGGTGACGAAGGTGACGTCGTCGACGGTGTCGCAGGATTCGACCTCGTCCCAGGTCAGAGGGGTGGAGACGGTCTGCCGACTCCGGGCGCGCAGGGAGTAGGGGGCGATGGTGGTCTTGTTGGGGTTGTTCTGGCTCCAGTCGATGAAGACCTTGCCCTTGCGCAGGGCCTTGGTCATGCGGGCGACGACCTGGTTTGGGGTCTCGGCGGCGAGTTGCTCGGCGAGCGACTTGGCGTACTCGGAGGTGCGTTCGGGACTGGAGACGTCGACCGGCGAGTAGAGCTGCATGCCCTTGGAGCCGCTGGTCTTGGCGAACACGTCGAGCCCGTCGTCCTCCAGCAGCGAACGTAACCGCACGGCGACGCGGCAGCACTCGACGACGGTGGCGGGTGGCCCTGGGTCGAGGTCGAAGACGAGCAGGTCGGGGTCGCGCCGGCCGCCGCGGGGGCCGATCTTCCACTGCGGGACGTGCAGCTCGAGGCTGGCCAGGTTGGCGACCCAGACCAGGGTCGGCAGGTCGTCGACGACGGCGAAGTCGAGGCTCTCCGCGCCTTTGGCGCTGCCGGGGGTGGCGACCTCGACGGTGCGCACCCAGTCGGGGGCGTGGCGGGAGACGTCCTTTTCGAAGAACGACGGCGCGTCGACGCCGTCCGGGTAACGCAGCAGCGTGAGCGGCCGGTCGGTGATGTGCGGCAGCAGCACGGGGGCGATCCGCACGTAGTAGTCGATCACCTCGCCCTTGCGGAAGCCGGTCTCGGGGTAGAGGACCTTGTCGAGGTTGGACACCTTGAGGCGGCGGCCGTCGACGTCGACGGTGACGTGCTTGCTGACGTGCTTGCTCGGCGGCATCTACAGATCCTCCGGGTCGCGGTCGGGGCGAAGGCCGCGCCACGAGGGCGCGCGCATCCGGCCGTCGGCGGTCCACTCCCGGAACACGACCTCGCCGACGAGCGACGGTTGCACCCAGTGGGCGCCGCGAGCCCGCTCCGGCGGCACCTGGTTGACGAACGGCGACTTCTTGCGCTCCAGCGGCCGAAGCTTGGCCATCAGCGTGGCGAGCATCTGCTCGGTGAACCCGGTGCCGACCTGGCCGACGTAAAGCAGGCCACTGTGCAGACCGCTCTCGGCCGGCCGGCCGACCAGCAGCGAGCCGAAGGTCGCCGCTCGCCGGCCCTCGCCGGGTCGCCAGCCGCCGATCACGACCTCGAGCGCGGTAACGTCGGTGATCTTGATCCAGTCCGGTGAGCGCCGGCCGGGGTGGTAGCGCGAGCTCAGCCGTTTGGCGACGACGCCTTCGAGGCCCTGCTCGCGGGAGGCCTGCAGGACGGCGGCGCCGGCTCCGGGGAAGCTGGGGGATACCTGCCAGTTCGGCCCGGCCAGCTCGAGGTCCTCGAGCAGCTCGCGGCGGTCGCGGTAGGGCAGGGTCAGGCACGACCGGCCGTTGAGGTGCAGCAGGTCGAAGATCAGGTAGGTGACCGGCAGCTCGCCGGCCAGCCGCCTGGCCTGCGAGTCGTTGCCGACGTGCATGCGCCGCTGCAGGGCGCCGAAGCTGGGCCGGCCGCCGGCCATCGCGACGATCTCCCCGTCGAGAAGTACCTCGGTGCTGCCCAGCTCGGCGGCGAGCGTCCGCAGCTCGGGGTAGGTGACGGTGACGTCGTTGCCGTTGCGGGAGATCAGCTGCAGCCGGCCGCCCTCGATCCGCGCGATCGCGCGCACGCCGTCCCACTTGAACTCGTAGGCCCAGCGGTCGTCGTCCTCGGTCGGCGGCAGCGCTCCGGCGCTGGCCAGCATCGGCGCCAGCTGCTCCGGCAGCGGCTCGCGGGACGGGTCGGTCGGCGGGTCCGAGCGGCGCACCATCCAGTCTTTGTCATTGTCGCCTCTCCTGCTGGACCGGAAGAACACGTACGTCCCCTGCACCCGCTGGCCGTGCAGGATCACGGCGACCTCGCGGCTGGACCACTTGACGGTCTCGTAGCGGCCCCGGTCCCAGATGATCATCTTGCCGGCGCCGTACTCGCCCCTGGGGATGTCGCCTTCGAACGTGGCGTACTCCATCGGGTGGTCCTCGGTGTGCACGGCCAGTCGGATGGTGCCCGGCTCGGCCGGCAGCCCCCTGGGCACCGCCCACGAAACGAGCACCCCGTCGCGTTCGAGCCGGACGTCCCAGTGCAGCCGCCTGGCGTGGTGCTCCTGGATCACGAACGTGTCGTTGTCGCCCCTGGGCAGCGACTCCTTCAACGGCTCCTCGACGGGTACCGGTTCCGGCGTGCGCTCGGCGTCACGCTTGCGGCGGTACTCGTCGAGCGGCATCTAGGCGCTTCGCTTCTTCGTGCTCTTGCTCGACTGGCTCGACTTCGAGGACCGGGACGACTTGGCCTTACCGGACTTGGAGGGTGCCGACTTGGCCTGACCGGACTTCGATGTTGTCGACTTCGACGACCGGGATGTCGCGGGCTTCTTGGAGGACTTGGAGGACTTGGCGGCCTCGACGCTGCGCTGCAGCGCGGTCATCAGGTCGACCGCCTCGGCCTCGACCGGCTCCGGGCGCTCCGGCAGCTCGGCCCCCTCGGCCTTGGCGTCGATGAGCTTGCCCATGGCCTCAACGTAGTCGTCGGAGAACGCGTCCGGGTCGAAGTCGCCGGTCATCGAGTCGACCAGCGAGCGCGCCATCTCCAGCTCCTGCTTGCGCACCTGGGTGCGCTCGTCGAGGAACTCGAAGTCGGGCTCGCGGATCTCGTCGGGCCACAGCATGTTGTGCAGCACCAGCAGGTCGTCGCGGGGCCGCACCAGCGCGAGCGTCTCCCGCTGGCGTAGCGCGACCTTCACGATCGCCACCCTGTCCGATTCGGCCAGCGCGCGGCGGAACAACTCGTACGGGCGGATCGCGGACTTCTCCGGCTCCAGGTAGTACGTCCGGTCGACGAAGATCGGGTCGACCTGGTCGCCCGGCACGAACTCCTGCACCTCGATCGCCTTGTTGGTGGTGATCGGCAGCTTGTCCAGGTCCTCGTCGTCGAGGATCACCATCCGGCCGTCGTCGAGCTCGTGCCCCTTGGCAATCTCGTCGTAGGGCACCTCTTCACCGTCCAGCTCGCAGACCCGCTGGTAACGGATGCGCCCGCCGTCGTCGCGGTGCACCTGGTGGAATTCGAAGTCGTGCGTCTCGGTGGCCTTGTACATCCGCACGTTGATGCTGACCAGGCCGAACGAGATGGTCCCTCGCCACATTGATCGCATGGTCATGAGGTACCCCGGGATTGGTCCGGCAATTCGCGGTGCTCAGTGGACCTCGACCTCACCAGCGCGGATACCTAATTTCTGTAGTCATGCTTCGCGGAAGCGTGCTCGCGGTGGTCGCCCAGATCCTGGTCGGCAGCTCGGTCGCGGTACTCGGCGCGCTCCGTGACTACCCGCTGTACCTAGGGCAGGGGCTGCGCTACGGGCTGGCCCTGCTGATGATCGCCGCGGTGCTGTGGGCGTTTCCCGGCCGGTTCGACGTGCCGCCGGAGAACCCGCCGCCGGACGGTTCGAAGCCACGGCTGCAGCCGATCGACTACCTGCGCCTGGTCGGCATGGCGATGACGGGCATGGTCGGGTTCAACCTGTTCGTGGTGGCCGCCGAGCGCCGCGCGGACCCCGCGCTGGTCGGCGTGATCGTGGGCGGCGCGCCGATCATGCTGGCGCTGCTGACGCCGCTGCTCGCCCGCCGGGTGCCGTCGGGCCGGCTGGTGCTGGCCGGTGTGGCGGTCACCGCGGGTGTGGCGATCGCCCAGGGCCTGGGCGGCGGCGCCATGTCCGGCGTGCTGCTCTCGATCGGGGCGCTGGCCGGCGAGGTGGCGTTCGCGCTGCTGTCGGTGCAGCTGAGCCGCCGGATCGGCGCGATGCGGGTATCGATCTTCGCGTGCGGCACGGCCGGCCTGCTGTGCGTCGTCGGCACGGTGGCGATGGAGGACCCGCGGCCGCCGACGACGCCCCGGGCGACCGCGCTGGCCCGGATGGCGGTCGAGCGCGCGTCCC
>OFHL01000029.1_pt1 | contig 11919 bp, 11 predicted proteins | sample 1522011 | NCBI WGS metagenome assembly OFHL01 (sample SAMEA2464836, study PRJEB22497) | soil metagenome | biome: Grassland; feature: Farmland; material: Clay | place: Australia | collected 2013-02-01 | depth 0.65 m | reverse complement strand
GACCAGGAAGAACTGGCTGCCGTTGGTGTCCGGTCCGGCGTTGGCCATGGCGACCGTGGCCCGCGGGTAGATCCGCCGCTGGCCGGTCGGGTCGCTCGGGGCCGGCGGCAGGTTGGTCGGCAGCTCGTCGTGGTACCGGTAGCCGGGGCCGCCGGATCCGGTGCCCGACGGGTCACCGCACTGCAGCACCTTCAGGGTGGGATACGTCGTGAGCCGGTGGCAGAACGTGCGGTCGTAGAACTTCTTCGTGGTCAGGTGCACGAAGCTCTGCACCGTGCACGGCGCCTGCGCCCGATCGAGGAGCAGCGTGATGTCGCCGTGGTTGGTGCGCAGGTCCACCCTGACCACGCCGAGGTCCGGCGTGCGATGGGGGTCCGGCGGCAGCGGCACGCGCCTGGCGGCGGGCTCGTCCGGGGTGCTGATGTAGCGGCAGGGCCCGTTGGTCTCGTCCCGCGGTTGGAGCAGGTCCTGGTCGGCGGCTGCGGTGCCCGTCCAGAGCAGGGCGCTCCCGGCCATCGCGATCACCGTTGCGGCCGCGGCCAAACGCCGGATTCGTGCCACCGGAGCCTCCCTGGGTCGGTTCGGTTTCCCGCAGCGTAAGGCGGATCAGGCCGCGCAGATCCGCGCATTCGGATGAAGTGGCGCCTCCGGTTGATCCAGCCGGCTACTGGCCCGGCTTGGCCGACACCGCCGCCACCAGACCGATCGATCTCGCCTGATCGTCGAATTCGATCACCAGCGCCGTTATATTCCGGACATGGTCGGTTCCGCAGCGTCACCAGCCCGGCCGCACTGGAGCGAACTGGTGGTCGATGCGGTGCTGGCGGTCGCGCTGTGCGCCCCCGTGGCCGTGCGACGCCGGTGGCCGGTGGCGGCACTGATCGTGACGACGGCGGCCGTGCTGGCGGCGATAGCCATGGGTCTGGTCTTCGTCGGCGCCAGCGCCATGCTGGTCCTCCCTGCGGTGCTGGTGTTGTACTCGGTGGGGCGCGCCGAGCCGGCCAGGCGAGCGGTCGACGCCGCACTCTGCACGGCCGTGGGCCTGAGCCTGCTGGCAGTCCTGCTCGTGATGGCCGTGCCTGGCACCACGTCGTTCGACCACGTCGGGGCGGGCGGCCTGGTAGTCGCCCAACTCAGCGTGGCCTGGCTGGTCGGTCGCGCGGTCCGGCAGCGGCACGCGCCGCCGCGTCCGTCGCCTGCAGGCGGTTAGGCCGGCGAGTCGCGGCCAGACCGCCATGCGGCCCGGCCACGATCCGAACGTTGCTCAGCTGACGACGATGGTGAACGTGCGTTCGGCGAACGCGCCCAGTGAGTCGGTGACTCGGACGAGGAAGGTGAACGTGCCGGCAGTCGTGGGGGTGCCGGTGATCCGGCCGGGGCTGGCGGACAGCGACAGCCCGGGTGGCAACTGGCCGGACTGCAGCGACCAGGTGTAGTCCGGCACTCCGCCGTCGACGAACAGGTTGCCGCAGCAGTAGAACTCGCCGACGGTGCCTGGTGAGAGCGTGTCGCTCACATTGGTGATGACAACCGGTCGCGGCGGGTTGATCCGAATCGAGAACGACTCGGTGTCGGTGGTGCCGGTGGCGTCCCTCACTTGGATCGTGAACACGAAAAGGCCCTCGGTCGTCGGGGTGCCGGTGATGCCGCCTGAGCTCACACCCTGGGTGAACAGGCGGGTTCCTGGCGGAATCCGGCCGTCGGTGACCTTGAACCGCACCGGCTTCAGCGAGGTCTCGCAACCTGTGGTGGAGAAGAACCAGGTGTTCAGCGTGCCGACGTTCCCGTCGGCAAAGGTCTCCGGCACGATCGTGCACGCGCTGGCCGGCGGCTTCACCTCGGCGCCAGCGACAGAAGCCGCGACGGACGCCGCGACGGCCCGGTCGTCGTGCACGTACACGTCGACCGGGAAACCAGTACCCGGAGTTACGAGCACCGCTTCCGAGTCGCACGCGCCCACCAGACCGTCGGCGCTCAACGACGGGTTGAGGCTGCCGAGCCCGATGTCGCCCTCGGCTCCGCCCGTGGTGACGCTCGCGCGCACCGTGGTGTGCAGGGCGCGGTCGTGCACGAAGACGTCGTAGTCGAAGTTCCCGTCGCCGGTGACGAGGTTGCCGGCGAACGAATGGAAGGCCACGTAGCGGCCGTCTGCGCTGATCGACGGGCTCAGGCTCCAGTCGTCGCCCTGCACCCCGGCGCTGTCGACGCTGACCCGCTCCAGCGCACCGGTGGACCGGTCCCGCACGAACACGTCGAAGCTGTTGTTGGTGTCGCCTGGCACGAGGTCGGACTCCCACGACTCGAACGCCACGAACCTGCCGTCTGCGCTGATCGCGGGCGAGCCGCTGTGGTTGCCGAACTCGACGCCGGGGTTGACGCTGACACCCTCGGTCGTGCCGGCCGATCGGTCGCGAACGAACACGTCGGAGATCCCGTCGACGTCTCCCGGGACCAGGTTGGACGCGCTGGAGGCGAACGCGACGAAGCGCCCGTCCGCGCTGATCGCGGGGCTGTCGCTGCTGTTGTCGGCCTGCAGTTGGGCGCTGGTCACGCTGACCCGCTCGAGGGTCCCGGCCTGCCGGTCGCGCACGAACACGTCGCTGGCGACGTTCGTGTCGCCGGCCACCAGGTTGTCGGCGAAGGAGCCGAACGCCACGAACCGTCCATCCGGGCTCAGCGCCGGCCGGAAGCTCTCACCGTTGGCCTCGATCTTGCGGCTCGCCATGCTCACCCGCTCGGTGCTGCCGCTCGCGCGGTCGCGAAGGAACACGTCGACGGCATCGTTGCGGTCGCCCTTGACCAGATTGGTCGCCGACGTCGCGAACGCCACGAACCGCCCGTCGCCGCTGATCACGGGCCGCCCGAAGTTGGTGTCGAGCACGCCGTCGCGGTCCCCGCCGACCGACTGGCGCCCGCGACTGTCCACGCTCACCCGCTCGACCACGCCGGTCGACCGATCGCGCACGAAGACGTCGTTGGTGCCGTTCGTGTCGCCCGTGACCAAGGTCGACGCCAGCGACCAGAACGCGATGAACCGGCCGTCCGCGCTCACCGACGCCAGTTGCGAGTCGGCGTCCCCGGTCGTGCCGGTGGCGTTCACGCTGATGAGCTCTGTCGTGCCGGGTGGATGAGCCGACCCGGCCGGAGCGACCACCGCCAGCCCTGCCACTGCCAGACCGGCAACTGCTGTTGTCCGAAGCCGACGTGTCACCATCGGAACTCCCCTGGGTAGGCGGACCGCCCGGTCGTGTACGACTCCGCCCCAGGCTTGGTTCAACCCGCTTGGACGCTGGTCAAGGCGCGATGGGATGAATCTGGGTTCGGCGACCGCTACCAATAGTGGGCACAAGAAACCCGCAGGTCCCGGAACTAGCATCCGACCTGCGGGTTGGAAGTGGGCGATACTGGGATCGAACCAGTGACCTCTCCGGTGTGAACGGAGCGCTCTCCCGCTGAGCTAATCACCCCTCGCGGCTGCCCAACCTTACACGTCAGAACAGCGGGCTGGACAACCACTCCCAGTCGATGCCGAGCATGCCCCCGACCGTGCCGAACACGTCCAGCAACCACACGGTGGTGACGACCACGACGGCGGTGAAGAGGAGAACAAGCGCCCGGATCACCAAGTGCTGGCGGGACAACCAGGCCAGCCATCCGTCGTAGTAACGCCTGGCGAACTTCAACACCCGTTCGGCCCAGGTGAACTCGTTGGCCAGGATGGCCAGTCCGGCGAAGACGACCACCCAACCCGGCCCGGGGTAGGGGATCATCACGATGCCGGCGACGAGCACGATGCCGCCGAGCACCCCGACGAGCACCCGCTTGGCCAGGGTCGATCCCGGTTGCGGCTGCTCCTGGGTCTGTTCCTCGACTGCCCTGCTCAGCTCTCTGCCCACCTGATTCGTCGACTCTCGGGCCCCACCGCACCCGAGCCTAATCATGCTGGCACTGCAACCGTCATCGGAACGCCGTTGCGACAGGTGGCGGAACCTCGTCCTGCCACAGTGTGAGATCCGGCCGACCTGTGTGCACGAACAGCCTGTGGTGGTCCACGCTTACACGGAGACCGAACCGCACGACACGCTTGGCAACGATCGGACGGCAAGGTGTCATGGCTTGCTGACCCACATGAGTGATCTCTGGCCATTCACCGTGCTTCTAGCCGGACGAGGCCGTGACATCTACGTAGGCCCGCTCGATTCTGGGGCGAAGGGAGCAGGAAGGGCGAGGACCATGGGCAACGACCACGTAACGCTGCGCTCATCCGCGGTGTTCGATCTCCTTGCACCACATGCGCCTGCCGTGCCGGTGCACGTGGAACTGCGTTACGACACCCGTGATCCGTACGCCGTGGTGGCCGCCTTCCGAACTGGACGCGCGGGCTGGGTCGAATGGGTGTTCTCCCGGGATCTGCTCGCCGACGGCCTGCTCGCAGAGGCCGGTGACGGCGATGTCCGGATCCGCCCGGCCGCCGACGACCCTGAGATCGTCTACTTCGAGCTCAGCTCGCCCTCCGGGCACGCCGTCTTCGAGACGAGCGCCCACCGGCTGGCCGACTTCCTCGACCGCAGCTACGACATCGTCGTGCCGGGCGCCGAGATCCTTTGGCTCGACTTCGACAGCGCCGTCGAGCATCTGCTCTCCACTGACCTGACAGAGCCGTGACCGAGCGTGCGGGAGCCCGTTTGATCCGGGCTCCCGCCGTCAGATAGAGTCTGCGACCAGCACCACGCGTTGTGCGGCGGTGCTCTTCTTGCGGACGTAGCGCAGTTGGTAGCGCATCACCTTGCCAAGGTGAGGGTCGCGGGTTCGAGTCCCGTCGTCCGCTCGGCAGCGGCCCCTTTCGTCCGGGCCGGACCTATCCAGGTCACGGCGGAGTGGCCGAGTGGCTTAGGCAAGGGCCTGCAAAGCCCTGTACGCGGGTTCGATTCCCGCCTCCGCCTCGGGCGCTTAGCTCAGTGGGAGAGCGCTACCTTGACACGGTAGAGGTCACTGGTTCAATCCCAGTAGCGCCCACCAGGAACGTCATCCCTGGTCACAGCCCCCGCAAGGGGGCTTCGCCATCTTCTGCCATCTCTGAGGAATGCGTGGTGGCACTCCTGCCATCGGGCTGCCATCGGATTGTCATCGCTGTGCCATCGGCGTCACGGAGAGTGCCGGTGCGGTGCGCGCGGCGTGCCGCACCCGGATCCCCGAGCCGTGGTGGAGGACGACGATGAGAACACGTTGGCGGTTGGCCGTGCTGGTGGCGTTGATCGGCGCGGTGCTGCCGTTGTTGCAGGCGCCGGCGTCGGCGGCGGGTCCCGACCCGGCGGTGGCCGCGGCACTGAAGCGGATCGCGGCGAACGTACACACCGAAGCCGACAAGGCGCTGATCTTGGCCGACAAGGAACTGGCGGCCAAGGTGATCGACCCGGACCGCACCAAGGTGGACGTCGAGCCGGCCACGCCGCTGGGCATCCAGCCGTCCGACGCGACGATGGCCGAGTGCTGCTACTGGGCGCGAGTGACGGTCACGGCCAAGTCGCTGCTCGGGTTCGACCTGTTCAGGTGGTCGCACTACGTGGAGTTCTGCATCGCAAACGGTGTGGTGACCCGCTGGCTCACGCGGTACGACCAGATGCTGTACGCGGATGCGACCGTCTACGTGCGCGACCTGGTCGTCAACTCCGTCACCCCGACGCCGGCGTTCTCCTCGACCTCGACGATGCAGCGGCACCTCGAGCAGTGCGTCATCCGGTACGGCTGCTACACCAACCATTACCCGTGGGCGTGGATGCGGCCCAGGGGCGACTTCATCCTCGAGTGGAATGGTGCCAACGCCTGACCCGCTTCGCCCGCCGGCCCTGGTCGCAGATCCTCGCGACCGGGGCCGTTCGGGTTGAACCCGGCGACCGATTGCTGTAGTCGACGTCCGGGGCCAGCACGCCGACGGGCTGACGGCGAGCCCGTTGTAGGGTTGTCGGGCCCTCGGCCGGTCGGCGCGATCACCAGCGAGGGCATTTCCATGCCGGACCAGGGACGGGCGCCGGCCGGGCCGAGGGGAGTTGCGCCGCGGTGGGGGGAGCAGGGTCGCGGCCGCTGCGCGGGTGGCAGCGCCGTGCGCTGTCGAAGTACCTGAGCCTGCGGCCGCGGGACTTCCTGGCCGTGGCGACGCCCGGCGCGGGCAAGACGACGTTCGGGCTGCGGGCCGCGACCGAACTTCTGCGCGACCGGGTGATCGACTCGGTGACCGTCGTCACGCCGACCGAGCACCTCAAGCACCAGTGGGCGGTGGCGGCCGCCGAGGTCGGCATCCCGATCGACCCGCAGTTCCGCAACACCGCGGGCGCCACGTCGTCGGACTATCGCGGCGTCGCCGTGACGTACGCGCAGGTGGCAGCGCATCCCGCGCTGCACAGGGTGCGCACGCAGGCGCGCCGGACGCTCGTGGTGCTCGACGAGATCCACCACGCCGGCGACGCCCGCTCGTGGGGCGAGGCGATCCGCGAGGCGTTCGACCCGGCGGTCCGGCGGCTGGCGCTCACCGGCACCCCGTTTCGCAGCGACGACTCGCCGATCCCGTTCGTGGTGTACGAGCCGGAGCCCGGCGGCACGGCCAGGTCCAGGGCCGACCACACCTACGGCTACGCCGACGCGCTGCGCGACGGCGTGGTCCGACCGGTGATCTTCATGGCCTATTCGGGCGAGGCCAGCTGGCGCGACAGCGCGGGGGAGGAGTTCACCGCGCGGCTCGGCGAGCCGCTCACGGCCGAGCAGACCGCACGTGCCTGGCGCACCGCGCTCGACCCCGGTGGTGACTGGATGCCGGCCGTGCTCGCCGCGGCCGACACCCGGCTGACCCGCAAGCGCGCAGGCGGCATGCCGGACGCCGGCGGCCTGGTGATCGCCTCGGACCACGAGACGGCCAGGGCCTACGCCAAGATCCTGCGCCGGGTCACCGGCGTCGAACCCGCGCTGGTGCTCTCCGACGACCCGCGGGCGTCGTCGCGTATCGAGCGGTTCGCCCGCTCCGACGAGCGCTGGCTGGTCGCTGTGCGGATGGTGTCCGAGGGGGTCGACGTGCCTCGGCTGGCCGTCGGCGTGTATGCCACGTCGGCGTCGACGCCGCTGTACTTCGCCCAGGCGGTCGGACGGTTCGTTCGGGCGCGGCGGCCTGGGGAGACGGCCAGCGTGTTCCTGCCGAGCGTGCCGGTGCTGCTCGAGCTGGCCAGCCAGTTGGAGGCCGAACGTGACCACGTCCTCGGCCGGCCGCACCGGACGACCGAGGGCTGGGACGACGAGCTCGTCGCCGCCGCCAACGCCCAGCGCGACGAGCCCGGCGAGGCGGAGCGGGCGTTCACCGCGCTGGGCGCCTCCGCCGAGCTCGACCAGGTCATCTTCGACGGCTCGTCGTTCGGCACCGCGGCGCTGGCCGCCAGCGACGAGGAGCAGGAGTACCTCGGCCTACCCGGGTTGCTCGAGCCGGACCAGATGCGCACGCTGCTGCGGCAGCGCCAGGAGCGCCAGTTGGCCAAGGCATCCGCGCCGCGCGACCCGGCACCGGCCGCGCCAGATGCGCCGCCGGCCACTGTCGGGGTCCGGGAACGGCTGACCGCCCTGCGCAAGGAGCTCAACGGCCTCGTCGCGCTCTACCACCACCGCACCGGCAAGAGCCACGGCGCGATCCACGGCGAGCTGCGACGCGTCTGCGGCGGCCCGCCGACCGCCATGGCCAGCGCCACCGAGCTCGAGGACCGAATCGCGACTCTTCGGTCCTGGTAACCACAAGGGATAGACCACGAAACCGCGGCCTGCCCGGCGACCTAGCCGTGCAGGCCGCGCCGGATCTCGTCGAGCTTGGCCTTGGCGGCCTGCTCGCGCTCGGCCTCCTGCTGCTCGATCGACCGGGCCGCGGCGCTGCCCTCGGCCAGCTCGGTGCTGCCGAGCGATGTCGCGTACCGGCCCTCGATCTTGTCGCGGACGTAGTCCAGCGTCGGCACGCCGTGCTCGTCGTAGTCGGGGGCCGGCGCCTGCGGCGGCGCGGGTTCGACGATCTCGGCGTCGATCGGCTCCGGTGGCCTGGCGGACGAATCGCTCACCTGCGCAACGGTACTCGCCAGGTCAGGAGCGTCCGGCTACCGTCGGCTAGCGTCGGTCATCGAAAGGTGGGTGACCGGATGCGGGTGGCGCTGTTCGTCACGTGCCTGGTCGACGCGATGTTCCCCGCGGCCGGGAAGGCGACGGTGCAGCTGCTGGAGCGGCTCGGGCACCGCGTCGAGTTCCCGCCGCGGCAGACGTGCTGCGGCCAGATGCACGTCAACACCGGCTACCAGCGCCAGGCCCTGCCGCTGATCCGCAACCACGTCGAGGCGTTCGCCGGCTACGACGCGATCGTCGCGCCGTCCGGCTCGTGCGTCGGCTCGGTGCGCCACCAGCACGCCATGGTCGCCCGCCGGGCCGCCGACGGCGAGCTGGCCGACCGGGCGGCGGCGGTGGCCGATCGCACGTACGAGCTGTCGCAGTTCCTGGTCGACGTGCTCGGCGTGGAAGACGTCGGGGCGCACTTCCCGCACCGGGTGACCTACCACCCGACGTGCCACTCGCTGCGGCTGCTGGGCGTGGGGGAGCGGCCGGTCCGGTTGCTGCGCGCGGTGCGCGGGATCGACCTGGTCGAGCTGCCGGACGCGCAGTCCTGCTGCGGGTTCGGCGGGACGTTCGCGCTGAAGAACGCAGAGGTGTCCACGGCGATGCTGGCCGACAAGATGCGGCACGTGCTCGACACCGGCGCCGAGTACGTGGCCGCCGGTGACAGCAGCTGCCTGATGCACATCGGCGGCGGCTTGTCCCGGCTGCGCACCGGGGTGCGGACGGTGCACCTGGCCGAGATCCTGGCTGCGGGGTGAGCGGCCGGTGAGCACGTTCCTGGGAATGCCGGCGCACGCGCCGCGCGGCGTCGGTTCGCTGCACCCCGACCGGCCGTTCCCGCAGGCCGCCGCCGAGGCGCTCGCCGACTCGCAGCTTCGCCGAAACCTCCGCAACGCGACCGCCACGATCCGGGCCAAGCGCGCCGCCGTGGTCGCCGAGCTGCCCGACTGGGAGCAGCTGCGGCTGGCCGGTGAGGCGATCAAGGCGGCCACCATGGCAAACCTGGACGAGCACCTCGAGCGGCTCGAACGCGAGGTCACCGCGCGCGGCGGCGTCGTGCACTGGGCGCGCGACGCCCGGCAGGCCAACGAGATCGTCACAGCGCTGGTTCGCGCGACCGGCGCCGACGAGGTCGTCAAGGTCAAGTCGATGGCCACCCAGGAGATCGGGCTCAACGAGGCGCTCGAGGCGGCCGGCGTGATCGCCTGGGAGACCGACCTCGCCGAGCTGATCGTCCAGCTCGGCCACGACAAGCCCTCGCACATCCTGGTCCCGGCGCTCCACCGCAACCGCGCCGAGATCCGCGAGATCTTCCTGCGCGAGATGCCCGGCGTCGACGCCGACCTCACCGACGAGCCACGGCGCCTGGCCATGGCCGCCAGGGCATACCTTCGGCGCAAGTTCCTCTCGGCGAAGGTGGCCATCTCCGGGGCCAACTTCGCGGTCGCCGAGACCGGCACGCTCACCGTGGTCGAGTCCGAGGGCAACGGGCGGATGTGCCTGACCCTGCCGCAGACGTTGATCACCGTGATGGGTATCGAGAAGCTCGTGCCCACGTGGACCGACCTGGAGGTGTTCCTGCAGCTGCTGCCGCGCTCGTCGACCGGGGAGCGGATGAACCCGTACACCTCGATGTGGACCGGGGTGACGCCCGGCGACGGACCTCAGCAGTTCCACCTCGTGCTGCTGGACAACGGGCGGACCGCCGCCCTCGCCGACGAGGTGGGCCGGCAGGCGTTGCACTGCATCCGGTGCAGCGCGTGCCTCAACGTCTGCCCGGTGTACGAGCGCACCGGCGGGCACGCCTACGGCTCGGTGTACCCGGGGCCGATCGGCGCCGTGCTCACGCCGCTGCTGACCGGCGACGACTCGTCGTTGCCGTTCGCGTCGAGCCTGTGCGGCGCGTGCCTGGACGCCTGCCCGGTGCGCATCGACATCCCGGCGCTGCTGGTGCACCTGCGGGCCAGGTACGCCGAGTCGCGCCGGGCGCCGACGCCCGAGGCGGTCGCCATGGCCGCGGCGTCGTGGGTGATGGCCGCACCCAGGCGGTGCGCCGCGGCCGGGCGGGTGTCCAGGGTTGCCCGGGCCGGTGGCCGGCGCCGACTTCGGTCCCTGCCGCCGCCGCTCTCGGCGTGGACGGCCAGCCGGGACGCCCCGGTGCCGCCCGAGGAGACCTTCCGGCAGTGGTGGCGGCGGACGAGGACCGGCCGTGACTGACGGGCGTGAGACCGACGGGCGTGAGACCGACCGGCGCGAGACTGACGGGCGCGAGACTGACGGGCGCGGGCAGGTGCTGGCCTGGGTGCGGGCGGCGCTCGGCGGGCAGGGCCGCCTGGGCCGCGCGGCCGTATCGGTGCCGCGCGACTACCGCCGGGCCGGCGAGCACCCGCCTGGCCACCCGGCGCTGCTTGACCTGCTCACCGGGCGGCTCGGCCACTCCCCCGCCCCCGCCGTGCAGGCGACGCGGGCACCGCAGACCATCGGCGCGGGCATCGCCCCGCACTTCGGCGCGCTGATCGAGCCGCTCGAGCGCCTGGCGAGCGGGTGCCAGGGAGGGTTGGCGGAGCCGTTCGCACGGCACGCGCGCGCCGCCGCCGAAGCTGATGCCGCCGGCCTCGAGCGCGCGTCACGCGACTTCGAGGCGCTCGGGGCGCTGCTGCTGTTTCTCACCAACCTCGCGGCGATCGCCTTCAGCTTCGCCGTGATCGCCAGGCTGAGCGGCGTGGCGCGGCCGCTGTTCCGCGTCGAGTTCAGCCCGCGGCTGATCTCCTTCTTCATCCTCGCCTTCCTAATCACCTGGACGGTATGGCTCCCGCGAGCGATGGGAGCCGAATGGGCCACAGATTTTGGTCCAGTTTGGACCTATGGCCCTGCCATGGCTGCCGTCGTCGCCGCGTTGGTCACCGGACGGCAGGCATCTCGCATTCTTGTCTTCGCGTACAGAGAAGCCGCAAATCTGGATGATTCGTGCCGCCGGCGGCGAGGCCGGGCCGGTTCACTCGGCGGGCCTGCTGATGGTGCGCGAGGGTGCCTGGCCGGTCGCCGACCTGCGTGTCGACTGGCACGAGACCGACCCCATCGGCGCGCTGGCCGAGCGCACCGGCGTCCCGAGGGAGCCGTCTCAGCTACCCCGCTTCCTCGAGATCTTCGATCCGACCCGCCCGACGCGGGAGTTCTTCCTGCGGGTGCGGGCGGAGACCGGGGGATGACCCTCGGCAGCGGCGGGTGATTCGGAGGTCGCCCAAGGGGCTCCGAGCGGGCACGCCGTCGTCTACGCAGCGGACGTCCGAGGGCCTCGGGCGCGAGCCGCGACGCTTCCTGAGGGTAGAATGAGCACCTCTTTCGAGGAGCACGCATGACGAATCCCGACCGTGCCGGCCGGCATTCCCTCCGGCCGTCGTCTTTCCTCGCGCCGATCCTGCTCGTGGTGCTCCGGCTCGCGCAGGGCTTCGGCGCGGGAGCCGAGATCGCCGGAGCGACCGTCATGCTTGCCGAGTACGCCCCTGTCAGGCGGCGCGGGCTGATCTCCTCGCTGGTGTCGCTCGGCACCAACTCCGGGACGCTGGCGGCCTCTGGGCTGTGGGCGATCCTGCTCGCCGTGCTCACCGAGGAGCAACTGCTGTCCTGGGGCTGGCGGTTGCCCTTCCTGCTGAGCTTCGGCCTGATGGTGTTCGCGGTCTGGCTGCGGCGGGGCCTCAAGGAGAGCCCGGTCTTCGAGGAGCGCCCCGACGTCGTGAACAGCGTGGCGATGACCCGCGGCGAGGTCGAGTCGGTGATCTCCCGACAGAGCAC
>OFHL01000028.1_pt1 | contig 11974 bp, 6 predicted proteins | sample 1522011 | NCBI WGS metagenome assembly OFHL01 (sample SAMEA2464836, study PRJEB22497) | soil metagenome | biome: Grassland; feature: Farmland; material: Clay | place: Australia | collected 2013-02-01 | depth 0.65 m | reverse complement strand
CGAAGGCGAGGGGGCCGGTGCGGGGCCCGGTCCCCGGACGCCCCGTCGGGCTGCCGTTGTTCGAGTCGCTCGAACTGCTCGGTCCTGAACGCACGTTGGCCCGCCTCGACGCTGCTGTCGCCCGGCTTGCGGTGCCGCGGCGCTGACGATGCCCGCTCCGACGGCCTCGTTCAGTCCTGCGCCGACCGCATCCGCTGGACCAGACTGCGCGGGCGCATGTCGGTCCAGGTGCGCTCGATGTAGTCGAGGCACTCCGACTTCGATCCGGGCTCGCCCACCATTTCCCAACCGGCCGGCAGTTCCCGGTCCGCCCACCAGATGGAGTACTGGTCCTCGTGGTTGCGCACGCACACGTATCGCTCGCCGTCTGAATCCGTCATGGCGCGGATCGTATGAACGCACACGAGTCGACGCAATGGTGGCAATCGTACCCCCGACCGGCGAATTTTGCTTACCGGGCTGCGAATAATCGGGAACGGCGATTCAACATCACGGCGACGCCCCCGCCGAGTGCGGCACCTAGCGTTCACCGATGGTGGTCGACCTGACGGGCAGCCTTTCGGAGGGGAACCGTTGAGTGATTTCGTCAAGCGGCTCGCCCGCCTGCCCGAGGACCGGCGCGCGGAGTTCCTGCGCAAGCTGCGCCGGGGCGGCGGCGCCGCGGCCGACGAGCCCGAGCTGTCCCGGCGACCGGCCACGGCGCGGGCACCCGCGTCGCACTCGCAGGAACAGTTGTGGTTCCTCGACCAGTTGGCGCCCGGCCGCTCGACCTACAACGTGCCGATCTGCCTGCGGCTCGCCGGCCGGCTCGACGCCGGCGCCCTGACCGGGGCGCTGCGCCTGGTGGTGCGCCGGCACGAGGTGCTGCGCTCGCACCTTCAACTGGTCGACGGCGAACTCGTCCAGGTCGTATCCGGGTCCGAGCCGGACCTGCCGGTGGTCGAGATCTCGAACCGGACCGACCCGGCGGCCAGCGCGTGGCAGCTGGTGACCGAGGAGGCCATGCGCCCGTTCGACCTGGCCACCGGGCCGCTGCTGCGGGCACTGCTGGTGCGCTGTTCGGAACGCGAGCACCTGCTGCTGCTGACGCTGCACCACGTGGTGTTCGACGGCTGGTCAGTGGCAGTTCTGGGCGACGAACTGGCCGCCGGTTACAGTGCCCTGGTCCGCGGCACCGTGCCCGACCGGCCGGAACTGCCGGTGCAGTACGGCGACTACGCCGTCTGGCAGCGCGCCCGGCTCCGCGGACCGCGCCTGGACGGCCTGACCACCTACTGGCGGCGCGCGCTGCACGCCGCGCCGGTCCTCGAGCTACCCACCGACCACCCGAGACCGGTCCGCCTGACCTTCGACGGCGCGCTCACCGGGGGGTTGCTGCCGGCCGGACTGCGCGACTCGCTCACCGGGCTCGCCTCGGCCCGCGGCACCACCCTGTTCCCGGTGCTGCTCGCCGGGCTGGCTGTGGTGCTGCGCAGGTACAGCGGTCAGGACGACATCGTGCTTGGCAGCCCGAGCGCGAACCGCACCCGGCCCGAGCTGGAGGGGCTGATCGGGTTCTTCGTCAACATGCTCGTGCTTCGCACCGAGGTCGACGGCCGGGCAACCTTCGGCGAGCTGGTCGACCGGGTGCACGCGACCGTGCTGGACGGCTACGCGCACCAGGAACTGCCGTTCGAGAAGGTCGTGGACGCGGTGCGCGCGCCGCGCGACCCGAACCGCTCGCCGATCTTCCAGGCGGTGCTGACCCTGCAGAACGCTGGCCAGGGCGGCGACCTCGCCTTCGACGACCTCGACGTCGAGGTCCGGCCGGTGCACGTAGGGACCTCGCGGTTCGACCTGAGCCTGAACGTCACCGAGACCGACGCCGGGCTGGCCCTCGACGCCGAGTTCAACACGAACCTGTTCACCGAGCAGACCATCGCCCGACTGCTGGGGCACTACGAGCGCCTGCTGCGCGCCGCCGTCGCCGATCCGGATCGCGCGGTCGACCGGCTGCCGGTGCTCGGCGACGACGAGCTGCATCGGATGCTGCTGGACTGGAACGACACCGCCGCCCCGGTCACCGGCACCGTGGTGCCGGACTGGTTCGGGCGCCAGGTCGCGGCGACACCGGACGCGGTCGCGGTCACCTTCCGGGACGGGCGCCTTACCTATGCCGAGCTGAACGCCCGTGCCTGCCGGCTCGCCGCGCTGCTGCGGGCGCGCGGCGTGGGCCCCGAGGTCCGCGTCGGGTTGTGCCTGGAGCGCTCGATCGACCAGGTCGTTGCCGTGCTGGCGGTGCTCAAGGCCGGCGGGGCGTTCGTGCCGCTGGACCCGGCCCACCCACCCGCGCGGATCCGGTTCATGCTCGACGACAGCGCCGCCGCTCTGCTGCTCACCCACCGCGACGTACTCGCCCGGCTCGGCGACCCCGGCCGGCCGGCCCTGCGCCTTGACCACCCGCCTGACCTGGCCGCCGAGCCGGCCAGCGAACAGGCCAGCGAGCAGGCCAGCGAGCGGGCCGGCGAGCGGGCCGGCACCGTGTCGCAAGAGCCGGTCCGGATCGGCCCGGGCAACCTCGCCTACGTCATCTACACGTCCGGATCCACCGGCCAACCAAAGGGCGTGATGATCGAGCACCGCTCGGTCGTCGCGTTCGTCGAGGCCGTCCGGGAGCTGTTCGCGATCACGCCGGCCGACCGGGTGCTCAACTTCGCCTCGCCGAGCTTCGACGTGTCGGTGTTCGAGATGTTCTCCGCCCTGCTGAGCGGCGCCACACTGTGCATCGCCGACGAGGACCAGCGGCTGTCCCCCGACCGCCTCACCGAGCTCATGGTCCGGCAGCGAGTCACGATCACCGACCTGCCGCCGTCGGTGATGAAACTGCTGCCGGCCGGCCGGTTCGACGACCTGCGCATCGTCTTCGTCGGCGGCGAGCCGTTCACCGAGGAGCTGGTCCGGGCCTGGAGCGGACCCGGCCGCCGCTTCGTCAACGGCTACGGCCCCACCGAGTGCACGGTCACCATGACGGTCAAGGACTGCGAGGCCGAGGACGTCGGCACGCCGCCCATCGGGCGGCCGACCCGCAACCACCGCTGCTACGTGCTCGACCCGGCGGGCCGCCCGGTTCCGGTCGGTGTGCCGGGCGAGCTGTGCATCGGCGGCGCCGGCCTGGCCAGGGGCTACCAGCACCGGGCCGGCCACACGGCCGATCGGTTCGTGCCGGACCCGTTCTGCGGCGCCCGTGGCGAGCGCATGTACCGCACCGGGGACCTGGTCAAGTACCTACCGAACGGCGACCTGGTCTTCCTCGGCCGGATCGACCGCCAGGTCAAGATCAACGGCCTGCGCATCGAGCTGAGCGAGATCGAATCCGTGCTCCGCCAGCACCCCACGGTGCGGCACGCCGTCGTCGACGTGTGGCCGGACCCCACCGGCCACCGGCACCTGGTGGCCTGGCTGGACCACGCCGCCGGTGCGGAGCCGCTCGGCACGGCACAGGTCCGGGCCCACCTCGGCGAGCGGCTGCCGGCGTACATGCTGCCCGCGTTCGTGGTGCCGGTGGCGGAGATCCCGCTGACCGCGAGCGGCAAGGTCGACCACGGCCGGCTACCCGCGCCGGATCCGGAACGGCTCACCACAGGCAACGGCGGGCAGCCCGGCACCGAGACCGAACGCACCCTCGCCGAGCGGCTCTTCGCGCCGATCCTGGGCCTGAGCCGGGTCGGCGTACACGACAACTTCTTCGATCTCGGCGGTAACTCGCTGCAGGCCGCGCAGCTGACCTCGGGCATCAGGGCGACCTTCGGTGTCGAGTTGGCCCTCGGAGACTTCTTCGCCTCTCCCACCGTCGCGCACCTGGCTTCGGTGGTCGACCGGCTGCGCGACGACCGGCCCGATGACCTGGAGCACCTGGTCGAGCTGGCAGCAACCACCACTGACACCGCGGCTGGCCGGTCCGGCGCACCGGCGATAACAGAGCTGCGGCCGGGGACCGGCGAGCCGATCGTGCTGGTGCACCCGGTCGGCGGCGCGCTGTTCTGCTACGCCGAGCTGGTGCGGGCGCTGCCCGCGGGCCGGCCGGTGGCCGGGCTGGCCGCCGACGAGCTGCTCGACGCGGACCGGCCGCCGCAGCTGCCCGAGCTCGCCCGTCACTACCTGGACCGGCTGCGCTCGGCCGGCGTCGACCCACGGGTGCTTGCCGGCTGGTCCTTCGGCGGCGTGCTGGCCCACGAGATGGCCAGGCAGCTCACCGTCGACGGTCTGGACGGGGCGGCCGGCCCGAACCGATCGGACGCCGTGCCGCTCGTGCTGATCGACGCCATGCCGTGGCCGGCCGGCGAGCCGACCTGGGACGGCGCGACGCTGCGGCGCGCGTTCGTCGAGGACCTGCTGCGCTCGGCCGGCCTCGACGTCGAGCTGGCCAGCCTGGACGGCGGGGTCTGGTTGCGGCCGCTGCCTGAGGCCTTGCGCGCCATCACCGAGCGGTACCCTGCCGCGCGGGTCCGGCTGGACGATGACGAGCTGCGGGCCAGGTTCCGGACCTACCGCAACGCCACCGCTGCGCTGCAGGGGCACCGTCCGGCGCCGTACGACGGCCCGGTCGCATTGATGCGCGCCGATGGGTCACCGGTGACGGCCGCTGCCTGGTCCGGACCCGGTTTGGTCGAGTCGGTGCTGCCGGGCGACCACTACACGCTGCTGCGGCCGCCGGTGGCAGGCGAGCTGGCCGCTGAGCTGCACCGGGTCGCCGAACGGACCACGGTCCGGTCGGGGAGCTGACGGTGGACTTCGGACTGACCGACGCACAGCTCGCGCTGCGCGAGGAGGTCCGGGACCTGCTGCGCGGAACCGAGGTCGGCGCCCAGCTGCGCCGGATCGCCACCGCACTGCCGCACACAGAACCAGGCACCGAACCGGGCACCGAACCGGACGCGTCCGCGGTGTACCGGGCGCTCGGCGAGCGCCGGCTGCTCGCGGTGGACTGGCCGGCCCGGTTCGGCGGCCGCGACCTCAGCAAGGTCGACGCCATGCTGGTCGCCGAGGAGTTGGCCGCGGCCGGGGTGCCCGACACCCAGCACGTGAACTCGGTGCAGATCGTCGGCAACTTCCTGCTCGAGGTCGCCACCGAGGCGCAGAACCTGCGCTGGCTGCCGGATCTGGCCGCCGGCCGTGCGTTCGCCGCTGTGCTGTTCTCCGAGCCCGGCACCGGCTCCGACCTGAGCGGCTTGACCACGACGGCCGCCCGCACCGCCACCGGATACCACATCACCGGCCGCAAGCGGTACGTGCTCAAGGCCCGGTCCGCCCGGCACCTGCTGTGCGCGGCCCGCACCGACCCGGACGCCGGCCGCTACCGGGGGCTGTCGTTGTTCCTGATTCCGGCCGCGAGCGCCGGCCTGACCGTGCGGACCCTGCCGACCGTCGCGGACGAGCAGTTCCACGAGGTCGAGCTGGCCGGGGTCGAGGTCGGCGCCGGTGACCGCGTCGGAGCCGAGGGCTCCGGCTGGTCGCTGATCAACCGCATGATGGTGCTGGAACGGACCGGGGTGGACTACCACGCCAAGGGCCGCGGCTGGTTCGAGCGGCTGCTGCGGGCCGTCGCCGAACGCCCGGAACGGCCCGACGGCGGGCTGCTGGAGCGCATCGGCCGCCACGGCGCGACGCTGACCGGCAGTCAGCTGCTCAGCCGGGCCGTGGTCAGCGGGCTGGCCGCGGGGGAACCCGACGAGACGCTGGCCGCGATGGCCAAGTGGCACGCCAGCGAGGCCGCCGCTGCGGTCGCCGAGCTCGCCACGGAGGAGCTCGCTGCCGAGGAGTTCGGCGCCGACGAGCTCGGCGGCGAGGGACTCGTCTGGGTGGACGCCGCCTACCGCGAGGCGCCCGGCTTGACGCTGTCGGCCGGCAGCAGCGAGATGATGCTCGCGCTGATCGCCGGCAGCCGGCTCGGAGCCGCCGCCCCGGCGCGAGGGCGGGAAGACCTGGTGATCAGCGAGGAGCGTGCCGAGTCCGGCGCGCGGAAGGCGGCTGCGACCGATGGCGCCTGAACGATCCGACGAGCTGACCCTGCAGATGCGCGCCGCGGTGGCCGAACGGCTGCGCGGCCGCGGCGGCGCCGGTTCGGCGCCAGGCATCCAGCCGCGGCCGCACCCGCAGCGCCCGGCGCCGCTGTCGTTTGCGCAGCAGCGGCTGTGGCTGCTGCACGAGCTGTTCCCGGACGGCCTCGGCTACAACGTGCCAAGCACCCACCGGTTGCAGGGACCGATCGAGGTCGACGCGCTGCGGCGCGCGTTGTCCGAAGTGCTGCGACGGCACGAGGTGCTGCGCTCCACCTTCGACCGTGACCGTGACGGCCACCCGGTGCAGGTGGTTCGCCCGGCCGCGCCGATCGAGCTGCCGGTACACCGGGTGCCTGCCGGTGCCGACCCGGCCGCGCTGGCCGTGGCGCTCGTACGCCGGCCCTTCGACCTGCGCAGTGGACCGCTGCTGCGCGCCGACCTGCTCCGGCTGGACACCGACCACCACGTGCTCGTGCTGTGCGCGCACCACATCGCGGTCGACCAGTGGTCGCTCGAGGTGCTCTACGCCGAGTTGTCCCGGCTCTACCCGGTGCTCGTCGCCGGTCAGCGGGCCGGCCGGGAGGCCGAACTGCCGGCGCTACGGCTGCAATACGCCGACTACGCCGTCTGGCAGCGCGAGCACCTGACAACCGACCGGCTGCGGCCCCACCTCGACTTCTGGCACGAGCACCTCGACGGCGTCCCGGAGCAGCGGCTGCGAATCGACCGGCCGCGGCCGGGCACGCAGAGCTTCGCGGGCGCCCGGCTGCGCCGCCGGGTGCCGGAGCCGGTGCTGCGGAAGCTGCGTGAGGTGTCGGCCCGGCACGGGGCGACCACCTTCGCGACGCTGCTCGCCGCCCTGCACACGCTGCTCACCGGCTACGCCGACGACCCCGACCTCACCATCGCGATCCCGTTCGGCCACCGCAGCAGGCCCGAACTGGAACCGCTCCTCGGCTTCTTCGTCAACACGCTGCCGCTACGCACCACGCCGGCCCCCGGCCGCCCCTGGGCCGACCCGACGTTCGCCGACCTGCTGCACCGCTCCCGCGATGTCACCCTCGACGCCCTGCTCCACCAGGACCTGCCGTTCGACCGCCTCGTCCACCACCTGCACCCGCAGCGGGCGCTCAGCCACAACCCCATCACCCAGGTCGCGCTGTCGCACTTCAACACCAGGTCGAGCGGCCCGCGGCTGCCCGGCGTCGAGGTCCGCCCGTTCCCGATCGAACCCGGCACGGTGGTGTTCGACCTGGACTTCGTGATGGCCGAGTACGACGACGGGCTGGCGATCGAGTTGGACTACTCGACCGACCTGTTCGACGAGGCGACCGCGCGAGGGATGCTCGACCAGTTCGCCGGGCTGCTGGACCGGATCCCGGCGGACCCGTCTCGCCGGCTCGGCGAGCTGGTGCCGCGCAAGCTCAGGACGTCCACCGCCGGGAGTGCCGCGGCCGTCCAGGAGCCAGGCCCGCGATCGGTCGAGGCCGCCGCCCGGACCGCACCGCGAACCGACACCGAGCACGCGCTGGTCGCGATCTGGACCAAGGTGCTCGGCGTCGACGCCGTCGGCACCACCGACGACTTCTTCGCGATCGGCGGTGACTCGCTGGCCGCCGCCAGGGTGGCCGCGCTGGTCTCGCGCAGGTTCGGGGTCCGGGTGCCGATGCGGGCCATGTTCGACGCTCCGACGATCTCGCGATTCGCCACCGAGGTGCTGGCACCGCTGCTGGCACCCCGGCCGGCACCGCCGCCGGAGCGCGGCGAGCCGGCCGACCGGACCGAGCGGCTGGCCCGGCGGCTCGCCGCGCTGCCGGAGGCGGAGGCCAGGCGGGTGCTGCACGCCGCACGCGAATCCACCGGCACCGCAGGGCACCGCCCGATTCCCCAGGAGGACCAGTGACCGTGACCGAGAACTCGACGGCAACCCGGCAGGACCCGTACCAGCTCGAAGCCGCCATGTACGACGTGCTGTGGGCCGGGTTGAACCGCCTCGACCTACCGTTCTACCTGGACGTGGCGCAGCGGTACGGCGGCCCGATGCTGGAGCTGGGCTGCGGTACCGGCCGGGTGCTGCTGCCGTGCCTGAAGGTGGTCGGCGAGGCCGTCGGTGTCGACCTGTCCCCCGCCATGCTGGTCACCGTCAGGGAACGGATCGCCGCCGAGGACCTCGGCTCGTCGTCGGTCGAGGTGATCGATGGCGACCTGCGCAGTGTCCGGCTCGGCCGGCGCTTCCCGCTGGTGATCATGGCCGGGCAGCCGCTGTTCCACCTGCGCACCGACGCGGACTGGGAGGCGGCCCTTGCCACCGTCCGCGAGCATTTGGCCCCGGGCGGCCGCTGGGTGACCGGGGTGCCAGTGCCCCGGTTCGACGAGATGTCCAGGTACAGCCAGCGGCACTACTTCGTCGGCGAGATCCGCCACCCGAAGACTGACCAGCGGATCGCGATCTGGGACCACAACGACTTCGACACCGGCGAGCAGAGCATCACCCGGCGCAGGGTGATCGAGACGCTCGACGAGGACGGCGTGGTGCTCGGCCGCCAGCACACGCTGAACACCAACTGGTACCGGTACCCCGGCGAGGTGCGCAGGCTGATCGCCGGCGCGGGCCTGCGCATCGAGCACGAGTACGGCGGCTTCCACCCGCAGCCGCTCCGCCCCGCCTCGGCGCACCCGGTCTGGATCCCCCCCCCCGGCGAGCAGGCGGCCGGCTGGACCTCCCGACCCACCCGGCCTAGCACCACTTCCCCCACTCCCTGCGCTAGGCCTTCCGCCCGCACGAGCATCCCCACCCCGTCTCGACCGGGGTGCTGGACGTCAACCTCCCGATCGACGCCGGAGGCCTCGAGCTTGGCGAGGCCAACCTGGTGATCGCCTTCGAGGAACTCGGCGCCGCGCGGCTGCCCAACACCCTGCTCGGCACCATGCTGACCGCCGACTGCGCGCTCTGGGCCGGCGGACCGGCGGCGCACAAGGCGCTGCTGGCCGCGATCCGTCGGGGAGAGGTCACCGTGGCCATGCCAGAGCTCGAGGACGGCTACCCGACCGGCGCCATGGCCTGGCTCGAACCGGACGCCGGACCGAGCCATCTGCTGCTCGGGCTCGACGGCGCCGGTGGACCTCCGGCACTCGCGCTGGTACCGGCCGGCCCGGCCGCCGTCCACCGGTCATCGCACGCGCCACACCGGGCTTGGGTGGACCGATCGGCGGTGACCGAGACGGTGCCGCTGGTGCCGCCCGAGCGGACCGGCGACGTGTGGCCGGTCGCCCTGCGGCGAGCCCGCCTGCGCCAGGCCGCGTACCTGGGCGGGCTGGCTCGCGCCGCCTGGGAGCTCACCGCCGAGCACGTGCGGTCGCGGCGGCAGTTCGGGTCGGCGCTGTCGGCGAACCAGGCGGTCGCGTTTCCGATGGCCGCGCTGGCGGCGAGGGCGCAGGCGTGCGGGCTCGCGGTGCACCACGCGGCGTGGGCCCACGACACCGGACGCGACGCGGACGACGTGACGACCGAAGCCCTTGGCCTGGCCGCCGAGCTGGCCCTGGACACCACCCGCCTCGGCATGCACCTGCACGGTGCGCGAGGCCTGCTGCTGGCCTCGCCCATCCAGCGGTGCTACCGCAGGGCGGCCGTCGAAGCCGTGCGGCTGGGGCAACCCAGGACGCTGTGGCGCCGGCTCGGCGCGCGCCGGCTGGCCGGACTCGTGGAGGCGATCGAGTGAGCGATCTGGAACGGCTGCTCGGCGAGCTGACGCCCGAGCAGCAGGACGCGCTGCTGGCCAGGCTGGACGGTGACTCAAGCAGAGCCGGCACAGCCGGCCCGGACGAACCGGACGCACCGGCGCCGCGCCGGCTGGGACTGACCCGCACGCCGCTGTCGTTCGCTCAGCAGGGCCTGTGGTTCCTGCACCAGCTCGACCCGCAGAACCCGGTCTACCACGTCGCCTATGCCATCACCGTGCCGGCCGCGGCCGATCCGGATGCGTGGCGGGCCGCCCTGGCCGACCTGGTGCACCGCCACGAGGCGCTGCGCACGCGCATCGAGCCGACCGGCGACGAGCCGGTGCAGGTCGTCGAGCCGGCGCCCGGCATGCCGTTAGACGTCGTCGACCTGACGACGCTGCCGGCCGGGCGCCGCGCGGCCGAGGCCGACCGGCTGGTCCAGGAGCACGCGCGCCGCCCCTTCGACCTGCGCCGCGCGCCGCTGCTGCGCGCGCTGCTGCTGCGCACCGGCCGGTTCGAGCACGTGCTCGGCCTCACCATGCACCACATCGTCTTCGACGGCTGGTCGCTTCCCGTGCTGGTCCGCGACCTGTCGGCGATGTACGAGGCGAGAGCAGGCGGCCGGGTCGCCGAGTTGCCGGAGCTCGCGCTGCAGTTCAGCGACTACGCGGCCTGGCAGCGCGAGAACCTCACGGCCGATCGCCTGCGCCACCACCTCGACCACTGGCGGGCGGAGCTGGCCGGCATGTCGATGCTCGAACTGCCGACCGACCGGCCGCGGCCCGCAGTCCAGCGGCACCGCGGCCGGACGCACCGGCTCACGATCCCGGCGCCCGTGGCGCTGCGGTTGCGCGGGGTCGCGCGGGACCACGGCGCCACCACGTTCATGGCGCTGCTGGCCGCCGCGCACGCCCTGCTGGCCGCCCACGCCACCGACCCCGACGTCACTATCACGGTCCCGCTCGACAACCGCACCGTGCCGGAGCTCGAACCGCTCATCGGCCTGTTCGTCAACACGCTTCCGCTGCGCACCACGACTGCCGAGGCCGACCCGACCTTCGGCCGGCTGCTGCGCCACGCCCGCGCCGTCACGCTCGCCGCCCTTCCGCACCAGGAGCTGCCCTTCGACCAGCTCGTCCAGCACCTGCACCCCCACCGCACGCTGAGCCACAACCCGATCAGTGCGGTGTTCCTCACGGTCACCGCGGCCGCCAGCGCCGGCGCACCGCCGGGCTGGCAGGTGCGGGCCGTCGAGCTCGGCGTGGCCCGTGGCGACCTGACGCTGGCGTTCGAGGACGGCGCCGAAGAGATCACCGAGATCACCGCTGCCATCGAGTACGACAGCGACCTGTTCGACCCGGACACGATCGAGCGGCTCGGCGAGCGACTGGTGCGCCTGCTCGACTCGGCGACCTCGGACCCCGGCCGGCCGCTGTCGGAGCTATCGCTGACCACCGATGGCGAGCGGCGCCGGCTCGCGGCCTGGGGCGCCGGCCTGGTCACTGCCTTCCCCCGCGACCGGCTGGTGCACGAGCTGGTCGCCGAGCACGCCATCCCGGTCAGCCGCGTCACCGGCAAGCTCCTGTTCCCGCGCGAGATGATCGAGGCCTGGGTGTGGCGGCAGGCCGACTGGGCCGGCGGCACCGAGGCGCTGCACGGGCGGCCGCCGGTGCTCGCCGGCAGCCACGATCCGCTCTTGGAGTGGGCCCTTCGCGAATCCGGCAGCGAGCTCGCGGCCTTCTTCGACGGCAGCCTGGACGGGCTGGGGCGCCTCGCCGCGGGCAAGGCGATCGCCGCCGGCCTGCACGTGTTCGAGCCCGAGGCCGACGAGCGTCGCCACCAGGTTGGTCGCCGACTGCGCCCCGACCAGCAGCACCAGGTTGAGCCCGAGTGCGGCGGTCCGGTTGGGGGTGAACCCGAGGTCACCGATGCGGGCCAGCATCGCGCCGAGCACCATCAGGTCCAGCAGCAGCGCGCTGACCACGGCGACCAGCTGGATGCGGTCCATCCACCCCGGCCCCGCGGAGGGATCCCGGGCGGACATGCCGTACAGCACGAGCCCGAGCACGACCACCATCAGCGCGTCGAACACGGCGAGGAGCTCGCGGTCGAACGCGCCTGTCAGTCCGGTGACGGCGTAGATGATCGCGGCGATGATCAACATGACCGCGAACAGCGGCGTGAACAACATGGTCAGCACGGGAGCCATGTTCTCG
>OFHL01000027.1_pt1 | contig 11984 bp, 9 predicted proteins | sample 1522011 | NCBI WGS metagenome assembly OFHL01 (sample SAMEA2464836, study PRJEB22497) | soil metagenome | biome: Grassland; feature: Farmland; material: Clay | place: Australia | collected 2013-02-01 | depth 0.65 m | reverse complement strand
CCTCTGGCAGGGGGCCAAGGATCTGGTGGTCGAACCGGCCAAGGGCTTGTGGAGCGCTGCCAAGAAGCTGTGGCCGTGGTGAGGTCCCGCGGCCCGCGTGGGCTCGGCCTTCTGGTCCTGGCGGTGGGGCTTTTCGCCTGTGTCCCCACCGTTCGGGTGCGGGGCCGCGTCTTCGATCCCGATTCGCTCGAGCCTCTGGCCGGGGTGGCGGTACGCGCCCGAACCGCCGAGACCACCACCGACGTCACGGGCTGCCAGCCCGAGCAGTGCGCCGCGGTAGGCGACCCGTAGCGCGTCGAGGAGGTCAGGGACCCGACCGGTGCCGACCGGCGCCGCGTCGCCGGGGTCGGCGGCAACGGCGCGCAGCAGCCGGGCCCGCAGCCCGTCGGCCGTCGGGCGGGCGTCCGGGTCGTCGGCGAGCAGCCGCCACTGTTCCGGGTGCCGAGCCAGGTGCTCCGCCAGCGCCACGCTCGCATCGTTACCGGACTGAACGACGATGCCGCGCAGCAGATCTTCCAGCCGCACGGTGGTGCCTTCGCGGATGAACATCTTGGAGCCGCCCGTTCGCCAGGCCTTCACGCTCACCGGCACCTGGTCGTTCAGCGAGATGCGCTCGGCTTCCAGCTCCACGGCGGCAATGTAGGTGGTCATGATCTTGGTGAGACTGGCCGGGGGCAGGCGCTCGTGGGAATCGTGGGGACCCGGGGGGGCGGCGCGGGCCCGAAAGGGCGGGGGGGTCCAGGGCCGCGGGGGGGGTGTGCGCGGACGAGGTCGGGCGAAAGCACGGCATCGAGCGCCCGGTGCAGATCGTCGCGCAGGCGATGACGACCGACTTCGCGTCGACGTTCGAGGAGAAGGCGATGATGAAGATGATCGGCTACGACATGGCCAAGGCGTGCGCCAAGCAGGTGTACGAGCAGGCCGGGATCGGCCCCGAGGAGCTGATCGAGCGGATCGCCGCGCTCCACGCCGATCCGGAGGTCGTCGCTCCGGCGGTGGCCGCGGTGGCGCCGGCGGCCCGTGAGCACCTCAACCTGGTGCGCACGACCGGGTTCGGCGGCTTCGGCTACGGCGCCAGGTCGACGGGGCCGGTCGACGCCCCGGTCCGGGCCGGGCTGCTGCTCTCCTCCGCGTACTCGCCCCCGGAGCACTCCCCGCAGCATGCAGCCACGCTCCTGCAGCGGCGGGGCGGCCGGTGGGGATGATCCCCCAGGGGCCGGTCGCCATCGCGCGCAGCGCGACCTGCCTGGCCAGGTAGAGGCCACCGACCACGACGACCCTGGTGGGGGCGGCGCGCAGCACCGATACGGTCAGCGGCTCACCGTTGGGGCCGGAACCGAGCACCATTCCGCCGCTGGCGCCGGGCGGGCTGATGGCGTCCAGGGCGGCCGGGCGCACGACGAACTCGGGCGCGACGCCCCTGGTCACGGTCTCGGTCAGCCGGCTGCGGCTCATGCGGCACCACCGAGCGGAAGCGTCGCAGCCAGGCCGGCCAACTGCAGGCCGCGCAGCGGGGTCAGCGTGATCCCGAGGCGCTGGCCGAGCAGGCGCAGGCGCTCGTCGGCGGCCTCGAGCTCGCTCGGCGTCCGCGCGCTCACCCGGACCAGGCCGCGCACCCCGACCTCGCCCTCCTCGCCGCTCGGCGAGATCGACAGCGCCACCGTGGCGGACAGCGCCCGCACGCCGGTCAGCACGTTCAGGCTGTGCGGAGCGCCCCTCGGCCAGCCGGTCACCGCGTAGCTGGCATGGCCGACGCCGCCCGCGGTCACGCCGGTCCACCGCTCGCGAAGGCCGACCGGGCTCGGCGAGCCGGCCACGGAGGCCAGCTCGGCGGCCGAGACGCCGGCCCGAAGCAGCTGGTGCACGTCGAGCGGGCGGGTCTGCACGCCGCGGGCCTCCAGCGCGCTGCGCACCCGGGACAGCGCCCCGATCAGCGCCCGGTGCGCACCGACGACGCCGCCGCCGCGCTCGCGCACCGCCGCGGGGCAGCGGCGCGGGTCGAGCCGGACGGCGACCCACGTGGTGCGCCGCGCCGCGACCGGCAGCGGCCCGAGGACCTCCAGGTACGAGGTCAGCGCCGGCGCCGACGGCGGCAGCGCTGTGCTGCCCGGGTAGCAGTGCCAGATCACCCTGATGGCGTCGAGCACGACACCGCGGTCCTCGAGGGTCGAGGTGAGCGCCCCGAGCGGCAGGTTCGGCACGCCGACCACCTGCTGCACGAGCGCCGGCGGCGGCTCGACCAGCAGCACGGCGGTCCACGTGCCCTCGTGCCAGGCCAGCCCGACCGGGCGCCGTTCGTGGTCGGTGCCGTGCGCGACCACGAGGTCCGGCACGGCCAGCCGCAGCAACGACACCCGAGCGTCCTCAGGGCCGGTCATCCTGGCACCTGCCTCGCCGGCGCTCACCGTCGCGGCCGGGCCGGCCAGCCGCGCGAACCTGGTGGGCGCGCGCAGCAGGTAGCGCACGGTCAGGCCGATCCACTGGGTGAGCCAGCGCCCGCGCCAGCGCAGCAGCGACACGATCAGCGCGACCGCGGCCACCGCGATCGCGGCCGGCAGCATCGACAGGTCCATCGCCAGCAGCAGCAGCCCGATGGCAGCGCCGATCTCGAGGACCACCAGGTTCGCCACCGGCATCGCGCCCAGGCTCGGCCCGAGCGCCCTTCGGCGGGCCTTCATGGTCGCGCGCGGCGCGGCCTGCGGCGGCGGGCCGGCGGGCGGGCCGGACGGCGCCGGGCCACCGGGGGCCAGCGCCGTGGGCGAGCCGGGCGGTCCGGTCCGGATGGCGTTCGGCCCGGTTCGAGGTCCAGCCGGGCCGGTGGTGGGCATGGCGTTTGGGCCGGTGTTCGGCGCCGCGCCGGGCCTTGCGTTGGGTCCGGTCTTCGGGCCGGCGCTGGGCGGCACGTTCGACGAACGGGGCGACGGCACGCCAGGCGGAACGGCCGGGGGTGGGGGCGTCGTCGCGGTCAAGACCGTGCCTCCATGTCGGCGATCATGCCTTGCCTCAGTTCCCCTCGCGCCGTTGTCCGAACCTCTTGCGCCAACCCGGTCCGTGGCCGCCAGCGGGCCAGCTATCCTCCGGAAACGGTACCGCGCGACGGGGAGCTGCCGACCAACAATGGCTCAAACACCGACCAGCAAGGCTCAGGTACAGGCGTACCGGTTCGTGCTCAAGCGCATGGAATCGGCGCTGGTGCGACGCGACGCGGTGATGCTGCACGACCCGATGCGCACTCACCTGCGATCGGTGATGGTCGGGCTGATCATCGCGGTGATCGTCGTCGCCGGCTTCCTGGTCTGGGGCCTGTTCAAGCCGAAGAACGTCCTGGACGCCGACGGCATCGTGGTGGGCAAGCAGTCTGGCGCCATGTACGTCTTCGTGACCAACCCCGAGAAGCGTCTCATCCCGGTCACCAACTTGGCGTCGGCCAGGCTGATCCTGCTCGCCCAGCAGGCCGCGGGCGGCGGCGCGCCCACCGCCGGCACCGGGGCGGCCGAGCCGAAGCTGATCGACGACTCGGCGCTGCAGAACATCAGCCGGTTCCCGGTTTCCGGCATCCCGGGAGCCCCGCAGGACATCCCCAACGCCAACGAGCTGGTCGAGCCGAAGTGGTCGCTGTGCGACACCACGAGGGTCAACGAGGCCGACCGCGACCCGACCGAGACGCCGGCGATCACGACCACGGTGCAGATCGGCCTGGGGCTGCCCGGCCGGCCGCTCACCGACCGGCAGGCGCTGCTGCTGCGCTACGACGCCCCGGACGAGACGACCTACCACCTGGTCTACAACGGGCACAGCCACAAGATCGACGCGACCGACGACAAGGTCCAGGCGGCGTTCCGGATGCCACACCCGGAGACCGCGAACTCCGACGACCGGCTGGTCAGCGTCGGTCTGCTCAACGCGATCCCGCCGGGCGACGAGCTGGTGGCGCCGACCATCCCCGGCAACGGCGATCCGTCTACCCTGCCCGGCCTCGGCGATCTCAACGTCGGCGACGTGTTCCGCGTCGAGGTGGCTCAGCAGGGCGGCACCAACGAGTACTGGGTGATCCTGCGCGACGGTGTGCAGAAGGTCCCGCGCACGCTGGCCGACCTGCTGCTGTTCACGGCCGGCCGGTACAGCGAGATCCCGCCCAAGCCCGCGACGGCGGTCACCAAGCAGGTCGAGCGGCTGGACACCAACGGCTTCCCGGAGGACGCGCCGCAGATCGTGCCGATCCGCCGCTCCACGGTGGCCTGCCTGTACTGGGTGTTCCAGGACAACCGGCAGGACGTCACGGTCACGGTGGCGGACTCGATGTTCGCGCCGAACAACCTGCTCGCCACCAGGCTCGCCCAGGCCGACGGCAACGGCGACCTGCTCGACGAGGTCGTGATGCAGGGCGGGAAGGGCGCCGCGGTGCAGGGCGTCGTGCCCGACCAGCCGATCGGAACGGGCAACATGTTCCTGGTCACCGACCAGGGCGTGAAGTTCGGAATCCCGAACGGCGAGATCGCCGCAGCGCTCGGCCTCGCCCGGTTCAGCCCGGCTCCGGAGGAGATCCTTCGATTGCTTCCGGAGGGCGCCGAGCTGAACCCGCAGGACGCCCTGTGCACCTTCGACTCGATCCCGGCCGAGGGCAGCTGCACCCCGCTGCCCATCGGTGACAACCGAGGCGCCCTGCAAGGCGGCGGTTGAGCGCGGGAACCGGCAGCGTAGGAAATGGCTGCGTAGGAACTGGCTGCGTAGGAACTGGCACAGCGCCGAGGCCGTCGGATGGCCGGGCCGACTGAAGGGAGCGCGCGGTGGACGCGGTCAGGGTCGACGTCGACAAGCTGCTCGACTACGCCAAGGGCCTGGACCGGCGCACCGACGAAGCCCAGGCCGCCCTGCGCGCGGTGGGGCGCAGGCTCGAACCAGAGGCGTTCGGCGAGCTGGGACGGTCGCTGGGCACTCCGCAGGCATACCAGCGCGCCGCCGACCGGCTGGAAGGTCAGCTGAAGCAGGCCGAGCGCGTGCTCGCCGCCGCGGCAGCGGCGCTGCGTGAGGCCGCCGAGCACTACAGCGGCGAGGACTCCGACGCCGCCCGCACCCTCGAACGCAAGGCCGACCTGGACTGACGGGGGAGAGCACCGTGCAGCCACGCACCACAGTCAGCGTGCCAAGCCAGCCGGGGGCGTTCGGCCCCGATGTCCAGCGGCTCGCCACCGGCGCCGGCCCGGCGCTGGACTACCTGTCGAGGACGGCCCGCCACCTGGGCATCCCGGACCCCGTCCAGGAGTACTTCGGGCCGGTCGTCGGACGCTGGCGTGACCTACGCGAGCAGGCCCGGTGCTGGCACCGGGCGGCACATGCGGTCGAGGAGCTCGGCGACCGGGTGAGCACGCCGCTCGGTGGCCTCGACGCGGTGTGGGAGGGCGCCGTCGCCGACTCCTTCGTCGAGCACATGAAGCAGGTCGCCGCGGCCGGCAAGAGCGTCTCGGACGCCATGACGGCAATGGGCGAGGTCCTCGACCGCACCGCGGAGGCCGTCGAGCAGCTGGTCACCGACCTGATCGAGCTGCTCTCCGGTGGTGCCGACCGGGTGTCGACCGCCATGATCATGCCGGCGGACGGCGAGCAGCTGGCGAGCCGGCTGCTCACCGAGGTGCGCGGCTACAGCCGCCGGTTGTTCGAAGCTGTGCGCGAGACCCTCGAGGCGTTTGTCGAGCTGTGCGACGGCATGGAGGCCGGCCAGCCGTTCGCCGAGGTCCGGATGGCCACCTCGTTCCCGCAGCAGACCTGGTCGTTCGACCCGAAGCTGCCGGCGGCACCGGAGGCCGTGCCGGCCGCGCAGCCGGTGCCCGACGTGCCGGCGGCCGGCACCGACGCAACCGCTGCCGTCACCGGCGCAGGTGCCGGCGGTGTCGGTGGTGGTGGTGGGTTCGGTGGCGGTGGCTTCGGCGGTGGTGGCCTCGGCGGTGGTGGCGGCGGTGCCGGGCCGGTGGCGGCGCCGGAGCCGGCGGTCCGCACGCTGGCCGCCGAGCCGTTGCGAGCCGACACCCAACCGGCGGCCGCGGCTGCCGGCAGCGGCGCTTCCGGCAGCGGTCGTGGTGCTGGCGGTGCGCCGTTCATGCCGATGGGCATGGGTGCCGGCATGGGCGGGCAGGACAACGAGCATCGCAGCAAGTCCAGGGTCACCGCCGACCCGACCGACCTGTTCGGCCGGCCGACCAAGACCTCCCCGCCGGTCATCGGCGAAGACTGAGGCTTAGAGCTCGGGCTAGGGCGCGGCTGTCCGGCGGCGGGACCGCTGCATCGTGTAGACGACGAACATCGTGATGCCGAGCAGCCCGAGGCCGGCGCCGGAACCGATCAGCGCGACCCTGGTGGGCAGCGGGTCCTTTTGCGGTGGCGGCATCAGGTTCTCCAGCCGGCCGGGGCCGGGCTTGGCCGGCGTCGCACCCATCTCCTCCGGGATCACCGCGGTCAGCGCGGCCACCGGGTTGATCATCCCGAAGCCGGCCAGGTCGTTGCGGCCGCCCTTGCCGCCGGGTCGCTGCGCGGTCTTCTCGATGCGGTGCATGATCTCGCGCGCGGTCAGCTCCGGGTACCGCTCCTTGATCAGCGCGGCGAGCCCGGCGACGTACGGCGTGGCGAAGCTGGTGCCCTGGATCAGGCCGCGCTGGTTGTTGCGGATGGTCTGGTTGGCGAGGCCGTCGCTGGCCGGGTCGAGCGAGGTGATCTCGGTGCCGGGCGCGCCGACGTCGACCCACGGTCCGGCCAGCGTGAACTCGACGGCCGGTTCGCCGTTCTCCTGCATCGCGGCGACCGCGAGGACGTCGTCGTCGAACCAGGCCGGCGAGGCGATCGACTGGATGCCGCCCTCGTTCTGCGGGCAGTTGTTGCCTGTGTTGCCGGCGGCCACGACCACGACGACGTTGTTGTCGGCGGCGTACCTGACGGCGGCCTGCAGGTCCGGCGCCTGGGCCTGACCGGGCGCGGGCAGGTTGCCGGAGGCGTCGGACAGGCACGCCGCCTCCGAGATGTTGATCACGTTTGCCTTGAGCACGTCGACGGCGTACCTGATCGACCTGGCCATGGTCTTGGTGTCACCGCTGAACGCGGTGAACTCCTGACCGGCGGTCTGCGGCACCTCGCTGCGGTACTTGGCCTTGAGCAGCTCGCTGCTCTGCCGGATGCTCAGGATCGTCGCGTTCGGCGCGATTCCGGCGAACCCGGTGTCCTCCCGCTCGGCGGCGGCGATGATCCCCGCGACCAGCGTGCCGTGCCCGTCGCAGTCCGACTTGCCGGTCTGGTTGAGCACGAAGTCGCCGCCGTCGATCAACCGCTCACCGAGCCGCGGATGCGGGTTCACCCCGGTGTCGATCACTGCCACCCGCTGGCCCGCGCCCCGGTTCGGCGCGAACTGCCACAGCTGAGGGAAGCGCAGCCGCAACTGCCCCCAAGGCCGAGTCTCGACGAGTCGCTCGCCGACCGTGGCCGAGCCGACGCAGGCCTGGTTGGTGTCCAGCGCCGGCGATCCGATCCTGGTGCGCAGGTTCTCGATGGAGCCGTCGTACTCGCGCGGAGTGCTGTCCGCCGGTGCTGGTAGCAGCGACAGGTTGACCGGCGGCGGCACCCCTGGCGTCGGGGCGTCGTCGTCCTGGGCCGAGGCCGGCCAGCTGGCGCCGCCCGTGACCAGGCAGACCGTGCCGACCAGGCTGGCCACCAGCCGAATGGCCACGAACCGGCGCACCGCCTCAGCCCCCGGGGATCTGGCGAACCGTGTCGTACAGGTCCATCACGGCCAGCGCCAGCGGCAGCACCGCCACGATCAGGACCGCCTCGCAGATGTCCACCAGCCGGCGCATCACCGGGGAGAACCGCTGGTTCGGCACGACGACGCCGAGTACGAGCGCCGACACCGCCAGCAGCAGCAGCGAGCCGAACACCCACATGTTCAGCCCGAGCGGCTCCGAGGTGGACATCCAGCCGATCACCAGTCCGCCGGCCGCGAGCATGCCGGCCGACAGCAGCGCGATCGCCTGCGTGCCGTTGGCGTAGGTCCGCGACCGCAGCAGCATCACCAGGGTGATCACGATGCCCAGCACGATGCCGAACATCGTGCCCGGCATGGCCACCACGATCGCGCACACCGCGGCCGCAGCACCGCAACCGATGATCATCCCGGTCAGGTACTCATGGGCCCGACCGGCCCGCCGCTCGATCGCCGAGTACTCGGGGAAGCCGGTGTCCTCCTTGAGGTCCTCGGCGCTGCCGGGCACCTGCGGCAGTGGGAGCCTGGCAAGTTGGATCGTCAGCCGCGGCAGCGCCGACAGCATGGCCAGCGCGATCGCCGCCGTCCCGGCTGCGATACCGGCCGCCGGGTGCGCGACGAGCGTGCCGAACAGCGCAGCTCCGGCGCCGAGCGCCGCGGCCGAGCCGGCCGCGATGAACACCGTGACCCCGGTGCCGAGGACCATGATCGACGCAGCCGCCACCACCAGGACCAGCGCGAAGGCCAGCAGCAGGTTCGGCCGGTCCAGGTCGCCCGGCACCACGAACAGCCCGCACACGAACGCCATCGAAAGCCCGCCGGAGGCGGCCACGACGACGCCGGTGGACTGATCGCCGAAGATCCGGGTCAGCACACCACCGAGCGCCACGCACAGCACCGCGCCCGCGCCGGCGGTGATCGCCGGGGCCAGCGCCGGGCCGGCCATGAACAGCGCGACCGCCGCGGTGACCAGCGCCAGCCCGCCGCTTATCTGCCCGATGGCGCGCGCGGTCTGCCTGGTCCACGGGCGGTAGCTGTCCGGGTTCGACTCGGCGATGGCGTCGACCACGTCGTCGAACAGCGGCGGTGGCGGCACCTCGACCCGTCGCCGCAACTGCAGCATGTCGCCGTCGGTGACACCGGCCGCGGCCAGCGTCCGGCTCGGGTCCATCGGCATCTCGCCCAACTTCGCCAAGCACCAGCCGCCGTGCCGGCTGCCGCCGTCCGCAGCGCGCTCGCGCGCCATCTCCAGCAGCATCGGGAGCAGGTCGGCCACCGCCACGTCGGCTGGTAGGGCCACGTCGATCCGGGTCTGCGGGGCTACCACGGTCACCCGGCTGAACACCGCCGTCGGCGTCGTCACTTGTGCTTCCTCGCCCTTGTCCTCGCCAGTGTCCGCGAATCACCCGTTCGGCCCCGCGGCTGTCGTAGTCGCCCCTAGTATGGCTGCAGCGGACCGTGGCGATGTGCCGGTTCAGCGAACCGGCCGGCTGCAAATAGTGTCCACCGGAGCAGCAAGGTCAAGGGCCGACGATGCGCGACCGTCGAGGGGAAGGTGCCAGCCGGCAATGAGCACCGTGCAGCACAAGCGGTCGCCGAGGCTGGCCGCGCCGCCGATGCCCGGCGGCGAGGTGCACCTGGAGCCACCGCCGGAGATCCCGCGGGTGATCCCCGGCAACATCCTGATGAAGCTGATGCCGGTCGTCATGGTCGTGGCGATGGTCGGCATGATCGTGCTGCTGTTCTCGTTCGGCGGCGCCGAGGCGCGCAGCCCGATCTTCCTTTTGTTCCCGGTCATGATGATGATGTCGATGGCCGGCATGATGTTCCAGGGCGGCGGCCGTGGCGGCGGCCAGCGCAAGGCCGAGATGAACGAGGACCGCAAGGACTACCTGCGCTACCTCGGGCAGATGCGCGAGCGGGCCAGGCAGGCCGCCGACGAGCAGCGGGCCGCGGCCGAGTGGAGCAACCCGGACCCGCAGGCGCTGTGGTCGATGGCCAAGAGCCGGCGGATGTGGGAGCGGCGCACGTCCGACGCGGACTTCTGCCACCTGCGGGTCGGCCGCGGTTCGCAGCGGCTGGCGACCAGGCTGGTGCCGCCGCAGACAGGCCCCGTCGACGAGCTGGAGCCGATCACCACGCTGGCCCTGCGCCGGTTCGTCCGCGCGCACTCGATCGTCCACGACCTGCCGATCGCGATCTCGATGCGCGGGTTCGCCGCGGTCGGTATCCAGGGCGATCGCGACGACGTGCGCGCGCTGGCCAGGGCGCTGCTGTCCCAGCTGGTCACCTTCCACACCCCGGACGACGTGCTCGTCGCCATCGTCACGGCGGGCCGGGCCAAGAGCGACTGGGAGTGGGCGAAGTGGCTGCCGCACGTGCAGCACCCACGGCTCACCGACGGCATCGGCCAGCTACGGATGATGGCCGGCTCGCTCGGCCAGATCGAGAACTGGCTCGACGAGGAACTGCGCGACCGGCAGCGGTTCACCCGCAACGCCCCGCCGCAGCCGGACCAGCCACACGTCGTGATCGTGATCGACGACGGCGAGGTGACGCTGGAGGAGGCGATCATCCTCGAGGAGGGTCTGGTCGGCGTCACGCTGATCGACCTGTCCGAGTCGCTCGGCAACCTGACCGCGCGGCGCGGATTGCGGCTCGTGGTCGAGCCAAACCGGATCGGCGCCCGCAGCGCCACGACGACCGAGTGGTTCGGCCGCGCCGACTCGATGACCGTCGCCGAGGCCGAGGGGCTGGCCAGGCAGCTCTCCCCGTACCGGATCGGTGCTACTGACTCCGGCGGCGAGGAGGAGCCGCTGCTGGTCGGCGCCGGCCTGCTCGACCTGCTCGGGCTCGCCGAAGCGATGACCTTCGACGTGCAGCAGGCCTGGCGGCCGCGGCCGCTGCGCGACAAGCTGCGGGTGCCCTTCGGTGTCGGCGAGTACGGCCAGGCGGTCGAGCTGGACATCAAGGAGGCCGCGCAGGAGGGCATGGGCCCGCACGGCCTGTGCATCGGCGCGACCGGTTCCGGTAAGTCGGAGTTCCTGCGCACGCTGGTCCTCGGCATGATCAGCACGCACTCCTCGGCGGCGCTGAACCTGGTGCTGGTCGACTTCAAGGGCGGCGCGACGTTCCTCGGGTTGCAGGACGCCCCGCACGTGGCCGCGGTGATCACCAACCTGCAGGACGACCTGACCCTGGTGGACCGCATGAGGGACGCCCTGGCCGGCGAGATGAACCGCCGCCAGGAGCTGCTCAAGAGTGCCGGCAACTTCGCCAACGTCAAGGAGTACGAGCGGGCCAGGGAGAACGGTGCCGACCTCGACCCGCTGCCGGCGCTGTTCATCGTGGTCGACGAGTTCTCCGAGCTGCTCTCGGCCAAGCCGGACTTCATCGACCTGTTCGTCGCGATCGGCCGGCTGGGCCGCTCGCTGCAGATGCACATGCTGCTCGCCTCGCAGCGCCTCGAGTCGGCGTGGCTCCAGCCCGGCGCGGAGCTCCAGGTCGAGGTCGTCGAGGGACGGTGGCCCGGCACGGTGGTGATCCTCGAGTTCCCCGACGCCGACCGGGCGCGCGCCTGGTACCGATCGCCCGCCTGCCAGGAGTTCCTGCCCCTCCGCACAAACCACAGCGGGGGCGACGCGATCCTCGTTGCGGCGGGCATTCTCCTCAGCCGCGTCGCCGGGCTGGTCCGCACGGTCGGCTTCGCCCGCTACTTCGGCGCGTCGTCCGCCGCGGACGCGTTGTAGAGCGCGAAGGCCTGCGAGCCCAGGTGGCCCTCCTCGCTGTAGTACGGCGGCGAGGTGTCGGGCCGCTGCGCCTCGTTCTTGAGATACGCGAGCGCCTCGGTGATGCGCGGATCCTGTTTTGTCCAGTCGGCGCGCAGCGCGGCGATTTTCTTGTCGGCAAAAAACTTCAGGACCTCGTCGGATCCAAACACGAGCTTCTTGTTCGTCTGGCAGGTCGCGCACCAGCGGGCCGTGAGGTCGACGTACACGATTCGACCTTCCGCGCGCAATTTCGCGACCGCCTCGGGACTCCACGGCTGCCACTCCACTGGCGGTGCGTCCGTGTTCTGTGCGGTCTGCGCCGGCGCGCTTCGCGGCCAGCACCTTCTCCTTGACGCCGCCGATCGGCAGCACCTTGCCGCGCAGCGTGATCTCGCCGGTCATCGCCACGTCCCGGCGCGCCGGGATCTTCGTGAGGGCGGAGGTCAGCGCCGTGGCCATCGTGATGACGGCCG